>OIXY01000452.1_pt1 | contig 9849 bp, 7 predicted proteins | sample 1588051 | NCBI WGS metagenome assembly OIXY01 (sample SAMN03283247) | human gut metagenome | biome: human-associated habitat; material: feces | host: Homo sapiens | place: Peru | collected 2012 | reverse complement strand
CCGAGGTTGATTTAGTGGACTACTTTTGCAGCGACGGAACGAACCAACATAATTTGCCTATGTGGTTGGGGCAGGCACCGGGTGCAGCTATTATGAGTTTGGGTAGTGTTAAGATTAATACCGCTAACGACGATAATAGCCCGACATCTAAGGTAAACATGACTAACTATTTAGTCGTGTCGGTTAATGGTAATGGAAACAACAAGGAAGCAGAAACATATCCTAATGCTACCGACATACAGAAAAATATACCGTATGCGGTTTACATTGGTAATAAGGCAGGTGGCGTTTTTTCGCCGTCAGACAAAGACACTACTAACTATATAGTATTGTCCGGCAAACTTATTTTAAATCCAATAATGGCGACTACTGGTAATTTTTCCAGTATGCGTGAGAAGATGGGGGACAGACCGCCGTACCAAGGTAGCGGAGGTGGAGGCGGAACAACACCGCCACCGATGTATTTTTGGCACAAGACCGTACCAAGCCGCAACAACAAAGATGGGCGTTATTATACACGTCGTTACTGGAGAGCCGAAAGACCAAGCGAGGAAGTAACATGGAACGAAAGCGGCAATAACGGTTTTTATCCATATACAGGCGAAGGCCCAGAGGAGTACGAGTTCAATTATAGCGCAATTGGGGACGGCAGCGACAAGATAAGTAAGGTTGCAGTATTGGCGTGTATGCTGATTATCGGCGATAAATGCGTAGTGGAAAAGACACACGACAATGATCAAGGCGATACAGACGAGAACGGCAAACCTATTCCATACACGGATAAAGAGGAAGAAACCTACAAAAATTTTGTGTGGAAGCCATACAAGGAACGTGAGCAATGTAGTAGTGATGATGAATATTATCAGCAGTCGTTTACTATTGGCATAGACCCTAAGCGAGGTGACAAGATAATAGGACAGGAATTTGATTTGCAAAAAACTTTTTCCTATACGATTGGAATCGACGCAGAGGGAACGGGCATAGCTATTAAGAAGAAAGACAAGATAAGTGGGCAGGTTAGGTTTATGATATTAGGCCCTGTTAATGCTACATGGGACGTTATCACACGCCGCCACCCTACCTTTTTCAGGCATACGAAGTGGAGCAGCTCATCAGTACCGCTTTTAGCCCATGTTAGTAGCATCCTGATTAAGTCGTTTGAGGTTAAAGTTTATAGCGATAATGGACTAATCAGCAATGGCAATGATGATAACGATATTATCTACATGAGCGACACCAAAGAAACCTTTGTGAACAAAAAGGACGATTTGGAGTTTAAGATAAATTCGGCATTGACCGCCACGGAGTGCGCCCAGTTGGGAGTTAGCAATACGGTGAAGTTATCCACACCGTTGAATATATCAACTGGGGACGGAGTGTTAGAGGTGTACGACCGAAACGGCAACGTTAAGGCAAAGCCCGAACAAATCTACGTGGATAGTTATTATACTGAATACCATAAGCCACGTATCGTGATGGAGCAGAAACTAAGGGACATTGATAATGTTGTTAGTCTGTTTAACCATTATCGCCACGAGGCTTTGGGCAAAGAATTTTTCGTGCAGGGCATCGGCAGAAACCTTATTGAGGGACGTGCCGACCTCACATTAAAGGAGATTGGCACATGATCGAAGTTAAGCAGATAGCGAAACCCAGGAACAGCGGCAGCGGTGGAGCATCCACCGGAGGCGGCAGCTATGGAAGTATCGGCAAAATGACCGAGGAAGCCAAGCACGCAGCCAAAGCCGACATAGCGACGCACGCAGAGCAAGCCGAGTATGCAAACCGTGCCGGATATGCGAGCCGTGCCGCCTATTCCGATTTAGCCGGAGACGTTGCAGAGGATAGCCCGATTAACGACCGCTTTTTGTCGAAGATTACCGCCGACATAGCGCAAGGGCACATTACTTTTCAGCAGGGCTTAACGGCTATCGGTTTGGCGGTATTCAAGGACGGCGCACACTTTGGCGAGTTTGTCAAATCCCTGTATGCAGGTAAGGGCGCAGGTATTGACGCACAAGGTAATGCCGAGGTGGAGAGCCTAAGAGTGCGCAGCTATTTTGAATGTTTGGAATTGATAGTAAACCGATTGTCAGCAATCGAGGGCGACCAACTTCTAACGGAAGCGGACACAATCGAGAGCGTGGACGATTTGGGCAATGGTTGTTTTGGTTTGCACCTGAGAAGCAAATGGGACGGATATTTTACCGCCCAAGCCGAAAACAATGTACTTAAAGGTATTATCAATACTTTGGCGCAAGGTAGCGGAAAGTATTACACGGCATGGTTTAGAGTTAATAGCGTTAATACCGCTAACAACTACATAGAGGTGACGCAGTACCCGGACACCGAAGTACCAAGCGGCAAGAACTACCCACCGTGTGAAATGATGAAGATTGCACGATGGGGAAACCAAACGGACACGAAACGGCAAGATTGTTTGTACCTATCGAGCACAGAGGGGCGAATCGTCAAGCTAAAGGGAGTGACTAAGCCGATTTTGGATAACGCCAACTATGGTGCAGCTTTCGGCAGTTTGCCCGAATTTGTGTACGAGTTGTTGGACGCTAACGGCAACCCTTTGCCAATACGTGACGGTTTAGACTATATGTATATACCGGGTATCGTCACAATGGACGTTATCAGGCTTAACAAATGGACTGGTAAGCCGTTGGTTACGTATGTGGATCGTGGGGCGTGGACGCAAAGCGGTAAGTACTATTGTGATGCTATCAACCCGGACACCGGGGAGTATGAGACATCAGACGTTTGGTTTAATGGCTGTAAGTACAGATGTTGCAAGAACCTCACAACGACCGCCCCGGCATGGAACAATACCGATTGGGCGATGATCGAGGGAAACCCAGACTTTGCCGTAGATTTCCAAGAGCCTGAAAGTATCTTAGACCCGGACAAAATAGACCTCACGCTAACCATCGTGGCGACCCTGTATAATATGAATATCACAGATGATATTTTGGACGCAGACGTAATGTGGACGAGATACAGCGAGGACGCAGAGGGAAACGAGAGAACGGCAAGCGACAATGTTTGGAGTTTGCGACACGCCAATACCGGAAAGTCTTTACACCTCACGGCCGAGGACATGGACTTTAACGGCTATATGCCCAAAGTGATACGCTTTACGGCTACCGTTACTTTGCGTGATGGCATGGGCAACGAAGCAGCAACGGCGGCAGTCAGTTACGAGTATTAATTTAAAATAGCGCAGTTATGAAGACAAAAAGATTTGATTTCAACTTTAAGCCACTGCAAATTAATGTTAGCATGGTGGTTGAGGGCGGCGTATCGGATAGTCAGAACTACGACGCAGACACCGACACATATACGCCCGACTATACCATAGACGCATCTAACTTAATAGTGCAGCCGAATATCAGTAGGCTTGACAAAGACGAGGTTTTAACGCCGGGCTTGATTAATCAAGACCTCACTAACGTAGTCTGGTATGAGGTGAACAAAGGAGCGGCCGACACCGTGATAGATAGCACAAACCCAGACTTTGAGGTAATCAGCAAGGGCGCAAAGGCAGGACGTATTAGGATCAAGAAGAACGCCAAACCGCAGATACCTATGAATCTACGATTTGAAGCCGACTACAAAGACCCACGTACTAATCAGGTGTACCACATCATCAAGCCGCACCAAGTGCAGTGCAAGAACGCCACAACATACACGCCACTTCTGGTATTGGATGCAGCCGCCCAAACTATCTACAACCCATTGAGCGACCCGGACACACAGACGGTACACGCATCATTGAGATTGGGCGTTAATGAGTGCCCGGAGAATAAGCGTTTGTTTGTTTGGGAAGTAATGCGAGACGATGGAACGTTTACCGCCGTAGGCAGCGACACCACGTTAGACTATGACGTAGTGGTAGCAGCAGACGGAAACAGTTGTACCGTTAATCGTAGCCTCATGGGTACAGAGCTTTATTTACGATGCAGGGCAAAATATAGCCCGGACGGAAACCCAAGCAGCGTAGCACTATCGGACAACGCCCCTACTAAGTTAGTGGCATTTATTCGCAGAATCCCAAAATTTGAGTACGACATCGGCGAACTACCTACCAACCTACCAAGTGGTTTGTTAGAGATTGCGCCAACGGCGAAGATTTGGAACACTAACGGCATGATCGACAACCCGGAGCGTGAGTTAATGCCGCTTTGGTATGTTGCGACCAACGCACAGTCAGGAACGCTTAACTATTCGCTCATAGCGCATGGAATGGCACCGACGCTTTCAACTGGAAAGGTTAGCCGGACGTTGGGCGGTGTTTATGGTTTGGACGTTAAGGACGTTGGCCCTACGTGTGCGTGGGAAGACAGCGACGGCGCAGTATTCGTTGATGCAGACGATAACGTAATATTAATCAAATAACAATTTAATCAATATAAGATTATGGCAAGATACATTAAAGCAAATCCATTGGTTGCACGATACTTGCAACTGGAGAATGACCGTAACATGGTAAGTGATGGCAACTATCTATTTTGGCAAAACGACATGTTGAAGTTTGGCCCACTAACCCAACTTAACGACATATTGGTTAAGATTGGAGGTATTGCTCTTATGCCGCATGAGGCGAGAAGCGAGCAAGACGGCACTATTTGCCGACCTTTGCCGATGGCAACCGACGCACGCTTTCAGCAGCCTATTAAGGCTAACGTTAATGATGCTATCGTAGGTGACAACACCAACACCGAGCAGGGAGCAGATGGTAAGGGCGAGAACACAGAGAGCGCCGACAATGGCGGCAACAGCAACGAGGGCCAGGCCAACGAGGAAAATGCGGAGGGCGACCAACAGCCGGAAGCGTCAGAGAGTGAGCAAACAGAAAGTGAAACCAAAAAGTAAGGAACTATGAGCAAAGCGAGTACAACCCGAACGATTAAGTTTATTGCCAAGGCAGGAACTTATACGGCATTAATCATGTGCCCAGATGGTGACATCTACCAAGAATGGGAGGGCACGGAATCCGACGTTACTAAGGTGTTCCCTAACTTTGAACAGACAAAGCCAAAACTTAACTTTGTTTGTATGAGTAGCCGAGTAGCCGAGGGAGTGGCAACGCCTGATAGTATGCAGTACTTTTTTAACGGTACGAAAATCGAGTTTAACGGCGACACGTCAAGCGGCATTTTTGCAGGCTACTTTAAGAAATTTGCGCCAAGCGGCGACAACATCTACTATGGTTTGCAGATTGTTAAGAATTTGGTGGAAATCGCAGGTTTTGCCCCGGTAACTATCAAGATGGTGGCGGCTATCAGCTATGGCACACAAAGCGATAATATCCAAGCTACCTATACAATCCCAGTACAGAAAGCGACAGGTACAAGTTATCGTGTCACCATCGTCGCCGGAGATAATAAGGGCTTTGTTATTACTGACAAGGGCGGCAGTTGCGTTTTAAAGGCAATGGCATACCAGAACTACGAGGAAGTCACCAAAGCCTTAACTTATGTATGGGAGAAGATGGGAGCCAGTGGTTGGGAGGTAATCAACGGACGGACCGCCCAGACGCTTACAGTGTCAGGCAGCAGCATAGACACATACGGAGAATATCGAGTAACCGTTAATCGTAGTGGTGTTGAAATCGGTAAGGACATACAGGGCGTTATGGACGCATCCGATCCCTACGACATCGACGCACGCCCGACACCGGAAGACGAAGCGATAAGCGAAGATGAAAGCGGCAACGGCAAAGTAACCTACACGCCGTGGATCGTCAAGCGTGGAACTAACACGCAAGCAATCAAAGACGCTAAGTTTTTCTTTGTTGTGAAAGATGCAGCAGGTGTTTACCTGAATAGTGACAGCGAGCGAAAAACGGCGGTTGCAAGCTATGCCGTAACACGTGCTATGTGTTTGCAGAGTGGTGGAGACATCAGCGTAACGATAACATCAGAAAGTTAAGCCTATGGGTGTGTCAATAACAAGAATAGTTAAGTTTATACGCAAGGGAAAGGGCGTAATTGTCGCCCAATCCCGAAACGTATATAACTATACCTACAAGGAGTGGACGCAGTTCTACGGACTTAGTGGGCGGTCAGTCAATTGGGACGGAATCATAAATGTATCTGATTTTTCCGTAGGTGACACGATGGTTATTAATGGCACGGTATCGGACAAACAACGTATTACCATCAGTCTTTACGCTAAAGTAACGGCAATCGACACAAACCGGGCTATAATAACGGCTCAATCACTATACTACATTGCAAGTGGTGAGAATGGAGAAGACGGAAACGACGGCGTGGACGCAATAACCATTGACATTACGCCACCGATCATTTTACACAAAAAGACGGCCACCAATACCTCATACGCAGTTACCATTAAAGTATTTGAGGGTACAAAGCAACTGATAAGTAGTAACGGCAGTGGAAGCAGCTTTAAGTGTAACGTTGATACATCTAATTTCCCGACGGGTTTAAAAGGGAACACAGTAGCAGGCACAAATGTTTATACGCTTATTTTGGTGGTAGAAGCAAATTTCAATCCAAGCAAAGATATAGCAATATCTATTGTTTGTAGGGGCGTAACGCATAAACGCACCGTGTCATTTAAGACTGTAGTCGATGGGCAACCCGGAGCCAAAGGCGACAGAGGCCCGGCACTACGAGGCCCACAAGCGTGGAGCGATTGCGCCGTAGGCTATGTGTTCCAATCAGGTGCAAGCGGCGAGGAATACAAGGACGTAGTTTTGTATGGCAATAACTATTACTCATGTATCAAGTCACACACCAAGACCGCAGACAACAACCCAGGAAGTACGGCAGACACCAATAGCGGACTTTGGAAGTTAGCCGACAAACTGGAAATGGTAGCCACAAAGATACTGTTAGCGCAATACGCTTTAGTTAAAAATTTGGGTGTTGAGACTATCGACATGAAAGATAGTAAAGGTAACATTATCTTTCAGGCGAAAGATGGTAACGTTACTTGCAATAGTGGTACTTTTAACAATATTACGGTAAAAGGTAATAGTACTTTTGAGGGTTCAGTGAAAGCCAATATGTTTTACGGAACAGTCAAAAAAGTAACGCCCGGCAGTACATACCAGATAGACCCGGTAAGCGATCCAAATAATTTCTATTATGTGGAGAATCCGACTAAACGGACGTTTATAGTTTTGCCAAAGGCATCTAACTATGAGGGCTTAGAGGTTAATATCTTTACCAAATTGCCGCCGTCGAGTTCATTAAGTTATCGTACAATCGTTAAGGCACAGACTAATGACGATTTATACGTTAAACAAAATGCGGCTATCGTATCAAGCAACACGGCGGTAGAAAAAATTAATGTTGAGTACACCAACTTTAAAAATGACTCAATTACAACGGCATCGAATAGCTACATACGCTTTAAGTGTATTGGTGGCGCATGGTATGCAATTAGTGGACAATTTACAGGAGAATAATTAATACATTAAGATTATGGCAGTAAAGAAAGTAAAAAGATTGAATGGTCAGACAACAGTAACGACCATCAACAACGACCAGAAATTTCCGGTAACGGACGCAAACGGAAAGGTTACGCTTATTTCATTGGCGAATCTCAAAACCGCTTTGTTGGCAGGTATGAACCTTAACGGCTTATACGATGGTATCTTTATCATGTACCACCGTAAGAGCGATAATTACCCACTAATGGTTAAGCCTCATAAGTGGACATCGTTACAGAACAGCGGCGAAATTGCCGACGGCGTGGTAGTGGTCGAGGGCGGAAAAATCTTAGTTGTAGCCCCTACCGAATCAACTTCTAAGCTAACGTGGAGTAGCGCAGCTATCAGCGGAGGCGGTACGACAACAACCGATCGTGTTACAGCGATGAACGATTGGAACGGCAAGGCAAATACGGCGGCTACTATCAAGGCAAGCAAAGCCAATGCAATCACCAATACGGCGCAGTATGCACCGGGCTACTGCAATCTGTATAGTCGTGCCAACGCTAATGGTAAAGGCTTGACAGCAGGTAAGTGGTGGTTACCATCGTTGGGCGAAATGTTTATGATTTATGCCAACATGACAAAAATCAATTATGCTTTATCCCTGATTACCGGAGCCATCCAGTTAGTTGAAGATTGGTATTGGACTTCTACCGAGTACAGTGCTACCAACGCATGGTATCTGAGCCTCTACGACGGTAATGCGAGCGGTTGGTACACTAAGGCCAGCGGCACGTACAGAGTTAGGGCAGTGTCAGCATTTATTGTTTAATTCTTAATTTCTTAGTCTTTAACCTTTAGGTACGGCGAAAGCCGTACCATTATAAGGCAATTTAATAAACAAGCAATGGCGGTAAAATTAGTTTCAAGTACAAAGATTTATTTAGATGCACGAAAGTTGTTAGACATCATTTTGGATATAGTACCCAATTTCCCACGTGCCTACAAATTCACCATCGGGGCAAAGCTGCAAGAAATTGGCGTTAATCTGATGCAGGAGATAGCAGCGGCGTACATCAATAAAGACAAGTCCGAGACAGTAAAGCACCTAACCGAGTTTCAGGCAGAGTTTGAGATAATGAAAACGCTAATGAGAATTGCCGGAGAAAGGGAGTGGATAAAAGGCAGAGGAAAGTTTGCAAGTATCATCGAGTTAATGGACGAAATAGGTAAACAATCGTCAGCGTGGAAAAACAAAGTAGTTAATACGCTTTGTAGCCAGAATCGGAATGTTACGACAGACCGAGAGCGCAGTTTTCCGTAATAAATGGGGTTTATGCCGTCATTTACGGCTAAGAACAAGATAATAAACCACAGATTGCGGCCACCGAGAACAGTGCTACCAACGCATGGAATCTGAACCTCAACGACGGTAATACGAACAATTGGAACACTAAGGCCAGCAACACGAACAGAGTTAGGGCAGTGTCAGCACTATTTACAGAAGACAGAAACGTGACAAATGATAATATACAATGGTAACGACAGAGTGGCTTTTAGATGCTTACTTTGATTGCCGTCATAGCAAAAGACGAACAGCAAGTGCAGTTGTTTACGAAATGGACTACGAAAGCCGTTTGATTGCTTTGCGTGATAGAATCAATAACCGGACGTACCAACCCGGTAAGTCTGTTTGCTTTGTCGTAACACGCCCAAGATACAGAGAGGTATTTGCAGCATCCTTTGAGGATAGAATCGTACACCACTACATAGCTTTACGCCTAACGCCACTATTTGAAGAAATATTTAGCGAGCGTACATTTAATTGCAGGAAAGGCAAAGGGCAGCTTTATGGTATTAATACGCTGAAAGAAGATATAAGGCAGGGCAGCAATAATTATACGGAAGATTGCCACATTATGAAACTTGATTTAAAAGGTTTCTTTATGAGCATCGACAAAAAGTTATTGGCCGAAATGGTAGATCGCTTTATAGTCGAGTACTACAAGGGCGAAGACATAGACGATTTGCGCTACCTTTGCCGTGTCGTTATTTTACACAGCCCCGAAAAGAATTGTGAACGGCACAGCCCTTTGAGCTATTGGGAGAAGTTGGATAAGAACAAATCACTATTTACAAATGGTGAGGGTAAGGGCGTAGCCATCGGCAACCTGTTTGCCCAGATATTCGCAAACTTCTTACTTAATACGCTTGATTGGTTTATCGAAAATGAGGGTATAGAACATCATGGCAGGTATGTGGACGACTTCTATTGCATCCATAAGGACAAAGAAAAGCTATTGGCGTTAATGCCTAAGATACGTGAGCTATTAGCCAAGTTAGGTTTACGACTGAATGAGAAGAAGTTTTATTTGCAACATTACAGCAAAGGCGTGGAGTTTACCGGGTCAATAGTCAAACCCGGACGTGTCTAT
>OIXY01000451.1_pt1 | contig 9878 bp, 9 predicted proteins | sample 1588051 | NCBI WGS metagenome assembly OIXY01 (sample SAMN03283247) | human gut metagenome | biome: human-associated habitat; material: feces | host: Homo sapiens | place: Peru | collected 2012 | reverse complement strand
CTAATTATTCGGAAAAAATCAGAAGTGTTGCTACACATATTACTCCGAATGACAAAATAATTATAGTCGTTAATAAAATAGATATGTGTTCTGCAAGTTTGAAATCCAAAGAAGATTTAGTACAAGCTATCTATCATCAATACCCAACTGTATTGAATTGTTTCAAAAATAAAAATCCGGTAACGAAATTTTGGAGACCTTTTAATTGTGATATTATTCCTTTTACTGCAGGACTATTTTGTCGTACTTATGACAATAAAGAGATGTTTCAACCAGGTTTAGATACATATCCTAAAAAATTATGGAAGGCTATTTTCAAGAATTTACGTTAGTTTGAAAAATGGAAGAAGAAAAATTAAGACATTCGGACGAAGCCATAAGGCATTCAATGGAGGTAGAATGCAATATACGTAACACTCGCACTAACTGGTTCTTGGTATTTCAAGCTGCTTTGGGAGGAGGACTTATCCAATTACTACTTAGCAATGCTACTTATTATTGCAAGATGGGTGGAAGCACTATGCTGTCTTTTATAGGTATTGTCATATCTATAAGTTTTATACATGCAGCGTGGAGAAGTGATAGAGCGGTAAGTATGCTTTTTGCATATTGGGATCAAGTAAGAAGTGAAAATGGAATGAATGTTGCCGATTATTATCCAATATCACCAATCAATGAACATATAATAAGCAGTTACTATTCTCATACATATGAAGAGGATTTTGATACTTCCGTATGGGAACACAAGCTTGCACAAAGGATGAATTTGAAGAAACACAGAAAATGGAATAAGTTTATGAATAAATGCGATTGTCTAATGCCATACAAATTTCTCCCCAAAATGTTCTTTGTTTGCTGGATTATTTTATTGGTGTTAGTATGGATATTTAGAGAGGATGTTCTTCTGTAGATAATACAGGGAACTGTCTGAACATTATAAACTGTCAATAGTTCAAAACCGATGCTTGATTTTTTGTCTAAATATTTCCACGTCCATAGAAATAAGCAACAAGTCGTTTATCAAATAATGATAGACCGCTTTGCTAATGATTCGAGATTTCCTAAGAATAATGAAAACTGTACACCTCCTCCATTCCGAGGTGGTAATATTAAAGGAATTATAAATCGTCTCGATTATATTACAGGTTTGGGTGCTAATAGCATTTTACTTTCTCCATTTTTTAAGTCAAAATCATATCATGGTTATCATAGCACAACTGCCAGAAATGAAATTGAACCTCAATTTGGAAATGACGAGGATATACAAAGTTTCGTAGAGCAAATAAAAAAACGCCAAATGACCTGTGGCGCAGATTTCGTTCCTAATCATTGCCATATAACAAATCCAATATATATAGAACATTATGATTGGTTTGAATTTCCTTGCAAACAATACAAGTTCTATGCTAATCTCAAAGACTTACCTGTGTTGAATTTAGGCCGTCCAGAAGCAAGTGAGTATATGATAAAACAGGCTTTACAACTATGTAAATGGGGATTTGATTATATACGAATAGACCATGCAACAGGACCAAGCTATTCTTTCCTCCATGAGTTAAGAATACGTATAAAACGGAAATATAAGAATGTACGTTTGATTGGAGAAGTTGTAGGTGAAATGGATTTCAAACCATTGGTTAGTAAAAGATATAATGATAATTTAAATGATGACTGGTCAGAGCAAGAGGCTCGTCAATATGAGTATGTTGGAATTTTGGACGGTGTTTTGGATTATGAGTATTACAACCTAATTGAAAATGCGCTACTCCATGATATGCCGATTAAAAACAACAAAGCCTTGAAAGAACAAGTTAAAAGACATTTTTCTCGTTATCCGAAAGACTTTGAATTGTGGATTTTTGTTGACAATCACGATCTAAATAGAATTCTCTACCATTGTAAAAATATCAATAAGGTTAAGGAAGTGTTGGACTTTACTTATAGTTGGAAGAGACCTGTCGTTATTTATTATGGAACAGAGCAAGGTATGAAGAATGATACTGAAATTCATCGTGTGGCATATGATGATGAGTCAGTAAGGAAATGTATGGATTGGAAAAATATAAAACATAATGTTTTTAAGACTCTCTATCCTTGTGATATTGGGTAAATAGTTAAAAACAGAATAGAAAAAAATATATTCCTGTCATACCCGTCATACAAGGACATTCTTCGTAAGTGACATAGTTAGCCATCGTAACCAACATAGATAGAAATTTATCTCAGTCACTTAGCCGTCCTAACCAAATCACTTACGAACAACATTTATAGAATGAGAATAAAAATCATCACATACTTTCTCCTTTTGCTCTCTTTGTCTGTTACCGCACAGACAAAGAGAGCTTTGGTTATAGGGTTAGGAGAACAGCAGGATAAGGCTTGGAATAAAATCAATGGTGACAAGGATGTGCCGCTTGTGCAAGGAATGTTGAAAAGTGCAGGATTCAAGTCGGTAACGACATTGATGAATCGACAGGCAACAAAGGCTGGTATCATTGGGGCATTCAAGAAGATGACAACATCTTGTAAGCAAGGAGATGTGGTGTATATACATTACTCTGGGCATGGACAGCAGATGACGGATGTGCATAACGACGAGAAGGATGGACTGGATGAATGCTGGATTCCGTATGATGCCTACAGAAAAGCTAGCAAAACATATCATGGCGAGAAGCATCTGACGGACGATGAACTGAATGTTTACCTCAATGCCATCCGTAATAAGATAGGTGCAAAAGGTAAACTGCTTGTGGTGATAGATGCTTGCCATAGCGGTGATGGTACTCGTGGCGATGATGACGAGGTGGTGCGTGGTGTGGAAGACATATTGGTAGTGGATAGCTTGAATGCTCGTGGCTTATATGAGGCTTTTGAAATGGTTAAATCTCTCTTTATGGGTGACAATGATAAGGAAAAGATCATTAACCATAAAGCTAAGCCTTTGGCTGAGCGCTGGATTACCATCAGTGCATGCAGAAGCGACCAAGTAAACTTCGAAATGAAAAGTCCTGCTGTTGGTAAACTGACTTACGCATTGTGGAAAGAACTGAAGAAGAGTGAGAAGGTAAGCAATGAAGAGTTTATAAGACGAATCAGAAAGTTTGTAAACCGCAATACCGGTAACAGACCACAACAGCCAGAGATGACAGGTGAAGACATAGGAAAATATAATATAAAAGATATACTGAGTAAATAGAATGGCAAAGACAATACAAATGCGTGCATCGCAAAAGGAGAAAGAAGCCCGACTTGTAGCCGGGATGTACGATAAAAACAGGAAGATACAGTCGGAACTGTATGCTTATTGCTCACAATACTTTTGGGCAAACTATCGTGGCGTATTCTTCGCTGATGAGCAAGCTGCCATGGAAATATTCCAAAACACATTCATTGCGATGTGGGAAAATATTGAACGCAGAAAGATTTATGTGAGCGAAGGTAGGGTGATGGGCAAGAACAATGAACCGCTGAACGGCAGTATCCTTACCTATTTTATGGGTATCGCTCGTATCAAGTATCTGGAATGGGGAAGAGAGAATCCTTCATACGCTGACCCTGAAACGGAAATGGGACGAAAAATCAAGGAAGAAGGATTTGATGCGCAGCAGTACATCAATATGCTGTATGACTCGGAAGACAACAAGATGCTCGACATCATTGCTGATGTTATATCGCACATGTCGGAGCGATGCAGCGAGATATTGAGCAAGTTCTACTATGAGGAGAAGGACTTGGATGCAATTCTGTTGGAGATTCCAACAATTGACTCGAAGAATGCGCTCAAAACCAAAAAGCACAAGTGTATGGAATCACTGCGCACTTCGGCAAAAAACATTTATCACAATTATTTGAATTCATAAATGCAATATGGGTATGGACAATAATTTTCAAGATAGAATAGACGAATACCTGCTTCATGGTGACACCATGTCGGAGGAAGCCAAGGCTCAATTTCTGAAAGAGATAGAAGAGGATACTGAGAAAAAGGAGCAGTATGAGTTTACGAAGAACGTTAAACAGGCGATGGTGAGCCGTGGAGAGAAGTTGAAAGCCATGACAGAGTTTCAAAAGGAAATAAAACATGGTCGCAGAAAGTCTTGGCTTTGGATTTCAAGCATTGCTGCTATATTGGTGATAGGTTTCTTTGCCATCAATCCGCTGTTTATAGAAAAAAACTCCCCTACAGACAATGTGCGTGGCGGTGAAAATGATGTTTTTGACATGACTGCGCCAACTGATAGCATTGCTAATGATTCAATATCAAAAGATACCGTTACGTTACTACATGAATGAATCTGAAGGTAGAATGAAGAACTATAAATGTTATATAACAATTGTATTTATTTGGCTTTTATCCACCTGTAGTATATGGGCGCAGACAAATCCGTATAGATTTGGAAGCCCTAATTATTGGATGGCTCAAGGTTCTTTGGATATTAACGCAGGCAAATTTAATCTTGCATACGAACATTTGCAAAAAGCCCAAGAGGGGTATCGTAATCTTGGAGATGTGGAGTTTCAAATACAAGCAACAGAAGCAATGGGTGCTTTGAAAGCAGGATTGGGTGAATGGGTAAAAGCCAACGAGCATTATAAAGATGCTTTGCAAATAGCAACAGAAGCCAATGAGGATTTCTTTCAATCCAAAATTATGGTTGACTTACTAGCCTTATATCGAACAGTAGGCGACATAATTGGGTATAATCAGTATCTGAAAGCGTTGGACTCTCTGTATCATGTATCCAATTCTGCCAAACTGAAGACCATATATCATTTATATTGGTCAAATGAGTATTTGGCACGAAAGGAGTTTGCTATGGTTGAGACGCAATTGCAGCAATGTTGGGATGTGATGCAGGATTTGTCTTTTTCTGACAGAGAACAGGCAAAGTTCAATTACTATAGTTGTATGATGAATTTGAAACAACAACAAAAGCAATACAAAACTGCTATCAGATTCGCTAAGAATTATATAGATCAAACTAAAAAATTGAACGGCAGGAATAGTGACCAGCAGTACCAGGCATACAGTAACTTATGTACACTCTATGCCTTAGACAAAGATAGTACGAAAGCCTTTGCTTGTCTGGATAGTTTGGAACGTGGTGTTGGTCATTCCTATCAAGACAAGGAAGTGATAGCTAACTTTTACAATATAAAAGGCAGTTGTTATGCCAATTTTGAGAAATACGAAAAAGCAATAGAGTATTTTGATAAAGCATTGAATACTCTCGCTGATAAAAGAACTGAAGATTCACCATCAAAATTCAGAAGTTTACAGAATAAGTCTGAAGCCTATTTCGTGCTTAAACGTTATGATGATGCTTTTGCAACGTATAGTGAATATGTAGAGGCTTGCAAGAATAAATTTGGAGATACGTCAGGTTCTTATTATCAGACAGTGTTCACATTAGCCAATATTGAAGGAGCTCGTGGGAATGCAAACGAGGCAGACAGCCTGTTTCGTATTTCTATGAATCAATTACTTTATAGTATGAAACAACTTTGGCGATATTCGACTCCGACACAAAGAGAACAGTTCTGGATGGAAACGCTGAATAACCTTAGTGGTATGGCCACATTTTCCATAAAATGCGGAAATCTCAATAGTGAATTAACTGAAATTTGTTATAATGCTTTATTGTTCTCAAAGTCCTTGCTGCTTGAAACAGAAAAATCGGTAGTTGATATTATCCGCAATGAAGGAACTGATGATGACATTGCCTATTATCGTAATCTCTTGGCTATAAACAATAGACTTCTTGCATTGAGAAGCAACTATGAATACAATAAGCTTGAAATAGATAGCTTGACGATTCGCCAAAGAGAGTTGGAACAACGGCTTAGCTACAAATGCCAAAGTTACAACGAATATGAGACATATCTTGACATAAACTATGAAAAGGTTAGGAATTGTCTGGCTGATAATGAAGTTGTGATAGACTTTTCTGATTATCAAACAGAAGATTCCGTCCGCCAATATGTAGCATATATATATGACAAGAGTAAGAGACATCCGCTTTTAGTAAAGTGTTTCGACCAGCAGCAACTTGATTCCCTTTTAGATGGTATGCAAAGTTTTACACTCTACAATTATGAGCAATTGCAGGATGGGGCTTTTAATTTAATTTGGAAATCAATCGGAGCAAATATTACTGAAGGAAGTACTGTGTATTATATTCCATCAGGCATTATGCATAGCATAGCATTGGAAGCTCTTCCTCTTTCTGATGGAACGACATTAGGGCAGCATTATGATTTTGTAAGATTGACTTCTGCAAGAGAAATTGTGAAAGCTCATCATTCTAGTAAAAACAATAGAACTGCTACGCTTTATGGAGGATTGCAATATAGTTTGGCTCCACAAAAGATGGAAGAAGAAAGTAAGGCGTATGAAAAATCTGATTTGGCAGCGCTGGTGCGTTCTGAGTATGGAAAGTCCGGCTTTAAGGATTTGCGCAATACGAAAGATGAAGTTAAGAAGATAGAAAAAACATTGGAGGACAATGGGTTTGCTGTAAAAGTCTATTCCGGTTCTAAGGGAAATGCAGAGTCTTTTGTGGCTTTAAGTGGTAAATCCTCATCCATAGTACATATAGCTACGCATGGCTTCTATTATACTCCTGATGAGGCAAAAGACAACGATTATCTTAGTGGTTATACCGATGCAATGTCTTTATCTGGATTGGTGTTTGCAGGAGGCAATGCTGCCTGGTTAGGCAAGAAGTATTCTGATGGCGTACTTGGTGGTGTGTTGACAGCTAAAGACATAGCAAATCTTGATTTCAAGGGAACAGAATTAATGGTTCTTTCAGCATGTAAGACCGGACAAGGTAAAGTGACTGCAGAAGGTGTGTTTGGTTTGCAGCGTGCCTTCAAAAAAGCTGGTGTTGGTACCATCATCATGTCGCTATGGAATGTAGATGACAAAGTTACTTCTGAATTTATGACTACATTCTATGAATGCCTTGCTGGCAAGAATAATGTCTGGAACAAACGAAAAGCGTTTGAACAAGCAAAGGAAATCATCCGTAAAAAGCATCCAGATCCATACCATTGGGCTGCATTTGTCATGTTGGACTAATGAATGGTTACTTTTCTCCCTCTCTTATCATAAATAGTAAAATTAAACTATAATGATTATGAGACAGGAAGAAATAGTAAACGAGATTCGCCGAATGTGCGGTCAAACGATACAGATGCCTTCTTTTGGTTGGCATTTTAAGTATAATGGACAAGTGTATTTCTATGTAGTAGGCAAAGATGAAGGTATGATACGCTTCTGTATTCCTTTTGTTGCTGGACTTTCTTTGCTAGGTAAGGAGTTACTAAAGGATGCGGTGGACGATACAAACAGGAATGTAAAATTCATCAAGGCTCTATTGTCTGAAAGCAAAGAAGCAAAAGTTTCCCTGGACTATGACCATAAGATTACAGAAAATGAATCTGCCCAAAATATAGTTCCGCATATCATCACGGCTTTGGATTTTGCAGCAAGATATTTGGTGGCGAAAACGAAAGGGTAATCGTTTCTTAGAAAAGACTAAGCTGTAAGGAGCAGAAGACTGTGTATTTCGAGCATCATGGTCTTCTGCTTTTGTCTTTCTATACTGAAAATATCGAAAAATAAATATTTTCTGATAGCAAAGGGTTACTTCTATACTCTATATCTCATAAACAGACAAATAACAAATTTAGAAGTTGCGCCCGACACGGATTAGGGAATCTTAATATGAGAGAATTTTTATCGCCACATAATGTGCCTTTCTATTGGGAAGACAGATTTAAAGAGGAAGAAGGCTACACCTTATATGTAAGCGATTGTTTTTGGGTGTTGGCAACAAATGATTATTATGAGTTTTACTATAACCCAATTCATGCAATGGGAAAAATTCATGTAAACCAAATGCCACAAATAGTTAAGGAACGCATCAAATTCTGCTCTGCTATACTCCACAAAGAGGATATTAAATTTGAACGCACTAAAGCAACATTGATGAAATCACCAGTGGGCTTTTATAAAATAGAGCGTGATATGCGTATTGGTAATTGGTTTCATGCACAAGGGCAAAACTATGCAACTTGGAAAGGTTATTTCATCTGTGATGATATGTATATGCCAAATTTGGAAAGGTCATGTCCAATTAAAAGCATTGATGGTGCCTTGGTGTTTGATATGATACGAATGGGGTGTCAATCAAGAACTGCTCATTACATTAAAAGCGTATTTGACCTAAAAGTTTTTAGTAATGTAAGGACAACTGGAATACAGTTGTTGGAAATAACTGATTAGATAGCAAAAAACAACCAAAGAATTATGGGATTATTCGAATTTTTCAAAAATAAGGGTAAAGGAACCCAAAAGAAACTTACTCTTGAAGAATGTATCGTAAAGATGTTTTCTTCGGCAGGTATAGTACCCAATCAAGAGGGAAATAAGTTTGCTACTGTAGTAGAAGGCAAACATTGTGTGTTCAATGTTGCATTAACCAATATGGGCGGGAATAGACTACTTGTGTATGTTCCTTTCCCTATACCTGTTGATGCTAATGTAGCATTTGCTGCTAACTACGAGGTTAAAAGAATTGGTAAAGAAGCTGCTGGTGTTTTGCCTGAGGCACAGGTTTATTTGTCAGAAAAAGAAGACGGTTATAATATTATTGTGGCCACAGTGAAAGAATTTGAAGAGTTGTCAGACAACACTTCAGATGAAATTCGAAACTTAATGATTCGTTCGGTCGATATTCTCGATGACAAAAACTTCGAATCGTTGGCTGCCGCTATATTCGGGTATGAGTCATACGAAGAAGCAAAGATGAATATGCACGCAAAATCTACAGGTGGAAATAATGTGTCAATCAAACTGAAAGATGGATATAACGAAGTTTTAGGTGATGCCCCCAACCTAAGTAACTCACGATTTGCTGGACGGCTTATGGCCTGTGCGATGAACATTATTGCCAAGAAAGGTAATGATGAAATATTGGAGCAAGCAACCGAAGCGATTCAAAAATCTTTTGACAGTTACATTCAAATTGCTTATGATATTGCGAATGAAGAAGAACGTGATTTGATAAGAAAACTCCGATACCTTGCTAAGGCTAAGAATAAAGATGATACAGATGAAAATGATTTTGTACAAGGTAAGATGGAGGGGCTAGTAATCTGTAATGATAATCCATGGGATTTGGTGTATGAAGAGGGAAAGTCAAATGATATAGATATGTCAGAAGAGGAAAAACTATATAGGGAATTATGTTTATCACAATATCAAGGTCTACCACTTGTACAAAATGATTTGGGGGAAGATATGGCATTAGTGACTCAGGTGATTGGGCGGTATTGGAAACCACGTTACTTGATGGACAAAGAGGCTAGATGCGCATACGAGTTCATGTCTATTGATGAGGTGTTGCAAATTGTGACAGATGAAGATATTGACTGGGATAGTCTGAAAGGGCTTCCACAAGATGCTTTTGAAAGAGCAAAAGCGCATTCATTTCATTTCCCTGGTCATGTATATCAATATAAAAATGGCGTGGCAGAGGTGGAATGGCAGCTTAACCCTGATGGTATGTACTATCGTGATGAAGATGGATTCGGTATGACAGATGATGAAGAAATCAATCTTTATGGAGCTATTGACAGAAAAGGTAAGGTTGTAAAGAAGTTCACTTTGAAAAGATAATCAATCAGAAGAATTATTCTTAAAGTATAAAAGAGCAGAAGGCATGTAGTTTGTATTCCATGGTCTTCTGCTTTTTGTTTTCCAATGCAGAAAATCACAAAATAAATATTTTCTGATAGTAAATGGTTACTTCGGTACTCTATATCTCATAAACAGACAAATAACAAACTTAGAAGTTGTGCCCGACACG
>OIXY01000446.1_pt1 | contig 9929 bp, 20 predicted proteins | sample 1588051 | NCBI WGS metagenome assembly OIXY01 (sample SAMN03283247) | human gut metagenome | biome: human-associated habitat; material: feces | host: Homo sapiens | place: Peru | collected 2012 | reverse complement strand
ATTAAAAAGGAGGAATGCGTATGATAACAGCAAGTATGACTTCGGGTGAGATACGTAGAGTACGAAACTTAGATGAAGCTAGAATCTATGAGTTTCAGATGCGAAAAGCTAATGAGCTTAAACGTGAAATGAGAAAGCAGAACGTAAGGCAAATGACCAAGACATACGAATTGGTTACACAAAACGCTAATTATTTCATAGTAGTAGGTGTAAAACAAGGCGGTGTTTTCGTGTCCGGTGTATTCATTTATCTGAAGGAAACCAACGAGTATATTCCTATGAGTAGAAACGAGGGGTATAGCGAGGATTGTTTTGCCATGAGCGTTCATTTTCTGAAGAGATTTGCTGAAAGGTTTTTGAATAAAGAATTACCGATTGCCAAGATATTGCAAAAGATATATACATCGTTTACAGGTGCAGTTCAGCTCTATAGTGATGACAAGACAAGAAGGGTGGTATTTGCTATTCCGGAAGGGCTTATACTCACAGAATACGAGCAAGAAAAGCATATCATCCACTACAAAACCTTTGTAAGCATGGATATGCTAAAGAAGACACAGATTCGAAGTTACGAGAAGATAAGTGCATTTCTCATGGAATCTTGTCAGCAAATAGCTAAAGCAAGAGAAACCGGAAATGACGAAAGGCTGTGCGTTGTGTACAGAAGGTTTTACAATGATATTGATTTGCTAGATACAAAGGAGGCGCAAGCCATATATTCAAGTTTCTTTGAAAAAGGAGGTAACAATGAAAGATAAATGTATAACAAGGTTTCTTGGTGATATTAAGCCTATAAAGAATTACGAAAGGTATTATGTTAGCAAGCTGGGACATGTTTTTACTATTGGGAGAACGTCTCAATTAAAGGAAATCGCACCTTGCAAGACACCAAAAGGTTATCTGAAGGTATGGCTTTACAAGAACGGAAAGCGCAAGATGTTTTATATCCATCGTTTGGTAGCTCAGGCTTTCTTGGAGAATCCAGAAGCGTTGCCGATGGTGAATCATAAGGATTTCGACAAGACGAATAACGATGTAGATAACTTGGAGTATTGCACTGCAAGATACAATGTGATTTATTCTGCTATAGCAAAGAAAACCTCTTCCGAATACTTGGGCGTGACCTGGAATAAGAGTGTAAGAAAATGGCAAGCTCAGTATCAAGTAGGTAAGAAGAAAACTTATATCGGATGCTTTGGTACGCAAGAAGAGGCTCATGAAGCTTATGTTAACGCTATAAAAGAGATTTGATATGCTTGAATTTGATAGAATATACAATTCCGACTGCATAGAAGGAATGAAACAAATAGAGAGTGGGGGGGTGAGCTTGATTGTTACTGACCCACCATATTGTATCTCCTATAAGACCGGATGGAGAGCAGATGACCATCGTTTTTCGAAGGAAATACTCAATGACGATAACAAGCAATTGATTATTGATTATATGAGCGAATGCTACCGGATTTTAAAGGATGATAGTGCTGCTTACGTCTTTTGTTCAGCCAAGACCTTGGACTTTTTTATGCAACAAGCGAGGAACGCAGGGTTTACCATTAAGAATGTGCTCATTTGGAGAAAGAACAACCATACGGCTGGAGATTTAGATGCGCAATATGGTCAATGTTACGAGCCAATCCTGTACTTGAATAAAGGCAGACGAACCATAAACGGAAAGCGTTTGGAGGACGTATGGGACTTTGATAGAGTTCCATCAGATAAATTGGTACATCAGAACGAGAAACCAATCCCCTTGCTTATGCAATGCATCTTGAAATCATCGGACGAAGGAGATTTGGTATTTGATGGTTTTATGGGTTCAGCAAGTACTGCTCTGGCTTGTATGCGAACAAACAGGAATTTCCTTGGCTTTGAGTTAGACGGGGAATATTTCAAGGTAGCACAAAAAAGAATCAAAGAAGAAATGTTTAATCAAAAAGATATGTTTGGATATGCTGGAGATAGATAAGATTTATCAAGTTGATTGTCTGGATGGTATGAGCAAGATTGATGACAAGTCCGTCTCGCTTATACTCACAGACCCTCCATATGAAATTTCAAGGGATTCCAATTATGCAAAGTCCGCTCCTACTTGTAAAGATACCGATAGATTTCGCATATCTATCGACTTTGGAGACTGGGATAAACAGGAAGCATTTGATATAGGCTCTATGATAAAAGAATCCTACAGGTGCTTGAAAGATGGTGGATATATAGTTTGTTTCTATGATTTGTGGAAGATTGGGGTCGTAAAGGATGCGATGATTAAAGTCGGATTTAAACAAATTAGATTTATAGAATGGATAAAAACAAATCCTGTTCCAATAAATAGTAAGACAAACTATCTCACAAACGCAAGAGAGGTCGCTGTGTGTGGGGTGAAAGGTAAAAATCCTATCTTTAATAGTGAATATGACAATGGAGTATATAGCTTTCCAATCTGTTGTGATAAGGGGAGATTTCATCCTACCCAGAAGCCTGTTAGTCTTTTCAGAAGCATTATAAACAAGCATTCCTGCAAAGGAGATATTGTACTAGACTGCTGTATAGGTAGTGGAACTACGGCTATTGCGTGTATTCAAGAAAATCGTAATTTTATAGGTTTTGAAACTAATAGAGAGTTTTACGACAAAGCAAACAAGAGAATAGAAAATGAATTAATGATAAAGCAAGACAGTTTATTTAGTAATGAAAGTTAGTGGGTGATATGATGGAGCTAAATAGAATTTATCAAGGTGATTGCCGAAAGCTTCTAAAGCAGCTAGACGATGAATGTATAGACCTAGTATGCTCTGATGTTGCTTATCCGGTACAAGCTAGAGGTGGGCGCAGTAGCATGAGTGGATATTGGACGGATTCTCAAACTAGAAAAGGTAAGATATTCAAGAGTAATGACATAGATATTTCGGAGTATATCAACGAACTATATCGAGTACTAAAGGATAAGACTCATTGCTATCTTATGTGTAACGACTATAATCTGATGCACTTTCTAGATGAGATAGGACGGAGTGAGTTTCACTTCACAAAGTGTTTAATATGGGATAAATGCACTAAGGTGTGTGGAACGTATTATATGAACCAAAAGGAGTATATCATTATGCTTCGAAAAGGTGGTGGTAAACCTATCAATGAGTTTGGTACATCTGACATTCTGAGTGTCCCTATTCCGATTAATAAGCGTAAGGATAAGGACGGATTGATTAATCAAACCGAAAAACCAGTTAAGCTGATGGAGATATTAATCAGAAACTCAACGAATATTGGCGATGTTGTTCTAGACCCATTCATGGGGAGCGGTACAACGGCAAGGGCTTGTGTTAATCTCGAAAGGCAGTATGTCGGCTTTGAAATAGACCAGCGACAAGTAGATTTTGCCAATAATGAATTAAAGAATATGAGCAGGCAATTAAGTCTGTTTTAGAATTATGGATATGTGTATGGTTATTCAATGTGACCCAGTTGTAAGAAATGGGAATAAAGAGATAACGGATGCTTTATTAAGAGCTGTAAAGGATGAAGCCTTAAAACGTGGTTTGGTACGTAATGAATTGATAGAATTTTGCAACCAATTCATAAGAGATTGCGAAATCAAAGCTTGTATAGAACATTTGCTAGACAATTTCAAACGTTATTTTTGGAGGTATTATTGATATGAGAAGAAGAAAGTTGAACAAGTCTCCAGTGCTAGGTCTCTGCGGATTTGTTGTCGGTTACGAGTGCAAGGAAAAGGGAATAAAGCTGATGGAGTGCGATAAGGCGCAAGCTGATGCGATTATAGTTCCTCATCACTTTTCACACAAGGTAACGAAGAATAGTTGCTTGAATCTTTTGGTATTGTATAAGGATAAGATAAGGGGTGCAATGCAAATAGGGTATGGAATCCGACCGCACATCAAGACTGAAAAGGGCGAAGTGTTGGATTACCATCAAGTGAGGGAATTTGACAGAATGTGGTTGTCTGATGATATGCCAAAGTATAGCGAAACCATTTGCCTTTCTCTCTTGCACAAGTATATTAGGGCAACACATAAGGAAATCAAGTACCTTATATCTTATGCCGATACGTCCATAGGTAATAAGGGAACTATATATAAAGCTGCAAACTATGAGCATATTGATACCATTAAGGCAGATTTCTATGTGTTACCAAGTGGTGAGCGTGTGCATCCGGTAACTATGTGGCATCGGCACAAGACAAGAGTGTGGGAGGTTCTAACGGAACTATACCCAGGAATAAAAAAGGCAGAAGGATTTCAACTAAAATTTCTTAAGAAGTTATGAAAAAAGAAGATAGACTTAAAATATATCGCAAATACGATGGGCATTGTGCTTATTGCGGCAAGAGTATAGAGTATAAGGATATGCAGGTTGACCATCTTGTTCCGAAGAATCGAGGTTGTTACTCTCGGTGGAGCGACAAGGAGGGAAAGTTTGTCGTATCCCATGGCGATGAATCCATGGAGAACTATATGCCATCTTGCAGGTCTTGTAATCTTCGTAAGCGTGATATGAGTTTGGAACAATTTCGCTCAGAGATTACTAGACAGGCTAAAGGATTGCTTATTGGTAAGGCTTCTTTCCAAGTAAAGATGTCGCTTGCTTATGGTTTAATCGAAGAGCACTTTGATAGACAAATTGAGTTCTACTTTGAGAAATTTAAATAGTTGGGAATATGAAGAAGTTTAAAAAGTCGATAGAGATTAGCACTGAGAATATTTCAGACGTTCTTCAAGTGCCAATTGTTACAAGTTTATACAAGACTAAGAATTTTAAAAATCCTTGTCTTGAAGGTCGTAGTGTTCCTTATGATACTATAGCATTGATGTATGTTCATATCGAAGGCTTTGATAGCGATTTTTGTATTGACCAAGGCAACATTCTCGCTCTTGATATTTGCGATACTTGGTATGCTTTTTCGAGGCGTGGATGGGATAAACATAAAAACGATGAGGTATGAAGAAAAAAGGATATTACGAATACGGAAACGGAATCTACCCTTTGAAGCTTTGGGTACACATCGGTAAAGACTTGAAAGAGCTGATAGATTCCTGTTTTGACAAGTGCAAGGCTCCCGATATTGATTACGGTGGCGTTACGTATTCCGATGCTGTCAGAAAGAGCGACAGAAGGCGTGGCGTTCTTGTCTCGTTTCCGTGTCAGAAGGTTATGTCGATGAACTACTGCTGCCATGAAGCTTCTCACGTCTGCGATGCCATTGAGGAATATACTGACTTGGAACACGGCGGCGAGCCTTCTGCCTACCTGATGGGTTGGATTGCGTCTTGCATCAACAATGCTCGTTTGGGTATTGGCGATTTCGTTGAAATCGTAAATAAGGAAGAAAAATAGCCCAAAGGCAAAATACCCTTTGGTGTTTGCCCCATCACTATATATAATAATGTAGTGGTGGGGATTTTTGTGTTAACGTCAGCAAATTATTTATTTGTATTATTATAGAGTGTTAAATAATAAAAGAAATACATTAAACAATTTGCATATTTCAAATATTCTTTGTATCTTTGCATCGTAATTAAGAAATAAAGGTTACTAATAAAAAATGGTGAGACACACCATAAAAACTGTAAGAAGAAAATGAAAAAGTTTTTTGAAAACTTATCTAGAAAGATTGAAGATGCGGCTTTTGAGGCGCAGCTTGATGATTTTACTTGCGAGTTTGATGCTATTAACAAACCAGCCGAAATCGTGGTGTTTGTTAAGAGTAGAAAGGTTATTCATTCAAATGGAAACGTTTCTTCTTATCCATATTACAATGTAGATAAGATTAATATCTATGATGAAGACGGAAAAGACGTTTCTTCAAAATATCCTTTGTTCTGCCAAAGAGTTAAGAATTGCGTGCCTTCTTATAAAGATGTTGAGAATGACTTGATGGAGGCAAATATGAGCGACACAGAACTTTATTTTGGCTCAGAAGCTAATTATTTGCGTTATAAATATGGCAACTAATTTTTGGATATGGAGTACGAAAATATGTTTGTTGGTCTTTCGTCTGTAATGAGTAACGACCTTAAAATATTAAGGTACGAACTAGAGTATGGATGGAAATTGGCTCTTATGCCAAATGATGTGTGGTACAACTAATTACATTTAAAATTTCAAATTATGACAGAAAAGATTGATATAGCGGAAATCCTTAAGGATAAGCCAGCAAATACGAAGCTATATTCTCCTTTGTTTGGTGAAGTATATTTTTCACATGTAGGTGGCGATAATATAGCTGTGGAACATCATGGAGGTATATCATTATTCTTTAGTAGTGGCAGATTCTTTGATATAGATGAATCAGAGCCGTTATTATTCCCTTCAAAGGAAATGCGTAATTGGTCTAAATTCGCTTGGAAGAAAGGCGATGTGCTTTATAGTGCAGGATTGAAAGAGTATTGTGTATTTAATAAGTTTATAAGCGATGGCTACTTGATGTTCATTAGCAATTACAACGTTGATGAAAACACAAAAAGAGTTGTGCCTAAGACGTATGACCCAGATAAAAACACAGTCAATTATGAAAAAGTATCTGACGAGAAAGCAACTGAGATTATTTCCTTGATAGAAGAGCACTATGGTGGTAAGCTAAACCTCAGTACATTGGAGATAGAGAAGCAGTCTGAGTTCAAGGATGGGGATATAGTAGCCCTTGTGGTACAAAAATGTACACATATTGCTATATTCCAATCGAGACAAGAGGCATATATAGGATTCCATGCAGTTCTTTGCCAGAATGAACAGCTTCTATTAGAAGAACCATTCAGAGAAGATGATGGAGATATTGAACTTCGCCTAGCCACTGACTCTGAGAAGCAGCAGCTCTTTGATGCTCTAGCAGAGGAAGGCAAGGCTTGGGATAGTGATAAGAAACAGATTGTTGATTTGCCAAAGAAGTGTGAGTTCAAGGTATTTGAAAAGGTATTGGTTAGAGAATCAAAAACAGACGAATGGACTCCTAATTTTTTCTTCAAAATACATAGAGATGACGAAAGGTATGTTATGGTATGTGGTGATATGTACAATTATTGCATTCCTTACAACGAAGAGACTTCACATCTGCTTGGTACAACTGATGAGTGGAAAGGAGGTGAGGGATGAAAAAAGGTGATATAGTGTATCTTTTGGCATCAGATGAAGGTGGAGTAAAAGGAAGCCTTATAGCATTAACATGGAGTGTAAGTAAGTATACAACACCATCTTTTATTGCGGCTCTTAGATTAAATGATAATCGTTTGATTTTAGACCCTCTTATAATGGGATGGAGAGATTGTAGAATAGCTACAAAGTCAGAATGTTGCAAACTGTTTGATTCGTTAATTGAACATCATGTTATACATGAACAAAGGTTTGAATGGATAAGCTCCGATAGTCTTATTAAAGAGATATTTGATAATATAGTAATTTTCAATAATAAGAATAAAGAAGTTTTTACTGGTGTAAATCACATTAGTGATAATGGGACTATATTCTTTGGAAATGGTATTTAAAAAGAAGTAAGTTATGATAGACGATAAGAAAATAGAAGCTGCCAAGGAAGAAATCTATGAAGATAGATTTCTGCTAAATGGCGAAGAGATAGTTTTTAACAATGATGAAAAGGAAGAAATGTTCTATGAGGGGGACATCAAAGAAGCTATTGGATTAGGTGCTAAGTGGGCTATCAATGAGTTTTTGAAGGACTTGTGGCATCCTGCTAGTGAAGAGCCAAAGAAAGTGAAGAATCTCCTATTGGAAACAATCTATGAGTACGGAAAGCCTATTTATCATCTTATAAAGTATATGCCAAATGGTAACAATGTTTGTGCTTGGAAAGAATGGTATAAAGGTGCTCACATATCTCGTTGGTTCTATATTGATGATTTATTACCGAAGGAAGGAGGTGAGCAATGATTAAGCCAGTTACTATGTACTCTGTCGTTTGTGACAGATGCGGAAAGGTTTATGGTGAGGACGATGGTGTTGACTGCTGGGTAGACATCTGTACTGCTAGAGAACAAGCAATGCAGTCAGAATGGGCAGAGATAGGCGATAAGCACTACTGCCCTGACTGCTATGAGTTTGACGATGAGTTAGATGAGTATGTTCCTAAAAAGAAAGGAGAAAGAAAATGAAACAGAAATTATTAAGCATTAAATATAGATTAGTTGCTTTGTGGTGGTTCTTAACAAAAAAGAACTATTACCTTCTGTCATACGAAAACAGAGAGGGTGAATCTTTGGAAACCTATAATGTGGTAATTCCCGAGTTCATCGAATGGGTAAGAAAGAAGCATGGTATGCCTACCAACCATGAGATAATCATGGAGTTGAAGAATATTAGCAGCCTCTGTAGAAGCACGGATATTCTTGCCTATAATGAGATTAAGGCATTGATTGAGAAACTTGAAAAGTAAAGCGTATGGCACAGAAATATATAGTTAATGATATTGTTATGTATAAAAACAGAATACATACAATTATAGATACACTTGGGGTAAATAACTATGAGTTATCTTATATAAGACATCAAGTAAACCGAGCAGAGTTATCTGGTGTTCCTCTCACTCCTGAGATTCTAGAGAAGAATGGGTGGTACGGAGCAACTCATAGCAAACAATCTGATGACAACACAAAGATTCTTTACAAGACCTTCAAACGCAAGGGCTATCCGACCATAAAGGTTAGTCAAGACTTGAAGATTACTTGTGAGCTAAGTCCTTTTATTGTTAAGTTAGAAAGCGTACCAGATTTACAGCACCTTCTCTTCGGTCTAGGACTTAACTCAGAAATGGAGGTGTAGGTATGAGTGTAGCAACACAAGTAAATCACCATTGCCCTTTCTATGGAAGAAAATGTTACCAATGCGGTTATTGGAATAGTAGAGGAAATGAATGTGAGATAATAACTCATCAAGACAGAAAAATTTGATGTTTAACGCCTTCGGGTATAAAATATAATAGTATGCTTATAAGTGAATTTATTCAACAGCTTCAAGCTGTTTATGATGAAGAGTGAGATATGGAAATTGCCATCAAGATAGATGATAACGACTTAGGTTCTGAACCTATTGTTGTGAAATCTACTGTTTATGAACAACTTTATATAGTTAATTCCTAACCGCCTTCGGGCATAAATTTTAATGATATGACAAAAAAAGAATTAAAAGTAAAGGTTGCCAAGCAACTAAGCATTATCGATGATGCTAACAATGAGATTTGTTCTTACGTAAATGATTACATCGAAAGTCTTCCATACAAAGTTGGAGACAAAGTTAGCTGCTCCAGATGTGATGTTTGTTGGATTGCAAGCATTGTTCCAGAGCGTGGTTATAAAGGTTATACTGGCGAGATTGATGTAAGAATCAACCCTGCTAAGAAAGATGGTACTCGCTCCAATAGAGAGTTTGTATTATTGAATATGGAAATTGATAATATCAAAAAGATTGATTAATCATTCTACAAAGGATATAAATAGATAGAATATGAGTGAAAATGTAATCACATCGTACAAGGGATTCGACAAGAATATGAAATGCCGTGGATTTCAGTACGAAGTAGGAAAAGAGTATGAAATGGACGGAGAAATCAAGTGTTGCAAACAAGGTTTCCACGCTTGCAAGTCTCCAATGGAAGTGTGGGACTACTACGATATTCTTAGCTCTCGCTATGCAGAGGTAGAACAGTCTGGTAAGATTGATAAAGAAGAAAATTCAACAAAGGTATGCTCTTCTCGTATCAAGATTAAGGCTGAGTTGAAGCTTGCTGACATCATTAATATCGGTGTCGAGTGGCTGAAAGATATTACATCACCATCTAAAGTTAAGACAGATGGTGAGTTGAACGACAACGGAGACCGAAGAAAACAGATTGGCTCATCGGGCGACTCTGCTAAGATTGGCTCATCGGGCTACTCTGCTCAGATTGGCTCATCGGGCTACTCTGCTCA
>OIXY01000442.1_pt1 | contig 10056 bp, 9 predicted proteins | sample 1588051 | NCBI WGS metagenome assembly OIXY01 (sample SAMN03283247) | human gut metagenome | biome: human-associated habitat; material: feces | host: Homo sapiens | place: Peru | collected 2012 | reverse complement strand
CCTCAGGAATCTGACCCTTCAGACCGCGCCATGCCAAGTGGCCGTGACCAATCTCGCGACGACCTACACCGCGCTGAGCCTTAGCCTCACCTGTGCAGAACGGCGGGAAGTTATAGTGGAGAAGGAAACGCTGGTAGCCGCGCTCGAGCACGTCGTCAACCAACTTCTCGTCCATCTTTGTACCGAGTGTACATGTAGAGAGCGACTGTGTCTCGCCACGTGTGAAGATAGAGCTTCCGTGAGGCATCGGCAGCGGAGAAACCTCGCACCAGATAGGACGGATGTCTGTAGTCTTACGACCATCGAGACGCTTGCCCTCGTCGAGGATGCAACGGCGCATAGAGTCGCGCATAACGTCGGCGTAGTAGCGCACCATCTCTGCGTGCTTCTCGTCGAGCTCCTCAGCGGTGAGGTCTGTGTGAGCTGCGTCGTAAGCCTCCTGGAAGTCAGAGAGAATCTTGTCGAAAGCCTCCTCGCGCGACTTCTTGTCGTGGTCGCCCGACTCTGCGATAGCGTAGCACTTGTCGTAAGTCTCCTTGCGGAGCTGCTCGCGGAGTTCCTCATCGTTCACCTCGTGGCAGTACTCGCGCTTAACGTCTGTGCCAAGCTCCTTAGAGAGCTCTGTCTGCAGTTCGCACATCGGCTTGATAGCAGCCATAGCAGCCTTCAACGCGCCGATCATGTCCTGCTCCGAAACTTCCTTCATCTCACCCTCTACCATCATGATGTTCTCTGCAGAAGCGCCTACCATGATATCCATGTCGGCATCCTTCATCTGCTCGAAGGTAGGGTTGATAACGTACTCGCCGTTGATGCGTGCTACACGCACTTCTGAAATCGGGCACTCGAAAGGTATATCTGAACAAGCCATAGCGGCTGAAGCTGCAAATCCAGCGAGAGCATCAGGCTGGTCAACGCCGTCGGCGCTGAGAAGCATAATCTGCACATATACCTCTGCGTGGTAGTTAGACGGGAAGAGCGGACGGAGCACACGGTCTACGAGACGCGATGTGAGGATCTCGTTGTCGCCCGACTTGCCTTCACGCTTTGTGAAGCCGCCAGGGAAACGGCCTGCTGCTGAGTACTGCTCTTTGTAGTCTACCTGCAAAGGCATGAAATCTGTTCCGGGAACTGCATCTTTTGCGGCACAAACAGTGGCGAGAAGTACGGTGTTGCCCATACGCAGTACAACACTTCCGTCGGTCTGCTTTGCCACTTTCCCGGTCTCAATGCTGATGGTTCTGCCATCAGGCAATGATACTGTCTTTGTAATTACGTTCATCTAAATCTTTATTTACATCAAAAAAATTGTAATATGTGAGCAAAGTTAGTCAATTTCAATGGTATAAACGAACAATCGCCGATTATTTTTGTTTTTTTGTATAATTTTCCACTGCAGCATCTGCAATCATAGAAGCTACGCTCCTCAGAGCCATGCAAGCCCAGTTTGTTATTCAGAACTTGAAACTCAGCCCTACACCCAATGTTTTTCTGTTTGTCAGATTATCATTGAGCATGCTGACGTTGGCAGAAAGTGCCAATTTCTTTTGATGATGGGCTGCTATAAGGAATGACGTGGTCCATATCACACTTGCTCCGAACGAGGCGGCTAATCCGATGGCAAATGGATTAACTCCGGGGCCGTTTTCTTGAAAAGATGCAACGTATGCCGTTCCTAATAAGCAATATAAGCTGGCTAAAAAGAAGACACTGCCGCCCACCCAAGCTGTCCACTTAAATATTCTTGCCTTCTTCAACCGCTTAGCGGGAGTGTCTTCAGCGATACTTTTCAGCAATTCGGCGTCCGACACAAGTGTGTCGTTGTGTTGCAGCAAAGTGAAGTTCTCTGACTTGACATCTGTGCCATAATTTTCCAATACCGTTACCGTCGAAGTAGCGGTTGGGTTGGCGTCATTGGCGATGGCGTCTTGAGCGTTGACGGCAAGTGAGCATATCACGACTGCCATCAGCATAAAGAATCGTAGACTTCTCATCATTTCTTATGTTGTTATGCCAGCATATTATCTGGCATAGGGTTAGACATAAGCAAATTTAGCTGATTCTCTCGAAATGACAAACAATAAAAAGGAATAATTGCAGTTATTCGTTTATTATGCGTACATTTGCATAAACGGGAGCCGTCGCCGCGCTCTGCCGCCGCTTGTGCGGCTTCAATCCATGCGGCGTGTGCGGCTGTGTTGGTGCATACTTGCTTTGTTGGTGCACTTGAGACAAGTGCACCCCCCTATAAATACCCTATAACCTTAAAGAAAAAATAAAGATATGGACAAGAAAAACGAATTTATGCGCCGTGCCATCGAGCTCTCCGAGGAGAGTGTGCGCACTGGCGGCGGACCGTTCGGAGCGGTCATCGTGCGTGGCGACGAAATCATCGCCGAGGCGTCTAACAGCGTTACTATCGACAACGACCCTACGGCGCACGCCGAGGTGAACTGCATACGCAAGGCTACGCGCCGTCTGGGCACGTTCGACCTCGCCGGATGCGACATCTATACCTCCTGCGAGCCGTGCCCTATGTGCTTGGGCGCCATCTATTGGGCGCATCTCGACCGCATCTTCTACGGCAACGACCGCAAGGATGCTGCAGCCATCGGCTTCGACGACGACTTCATCTATCAGGAGATACCGCTCAAGCCCGAACAGCGCCACAAGACGATGCAGCGTCTGATGGGCATGGAGGCGCTCAAGGCGTTCCGCATGTGGGAGGAGAACACTGAGAAAACAGAATATTAAAATTAGTAATGGAGGTCTCCGGTCCTCAGCAGCACAAAGTCGAATATAAACAAGGCTAACTGCTGCGGAGGCCGGAGACCTCCGCTACTGTTATACAGCCTTGTTCATGCTCTTTATCTTGCCGGCGAGATAAGCCTTAAACTCCTCGCAGCCAATCACTTCTATATCCTCGTAGAGTCCGAGCACGAAGCGGCCTATGCCGAGGAACGACACCACTTCGCCTTCGAAGATCCAGGCGGTGTCGCCGTCGGCTGTGAAGCACTTTGCCGACTGCGGATACTCCTCCACCATGAGGTTGTAGGAGAGCAGTCCCATGCGCATTTTCACCATGTAGCGCTGCTCTCCGGTGAACATGAACATGTCGGTGTACATCTGCTTGTGGCGGTCGTCGAAGGTCCAGGGCACGTCGATTATCTCCACCGACTCCATGCGCGACAGTCGGAACGTCTTGTTCTCGTGCGAGCGTATCTCGTGACAGCGCACGTCGCGCTCGTCGTTCATCAGCTGGTACGGCTCCACGATGCGGTCGGTGACGGTGTTGCTGTGGGGCGAGGCGTACTTGTGCAGCACTACCATCTTGCGCGTAGCCATCGCCTCGCGCAGCTTCGCCACGCAGTCGTTCATGCGGCGCTGCAGTTCGGGGTTGACGGCGTCGGGCAGATTGAACGATCGCGAGAGTTTCTGGCGTATGTTCACAGCTGTATGGTCGCGCGTGCCGTCGGTGTCGAGTCGGCGGCAGATGTATGCAGCCTCGTATTCGGAGAGCGAGATGTGCTCGTGCAGACGGCGGAAGAACGACGACGAGCGGTCGAGCCGGTACGTGGTGCCGGTCTTCTGCAGATTGAAGCCGCAGTCGCGCAGATAGTCGAAATAATAGTAGAGATTGCGGCGCGTGATGCCGAGGCGGTCAGCTATCTGCTGCGCCGTGTAGCTGTTGTTCTCTGTCAGTATGAGTATAAGGTCGAGTTCTCGACCATATTTATCCATTCGCATTGTTGTTGATGTTTAGTAGATTTGTTTTGTAGTTTTTCTTTTTCTCTTTGCTTTCTATAGATCAGTAGTTTTCTTTTTCGGGTCGTGCAGCGGACGGAAATCGATCGGACGGCGGACGGAAACCAATCGGACGGCGGACGGAAACCGATCGGACGGCGGACGGAAACCGATCGGACGGCGGACGGAAACCGATTGGACGGCGGACGGTGCCGATGACTTTTGAACAGAAGGTGTAAGACTTGCTGCGATTTTTTGAGCCTTTATAAGCCTGACTAAGCCTTTCCAAGCCTTTCTAAGCCAGACTAAACCTTTTAAGCCTTTCTAAGTCTTTCTAAGCTGAGGGCGTTCTGTTCCAAGCAATCCTAAGCCTTCCCCGAGGGGGAGGGTTGGGAGGGGCTCTCCTCAAACTTCAGTTCGAGTTGTCCTCCGCCCAGCAGGTTGTAGCTCATTCGGTGGTAAGGCGTGGTGCCGTGCAGGCGTATGCCCTCGCGGTGCGCCTTTGTAGGATAGCCCTTGTTCTTCTGCCAGTCGTAGTAGGGATATTCCTCAGCAAGCCGGTCCATGTATTCGTCGCGGAATGTCTTGGCGAGGATGCTCGCTGCGGCTATCGACTGATACTTGCCGTCGCCTTTCACTATCGTTGTGTGGGGCAGGTCGCGGTAGGGAGTGAAGCGGTTGCCGTCGACGATGATGGCTTCGGGGCGCACGGTGAGCTGGTCGAGCGCGCGGTGCATGGCGAGGAAGCTGGCGTTGAGTATGTTTATGCGGTCTATCTCCTCGGGCGTAACCACGCCAACAGCCCACGCCACGGCGTCGCGCACTATCTGGTCGCGCAGCGTGCGTCGCGCTTTCTCGGTGAGCTTCTTCGAGTCGTTGAGCAAAGCGTTGTCGTAGTTGGGCGGCAGAATGACTGCGGCGGCGTATACGCTTCCGGCAAGACAGCCTCTGCCGGCTTCGTCGCAGCCTGCTTCGACGAGGTCGGTATAGTAATGGGGTAGCAAATGTGGCTTACTTTCCTGTTTTTTCATTGTTGTCTGTTTCAATGTGCAATAAACCCGCTTACGGGTGCAACTCTTTTCCGTTTGCAAAGTTAGCTTTTATAATACAAACTACAAAGCGATTGTAATATTTCTTTAACAAAGAAATACGGAAAGTGAAATGTTATTTCCATAAAGCCCACTAATTTTGCAAGCGAAGATAAGAAACAATATGTATCACCTTATATAATATATAGATTATGGAAAAGAACATCACACTCCAGCAGTCGGACATCCGTGTTATCAACGCAAAGCAGGTGCAGACTTCTGCCCTACTCGACGGCATGAAAAAAGCCGCAACCGCTCCGATGGAGTGGTTACGGCAGTATTATTCGAGCGTGCTCGAGCGCGAGGTGACTATGGGTCAGACTCTGCGCTACCTGCATGCGCAGCTTGCTTTCGTTATGTGCGTATTCCCTACATACGACTCGCTGCTTGTGCATCTCGGCGTATGCGCTTGGATGCTGTGGGCGGTGCTGAAGTGCAGAGGATAGACCGCTGAAGTGCAGAGGATAGGCTGCTGATGCGGCACCTCTGCGTCGTAGATGTCTGCGTGCTGCGCTGCGCGGCATCAGAACATCTGGCTCACGCGCTTCACTCCAGCCACGAGAGCGTCCACTTCTTCCTTCGTGTTGTAGAGTCCGAACGACGCACGCACCATGCCCTGTATGCCGAAGCGGTTCATAACGGGCTGTGCGCAGTGGTGACCGGTGCGCACGGCGATGCCGAGTCGGTCGAGCAGCGTGCCCATGTCGAGATGATGTATGTCGCCCACGAGGAACGACACCACGGCGTCCTTGCCCTCGGTGGTTCCGAAGAGTCGCATGCCGTCTATCTCCGCCAAGCGCGCCATGCAGTAGTCGGTGAGCTCGCGCTCGTGTGCGGTGATGTTGTCCATGCCAAGCGCCGACACATAGTTGAGCGCCGTAGCCAGTCCGTGCGTAGCCACATAGTCGGGCGTTCCGGCTTCGAACTTGAACGGCAGCTTCTCGAAGGTGGTCTTCTCGAAGCTCACGCTTTCTATCATCTCGCCGCCTCCTTGATAGGGCGGCATGCGGTCGAGCCATTCTTCCTTGCCGTAGAGCACACCGATGCCGGTCGGTCCGTATATCTTATGTCCGCTGAAGGCGAAGAAGTCGCAGTCGATTGACTGCACGTCTATAGCGAAATGGGGCGTCGATTGCGCTCCGTCTACGAGCACCGGCACGCCGTGCTCATGCGCTATGCGCACAATCTCCTTCACGGGGTTCACTGTTCCGAGCGTATTGCTCACGTGAGCCACACTTACAATCTTCGTTTTCTCAGAGAACAGCTGCTCGTATGCCTGCATGTCGAGCTTTCCGCTGTCGTCCATCGGAATCACCTTCAGCGCAATGCCGCGTTTCGCCGCCTGCAACTGCCAGGGAACGATGTTCGAGTGGTGCTCCATTACGGACACTATCACCTCATCGCCTTCCGCCATGAACGCTTCGCAGAACGATGCAGCCACGAGATTGATGCTCTCCGTGGTGCCGCGCGTGAAGATTATCTCTTCTGTCTTCGGCGCATTGATAAACTGGCGCACGGTCTCGCGTGCAGCTTCGTGCAGGTCGGTGGCGCGCTGCGAGAGATAGTGTACGCCGCGGTGCACATTGGCGTTGGCGTTGAGATACTCTTCGCGCATGGCGTCGAGCACGCACAACGGCTTCTGCGTGGTAGCTCCGTTGTCGAGATAGACGAGCGGACGGTCGTAGACGGTGCGCGAAAGGATTGGGAAATCGGCGCGAACCTTATTTATATCGTACATGATGTTGTTAAGTTGAAATGGTGAGATGGTGAGAATTCTCTACTAATTACTTGCAGAGCTTGCAGCCCTCACACTTGCTCAGTTCGCCGCGGAAGCGCTTCTCCACGAGATAGTGCAGGCGGTCGCGCAGCGGTTCGAGCTGTATCTTGTCGATAACCTCGTTGATGAATGCGAACTCGAGGAGCAGCTTTGCCTCCTTCTCGCTGATGCCGCGCTGACGCATGTAGAAGAGCGCCGCATCGTTGAGCTGACCCACGGTAGATCCGTGCGAGCACTTCACGTCGTCGGCGTATATCTCGAGCATCGGCTGCGTGTACATACGCGCTGTCTTTGTGGCGCAAAGGTTCTGGTTCACCTCCTCCGACACGGTGTGCTGCGCGCCGTGACGCACGAGCACTCTGCCTGCGAAGGCTCCCGTCGCCTTGTCGTTGAGCACGTACTTGTAGAGTTCGTGACTCGTGCAGTGCGACACCTGGTGATCTATCAGCGTGTTGTTGTCCACGTGCTGAGTCTTGTCGGCTATCACGCAGCCGTTGCACCAGCACTCTGCGCCCTCGCCCTTGAGCTGCACGTCGAGTCGGTTGCGCGTCACGCCGTTGTGCAGCGTGATGACGTTGTGGTTGAAACGCGAGTCGCGCTCCTGCTCTACGTATACGTTCGAGATGCGTGTATTCTTGTAGTGAGTCTCCTCCATGCAGTAGAGGTCGAGCGATGCGTTTGCTCCGACGTAAGCCTCAATCACCTGGGTTGTGAGGAACTGCTGGTCGTCGGCTGCATGGTCGCAGAAGAGGAACTTTGCGTTGGCGCCCTCCTCCATCACGATGAGCACGCGGCGGTTCACCATCATAGCCACGTCCGAGCGCAGGATGTTGATGACCTGCACGGTCTTGTCGACAACTACGTTGCGCTTGACGTGAACGAGCAGACCGTCCTGCGCCAGCATAGTGTTGAGTGCTGTCACGGCGTCTTCGTCGCTCTTCGCCAGACGTGCGTAGTGCTTAGCCACAAACTCGGGGTGAGCCTTCGCATACTCCGCAAGCGACGCCACCTCGATGCCTTCGGGGAGGTTCTCCTTGGGCTGAAGCGACTGGCGGAACTGGTCGTTGACGATGAAGTAGAGCGATGTGCTGAGGTTGGGCACGTCGCAGCGGAACGCCTTGTACGGGTCTACCGGCACTTCAATACGGTTGATGTTCAGTCCGTAGTTGGGCTCGAAGAGCTTGTCTATCGTTGTATATTTATATCGCTCCACTTTTCGCGAAGGGAAGCCGAGACGCTCGAAGCTGTTGAAGGCTTCGTCGCGCACAGCGTTCAGCACGTCAGCGCTGTGGGCGCAGATCTGCTCGCGACATTCGCGGTAGAGGTCGATGTATTGTTGTTCTGAAGTCATTGTTCTGAATTTTATTCTTCTTCAAGTTCAGCTTTTATCCAATCGTATCCTCGCTGTTCTATCTCCTTTGCGAGTTCGGGTCCGGCGGTCTTCACGATGCGTCCTTTGTAGAGCACGTGTACGACGTCGGGCTTTATCATGTCGAGGAGTCGCTCGTAGTGGGTGATGACGATGGCTGACGTCTCCGGCGTGTGCATCTTGTTGACACCATCGGCTACGATGCGCATTGCGTCCACGTCGAGTCCGGAGTCGGTCTCGTCGAGTATGGCGAGCTTCGGTTCGAGCATTGCCATCTGGAATATCTCGTTGCGCTTCTTCTCACCACCCGAAAATCCTTCGTTGACAGAGCGGCGTGTGAACTTAGAGTCGAGCTCCACGACCTTGCGCTTCTCGTTCATGAGCTTGAGGAAGTCGCCCGCCTTCAGTTCGGGCTGTCCCTGATACTTGCGCTTCTCGTTGACAGCCGCCTTCAGGAAGTTGGTCATCGACACGCCCGGTATCTCCACCGGATACTGGAACGAGAGGAACAGACCTTCGTGCGCACGGTCTTCGGGCTTCATCTCAAGGATGTTCTTGCCGTTGAACCACGCCTCGCCTTCCGTCACTTCGTAGAGCGGATTGCCGGTGAGCACGGCGCTGAGTGTAGACTTTCCTGAACCGTTCGGTCCCATGATGGCGTGTATCTCGCCGTCGTTTATAGTGAGGTTGATGCCTCTTAGTATTTCCTTGCCAGCGATAGTGGCATGGAGGTTTTTTACTTCTAACATATCGAGTTTTTAATTTTTATATTAATACGAATCGAGCACGCGTCCGAGTTTCATCCGGCGTCGTTCCTTCTTCGTTTCTCGTTTCGGTTCGTCGTTGGGGTCGTATATGCCGAGTGCCACTTCGATGAGCGAGAAGAGGCTGTTGGCGTCGGCTGATGTGAAGCGGAACGGGAACGTTGCCTTCAAGCCTATCTGTACGTTGTGGCGGTGCATGTTGGAGCGCAGCCGATATACGTCGGGGCTACCGTTGCAGGTCGTAGCCACGTGCGCCTTGCCGTCGATAGCGAGGGGGAAGCCGTACTGGAACTCGAGCGCGAGCGACGAGAATATATAGCAGTCTACTCCTACTGTCGGCGCTGCGCTCACACGCGGGAGGCTTATTGTGATGTTGCGCTCGTAGTTGTCGCCAGCGTTCCATACGCTCATGCTGCTCCGCACGTGCCGACCGGCTACGTTGATGTTGGCCATGAGCGAGGCGTAGGGCTGCAGAGCGAAGCGCTTGCTCAGTGGATAGTAGCGTGCGCCGACCACTATGTTCTGCATTGTGGCATCCACTTCGCTGCCGAACCATTGTACGGTCTCGGCGTTGTAGCCGCCTACGAGCGAGAAGTGCTGCTGCGGCAGGTAGTATTCGAACAGCACGTTGCATTGGGGAGAGGCGAACGCTGCGATGTTGCCTGCGTCGCGTGGCGAACGCTCAACGCTTGCCGTCGTGGGGCACGAGAGGTTCATGCCTGCTATCACCGCCCAGCGGCGCGACACGTCGTCGTCGCCTGCGAAGGCTGTTGCGGCACAGACTGCGAGAGCTGCTGTGACGGTCATAATCCTGCGGAACATATATTGAGTTTTGAATTTTGAGTTTTGAATTTTGAATTGTGCGCTTTGCGCATTTTGAATTTTTGAGTTTTGAGTTGTGAATTGTTGAGTTATCAACTCCTAATTGAACAATTCCTCATCGGCGTAGCCGACAATTCAAAATTCAAAATTCAAAATTCAAAACTCAAAACTCCTCCTATCCCACCGTTCCCTCAAGCGACACGCTGAGCAGCTTCTGCGCCTCTACGGCGAACTCCATCGGCAGCTTGTTGAGCACATCCTTGGCGTATCCGTTCACGATGAGACCCACGGCTTGCTCGGTGGGTATGCCGCGCTGGTTGCAGTAGAAGAGCTGGTCTTCCGAGATCTTCGACGTCGTAGCCTCGTGCTCCACCACTGCCGTGTCGTTGTGTATATCCATGTATGGGAAGGTGTGCGCTCCGCAGTCGGAACCGAGCAGCAGCGAGTCGCACGACGAGTAGTTGCGTGCGTTGTCGGCGTTGCTTGTGGCGC
>OIXY01000438.1_pt1 | contig 10079 bp, 10 predicted proteins | sample 1588051 | NCBI WGS metagenome assembly OIXY01 (sample SAMN03283247) | human gut metagenome | biome: human-associated habitat; material: feces | host: Homo sapiens | place: Peru | collected 2012 | reverse complement strand
GTTCGCTTCCGTGTTCAGCAGCTTCGGTAGCAAGGTGAGTGTGATTGAGTTCCTCAAGGAGTGTTTGCCGGTTCTCGATTCGGACATCGCAAAGCGTCTGCGCCAGACTATCGGCAAGCGCGGCGTAGAGTTCTCTATGCAGTCGGCTGTTAAGTCAATCGCAGAGACAACTACAGAGGATGGTAAGCGCCAGCTTACAGTAACGTACGAGAAGAAGGGCAAGCCTGCGCAGGTGGATGCAGACGTTGTGCTCATTGCAACCGGTCGCAAGCCGAACATCGAAGGTCTTGACCTCGAACTCGCAGGCGTTGAATACTCGCCGAAGGGAATCGCTGTAGACGATGATTTCTGCACAAATGTTGAAGGCATATACGCAATAGGCGACGTGAATGGTCGTTGTATGCTCGCTCATGCAGCAACATTCCAGGGTCTGCATGTTGTGAACAAGATTCTCGGTAAAGAAGACGATATCAAGTTTGACGTTATGCCGTCTGCTATATTCACTTATCCCGAAGCTGCAAGCGTAGGAAAGAGCGAAGATCAGCTGAAAGCGGAAGGTCGCGAATACGAATGCCGCAAGGGTTTCCACCGTTCAAACGGCAAGGCTCTCGCAATGAACGAAACAGATGGTATGGTGAAGTTGTTTGTCGACAAGGCAGACGGAAAAATTCTCGGTTGTCATGCTTTCGGAGCACATTCTTCCGACATGGTGCAGGAGATTTCGGCTCTTATGAATCAGGGCGCAACCATTACAGACCTCGCCAACTGTATCCACATACATCCCACTTTGGGCGAGATTCTGCACGATATCGCTTTATAACAAAGACATCATCGAACAAATCGATACAAAAAATAAATGAGGCTATAGGACAATGGTTCTATAGCCTCATTCATTTTTCAAAGTTAGTCTACCCTACCTAATGCAGTCGGTCGTATTATCTGTTTGTTACCACAACCTTCTTGCCGCTGACGATATACACGCCTGGTGTCAGATTCTGAAGGTTGTCACCAACATAAACGCCATTGATATTATAGACCTTTTGACTATTCGACTGCGAATTAACTTCAACATCAACAATACCATCAACGATGGTTTCTGTATCATAACTCAACACCTTACCTACTGCTTTTCTTGGAATGATGAAATACACTCTTGTGCCCTTCATTCTATGATCATTTTCTGAAGGTCTGAAGAACGTATTGTTGTCGCCAAGGAACAGATTCGTACCATCGGGATTCAATTCGGTTGCCTGATATGTGCCCTTCATGAAATATCCATCTGCACCAACCTGCAAATCAGGATGTGCTGCCATGTCTATCTTCACGTTTTTAAAGAGAAGATTATCAAGATTCTTATTGGGCTTAATCAGATATGGAACACCAGCCGCCAAATCGTCAACAGGTTTGAAGCACATAACCATTCCCTCCATGTGGTCGAATGTTCTCAATTCAACTTTCTTGCCTCCAAAGACCTCAACCAACTGCTCTTTCGCAACGTTGAAAGGCAAACAAATAGTGTACCATGTATCATCAGCAACAAACGATCTCTTCAATTTGAAATGCACGGCAGTCTGGTCATACTCCTTAATCTTGGCATCAGCCTCAAAGTCAGTATCAAAAATCTCAAGAGAAGGCACTGGGTTTATGAATATCTCGATCTTTTTGATGTAGCAGATACTTGTACTAGTAATAGTAAACGGCTCAGAATTAGGTATTGTCTCTGTAAATTCATACTCATTGCAGTCAGTGATAGTTCCTTTACCATTCTTAATATAAGTGGTTTGTGCCGCACTTGAAATATATGGTCTGCTTACATTGTTTTTTTGTTCAAAGGTAACTCTTACTACATACCCATTAGGAGCTGGAAATTCAGGACTAGTTACTTTTGAGTCACCTGATATTGATGTCAAAAATCCCTTATCTTTCCTATGCTTGTGAAAACAATCTATTTTAAATTTATATTCTTCTCCATTATCAGACATAAAAATACAGTCTTGAGGCAAAGCATGCTTATCTGTAGTCCTAGGCATATTATAGAAAGCATCCTTTTCAGCCGAGAACACAATTGTCGCCTCACCCAATCTGTCTTGGTATGTCAGAGTATAAGAACCCTCCGACTCCTTATACAAGTCTGAGCCAGCATATTTTGCTGTTATCGTTGTTGTACCAAATTCGTTTAATGTTATTTCACCAGTAGACTCATTAACTGATGCAACCTTCTCATTGCTACTTGAATATGAAAGTTTTGCATCAGCAATAGTCTCGCCATTTTGAAGTATCACACTTGCTGTAGGCAAAGAATACTTCTTATCTTTATATATTGTCAAATCCTTTGAACTGAATGTCACAGAAGTAGATTGCTTTATTGCGGATTGTGAGCCATCGGCTTTATACAAGGAAATCATTCTACCAGCAACATCACGATAATCATATTCATAACATGAAAAGCCTGTATTCTCCGCAAATAAAAGGGCTCTTCTTTCTTTCTTTTCAAATTTAATAATTGCATGTTGATTCTCGAATGTTATTTCAGCTTTAGCAGTCTCATCAGGAGTTTCAATCAAAGCTGAAGCAAATTCGTATCTAGATCTTGAAGCATTTGAAAAATACTTCCCGTCCTCTGTTTTCAGATAATAATATTTACCAGCATTTTCAAGTGTAAAAGTTGCAACTTTATTTCTCACAATTGCCTTTCCATCACTTAACTCAAGAGTTGTGTATTTGAAGTACTTGGTTCCACTCCATTCAGATGGAACCGCTTTAAACTCTTCATTCACCACAATAAACCGATCGCCAACATTCAATTCTGCGATACTATTAATACGAGTAAACGTTTGTTCTTCTGCATGCACAGACATGCCTGTTCCCATAATAAGACATACGAGAACAAGCAGATAATTGAAAAACTTCAATTTGATAGTCATTTAGTGATTAGTTAAATTAAAAATGGACGAAGGCGTCCAAACATAAACGAGCACACTTCATGCAATTGGTTTTATCACACGAAGTGTGCCAGTCTATCTTCTATAATGTTTACTGATGCTGCTCACGAAGCAAATCATTCACAGTCTTCACGGGATTGAATGTGCCGATTGGCACCTCAACGAAGATTGTGTTCCAGTCGCTCATTGCGCCATTCCAAAGACCCGGAAGTTCGAGAGCCTTAAGTTCCTTGCCGTTCTTGCTCTTAGAAGAGATAAAGCCTGTCTTCTTGTCGACATACTCCGGAAGGTTGAAGCGATTGCCCTTGTAGTCCTTTGTAGCACAAACGAGGTCAACTGGGTTGAAGTGTGTGCCTTCCTTGAACATGCGTACATACTCCTCGTTGTTTGTATCAATCTGGCTCGACTCAAGAATCTGCGGACTAACAGTTCCGTCGTTGTTGTAGCAGAGGAACGGACCGCCACCAGGCTCGCCTACATTCTTCACTACACCACAAACGCGGATAGGTCTATTGAACTTAGTCTTGAGGTATTCAGCCAATTCGGCATCTGCCAGTTCTGCAGCACCAGCCTTCTTACAGCACAATGTTGTCTCAACGAAACGTAGCATCTCTGTAAGTTTCTCGCGAGAAGGCACGCCAGCCTCGAGTTCGCGTAGATAATCAAACACCTGTTTCTGAGTATCAACGAGAACGCCAGCAATAAGCTTCTTGTACAAAACAGTCTCGTCCTTGATTCTATCTGGCACAACGTTGTCGATATTCTTGATGAACACAACGTCAGCCTCAATCTCGTTGAGGTTCTCGATGAGTGCGCCATGACCGCCCGGACGGAACAGCAATGTGCCGTCTTCGTTGCGGAACGGAGTGTTGTCTGTGTTTGCAGCTATTGTGTCTGTGCTCGGCTTCTGCTCAGAGAAACTTACGTTGAACGTAACGTTGAACTTCTTCTCCATGTAAGGCAGACTCTCTGCCACCTTCTTCTTGAAGAGTTCGAGATGGTCGTGCGAAACCGTGAAGTGAATGTTAGCCTTACCGTCAGAGCAAGCATAGAGCGCTGCTTCTACGAGATGCTCCTCCATCGGAGTGCGCGGACCATCCTCATACTGATGGAACAGCAGCAAGCCCTTCGGCAACTGACCATAGTTCAAACCCTTTGCCTCAAGCAGGTTTGCTACGACAGCCTTATACTTGCCGTGCTTGATAAGGTCGCAAACACATTCGCCTTCGTTCTCCTTGCACTTTGCGCAAAGAGCCTTCTTGAAAGCGAACTTCTTGATATTGTCGAAGAAGAACTTTTCGAAGTCGGTAGTCGGCTCGTCATAGTCGGCAGAAAGGAACGCAAAGAGATTCTTGAACATACGGCTTGCAGCTCCACTTGCCGGCACGAACTTCACGATAGTATGCTGGTCGCTTAGATAAGCGCTCCAATCGTTAACGTACTTCTCAACTTGCGCAGAGTTTGACGAGAAGATGCCGTTACCTACTGCTGCTGCAGCGTCAATCTTCAAGAACGGGAATCCTTCCTTAATCTGTGTGAGTTGATGCTCGATAGCCTCGGGTGTAATGCCTCGCTGTGCTATCTGGGTTAAATCTTGGTTAGAAAACATAATATTGTAGTTTTAAGAATTAAATTCAAGACTTGGCTTAACACATACAAATGTAAGGACTTTTTCTCAAATGAGGGAAAAAAACGCCCATTATTTTATGAATTAGAATTATTATTTATAATTTTGTGGTGATATTATCTCCGACAATGATTGAATCGTATTTGCATACGTGTTTAAACAGCAATTTAAATTATAACTTATGATAAATTTCCCATGCGCAAAAATAAATCTCGGACTCAACATCACCGAGAAGCGCCCTGACGGGTATCACAATCTTGAAACCGTTTTCTTCCCTATTCCGCTATGCGACGCTTTGGAAGTGCAGACTATGGACGAAGCGTTTCCGTCTAAACTGAACTGCGATCTTAAAGTGACGGGCAATAGTGTGTGTTGCAACGAGGAGGACAATCTCATAACAAGGGCATATAATCTGCTGGCAGCCGACTATAACCTGCCACGAGTTCATGCGCATCTATACAAGCATATCCCAACAGAAGCCGGACTTGGTGGAGGTTCGAGCGACGCAGCCTTTATGATAAGACTGCTGAATGACAGCTACAAACTGAACATCAGCAAAGAGGATATGGAGAAGTACGCAGCCCATTTGGGCGCCGATTGCGCTTTCTTCATCGCCTCTGAACCTGCATACGCAGAGGGCATTGGAGAGATTCTTACGCCAGTTACAATTACCGATAATAATCTAAAAGGCTACAGCATGGTTGTAGTGAAACCGTCATTGGCAATCTCTACAAAGGAGGCGTTTGCACACATCCATCCACAAAAGCCAAACGTTTCGTGCCGCGACATTGTCGCGCAACCCATCGAGACATGGCGCAACAGACTGACAAACGACTTCGAGGAAAGCATCTTCCCAAACCATCCCGAATTGGCTGCCATCAAAGAGACTCTGTATAACATGGGAGCGGCATACGCACAGATGAGCGGAAGCGGCAGCAGTCTGTTCGGCATATTCAAGGAAAAGGTAGACAAATCGGCATTCGAGAAGCAATTCTCCGACTGCAAGGTCTTTGTCCTTGACATTTAATGATTGCAGACCGCAGAATTTTATGTATTATACATATATTTGTAGCTGATACACAAACAGAATAGAAACTATATAAATTCAAAATAAATGCGCAATACAAACAATACATACAAGACACAAGGAGGCGACAATCTGGTTATCACCGTAAAGGAGAACGCTCCCCTGCTCGAATATCTCATCAATAACGTAAGCGAGAGCCGCTCCAAGTTGAAAGCAACGCTGCAAGGTCGTGGCATTGCCGTGAACGGAAGAATGGTAACTCAGTTCGACTACCAGCTTAAAGCTGGCGACAAGATTATCATCAGCCGTCACAAGAAGCAGAACCAGTTCAAGAGTCGCTACGTTAAGATTGTATACGAAGACAGATGGCTCGTCGTTGTAGAGAAGAATATCGGCATTCTGTCGATGGCAGCAGGCCATTCTTCGCTCAATGTGAAGTCGGTGCTCGACGACTACTTCCTGAAGTCGCGCCAGAAATGCCGCGCACACGTTGTACACCGCCTCGACCGCGACACAAGTGGACTCATGGTATATGCCAAGGACATAGAGACAGAACAGATACTCGAGCACAACTGGCATCAGATTGTTTACGACCGCCGCTATGTCGCAGTAGTGAGTGGCGAGATGGAGCAGGACAATGGCACTATCGCCAACTGGCTGAAGGACAACAAGGCATACATCACATATTCGTCGCCAACTGACAATGGTGGCAAATATGCTGTCACACACTTCCAGGTGCTCAATCGCACCACAGAACACTCGCTCGTTGAGTATAAGCTCGAGACCGGTCGCAAGAACCAGATACGTGTACACTCGGCAGACATGGGACATCCAGTTTGTGGCGACGTGAAATACGGCAACGGCGACGACCCGTTGCATCGTTTATGCCTGCATGCATACATGCTTTGCTTCACCCACCCCGTTACGGGCGAGCCAATGGAGTTCTCTACACCTATCCCTACAGCATTCAGAAGTCTGTTCTAACGAAATCAATTCCGTATGTCTGTGCCTAATTGTCAGTAAATATTATTTACATTAAGTTTTGTTTTTATTTACACAAAACTACAATTAGGCACAGATTTTGCGTAATGATTAATGAATGATGATACTAACAAAAATATATAATTGGAGGTAAAGACTATGGCATTTATTGATTATTACAAAATACTTGGCGTAGACCGCAACATTCCACAAGACCAAGTGCGCGAAGCTTACCGCAAAAGAGCTAAGCTGTTCCATCCGGATCTGCACCCTAACGACCCGAAAGCTAAGGCTAAGTTCCAGGCGCTGAACGAAGCGTATGACGTTATTTCTGACCCTGAAAAGCGAAAGAAGTACGACCAATATGGCGAACGCTGGCGCGAAGCCGACGCTTATGCACAACAAGGCGGTGCCGGCGGTCAGCAGTATTGGAGCAGCAACGGTGGCGGTTCGCCATTCGAGGGCTTCGACTTCTCAAGCTTCGGCGAGGGCGGAGGAGGCTTTTCAAGCTTCTTCCAGGACTTGTTCGGCGCAAAAGCAGGTCGCACACATAGCCGCACACGCAGTTCGGCACGACAGAATACGGGCGAGATGAACGCCAACGTGAATATCGACCTATACACAGCCCTACTCGGCGGCGAGGTGATAATACAGCTTGGCAACGGATCGAAGATAAAACTGAAAGTAAAGCCCGAAACACAAAACGGCACGAAGGTGCGCTTGCGTGGCAAGGGATATGATCGCGGCGATGGCACAATGGGCGACCTCATCATAACATACAACGTGAAGTTGCCTACAAACCTCAGCGAGCGACAGAAACAGTTGCTCAGAGAGATGCAACAAGGGTAAACGCAATAAGGGTGACAATGTGCAATACATTGTCACCCTTATTATATTTTGAGAAAATTAAATCTCACCGATAAAGTGAAGTCGGACTCCACAATGGCTTCGATTTACTTTACCTTCTCTACGATAGCCTTGAAAGCCTCAGGGTTATTAACAGCGAGGTCAGCGAGCACCTTACGGTTGATCTCGATACCTGCCTTATGGAGAGCACCCATAAGTGTAGAGTAGCTCATATTCTCGAGACGAGCAGCAGCATTGATACGCTGGATCCACAATGCGCGGAATGTGCGCTTCTTGTTACGACGATCGCGGTATGCGTATGTGAGACCCTTCTCCCAAGTGTTCTTCGCTACTGTCCAAACATTCTTTCTTGCACCATAGTAACCCTTGGTGAGCTTCAGGATTCTTGTTCTCTTTGCTTTTGAAGCAACATGATTGACTGATCTTGGCATAGTTTTTCTTTCCTTTAAATGTTTTGACTAATAAAATTAACGGAGGCAGAGCAAATCACGAACCTGCTTGAGGTTGCTGTTGTCTACGATTGCCTGATGAACCAGATTTCTCTTCTGCTTCTTTGTCTTCTTAGTCAGAATGTGACTGTGATAAGCGTGATGACGCTTGATCTTACCTGTACCGGTAAAGCGGAATCTCTTCTTTGCACCGGAGTTAGTCTTTACTTTTGGCATTTTTTATTAATTTAAAATTGTTATTTATTATATGTGGCAACGCATATACCAAGGCGTTACGCACATTTATCATGTTGTCTTCTTATTGCTTATTCCTCGCCTTTGAGAGCCTTGAGAGCCTCTGCGCTTACTTTTGCGTTAGCAAGAAGTCCGCCGTTTGTCGGCATCTCCTCTACTCCGTTCTCTGCATCCTTAGCAGAACGAGCTTCAGCCTCACGCTTCTCGCGGTCCATCTTCTGCTGACTCTTCTTGACAACGCCAGCCTTCTTCGGAGCGAGATAAAGGAACATCTTCTTTCCATCGAGCTTCGGAAGCTGTTCTACCTTTGCATATTCCTCAAGATCGTTAGCGAAGCGCAGCAAAAGCACCTCACCCTGCTCCTTGAAGAGGATTGAACGACCACGGAAGAAAACGTAAGCACGAACCTTGTTGCCTTCTGTGAGGAACTCCTGAGCGTGCTTCAACTTAAAGTTGTAGTCGTGTTCGTCGGTCTGCGGTCCGAAACGAATCTCCTTGATTTCAACCTTAGCCTGCTTAGCTTTCATCTCTTTAGCATGTTTCTTCTGCTGATAGAGGAATTTGCTGTAGTCAATGAGTCGACAAACAGGAGGTTGTGCATTAGGAGAAATCTCCACGAGATCCACGCCTTGTTCGCGCGCCATTTCAAGAGCGCTACGAGTCGCCATAACGGTTGAACCACCTTCACTTACTACACGTACTTCCCGAACGCGAATTTGCTCATTCACGCGGTACTGGTTTTTCATTTTGTCATTCTTCATTAAACTATTTTTGATAAGCTAATTCTTTTAAGCGGGTGCAAAGTTACCTATTTTTAGCCGACCAGCAAAATATTTTTGATGCTTTTTTGTCATACAACACGCACATCTTCAATAATTTTTATAATTTTGCATCAAAACACGTATAATTAATATGGAGAATATACATTTTACCGGACTTTCGATAGCTATCAGCACGTTCTTGGTTATCGGACTGTTCCACCCCATTGTCATTAAAGTGGAATACTATTTCGGTGTCCGCCTTTGGTGGATTTTCCTTCTTGCAGGCATTGCATTCATCGTAGGATCGATGCTCACAGCCAACGTCATAGCCTCTTCGATTCTCGGAGTATTGGGAGCCTCTTGCCTGTGGAGCATCGGCGAGTTGTTCGAGCAGAAGCAACGCGTGAAGAAGGGCTGGTTTCCTATGAACCCCAAGAGAAAGGAGGAGTATGAAGACTGAGCTGATACTTGTCGGCAAGACCAACGACAAGCTCTACATCAACGGCATCAAGGACTACACGGAGCGCATCTCGCACTACATGCCTTTCAGCATAACCACCATCCCTGCCCTGAAGAACACCAAGAACCTTAGCGAGGACCAGCAGAAGCAGGCTGAAGGCGAACAGATACTGCGACTCATACAGCCGTCCGACACGGTTGTTTTGCTCGATGAGCACGGAGCAGAGCGCACCAGTATGGAGATGGGCGCATGGCTTCAGAAGAAGCAGCAGACAGCTCGCCGACTCGTTTTCGTCATAGGCGGACCTTACGGTTTCTCCGACGCCGTCTACAAGCGCTCAGACGAGAAGATTTCGCTCTCGCGAATGACATTCTCGCATCAGATGGTGCGACTGATATTCACCGAGCAGCTGTATCGCGCCTGCACTATCATCAAAGGCGAGAGCTACCATCACGAGTAACACTATAGCGCTCACACGAACAACCCTATAGCAACAGACAAGGTGCGGGCAGAAATGCTCGCACCTTGTTTTATTCTATGCTTTTTATTTTAATATATCACAAACGTCCTACACGCCCAACAACGGGATGATAGATGGCGTGAGCAACGATGTGAGAATGCCGTTAAGCGTCAGTCCAAGACTGGCGTATGCTCCGTGTACCGGACCCTTCTCCATCGCCGTAGCCGTTCCCACGGCATGAGCTGCCGTACCCATCGAAAGACCTTGCGCT
>OIXY01000437.1_pt1 | contig 10081 bp, 11 predicted proteins | sample 1588051 | NCBI WGS metagenome assembly OIXY01 (sample SAMN03283247) | human gut metagenome | biome: human-associated habitat; material: feces | host: Homo sapiens | place: Peru | collected 2012 | reverse complement strand
TCCACCTTCCTGAAGGCAATCTGTTTGGCAATGAGATTATCAAGCCACAAGCATTGTTCAGAGCGCATTGCAAGACCTGTGGGAGCAGGGTGACGTGCAACGGCTGTTCTAATTGTGGGGCATGCGACAACAGATAGCGGAAATACTCATCATTGGTAGATTACAAGTTCCCTCGGAAGGTTGATGATCTTCAACCTCTCGAACCAGAGCTTCATGGAAGAGCCTTGGTGGCGCTTGACATGGCTATTGATGATGTAGTAGTCGGCCTGGTATTCGTCCATCAGGTCAGAGAAAGCTGCCTTGATGCGCGAACACTTCTCGTTGATGGCATTATCAAGAGGGTTCGTCAGGCGATTCACTGTTTCTGTGATTTTATCGGGGTCGATTCTGTTGCCGATTTTTCGGTAGAGGGCAAACAGTTCCTCACGATGATCCACCAGGTTCTTGAACTCTATTCCTTCCGGGTGATTCAGAAAGAGCAGATAGAGGGCCTTATGGATGGGACTGAGCAGCACCTCCCTGTTTCCATAGTCAGGGAGCAAGAAACGGTAATCTTTCGTGATGACCAGAGGACTGAGGGTTGCCCTTGCTGCCTCGATACGGAGCTGTTCCAATACGGGCACACTGATGGCTTTTAACAAAAGATCGGTTCTACCTTCTGCTAAAAGCTGGGTGGAAAGCGTCTTTACCTGAGCGGCTTTCTCCTCTGGGGTCATATTTCTTGTTTCTTCTTGCATACTGGTTGCAAAAGTACAAAAAGAATGAGAAAAATCGTTTCTCATCAAGAAAAAATCTTCTTTTGCAAGGCTTGCGTTTGATTTTTTATCGGAAATCTGATTCTTTATATGTATCTTTGTGCCCAAATTGAAATTTAGAAATGATGAAAGAAGATTGGACTCCTATAGATTTCGGGCAGACTGAAGACACTACCAAGAACATCATCAAGGTGATTGGTGTGGGTGGTGGCGGATGCAATGCCGTTAAGAATATGTATGCAGAGGGAATCGTGAACGTGAGTTTCGCCGTCTGCAATACGGATAGTCAATCACTATCCAAGTCGCCTGTGCCGGTAAAGATCATGCTCGGAAAGAGTGGTTTGGGTGCAGGGGCAAATCCCGAAGTGGGAAGAAGTGAGGCTCAGAATACCCAGGAAGACATCAAGAAACTGCTGGACGACGGAACCAAGATGGTTTTTGTTACTGCCGGAATGGGTGGTGGAACGGGTACGGGCGCCGCACCTGTCATTGCCGGTATTGCCAAAGGGATGGGCATCCTTACCGTTGGCATCATCACCATACCTTTCTACTTCGAGAAGCGAAAGAAAATTGTCAAGGCTCTGCAGGGTGTAGAAGAAATGCGCAAGAACGTGGATGCCTTGCTTATCGTCAACAACGAGCGTCTCTGCGATGTTTATGCCGACTCCGAGATTACCGTAAAGGATGCATTCAAACTGGCAGACAAGGTACTGAGCGATGCCACGAAGAGTATTTCGGAACTCATCACCGTGGAGGGAACCATCAATCTTGACTTCCGTGACATCGAAACTACTATCAAGAGTGGTGGTGGTGCTATCATGGCCATGGGTAGAGCCAGTGGTGAGGGAAGGGTTCAGAGTGCCATCAAGAATGCGTTAGACTCTCCTCTGCTCTATGGCAGCGATATCAGTAATGCCCAGCGCATCCTCTTCAATATCTACACTTCCAGCAAGCACCCTATCTTTGTGAGGGAGATGAGAGAAATTGATGCCTTCTTTGATGAACTGAACCCTGACATCAAGGTGATTTGGGGTCTTTCTGATGATGACAGTCTGGATGAGGATGCCAAAGTCACTATTCTGGCTACTGGTCTGAACAATGAGTTGGCCGAGGATATTCCTGAAAATTCTTCTGTATCGAAGGATGAGGAAGACTATCAGAGAATCATCGACAAACTCTATCATCCTATCAGAGACAACTTCCAGACGCTTTCCAATAAAACTGGGCAAAAGCAGGAAGCTGAATCTATAGATAACATCAATCATGATGCTACCGAGAAGGACGCTACTATTGCCCATCAAGAAGAAGTGTCAGGAAATGAATCGGGAAATGAGTCTGGAGAAGAGCCAGCTAAGGTTTGGGTGGAAAACAATCCTCCTACAGCAGAAAACTCAAGAGAAGTTCCTGCTGAACCGCCTGTCAATAAGCCGAAGTCATGGACACTGGGTGGCAGAATCAAAAATGGGCTGAAGAAAATAGCTGAAGATCTGGACATCATCACTTACGATGATGAAAACTACAAGTAGTTGATGATGATTAATGCCAGAAAAGAGATTTTTGTTGGAAATAGAGGGTGTGTCATAAGACCATGACGCACCCTCATGTAACCGCCATTTAGTACTCGGAATCGCTTCGATTTACAGGAGTCTAATCGTCAAAGATCTACGCCAGATTGTAGGATAGGACCACCAGGGGAAAGCTTACTACATGACTATACCCCTCAAAAATGGGGGCTATTACGCATTAAATCTTCTAAGAATTGTTTTCTTTTTCCCTCTAACTCGTAAGTCTTCTGGCTCATAAATTGACAGGGAAAATCATACATCGAAATGGCAACACGATGTTCGTCTGCCTTTTCAAACTTCAACAGAACAGAATAATAGCGAATCAGCTCTTCATAAGGAGTCAAATCGGTTGCAAATAAGAATACATATTCACAACCTACATTTTTCAACAATTCCTGTATTTTTGGGCACTTGCTTGTTGAATTCACTATACCCCAAAAAGAGGAAAAGTATTAAAAATACAAAAATCTCCCGAAAATATATACAAGTTTTGAGAAAAAATATATATCTTTGCGTCATGAAAAAGCCCCTGCTACCAACAAGGGCTGATTCAATAAAGTGGTGCGTCCACAAAATTATTATATTTTAATGCCGACAAAGGTACAAAAAATCTTTGAAAAACGAAGAAGAATCTCGAAAAAAGATGCTTTGGAGGTGCTAAAAGATAACTTTCAAGAGTTATTTGTAGCATACAATGATGGTTTGGAGCATTATAACGTAGTTATTCAAGAGCTTCGACCGGAGGTTAGGGTGAGAATAGATTCGGGTATTTTAAATGCTGGTATTGCTCAAAGCTTTATGGAGCATTTTCCCGATAAGTGGACGTTAGGTAAGTATGGCAGAATCATTTTCAGATGGGAAGGAATATCTATGCTGATTAAGAAATTAAACAAGAATAGTAAACCTTCATACATTCCGACAATGCTTTCTGATGCCATCACTACTCAACAGCAAGTATCGTTGTTTGATTGTGAGGAGGCAAAAGAAGACGCTATACTTCTATTCGGATATACTAAGAATAGTCATGGTGAGCTGCTAAACCCAAGAATCGTTTATTACGATAATGAAGTTAAGTGGATTGCTGACCTTGATGATGTGGTAACAAAACCTGTTGCACAGCCATTGGAAGAGACAGAGAAACCAGTGGTTCGTTTAAGACAGGAAAACGTAAACAAGAAAGCAGAGTAAATAACCAGGACGCACCACTTACTTTTGCTTTATAAAAAAAATATAGAACGATGAAAAGTAAACAGCTTATTTTTGCAAGGGAATACAGAGGCTTAACACAAAAAGCCTTGTCTGCTGCCGTGAGTGGACTTTCTCAGTCTAATCTGTCAAAGTATGAAAAGGGCATAGAATCTTTGTCAGATGAGACTGTTGAAAGAATAATGCTGTATTTAAACTTTCCTATAGATTTCTTGAATCTCAATATTAGCAACGATGTTGAGAATAAGCACTACAGAAAGAGAGCCTCGATAAATGCAGCTAGTAGAAAACAAATTGACAGAACAATTTCATTAATTGCTTATTGCTTTGATTGGATGAGCGACAATGTAGAGCTGTCCGACTACACACTAGGTGATTACGACTTGGAGCAAGGAATCTCGCCAAATGAAGTTGCTAGACAGATAAGAAGACAATGCAAGCTGGGAACTACACCGATAAAGGATCTGTGCACCATCTTGGAAAAGAATGGTGTATTCATATACTTTTGGGATTGTCCTTATGAGGATTTCGATGGAGTTTCACTTATCACAGACAATGGATTTCATCTGATAATAGTGAACAAAAATTGTAGTAATGATAGAATAAGATGGACAATTGCTCATGAGCTAGGACATAGTCTTATGCACGAAAACATAGCTTTGTTTGTTAACGAACAAAGAGACAAGGAGAAAGAGGCAAATGAGTTTGCCGCAGAGTTCCTTCTTCCTGAAAGTGAGACTAGAAGAGCATTCGTAAACATAAAAATGTCACAATTAGCATCTTATAAATCATATTGGCTAACATCAATGGGTGCAATAGTTCAGAGAGCAAAACAACTAGGAGGAATTACCGATGAGAAGTATAAACTCTTAAGAATTGAATTTAGTAGAAATAGATGGAACAAAAAAGAGCCTATACCTGTTTATCTCGACAAACCTACCGTCTTTAATAAGATGTATGATTTGATTGTGAACAACTTGTATTATAATGTAGAGACTATGGGCAAAATCATGGGCATTCCTGTAGATGTTTTGGATGAAATATTTGCAAGACCAAAGATAGTAAAACTAAAAATAACATAAGTAAATAAAGCTAAGAGGGTGCATCATGGAGTTATGATACACCCTCTTTTTTGTATTTACTCTTCAGTTTTATCTGTTCTTCATCTAGGTTTGAAACTTGTATCAGAAGTTATTAATGCATATATTTTTGTACAAGTAGATTTAGACTTTGTCTTCTCTTTCATCCTCTTATAGAAGGGATTGATTATCATGAGGAACAAGGGGTGTTGAATCCCTTATTTCTTCATTTTTTTGCCACAACAGTTAGATAAAACACTATTTAAACAACATTCAAATGTCGTTTAAACGCTTTTTAAAATCACATTTCGTTTTTTCAAAGTATCTCTTTTCGATTTGCCGTGATTATTTACTTAAGAAAAATTGTTAGATCTAAGGATTTGGCACGTATTTGTTATTTTTTTACTACTAATCTGATAAATGGATGGAAACACGGAAAAACACATTAAATATCCTCGTATCTTTGCCCCGAAAAAGGTAAGAAGTAGTTTGAAGACTGAATAGCGAGATGCTTGTTTAAACGTCGGAGAGCGAAAATTACTATTATATAATATGGGTAGAAAAAATATATTCTTCCCACTAAAAATAAAGAACTATGACAAAGAAGAATGTTAAGCAAGCTCTTCATCTAGGTATGAAACTTGCATTAGTAATTATTGGTGCATATTTTCTTGCACAAGTTGGTATGGACTTAACCTTCTCTTTCATCCTCTTATGGAAGGGATTGAGTAACATGAAGAAGAAGGGGCATTGAGCCCCTTCTTTTACTATTTTGCTAAGATAAACATGAGCTTTATAGATATGATATACTTGGTTGATTTCTAGACAGAATTTCTGCATCAGAAGACTACTTAGATAAAGATTCTCCATCACAAAACAATGGGGCTTCATCTCTGTATTCTTCATCAAAATTCTCTTCAAGTGCCAATGCTTCCTTACAAAAATCATCGTCCTGTTCGATTATGGATTCTGGCGAAAAAGAAACCATAAAGTAGCCCCTTCAGGAATTATACTCGACCATTATAGAAAGCCAAGTGTACTTTTCGAGCATTTGGGTAAACTACTCCCTCAACTCCTGCTCTATCTTTTCATACCTCACCTAAATATTGGTTCAACTTCTTAATTGCACATTCAGCCTGTTCCTTACATTCTAAACTTTCATCTTCAGTGATGCTCGTAACGCTGACAGATACAAGAAGCTATCGAATTTACATCAACCCTAATGGTCCTTTCTTTTTATTTGCTTGCACGAAATGTTACCTTTTGTTTGCAAAAAAAGACCACACAGGAAAAGTCACAATACATTTATAAGGGAGGATTCCATAGCTTTTTGATTATGGAATCCTCCCTTGCCCTACTTAGAGTTTCATTTCTTCATAGTCCAGTCCGAAGACATCCGCTACGGCCTTGAATACCACCTTTCCATTTACGATGTTCAAACCTCTATACAGGGCTTTATCCTCCTTGCATGCCTTTCGCCAACCCTTGTCAGCAAGCGCCAGTGCATATTTCAGCGTAGCATTGGTTAAGGCTGTAGTAGAGGTATTTGGCACTGCACCTGGAATATTGGCTACAGCATAATGCACAATTCCATCTACCATATATATTGGATTGGAATGTGTGGTTGGATGCGATGTCTCAAAACAGCCACCCTGATCGATAGCTACATCAACAAGTACAGTTCCTGGCTCCATCAATTTCAACATATCTTTCGTGATAAGATGCGGCGCCTTATCACCTGGTACGAGCACACTACCCACAACGATATCCACATCTGTCAATTCTCTACGAATATTATGCTCGTTAGAATAGAGCGTGTGTACATTGATAGGTAGTTCCATCTCTAGCTGACGAAGACGAGGCAAACTGATATCTGTAATCCATACATCAGCTCCCATTCCTGCAGCCATTCTTGCTGCAGCTTCTCCTACGGTTCCGCCTCCCAATACCAGAACCTTGACGCGGTTCACACCAGGCACTCCACTCATCTGTTTCCCTTTTCCTCCCTTTGTTTTCTGCAGGTAAAAAGCACCGTTAACAATGGCCATTCTTCCAGCCACTTCACTCATCGGAATGAGCAAAGGCAGAAGGTGGTTATCTGTTTCTACAGTCTCGTAAGCCAGACAGACGGCTCCACTCTTGATCATGGCATCGGTAAGTTCCTTATCACAGGCAAAATGGAAATAAGTGAAGACAAGCTGGTCTTGATGGATAAGTGGATATTCCTCGGCGATAGGTTCTTTCACCTTTACAATCATTTCCGCCTCACGATATACACTCTGGATGTCGGGTAAGATTTTGGCCCCAACCTTTTCATACGCTTCATCAGCAAACCCGCTGTTTACGCCAGCTGTATGCTGAACCATCACTTCATGCCCATGTCTAATGAATTCAGCTACTCCTGCTGGTGTCATTCCAACACGGTTCTCATTATTCTTAATCTCTTTTGGAATACCTATTTTCATGATGTTATAATTTTAAAGGTTCGACATCAGTTTTAACTTTGTAAAGATACGGAAAATATCAATAGGTTGTATATTTTGTTATAAGTTTTTAACAAATCTTAGAGAAGCATAATTTTACCAGTGAAAGATGCGATGTGAAAGCAATGAACCCATTTGAAAGTGAGTTAATGCAAACTCATCATAAAAAATTTAAGGGAAAGGGTGGAGAACTTTTTTAGTTCCCCACTCTTTTGTAACTTAGCCACATTACAGCAGTGGGCAAAACTTGAAGACTAAGAGGTCGTAAGTCTTGCTCGCAAGCTTTCCATGACGAAGTGGAATACCACAAGTCTTTAACTTGTGAGTAGTTCAGATCAACCCATCTTCTCACAATCGAAATATGAGCGGTTCATGCAGTAAGGAGCTATTTCAATGCCATATTTGCTCAGGAATAATTGAGCCAGCATGGGGTGTTCACGAGTTACATCGATAGGTGGTGTAGTTGATGCGGTGCTCGTCTCCACAAACATGCCTTTTTCAAGGCGTTGTCTCTTGTCCTTACAAGCGGCATTGCCGCTTCTCTTAACTGAAATTTTCCAAAGTGCCATAATCTATGAATTTTATGTATTATATTTATTAATGCCACTGATGAGTGACTTCATCCAGGCTCCCTCTTCGAGGATATTGCGCATGGATTCGTCATTCGCCATCTGTACCATAACGATTATATTTCAATGTCTTTATAATTGATGGTGCAAAGGTCGGCATAAGGTATGCTAAATATGGGCACTACCTTCAAGAAAATGAGAGATTAGATTTCAAGACTATTATTTCGATACAGAAATGTCAGTAGCGACTACCGTAATTTCTATCTGTTGACCTAAATCTGAATTGTAATCAAGAATAAGATCCACAATTCCATTATTATCCTTAGTGGTCATAACAGAGTCAGCAATAGTCCTTAAAAGTTCATTCTCTTCAGGATTGAGCATAGAGGAATTTGTCCAACTATGTCCTGTTACTAAGTGGACAATAGCATTTTTCTCATGAGGCAGCATATCATACTTGCAAACAAGATCTGCCATATAGCTGGCTGCATCAGTCGTTCCATCAGCGTATGATTGAATGGTGACGGTGGCAAATCTGCCGGAAAAGTAGTGAGAGAATGCTCCCACAAATCTCCTTCCATGGGGAAAGCATCAAGATGGGGACCTGAGCCATCATCCCAGTCTTTCATTGTAATATGGCACACATCACCATTGGAATCATCATGACGTTTAGGAGTCATCTGCTTGAGCATATCATAATGTAGCTTAAACCATCCGAGGCAGTCTTTTGCTTCGGGATACATGTTCACTATATGCGGCGCCACCTCTTCAAAGGTAACAATGTTGGGAAATTCTTTATTTTGATACAAAAATTTAAATGGGGCTATGCGAATATGTCCATAGCCCCAGAAAGATTGGCGAGAAGTTCTCTAAATAATATTTTGTAGCTCTTTAACAACCTTCCTAATCAGTTCTTTTGTCTCTCTGATGAAAGCATCGGTATCCTTCAAGCGATTGGTAAGGCCAAGCTTGCCTATCCAGATTACGTTGCCATTAGTATTTAACATCGGCATGAATGACTTGTCAATTTCTGTCAGCTTTTTGGAAGCATCATCAAATATTTTATCTTTCACATGGTTCTTTATAGAATACCTTACTCCAACAGATTTATCTCCCTTTTGATTCACAAGCGAGATGATAATATCGGATTTACCTTCTTCGTCTGGAATATAGAAACTAGTACTATCTTTAGACTCTTCAAGAAGTTTCAAACTCATCGTATTTTTACAGAATATATTAAGGCAGGCATAGATGTATTGCCATCTTAGGTTTGATTCTTGTTCAGTCATGTTGTCAATGGCTCTTTTTTCCATCAAATCCTTTATGGCATTCTCTAATCCTTCCGGTGAAAGTGTATTCTGTTTAAATCTGAGCAAAGTCTTTATTCCATTTTCTGTACTTTTTCCATATCGCATCAAATAGAGCGGATGATAAAATGAGTTATTGGAATAAGTGTGCGATAGATACAGACAATTGAAATCTTTAATAGCTACATTAAAGAATCCTTCACATCTATCTCTATAGTGCTTATCAAATGCCAATTTCCCAAAACCAAGATACACAGGAGGCAAAAGATGGTTAATGTCGTAATCGCTCATAGCTTGTTCTGATGCGAAAATGTTGGGAAGACCATACTTCGCATCTTTAGATTTTGCTCTCTCTAAGTCAGCTTCTTTGATGTAAAAGATATTAAAAATCTGGATTACTCCAGACAATGCATCAGGGCTTGTAAGCCCACATTGGTAAGCGAACAACTCTGCGATACATTTCATCGTAGTATCTTCAGAAAACTCATACCATGGCAATTCTATGTCCTGATATTTTTTAAGGTTTTTAATGATTACATCATTTGAAATAGGCTCAGAATCGACCATCTTTGAAGAACCTGGGTTCTTCATGACAACTGAGCCTATACAATCCCACGAGTTTCCAAATTGCAGGAGGGTTCTCCATCGGTACCCGTCGTTCTCGTCAATTTTGATAAAGTGAGTATATACTTTCATTTGTATAAATTTATTATTTATTAGATATTTCAATGGCTTTATAAGCCAATTTTAGTGTAATACTGTCATAAGAATCTGCCAGGATTATGCTACTGATTATTCTTATTGATTAGATTGACCACCACTTTCCCCATCACATTCTTCTCTTCTGTGCGGCTCTCGGCAATCATCAGTGTGAGAGCGACGAGGGTGTTGTCAGCAATGCGCTTGAGTCCGTCCTGGCCATAGAGTTACTTCAATTTTATTTCTCTTTGTCCTCCTTATACTTGTTCCACATGCTCTTTACCTTTCCGGCTATCTCCTTACGGAGCCAACAAGGTTCAAGAACTTCAAGGTATTCACCATTCCAAAGCAGTTCCTGCTGGAAGTCGAATGTCGGTCTGAGATACAATTCAAAGATGCTGTATTCATCTGTCTGCTT
>OIXY01000434.1_pt1 | contig 10112 bp, 8 predicted proteins | sample 1588051 | NCBI WGS metagenome assembly OIXY01 (sample SAMN03283247) | human gut metagenome | biome: human-associated habitat; material: feces | host: Homo sapiens | place: Peru | collected 2012 | reverse complement strand
GCACATGACCCTGCTGCAGACCGCCAGCCACTCTGCTACCCATGTGTCAGCCGCGCACCTTGAGGCCTTTTACAAGACCTTTGACGAGGTGAAGAACAACCGCTACGACGGCATGATCATCACCGGTGCGCCGGTGGAGACCATGGATTTTGAGCAGGTGGACTACTGGAACGAACTGTGCGAGATCATGGACTTCAGCGAAACGAACGTCTACTCCACCCTTCATGTCTGCTGGGGCGCACAGGCAGGGTTGTACTACCACTACGGCGTGCGCAAGCAGCTGCTGCCGGAAAAGATGTTCGGCGTGTTCGAGCACCGGGTCACCCGCCCGGCAAACCCGCTGGTGCGTGGGTTCGATGAGGTGTTCTACGCCCCCCACAGCCGCCACACCGGCATCTGCCGGGAGGATGTGGACAACTGCGCCGCCCTGCGCATTCTGGCCGAGAGCGATGCCGCCGGGCCCTTCCTCATGAGCACCGAGAACGGGCGGCAGATCTTTGTCACCGGACACCCGGAGTACGATAAGTACACGCTGGATGCCGAGTATAAGCGGGATGTGGCCAAGGGTCTGCCCATCCATGTGCCCGTCAACTACTACCCGGATGACGACCCCGCAAAGCCGCCGCTGTTCCGCTGGCGTGCCCACGCCCACCTGCTGTATGAAAACTGGCTGAACTATTATGTTTACCAGAACACCCCCTATGATCTGGGGGATATCCAGCGGGTCAAGCACGAGAAGTAAATAACAAAAAGGCGATGCCCTGCGGCATCGCCTTTTTGTTATTTCTTGCGCTTTGCGGGCTTTTTCTTGCGCACGCTGTAACCAAAGGTGCCCAGCTTTTTGCCAAGCGCCAGATACTCCCCGTGGCTATACACGATGAGGTTTGCCTTATCCAGACACAGCTTGCCTTTTTCGTCCAGCAGGCTCTCGTCCACATCGCAGGCCACCACCTCGGCCAAAAACAAATCGTGACTGCCCAGCGGGATGCGTTGCGTGATGCGGCACTCCAGATTGACCGGGCTTTCCTCCAGCACCGGGCAGTCGGTCAGTACACTGCCGGGGGCGGCGTGCAGGCCGCAGGCGGCAAACTTGTCCACGTCGCGGCCGCTCTTCACGCCGCACCAGTCAATGGCGCGCACCAGCTTTTCGGTGGGCAGATTGATGGCGAACTGCCCGCTCTCGCACAGCAGCTGATGGCTATACCGCTCCGGCCGCACGCTGATGGATACCATGCTGGGCTGGGTGCAGATGGTGCCTGTCCAGCCGATGGTGATAAGGTTGGGCTTATCCAGCCCGCCGCAGGATACCAGTACCGGCGGCTCCGGGTTCAAAAGGGTGCTGCCCTTCCAGCTTTGCTTGCTCATCCGTGATATTTCCTTTCGTAGGGAGCCCATGTGCGCTCCGAGATGATATAGCGCGGGCGGGCCTTTGTTTCCATATAGATCTTGCCGATATACTCGCCGATCACGCCCAGACACACCAGCTGCACGCCGCCCATAAAGCAGACGATGCACACGGTGGAGGCCCAGCCTGCCACGCTGCTGCCCATAGCGGCGCACACGATGGCCCAGATGACCCCGATAAAGCTGACAAGGCTTACCACGATGCCCGCCCCGGTGATGATGCGGATGGGCTTGTTGGAAAGGCTGGTAATGCCGTCAAAGGCCAGCGCCAGCATCTTGCTCAGGGGGTAGTGGCTCTCGCCTGCCAAACGCTCGTGGCGCTCGTAGGTGACCACATCGTGGGCAAAGCCCACCAGCGGCACCATGCCCCGCAAAAAGATGTTGACCTCCCTGTAATCCGCAAAGCTTTCCAGCACGCGGGTGCTGATCAGGCGGTAGTCTGCGTGGTTGAACACAATATCCGCGCCCAGAGCGTTCATCACATGATAAAAGCCCTCGGCGGTAAACCGCTTGAAGAAGGTGTCGGTGTCCCGGCGGCTGCGCACACCATACACCACCTCGGCACCGTCCAGATACTTTTTCACCATCTCGTCCATGGCGTTGATATCGTCCTGACCGTCGCAGTCAATGGAGATGGTGATATCGCAGCTGTCGCTGTGCAGCGCCTCCATCAGCCCCGCCAGCACGGCGTTCTGGTGGCCGCGGTTGCGGCTTTGGGAAATGCCGATATAGTGCTCGTCCTGTGCGGCAAAGCCTTGGATCAGCTCCCACGTTTTGTCGCGGGAGCCATCGTTGACAAAGAGCACCCGGCTTTTATCGCTGACCAGCCCCTGTGCGGTCAGACTGTGGATCTTTTCCAGAAACATGGGTGCTGTAATGGGCAGCACCTGCTCCTCGTTGTAGCAGGGGATCACGATCCAGAGAACAGGTTTGGACATTGCTTGATTGCTCCTTAATTATAAAATAACCCTCTCAGTCATCGCCGTAAAGTTTATCTTCCGGGAAAAGGCTCCCCCCTTGGGGGAGCTGTCTGCGAAGCAGACTGAAGGGGTCTACTGCACCATCTGCTGCAAGGCATCCGGCTCCAGCAGCTTGAAGCTGCTGCGGTAGGTGTCGATGAGGCCTTCCTTCTGCATGGTGCTCAACTCCCGGGAAAGGGCGCTGCGGTCGCAATTGAGGTAATCCGCCAGCTGGATGCGGGAGAAGGGGATGCTGAAGGTCAGGCTGTGGGCGCGGGCGGCCTCGCTGAGCAGATAGGCTGCCACCTTGGCGCGCAGGCTCTTCATCACCAGCAGGTCGATGCGGCGGGAGAGGGAAAAATATTTATCGCTGATGGTGCGCACAAGGTTCTGCACCACCCGCTGGTGGGCGGGGCTGCCGTCCGAGAGCAGCAGCCGCTCGTAGGGCAGCAGCAGCACCTCACAGGGGGCGGCAGCCAGCACGGTGACCGGGCTGGACAGGCTGGAGCCTCCCAGCACGTCCCCGAACACCCCGCCCGGCTCTACCCGGGCGATGGGGATGCGTGCCCCGCCCGGTGCCGGGCGATAGGCCTCCAACTCACCGGACAGCACGATGCCTACCCGGCAGCTGGGCTCCCCCGCCAGCACAAGGGCTTCGCCCTTGCCGTAGCTGCGCACACTGGCCCCCAGCCGGGACAACAGCGTGCTGAGTTCCGCAGCGGAAAGACCCGCGAACAGCGTGGTGTTTTGTAACAGCGGCAGATAATTATTCATCGCAACTCCGCAGAGAAAACAGCGTTCTCTGCAGCCTCCTGCAATTGCGTTGCGCACGCAACGGTATTTTTACCCCTATTATAGTAAACTGGAACGCGCAAAGCAAATGATTTTGCAAAATTTTTCAAAAAAAGACCGGTTTCCGTTTCCCGTACCGGGGCGTGCCGGGTGTGAAAAGGAGTATATCATGAAAAAGATCCTGTCCTTACTGCTGGCGTTCAGCCTTGCACTGAGCCTTGCAGCCTGCGGCGGCAGCGCAAGCTCTGCCGTTTCCAGCACGGCGGCGTCCGAGGCTGCATCCTCTGCGGCTGCTTCTGAGGAAGAGGCCGCAGCGCCGCTGTCTGCCACCGAGCCGCTGCGCATCGCCGGGCTGAAGGGCCCCACCACCATGGGGCTTGTCAACCTGCTCTCGATGGAGCAGGCTGGCACCGCCGCCATGGACTACGACCTGCAGCTTTATGGCGCTGCGGATGAGATCGTGCCGCTGCTCATCAAGGGTGAACTGGACATGGCTGCCATTCCGGCCAATCTTGCTGCGACCCTGTACCAGAAAACCAGCGGCGGCATTCAGGCCGTGGCAGTGAACACCTTGGGCGTTTTGTATGTGGTGGAGCAGGGCGACACCATCCACAGCATGGCCGACCTCAAGGGCCGCACTATCCTGTCCACCGGCAAGGGCACTACCCCGGAGTATGTGCTGCGCTATCTGCTTACCGCCAACGGCCTTGACCCGGACAAGGATGTGGACATCCAGTATTACAGCGAGGCTACCGAGGTGACCGCCCAGATGGCCAGCACGCAGGACGCCATTGCCGTGCTGCCCCAGCCCTATGTGACCGCCGCCGGGCTGAAGGACGACACCCTGCGGGTAGCCCTTGACCTGACCGCCGAGTGGGACAAGGTGGCAGACACCCAGCTGATCACCGGTGTGACCGTGGTGCGCAAGGCCTACGCCGAGGAGCACCCGGACGTGGTGGCCGCCTTTCTGGCAGACTACGCCCAGAGCGTGAACGCCGCCAACACCGATCTGGACGGCACCGCCGCTCTGTGTGAGGAGCAGGGCGTGGTGGCAAAGGCCGCCATCGCCAAAAAGGCACTGCCCAACTGCAACATCGTCTGCCTGACCGGCGAGGAACTGAAGGCAGACGCCGCCGGTTACCTGCAGGTGCTCTACGATGCCGACCCCGCCGCCGTGGGCGGCGCGCTGCCCGGCGAGGACTTCTACTGGACAGCCCAGTAACAGCCTGAAAAAAGCATTCCATCTCCCGCCGCTCTGCCGTGGTACGCAGCGCGGCGGTTTTTGTTTCCCGGTTGCAATTCCGCTGCAAAAGTTCTACAATAGAGGCACATTATAGAATATGGAGGGAAAACCTATGGCTTGCACTACCATTCTGGTCGGCAAGGCAGCATCGTACGATGGCTCTACCATGATTGCCCGCAACGATGACTCCGGCTCCGGCCATTTCACCGCTAAAAAATTCACTGTGATCCACCCGGAGGAGCTGCCCAAGACCTACCGCAGCGTCCTCTCCCATGTGGAGATCCCCCTGCCGGAGGGCGCACTGCGGTTTACCGCCATGCCCAACGCCGTGGAGGGCAAGGGCATCTGGGCAGCCTCCGGCGTCAATGCCGCTAACGTGGGCATGACCGCCACCGAGACCATCACCTCCAACCCCCGCGTGCTGGGCGCAGACCCGCTGGTGGAGTATCAGCCCGCCAAGGGCGAAAAGCCTGAGGTGCCCGGCGGCATCGGCGAGGAGGATATCGTCTATCTGGTGCTGCCCTACATTCACTCTGCCCGCGAGGGCGTGCTGCGTCTGGGCAGTCTGCTGGAGCAGTACGGTACTTACGAGATGAACGGCATCGCTTTTCAGGACGTAAACGAGATCTGGTGGCTGGAGACCATCGGCGGCCACCACTGGATCGCCCGCCGTGTGCCGGACGATGTGTATGTGGTCATGCCCAACCAGCTGGGCATCGACACCTTTGATCTGGACGATGCCTTCGGCGCACAGGAAAACTACCTCTGCTCTGCCGACCTGCGGGAGTTCATTGCCAAGAACCACCTCGACCTCTCTTTGGACGGCGCACTGAACCCCCGGGACGCCTTTGGCAGCCACGATGACGCCGACCATGTTTACAATACCCCCCGCGCATGGTATATGCTGCGCTACCTCAACCCCCGCACATGGGTGTGGGAGGGCGCCGATGCCGACTATACCCCCATGTCCGACGACCTGCCGTGGTGCATGGTGCCGGAGCGCAAGGTGACCCCGGAGGACATCAAGTATATGCTGTCCAGCCACTATCAGGGCACCCCCTACGACCCCTACCTGAGTTACGGCGAAAAGTCCGCAAAGGGCGCATACCGCTCCATCGGCATCAACCGCAACGACTTTATGGCCCTGCTGCAGATGCGTCCCGACCAGCCGGAGGAATCCCGCGCAGTGGAGTGGGTGGCCTATGCCTCCAACGCCTTCAACACCATGGTGCCCTTCTACGCCAACGTGGAGCGCACCCCGGAGTATCTGGCAAACACCACCGGCACCGTGTCCACCGATAACTTCTACTGGACCAGCCGCCTGATCGCCGCCATGGCAGATGCCTCCTATAACAAGTCCCTGTTCCACCTCGAGCGCTACGAGGAAGCCGTGCTCTCTGCCGGCCGTGCACTGGTGAACCAGTACGACGCAAAGCTTGCCGCCGAGCCGGACGCCGCAAGCCGCGCCGCCCTGCGGGAGGAAGCCAACACCGCCATTGCCGCCATGCTGCAGGAGAAGGCCGCCGACACGCTGGATAAAGTTCTGTTTGAACTGAGCAGCCAGATGAAGAACGCCTACTCCCGCTCGGATGCCTGAGTAAAACCAGTCAAAGCGCCAAAACCGGTCATGACCGGTCACATAAATGCAGAAAAGACCACCGCATACACAAGTGCGGTGGTCTTTTTTTGGCGCAGAAGTGCTCTTGTATCCCAGATGTTGGCAACGGTGCACAAAAATTGAAGAGATTTTTTGTGCGCGAAAACGATTGAAAGTGATTGATTTTGACTGATTTTTTGCTATAATAAAGCTACAGGCAACCAAAACACGCCAAGATCGTGCAAAACCGGTCAGGCGTGGGAAGGAAAGAAGGGAAAAGACACCATGCTGGCAGAGGAACGTTTTGCACTGATCTTAGAGCAGCTGAACGAGCAGCGCACCGTGACGGTGCAGCAGCTGTGCGAGGCGCTGCACACCAGCGAATCCACCATCCGGCGCGATTTGACCGAACTGGACCGGCAAGGCAGACTGACCAAGGTGCACGGAGGGGCTACCCTGCCGGACAGCCGCTTTCTGGCAGACGAGCCCACCATGGAAGCCAAGGAGACGCTGGCGGTAACCGAAAAGCGCAGCATTGCCGCAGCCGCTGCAGCGCTCATCACCGCCGAGGATTTTGTGTTCATTGATGCAGGCACCACCACACTGGAACTGGTGCGGGCGCTGACGGGAGCAGCACTCAAAGCCACCTATGTGACCAACGGCGTGGCGCACGCCCGGCTGCTGGCGCAAAAGGGCTGCCGGGTGTATCTGCCCGGCGGGCTGCTGCGCCCCCAGACCGAGGCCATCGTGGGTACGGCAGCGGTCAGCAGTATCCAGCAATATAACTTCACCAAAGCATTCATGGGTGCCAACGGTGTGGCGCTGGAGGCGGGCTTTACCACCCCGGACCCCGAGGAAGCAGCGGTAAAGGCCGCAGCCGTCCGCCGCGCAAGGGAAAGCTGGTTCCTTGTGGATGACGCCAAGTTTTCTAAAATTTATCCGGCGGTCATCACGGAACTGCACGGCGGTGCCATCCTGACCAACCACTGCCCGAACCCCAAGTACAAGCAATATACCTTTGTAAAGGAGGCAGAAGCATGATCTATACCGTTACTTTTAACCCGGCTATTGATTACGTTGTGCGTCTGGACGCACCGCTGGAGGTGGGCGCAGTGAACCGCGCCCAAGGCGAGGACTGCGTGCTGGGCGGCAAGGGCATCAACGTGTCCGGCGTACTGGCGCAGCTGGGCTGCGAGAGCGTGGCACTGGGCTTTGTGGCCGGCGAGACCGGCGCATGGCTGGAGCGCGGTCTGGCGGCACAGGGGCTCAAGACCGACTTTGTGCATCTGGAAAGCGGCATGACCCGCATCAATGTCAAGATCAAGGCCGGGCAGGAGACCGAACTGAACGGCGCAGGCCCTGCCATCCCGGAAAGTGCGTTGCAGCAGCTGGAAGCCCAGCTGGACAAGCTGACCGAGGGCGATATCCTTATTCTGGCGGGCAGCATCCCGGCAAGCCTGCCGCAGAGCGTCTACGAGCGGCTGCTGGCACGGCTGCAGGGCAAAGGCGTGCGCGCGGTGGTGGATGCCACCCGCGACCTGCTGGTGAACGTGCTGCCCTACCACCCCTTCCTCATCAAGCCCAACAACTATGAACTGGGCGAGATCGTAGGCAAGGTGCTGGCCACTGACGCCGAGATCGTGGCCGCTGCCCTCACTCTGCAGGAAAAGGGTGCACGCAACGTGCTGGTGAGCATGGCCGGGGACGGTGCGCTGCTGCTGGACGAGCAGGGACAGGTGCACCGCATCGGCTGCCCCAAGGGCAAGGTGGTCAACAGCGTGGGCGCAGGCGACAGCATGGTGGCCGGTTTTGTAGCCGGGTATCTGCAAAGCCGCAGCTACGCGCAGGCGCTGCGTCTGGGCACGGCCTGCGGCAGCGCCACGGCCTTCAGCCTTGGGCTTGCCACAAAGGAAAAGATCGACGAGCTGCTGGCGCAGCTTTGATAGGATAAGGGGAACAAAGGAGGAAGTTTTATGCGCATTACTGAGTTATTTACCGCACAGTCCATTGCGCTGGACGAGGCGCTGCAGACGCAGGAGGAGATCCTGAGCCGTCTGGTGGAGCTGCAGGCTACCCACGGCAACATCACCGATAAGGACGCCTACAAAAAGGCGCTCTACGCCCGCGAGGCCGAGGGCTCTACCTATGTGGACAACGGCATCACCGTGCCCCACGCCAAGACGGCTGTAGTCACCCGGCCCAGCCTGGCCGCTCTGCGTCTGGCAAAGCCGGTGCAGTACAACGCCGAGGATGACGGCACCACCGACCTGCTGTTTGCCATTGCCGCACCGGAAAACGGCAGCCTGCACGTTGATATGTTGGCACGCATGATGCAGATGCTGATGAACGAGGACTTTGTGGAAAAGCTTAAAGCCGCAAAGAGCCCCAAAGAGTTCTTGGAGTGCATCGACGCGCAGGAGGAGGCACAGTTCGGCACAGAAAGCTTTACCCAGCAGGCCATCCCGCAGGACGGCTACCGCATTCTGGCTGTGACCGCCTGCGTCAACGGCATCGCCCACACCTACATGGCCGCAGAAGCACTGACCAAGGCCGGTGACAAGCTGGGTCTGTCCACAAAGGTGGAGACCAACGGCTCGGACGGCGCAAAGAACATCCTGACCCGCGCCGAGATCGCCGCCTGTGACGGCATCATCGTAGCAGCGGAGAAAAAGGTGGACACTGCCCGCTTCGACGGCAAGCCGGTGCTGTTCACCCGCGTAGATGACGGCATCCACAAGCCGGAGGAACTCATCAAAAAGATCGCCCACGGCGAGGTGCCTGTGTTCCACGCCGAGGGCGGCGCAGCAGCCGAGGATGACACCGCCGGTAAGGACAGCTTTGGCCGCAGCCTGTACAAGAACCTGATGAACGGCGTTTCCCATATGCTGCCCTTCGTGGTGGGCGGCGGCATCATGATCGCGCTGGCCTTCCTGCTGGATGATTACAGCATCGATCCCGCAAACTTCGGCATGAACACCCCCGTTGCCGCCTTCTTCAAGACGGTGGGTAGCGCAGCCTTTGGCTATATGCTGCCCATTCTGGCAGGCTTCATCGCCATGTCCATCGCCGACCGTCCGGGCCTGGCCGTAGGCTTTGCCGGCGGCGTGCTGGCCATGAACGGCACCAACTTCACCGATCTTGCCGCAGGCAGCACCACCGGCATCTCCGGCGGCTTCCTTGCAGCGCTGCTGGCCGGTTTTGCAGCGGGCTACATCGTGCAGTTCCTCAAAAAGATCACCGAAAAGCTGCCCGCCAGCCTGAACGGTATCCGGCCCATGCTCATCTACCCGCTGGGCGGCATTCTTATCGTAGGTGCGATGATGTGCGCCGTGAACCCGGTCATGGGCATGATCAACACCGCCATGACCGACTGGCTGAACGCACTGGGCGGCAGCTCCAAGGTACTGCTGGGCGCCATCGTGGCCGGTATGATGAGCGTGGATATGGGCGGCCCGGTCAACAAGGCAGCCTACGTCTTTGGCACCGCAGCCCTTGCCTCCGGCAACTACGAGGTGATGGCCGCCGTCATGGTGGGCGGCATGGTGCCTCCCATCGCCATCGCCCTGTCCACCACCTTCTGCCCCCGCAAGTGGACGCCGGACGAGCGCCGCAACGGCATCGTGAACTACGTCATGGGCCTGTGCTTCGTGTCTGAGGGCGCTATCCCCTACGCAGCAGCCGACCCGCTGCGCGTCCTGCCCAGCTGTGTCATTGGCTCTGCAGTGTCTGGTGCGCTGTCCATGACCTTCGGCTGCGCACTGCGCGCACCCCACGGCGGCATCTTCGTGTTCCCGGTGGTGGATCACGCTGCGCTGTACTGCGTGGCGCTGGCTGTGGGCAGTGTGCTGGGTGCAGTGATCCTGAGCCTTGTCAAAAAGACCCAGCCCGCCGAGGCAAAATAACAAGCCATTCTCTTCTCCATACGGATAGTTCTTCATAAGAGCAAAGGGGACTGCCGCACACCGCGGCGGTCCCCTTTGTGTTTTGCGCAGGCACCATTTTCACAAAAAACAGGACAATATACCGCCCAAAAAGGCCTATCCTGCCGGAATTGCATTTCGTGCTTTGTTTTGCATTGCGCCCCATCCCGGGCTGTGGTATACTTATGCTTGTGATT
>OIXY01000433.1_pt1 | contig 10149 bp, 6 predicted proteins | sample 1588051 | NCBI WGS metagenome assembly OIXY01 (sample SAMN03283247) | human gut metagenome | biome: human-associated habitat; material: feces | host: Homo sapiens | place: Peru | collected 2012 | reverse complement strand
TCATGCGAAAAGTTACTCTGCAGATGCTTTGGAATTTCCTCTACTCTCAGACCCACCATCTGCAGCTTGGCTTTCAGCTCCAGATCCTTGTTGATGATGACGTCTGCATCGTCAGGACTCTCCATATACTTCACCTTGTCGTTGGGCACGTAGATGATTACTCCCAGATGGCATGCAGCGTAGTCGGTATGCTGGATGGTCATGACTTCCTGGCTCTTGAATACCAGCGTCCTGTCGCTTACATTGATCTTGGTGATATAGGCATCGGCTGGAGCGCAGCAGTAGTGTATCAGCCCTTGGCTGTAGATGCTCGTGTTGCTGGAGTAGGGCATATCCGCATTGTTGGTGGCAGCACCTCTTCTAGCCATGAAGTTATAGGTGGTATTCTTTGCCCTGGCGTAGATTTCCACCTTGTTCGCCTGCTTTCTGAGTTCTTCTTCCACTTCGGCAATCTCTGCATCCAGGGCATTGCGCTTGGTGTTGTCGGTGAGTCCGTAATAGATATCCGAACTCTCTGAAGCCTTCTGCTTTTTCAGTTCTGCCAGACGGGTACGGAGCACCGGAATCTCTTCCTTTGCCAGTTGTGCCTGTACCTCCATATCGTGCGTTTCCTTTACAGCCGAAGGCAGGATGTTGGGGTCATACTGGTTCACGATGTTTCCCAGCAGCACGTATGAGTAGAGGGTGTCACCCTTGTGTACCACCTCGCCTATTTCCTTGTTCACCTTCAGAATGTAGATGTCGTCAACTGCCGAAATCGGGTTCTCATCGATGGTGATGTATCCGTCGTAGATGACCCATATCATTCTTGTGATGATATAGTATGCCGCCAGTACGATGACGAGCAGGAAGATCAGCGCGAAGATAACCTGCTGTCTTGCCAGTCGGTGGCTCTGTGACTTGAGCATGTCAGACATAGCCTGTTCCTGCGGCGTGCTATTATATTGAAACTCATTCATAGTTCTATTTCCCTGAAAATAGTATTGTTGTCGTAGATGCTGACTGCCTTCTCGATATTGATGATGGCAAGTCCGCGGTTTAACATCAGCTTATACATTCTCTCCATGCTTTCGAGGAATCCCGTATATTCGTCCATTCTCATCAGGTAGTTGTACCCCTGCTTCTGGTTCTTGTAGGCAAATCTTCTCATGTCGATGTATTTGCCGGTCTGCTCTATATGGAACGCCTCGGTGGCGATGGCGTGGTTCAAATTCTCTATTCTCTTCAGCAGGATGCCAACCGACTGTTTGATCTCCTTGACGTCGGTGCTTCTGCTGCTTCTGATGATTTCCTTTTCCGTTTCGAGAGCCTTGCGCTTGCGTGGGTTCTCGTTGTAGATTGGGATGGTGAACCGTACTCCGATATCACCGTTGTTGCTTATCTTGTTGTTGCTTTGCCAGTAGGATGACCATCTGGCGAAAGGCGTGACTCTTGTCGTTGATAAGTAATTCGCCAACTTGCTGTCGTTGTCGGCAATCTGTTCTTTTACCATCACGATTCTTGCGTCGATGCTTTCCTCGTCGATGTGGTGCCAGAGTGCCGTTGTATCTACCACTATCCGGGTTGGCTTCATGCGGTAGATGGGCTTGTTGGAGATGTCTCGGTCGGAGCAGAGGATGGATATATCGTATTCTGCTGCCAGTTTCTCGTTCATCACCTTCAGCATTTTGTCGTTGCTGATTTTGTCTTTCTCCAGCATGTATTGGTATGCCTCGTTCATGATGTCGAGGTTGTCCAGTCGGTGAGCGATAATCGTACCGATGTAGAAGTTATATTGTTCGGTCAGCTCTTCAGCTGCCTTTTCATAGATGTCTGCAGTCATTCTCTTCTTGCTTTGCAGCCTGGAGAGTTCGTTAGCCAAAGCTACTTTGGCTTTCTTTTCCTTGCCCTGGTAGAACTTGCTGTTGATGATGTTCCATCCCAGTTCTGCCTGGGTCTTTACCTTATATTTGGATACCTGGTCTTCGTTGTCGTTGTCGGCATCGAAGTAGGCATCGGGTCTGGCATACACCTGTCCGGTTACTTCCAGTCCGTGGTGTCTTGCTATTGCCAGTTGCTCGTGGGCAGTCTTAGACCAGTAGAGCGAGTCTGTGTTTCTGATGTCAGCCGTGTGCTGACTGTTGAGTCCCAGGTTGATGACCGGGGATTTTACCCAGATAGGGTGGTTGAGTAGGGTATCGAGTTGTGCGAAACGATTCTTGAAGTGCTTGAGTACATTTTCATTTTTCAGATTTTCATAAACGAGCATCTTCGGGCTGAATGCTTTTTTCAGGGTCTTTTGCTTCAGATTTTGAGCCATAACACCCCTTCCTCCGATAGTTATCAGAAGAACAGCAGTAGTGTATAGTATCAATTTTCGCTTCATCATTCTCTTAGTTTAAACACTATGAATGCAGCCGCAAGCTGTTGCAGCTGCATTCAACTAGTGTCTCTTGATTTTATAAAAATCTATATTGCTTTTTGAGCAATCATTCTTATTTACCGAGGTTCAACTTAAATACCTGCATGCGACTTCTACCGTATGCTACATAGATATAGCCGTTATATACAGTAACATAGTTGGCAGATTTTTCAACGATTCTATGTGCTACAACTTTGTGTGTATTCTTATCGATTACCACAATTCCGTAAGAGCCGTATGCCAGATAAACGTAGTTGTCGTCAACGAAGCATCCGTTGCAGAGAGCCTTCCACTTATCATCTTTATTCTTTGGATTTGGCATCTGATAGTGCCATTGCTCGTTGCCATTCATGTCATAAACATAGAGACCGGCAGCTCCAAGACAAGCATAGATCTTATTATCTTCAACGGCAATTACATTCTTACCATCATTAGGCTCGATGCTTACATTGGTAGGGAATGTCTTGGTATTTTCGAAATCCTCACTCTTCTTATTGATGATTTCGATGGTCGCAGGGATTCCCACTTGGGTATCTTTGTTTCTTTCATTCAGATAAAGACACACAATTTTTCCATTGCCCATAGCTACGTGCTTAGCCTTTCCTGGTTTGCTGTATGTATTCACCTCGTTCATGGTGGTTGCATCATATACGGTATAACCCTCTGTCGTTGCAACAATCAGGTGGTTGGTATCGTCATTGTAAACCACGCAGTTCTCATCGTAACCCTTATACTTTCCTGTTGCAGGCTTCAATTGTATATAGTTCAATGGTTGCTTGATGGTCACTTCTTCGCCTTCCTTGCTGGTAATTTCCATCGATTCGTCAGCCAGCATGTGGTTATCTCTGATGTCCATATATGCCAGCATGGCACCCTTCTTGAATGAACTTCCTGGCAGGAAGATTTTTCTTTCTCCGCTGTTCAGCTTGGTTGCCAGGATATGGTTGAAGTCGAGATCTCTTGCCGAATCGTAAATATACTGTTTCAGCTCAGCCTTGTCATCTTTCACTGGTGACATCACCTCAATACATCCACCATACTTATTATCTGCATTTTCTTTCTGGTTTTGGTTGGCGTGGTATGACATGTAGAGATAACCGTTATGCGCCATGATGCCTGTTGCTGAAATCTCGTGTGTATGATTTGGCTCTATGGTTGAAATCAAGTCCAATCCGTTCGGATCTGGTTTTGGGTCCGGATTATTCCATCCAGGGTTACCGCACTCAGTGGCTTTGATAACCACGTCGTTCTTGGATACTCCGTTTGTAACAAACATGTTGGCATCTGTGAATCTTACATTAACCTTCTGATCACCAATAAAGAATGATCCGTCTGCCACAATCTGTGAGTTGTCTCCTGGAGTAGAGAACATCTTTACCAAGTAATATTCTTCGCCGGCATCATTTTTCTGTGGACCACCGTTGTTGAATTCGAACCTATTTGCCTTTATCACCGCCTTGGCACCATCGCCTTCCAGAATGCTATAACTGGTATCGTTGTTATATGATACAAATGTACCAGAACAATTGATGAAACTTTGGTCAGACAGGATGAGTTTGGCTCCTGAACTCTGCTCGAATCGTGAACACTCCAGGTATTTGACGTGTAAAGCTGAATTAGAGTTGAGGTTCACTTGGTCTTTAATTATGGCACCACATCCCGAGTAGAGAACAGAACCTGTTGTCAATTCCAGTCTTTTGGCTGTAATTTTACCATCAACATTCAGCTTTGTTCCATTTGATTCTCCTTGAGTAGACCAGACCTTCAATTCGCTTTCTCCCAGATTCAAATCACCTTTGATATTGATGATTCCGCCGCCACTAGGATAGAAATTCTTGGCTGTAACATTGCCGCCCAAATAGGCATTGCCCGAGATTTGTATTTCTTTATCTGCTACATTCAAATCCTGTGATGTTCTGAATGTATGGTTGATATCTATTCTGCCCTCTCGGAACTCAATGCTTCCGTAAACGTCAGCATTACAACATTTACCAACGTTGTTGCTTTTATCTATAATCTTTCCTCCTGAAAGAACAATTACTGTAGGATTATTGTTTTCCAGATAAGCATTCCAAGTCAGTGTTGCTCCAGAACAAACGTATATTGTTGTTCCTGCTACGTTCATTCCATCGGTTGACATATTACCAGATTTAAGAACATATACACCTCCACTATGCATTCCATTCCATTTGTCTGTCAATGTGGTCAAATCTACCGCTTCAGCAGGAACCGCAGGTTCTGCAGGCATCTCAATTACGCCTTCAAAGATGCTAGAATTACTATCATCAATTGTTCTTGTAGCCTTAGTTGTACTTGCAGCTTTCTTTTTGTAATTGATTACCTGAGTAGCAAGTGTCTGTGCATCTGTAGTTGAAACAACGGTGCTACCAACGATTTTTGGATTCATGATTGATGATCCTTTTGTTCCATTATCGTTATTGCTATCACTACAAGAAGCGAGGAGCAATGCTGCAAAACTAAATGTTGCAAGTTTTATATTCAATGCTTTCATTTTAGCTTTCTGTTTCGTTGTTATTTATTGATAATTAGCGGATAACCTTAAAGTTAGCTTTTGCTAGTTTGTTTCTGATTTGCTAGTTAAGCTTGGAATAAGGTTTGTTCTCCCTCACTCAAATGTGAGAGTGAGGGAAGAACAAAAGAGTTATTATTCTTTCGTTGTTGTCAGCTTGAATACCTGGATACGGCTCTTACCATATGCTACATAGATATTCTCACCATCAACAGCTACATAGTTGGCTGACTTTTTATTAGGAGCCTTACGGTGGCAGATTTCTTTGCCAGTACTCTTGTCTAATACAACGAGTCCATAGCTACCGCATGCCAAATATACATGGCTGCCATCAACTGCAATACCGTTGGCACAACCCTTTACCTCGCCTGGTCGCTTATTGTCAGCAGAGTTAGAGATTGTTGGGCACTTAAAGTACTCCTGATTTACAGTACTACCTGAAATCTTAGCTACACCGTTCTCACCCTTGCAGACGTAGATGTCGCCATTAGCCTTGTCAACAGCTACAACTGCTTTGTTACCCTTTGGCGCAGTTGCACCCACTTGGTAAGTCTTCTCAGCAGTTTCCATATTAGAACTGTTGTAAACGTTCAACGTGCCATCCTCTGTCAATGCATAGATCTTGTTGTTTACTGTAACAACGTGTTTGCCAACAGAGGAACCGTAGTTGTCAAAGCTGCCATCTTTGTCGAATACTGTGAAACCTTTGGTTGTTGCTAATACATGGTCTGTGCCGAATGCTGCAACGCAGTTGGCATCTATCTTGCTGTTCTTCTTGTCAACAGCATTGAGTACCATATTGTCGCTAATGCCTGAAGCAGTAAGTTCAATCTCACCCATGAAAGCACCGACAGCTGTTCCTTCTGCTGAGCCATTGCCCTGCTGGCTACCAGCGAGGTAAAGCTTGTTTCCATCAACAATCAGGTGGTTGTAGTCGATTCTGTCAGCCTTCTTGCTTTGCTCGATAGTCAACTTTTTGTTGCCTTCAGTCATTCTGGCAACCTCGATGTTGCCACCTGCTACATCGTTACCATTAGTATGGTATGAAACGTAGAGCAAGCCGTTCGCTGCTGGCTGAATACATGTTGCAGACTGACCGTCACTAGGATCTTCTGAAGATGCAATCAAATCGAGCTTCTTGCTAGCGACTAACTTTGAAGCATCACCCTTCCACTCATAACCATAGTTCTTGTTGTTTTCATCCTTAAAATCAACTTTGTTCTGGGTAGTCTTGTCATAGTCGATATATGTTGCCTGGATAGCAAGATCCTCGAATGTATTCAACTCTGTAGAGCCATTGAAGCACTTTGTAAACTGGAACAGAAAACATGAGTTATTGCCACTGGTCTGGAATGAAAGGATTTTCTCATTGCCATTGTTTTCGAACTTATCAGCCTTGATTACTGCTACAGCGTTGTCTTCTGCCAACTCAATCTGACCCTGGTTGCTGTTGTCTGTTACCAAGTTGTTGACGTTTATTACGTTCTTGTTGCTTAAGCGAATCAAGCAATTCTTATTCAGGTTGAGGGTAGCGTTGCCTGCGACAATATTTCCCTTTTCGTCCTTCGTGTTGTTTGTGACATTGATGTAGTTGGCAGAAATATAAGCACCGTCATTTACGTTCATAGTACCAAATACTCTGATGGCAGAGTTTTTGCCAGCGGCCAAGTAGCCATCTACGTTGAGGTCCTGAGCCTTCAGGAAGCCCTCTATGCCTAACTGACTTTTAATGTTTACAGTACCGTTGCTGAAGATATTAGATGTGGTGTAAATATTTGCACCATTCTCGATGTTCAACACTGTGGCACGGATAGAACCCTTGATGTAAGCCTTTGCATTAGCACCGAAAGTAACCTTCTGAGTAGGAGTGATACTCTTTTCCTTTTCTGCAGCAGTAGTTTCTTTGATAGCTCCAAGACCTGTTGTCAAATCCTTGCCCTGGCTTGAAGCGCCTTTAAAATTAGCGTAAAGTTCACCATTGATGTTGATGTCACCAGTAGCAACAAACTTGTTCTTGGCATCTGTGCAGAATACGGTGTTGCCTTTAGCTATCATTTCGCCATTGCCGGTATATTTCAATGTAGCGCTACTCTGCAATACGATGGTAGTGTTGGTCATCTTTGTTGTATTATCGTACTCGAAAGTAGAGCCTCCGTGTACAAAGATAGTAGCACCCTCGATAGTCTTACCAGCGAAGTTAAGGCTCTTATTGCTGGTAATTGCATAGTTCTTGTTTGTGAGGTCAGCTTCTTTATTGAGCTGCTTTGCGTTTTCCTCTTCAGGAGCATCTTTGAAAACAGGAAAAATAGAGCTGTCTTCTACTCTTGTGTTAAGGAAGAACTTTCTTGCCTTAGCTGTTGTGTTCTTGTAGTTTACAACACGGCTGTTATCTACATTCTGTGATGCAAGCGTAATTGTAGTGCGGTCAACTACGTTCATGTTTGAACCACCTGTAGGATCGCTATTGCTGTCGCTACATGATGCGAAAACGAATGCCGCCAAACCGATGGCAGCAAGCTTGGAATTGATTACCTTCATATCTATTAATAGTTTTAATTTTATTTTAGACTTTATTATCTTTACTTTTACTTCATTATTACCTTTACTTTTACTTATTTTTAAGTTCTGTTCGAATAATCGCTTTTTAAGTTCAGTTCGGACACTTATCTTTAAGTTCAGTTCGAATAATAAATGTTTTTTAGCAGGTGTTAGGGCAACTGCAAAGTGCGAATGCAAAGCCATTACTCTTCTATCTGCATATTCACGGTGCAAATATACTGTAATTATTGCAAATAGAGTAGATTTGTGGGTTAAATATTCTTAAAACGGAAAATCTTTTGTATTGAGTGCTATGGAGTTACCTTTTGTCGGCGGTAACGGACTTGTGAAAAAGCCTAAAATCTGGGTATGTTTCTTATGGTATCATATATGTTACAAAAGGGAATACGGAAGAGGATGCTGTTTTCGGTACCTCTTTCGTTTTCTCCTTTTTAGTCTATTCTTCTTTGTTGGCAATGCCTATAGCCCATTCTGGAATTTCCTTCACGTATTCCTTGAATATTTTTCCTTCTGTCATTCTGAAAAGAAGTTGAGCTTCTACACCGTCAATTGAGTTGTCATATACGTATGTACGGTCGGCTAAAGAAGCGGCTAGCTTACAGTTACCTATTGATTTGAAATATCGACTTATAATTTTTTTGATGGGTACATCGTGTCCACCTTTTAATACTCTTGCAGCAATACGAGATGCATTAATTGTAGGTGAAGAGGTGCCTACGAAAAAAAGCCGGATGAAGAATCCTTGCTCCTTAGCTCTGTGGATGAAATCGATTTTTTCTTCTGTGGACATAACGGTCTCGAAAATCATACTGTGCTTGTTTTGAAGGCATTCTTCTCTTTGTGCTTGGCAATATTGAGCTGCTTTTAAAACTGCATCTTGATTGTTCCAATCGCCAAAAATATTTTGGGCTACATTGTCGGGGTTAATGTAGAGCGAGTCTTCTAGCCATTCGTGTTGAAGAATGCGAGAGGTGATTGTTGTCTTCCCTGAACCATTAGGACCGGCAATAATTATTAAAACGGGTTTATGTGTATTATTTGCCATATAGGGTTTGGTATTTATGAGCAGCTTGGTTGGAAGCTTCTCTTATCATGTTAATTACTTTTTTCTTTGTATCTTCGTGCTCTTCTCTGTATTGTACGGCTGCCTCATGCATAATCTGAGCCAGCATTTCATCTGTTGGCTCTTCCATGCTTGTCAGCCTATAGCTATTTAATTCTTTTTCTGAAATCATAATTCTAATATTTTAAAATATGGCGCAAATCATTTTTGTAGTCGAATGTCTCAGGCGTATGAATGCCTTTGGTCATAGCTGCAATTCTTGGGTCTATAACTAAGTCTGCCTTGGTTATTTTCTTAGCCTTTGTTTTGTTGGGAGACAATATTTTCTTGAGTGCTTTGACTGCCTTGCTAATTGTCTCGTAGTCTTCGTTAGCTATTATGCTGACGAGTGACTGGTATTCTGATTGTAACTCTAATGCTGTCATAGTGTAATTGTTCTAAAATTCCTGCGGCAAAAATACGATTTATTTCTTGAACTTGCAAGTTTTTGGGGATATTTTTTCATTCCTTTGCATGTTTTTCTTGTTTCAAAAGAGCCTTATTTGCTGTTCAAAAGAGCCTTACGTAACGTTCAATTAAGCCTAACGTAAACCTTAATTGAGGCTTAATTGGATGGTAAGTAAGGCTCTATTGTAAGGCATTTGTGGCTCTTTTTGCCATCTTTTTGGGCTTTTTTTGTCACGCAGATGACGCAGATTTCTTTGCGACCTATTCGGTCGAATAAAGGTCCCCACAGATTGATTGTGTTTTTAGTCCCACAGATTTCACAGATAAACACAGATTTTGGGCCTGTTCGGCCTGGGGAAAAAGGTCACGCAGATTACGCAGATTACGCAGATTTTATTGCCATGGCATACCCTAGATAATCGCAAAAAAGAAAAATCTGCGTAATCTGCGAAATCTGCGTGACCATAACTCACCAGGAAAGTCACGCAGATATAGCAGATTTTCTCATTGCCTGGAGTACTCTAGAGAATCGCAAACAAGAAAGATCTGCGTAATCCGACCGAATAGGTCTCATCTGCGGATAAATAATGTGGAAGAAGAAAAATCTGTGTAAATCTGTGAGATCTGTGGGACTTTATATTTTCCGTAGATTTTTTATCCGGCGGAACGCCTATCGGGCTTTTTGCAATCTTTTTGGGCTTTTTTGCAACCTTTCGGGTTTCTTTTGCGTCTAAGCATCAGAATATAGAAAATTTAAAATCGAAAGAGTATGAAAACAATGAGTATTTGGGTTGCTTCGGCAACTTTGTTTCTTGCCTCTATGGGCATCTGTTCCTGCAGTATGGGTTCTACCACCACTTCTGAAATGAGGGGAAGCCTGGAGTTTACGCAGGATGATTTGAGAGAAAAGCCTTTCAAGGCTATTGATGTGGATGTGGTTGCCAGTGTCTATTATACACAGAACGACGGTGATGAATGCCGCGTGCGATTGGATTACTCTGCCATCAAGGATGCTGAGTTCGTTCAGAAACTCAAGGAGAAGCTCAAGGTGGTGTATCGAGACGGCGAGGTGAAGATCGGTCTGACAGGAAGACTCAAGGTGCCTGCCAGCTGTAATTCTGAAAAAAACAGATTGAAGATTTATATCAC
>OIXY01000432.1_pt1 | contig 10161 bp, 8 predicted proteins | sample 1588051 | NCBI WGS metagenome assembly OIXY01 (sample SAMN03283247) | human gut metagenome | biome: human-associated habitat; material: feces | host: Homo sapiens | place: Peru | collected 2012 | reverse complement strand
TCTATTTCAAAGCTTTTGCCCTTTCAGGGCGATTTTGTTTTTACCTACATTACCCAGGGCGATGCCTGGGCTAGGAACTTTGGGACCTTCAGCCCGTTCTTGAACCACATGCAAAAGTTCAGTTAGTTTATTTTCCGGTAAACTGTCCCATGAAGAGGATGGCGCCGGTCTGTTGGTCGGTAATCGTATAGACAAACGGACGATCAGCATGGAAAACCACACTGCGCTCCTCTCTTGGCCCTAGGGATGCCACCATGATGGCTCCGGTAACGGCGGCAGCCTCGGTTCCCTTTTCGCTCACCTCTATCTTTGCCTTCTGCAGCATCTGACTCACGAAGAAATCGCCCTTGGCGAAACGGCTGAAATCTGCCTTCGATGGGTTGAAGATAGATGGCGCTCCCAGCTGACTGATGATGTCGTTGAGCGGCAATTCCATTTCTGTGATAAACTTAGGCAGCTTTAAATCTACCTTGCACTCCTCCACATTCCCCATCATTGTCATGAATTTTTCAGCATCCATTCCCTTCATCATGTCGTCGATGCTCTTGCCCTCGTTAGGCAGCATGACGGTCATGCAGTAGGTTCCGTTGCCGTAGAGCAGCTGCACCGCCTTGAAGGTTTCATTCTCATAATAGTCGAATTTCTCATTCTGATGCATCATCTCCACCTTCTGAATATCGCGCGTATAACCACGGAAATTCTCCAGCTTCGTGTTCTTCTTGTCAAACTCATTCATCCAGGTGCCCTTGAAGTAAATGGCGTTCAGCAGATAGGAAACAGCACTAGGCTCCATGCGGTCGATGAACTTCGGAATCATTCCCTTTGTCTGCTTCTCACACCAGGAGTTGATGCGGTCAGCCGACTTCTGTGAATTGAAGTCGAGGCTCTCGATTCCAGCCTGATAATTGTCAGAAACAGCCTTGACAAAATCTTCATCCAATTGATATTTCTTGTTAACAGCCACGTAGTTGGCGATATTAACAGTGGTCTGCTTATCCAACTTTCCTGCACTCATGATCAGCGACTTGTAAAGCTCGTTCAGCTCCTTCACGCTCACCCCGTCGCAGCCAATCGCCTTCATGATTTCCTGCTGGGTTTCACCGTCAGCGCCGTTTGCCAACATACCCATGAGATAGGGAACGCTCATAGGCGAAACCACCTTCGAATCCATTCCCGAAACCTTCTGAAAGAGGTTAAAGGCAAACTTGTTGTTCTTCTGCAGAATGTCGAGCTGAGCATCCGATAGAGTCAGATATTCTTCGTCCATATCCATATCATTGTCAGGGCGAGCCACCTGGTTCTCGTCCTTGATTTCCTTATTCACGTTTTTGCTTGTAGAGCAAGAGCTGATAGCCGTAGCAGCCAGCAGCATCAGCACGGCAGACTTTATCATGTTATTCTTTTTCATAATCTCTTCTTTTAATTTTCGTCTGCTAGTAAAATGCAGCAGTCGGGAAATCCTTGCACCTCTCTTCTTTATTTTAACTCTTCTTAATATTTTTCAAAAATAATTGTTTAAAAAACCGTAAAAACTTTTGTATATTCCAGAAAATAATGCTATCTTTGCATTTTACATAATGAAAAGAATTAGTTACTAACAATCAAAACAATTGGAATTATGAGCAAATATTTTGCAGAATCAGAATTGATCATCAATGAAGATGGAAGTTGCTTCCACCTCCATTTACGCCCGGAACAGGTGGCGGATAAAGTAATCCTCGTAGGCGACCCAGGTCGCGTAGCCCTCGTAGCATCCCATTTCGAGGAGAAGGAATGCGAGGTGGCAAGCCGCGAATTCCACGCCATCACCGGTACATATAAAGGCAAGAGAATCACCGTGCAGAGCACCGGTATAGGATGCGATAATATTGACATCGTGGTCAACGAGCTGGATGCACTGAAGAATATCGACTTCGCTACTCGCACCGAGAAACCGGAGCACACTACCCTCACCCTCGTGCGCATCGGAACCTGCGGCGGACTGCAGCTCAACTGTCCTGCCGGAACCTTCGTCGCTTCACAGAAGAGCATCGGTTTCGACGGACTCATCAACTTCTATGCCCGCCGCAACGAAATCTGCGACCTCGAGACAGAGGCTGAGTTCAAGCGCCAGGTAAAGTGGAACGACCAGATTGGCAATCCATACTGCGTGAACAACGACCCGGAACTGCTCAATCAGATTGCCAGCGACGACATGGTTCGCGGAATCACCATCGCCTGCGGCGGATTCTACGGTCCTCAGGGCAGAGAGCTCCGTGCCCCGCTTGCCGACCCGGAACTTAACCAGAAGATTGAAGCATTCGAGTATAAAGGCTTGCGCGTCAACAACTTTGAGATGGAGAGTTCTGCCCTGGCTGGTCTTTCTCTCCTCTTAGGCCATAAGGCACTCACCTGCTGCATGGTCATCGCCAATCGCCGTGCCCTCAGTGCCAACACAGGCTATAAGAGCACCATCGACAACTTGATAAAAGTTGTATTAGATAGAATCTAGTTCATTGCAGCAATACGCCCTGAAAGGGCAAAAGCTCCTAGCCCAGGGTAACACCCTGGGTTAAAATAGCAAACAACCCTGTCGCCCTGAAAGGGCAAAAGCTTTAAAATAAACAAGAAAGAATGAAGAATCAAGAAGAATGTATCTGCGCCCTGGCAACCCCAGCTGGCGGTGCAATCGGAATCATCCGACTCAGCGGCTCCGACGCCATTACCCTCACCGACAAAATCTTCCAGTCTGCCAATGGCAAATCCTTGGAAGAAGCCAAGCCCTACACCCTGCATTATGGAGAAATCAAGGATAAGGATGGCAACACCATCGATGATGTACTGGTGAGCGTATTCCGTGCCCCCCACAGTTATACAGGCGAGAATTCCACCGAAATTTCCTGTCACGGCAGCCGGTACATTCTTCAGCAGGTTCTCCATCGCTTTACGGAGGTAGGATGTCGCCAGGCAGAACCGGGCGAATACACCCGTCGTGCCTATCTCAACGGCAAGATGGACCTCTCCCAGGCAGAAGCCGTAGCCGACCTCATCGCCTCTACCAACAAGGCAACCCACAAGATGGCGCTCAGCCAACTGAAGGGTCATTTCAGCAACGAACTCTCCCTCCTTCGCGAAAAATTATTAAAGATGACTTCGCTCCTGGAGTTGGAGCTCGACTTCAGCGACCACGAAGAACTGGAGTTTGCCGACCGCAGCGAACTCCAGGCACTAGCCGAAGAAATCAATCATAAGATTACCACCCTCGCCCACTCCTTCGAAACCGGCAATGCCCTGAAGCAGGGAGTAGCCGTAGCCATCGTAGGCAAGACGAATGTGGGCAAGAGCACCCTGCTCAACCGTCTGCTCCACGAGGAAAAAGCCATCGTGAGCGACATTCACGGAACCACCCGAGACGTAATCGAAGACACCACCCTCATCGACGGAATCACCTTCCGCTTCATAGATACGGCAGGAATCCGCAAGACGGATGATGTGGTAGAGAACATCGGAATAGAGCGCACCTTCCAGAAGATGGAAGAGGCGAAGATTGTAATCTGGCTATTGGACGAGCAGCCATCGGTCTCAGAAATCGAGGAGATGAAGCAGAAGAACCAGGGCAAGAAGCTGCTGGTGGTATTTAATAAGATGGATAAGCTGGAGAATGATAAACCTGCGTTCGATAAGTTCACCCATTCCTGCGGTTCAGATTCCAGTGAATCAGAAGCCCCACTCTTCATCAGTGCCCGCACGGGCGAGAACGTTTCATCCCTGGAGCAGGCATTAGTAAAAGCCGCTGATATTCCTGAGATTACCGAGAACGACGTCATCATAACGAGTGCCCGCCACTACGAGGCCCTACTCCGTGCCCATGATTCCCTCTCCCGAGTATTGGAGTCAATGGAAATGGGCATGAGCGGCGACATCATCGCCGAAGACCTGAAAATGGTATTGGAAGAATTGGGTGAAATCACTGGCGGACAGATCAGTAGCCAGGAAACGCTAAACAATATCTTCAAGCACTTTTGCATCGGGAAATAAGTCGTGATAAACAACGATTAATATCGACAACAAATGATAGTTAAGGTGCTCAAAATGAGCACCTTTCTTTTTAGCCTTACTATTGGTTATAATCAATGGTAAGGCTTTTTTAGCACCTTTTTGTACCGCTCTTGTACCTCCACTTTTCAAAAGTAATAATTTGAGACTCCATTTTTGGCAAATGAGTGCAAGATTGCCGAGAGTTTTGGACAATGATGGACGATGATATAAGACTATTGAAAATAAACGGAGTAATGACAGACGACTTTTTCTACAATAAATTAAGTAAAAAAGTATAAAAAGCGTACAAATGACAGCAAGCAAAGAAAGAATTCTAAAAATTTGCGAGTATTGTGGGAAGAGCTTCTATGCATCAAAATCCACAACTCGTTATTGCTCCAAGCAATGCAACAGTTATGCCTATAAGGCAGCAAGACGTGAGGAGAAAGTAAAGATGGCTGAGACAATGAGCCACCGAAAAGCTTCCGAGAAATCCATGTCTGAAATCCTCGTGAAAGAATACCTCACTATTCAAGAGGTCGCTATACTTTTGGGACTAAGCAGACAGACCATATATAATATGGTGTATAGTGGTAAGTTGCGAGCATCCAAGATTACTTCTCGTTTATCTTTAATCAGAAAGCGAGATATAGATTATCTTGTTGATAGTTTGCCATACACCACAAAAAAAAGTGCTTCAAAAGAAGCAGTTCATGCAAACCGAGAGCTACCTGTTCCAGAATATTACTCTGCCAAGGAAATTGCAGAAGTCCACAACACTTACGAGACCGCCATCTATGAGATAGTCAAGAAAGTCAAGATTTCAAGAATATCCATACAAGGAAGAGTATATTGGAACAAGAAAGAGGTGGATGATTATTTTGCACACCTGTCTCCAGATCCAACCATCAGTGAATGGATGACTGTTATGGACATTCAACAGAAATATTGTATGACGAAAACAGCCGTATATAGTTTCGTTAGTCACAATGCTATTCCAAGAAAAATGGAAGGTAACAATGTTCTGTATTCCAAGCGTCATGTACAATTGGCAAAAGGTGAATCCGTAGAAGACCAACTTTATTATACAATACCGGAGGCCATGAAGTTGTATGGTTTAAGTCAGGACCAGATTTATAAGCGTATCAAGAAATACGCTATTGAAAAGGTGAAGATTGGCAAGTATATCAAGATTTCCAAGCGAGATTTAGAGAAAGCTATCGGCAAGCCTAAGGTTATTTAGCGGTTATCAAAAGGTTAAGTTGTACCCCATTACATAACTCTATTATTTTGCAATCGATTTCAAAGATCTCTTAATACGGGATCATATATGAAACATAAGTATCACATTATAAAAAGTAAACATCATGGTAAATACATGTACAAGAGTTTCTCTTCGCCAAAGAGCGATTAAAAACGACCGTATTTCTCTTTATTTGGATTTCTATCCACCAGTACGCAACCCTGAGACTATGCAAATGAGTCGCAGGGAATATTTAGGTATCTATATCTATGCTCATCCAAAGAATGAGATGGAACGTGAGTTTAATACAGATATGCTCAACAAAGCAGAGGCCATCCGTTGTATCAGAACCCAATCACTCATCAATGAAGAATTTGGTTTTTTGGACAAAACACGACAGAAAGCAGATTTTTTGGCATACTTTGAGAAGATGACACATAAGAAAGATGACAAGTGGACATGTGTCTACAAGCATTTCTTCAAATTTGTTCAAGGTCATTGTACATTTGGGGATGTGACAGTGGAACTTTGCAAAAAGTTCAGAGAGTATCTTCTGAATGCAAATCAGTTGAATCGAACAAAACAAAAGGTATCTCTCAACTCTGCAGCAGGTTACTACTCTACTTTCCGTGGTCTCTTAAAAATCGCCTATCGTGACAAGTGGCTGCGTGAGAACATCAATGACTATCTGGACAAGATTGAGCCACAAGATGTAAAGAAGGAGTTTCTTACCCTCGATGAAGTAAAGCAGTTGGCAGCTACTCCTTGCGATATACCTGTACTGAAGTCTGCCTCCCTCTTCGCTTGCCTCACAGGATTGCGAATCAGCGACATCTTAAAATTGCGTTGGGAAGACTTCGAGATAGCTCCCGACCAAGGCTATTGCTTGCGTATTCGTACCCAGAAGACTCAGACCGAGGCAACCTTGCCTATCAGCAACGAGGCATACGAACTATGTGGTGAACCAAGCACGGGTATCGTGTTCAAGGGATTGAAGCGCAGCATGATTAACCATCCCCTTAAAGCATGGTTGAAGAAGGCAGGAATCACCAAGCCATTTTCATTCCATTGCTTCCGGCACTCGTATGCAACAATCCAAATCGCCTTAGGCACAGACATTTACACGGTTTCGAAGATGCTTACCCATAAGAATGTAAGCACAACACAGATATATGCCGACCTCGTGAACGCAAAGAAAAGAGAGACTGCAAATAAGATTTCTCTTAAATAAATCCATTGCATTCATTTCATGGTGCCCGATATTGAAAAAATGTTCAATATCGGGCTTTTTAGTTAAAGGCTCCTAAAAGTTTTACGTGAGTCACGCGTGACTCACGTGTCAGTTTCTGCAGTTTTTCCTATTTTTGCGCCACAAATAATTAATAATACGCAATATGAAACAGTTTAAAAAAGAATTTTTGACACAGCATTTATTGGTTTTGTGTGCAATGTCTATCATTGGTGCACTTGTTCGCAACGAAGCTATGCAATATGGTGTAGACACCTTTAGCTGCAACTTGACGTTCGTTATCTCAACCACCATACTGATGGTTGTTTATCTCCATGCATTAGATAGTATCGTACGATTGCTTGCCCCATGGTTTAAGCATATCTTTTGTAACACAGTAAACAATACAGAAAGAAAGCGTCTGTCTTCTATTGCCATCAATGAAACAAATACATATGACGAGGGGGAAGAGCTAAACCTGGAAGATGTAACTTTCGTCTATGCAGATGAAGCCTCTTCTTGTATTACAAGCTATGAACAGTTGAGACAGGAAGCATTGGAAGACAAAGCCAAAAAGGAAAAGGTCTTGTTAAACTCAGCTATCGATTATACCAGAAGAACTTTTGCTGCCTACATGAAAGAGGAGCATTTGAACCAACTTTGTGACAACATCGCTATTTTCCAGTGTTGTGCCTCTACACACATGAGACATCATTCATTGATTGTTGATAAGGCTATTCGTACTATAGACTTAATGCATTATGCTTGGAATATAGGAAATCTCTTCAAGAAGAAAGGCATTGATACAGCAACCTTTATAAAACAAGTTTTTGCTGATGCGCTGGTTGATGTGGAAATATCCACTATTATAAGGAAGTTAAGAATGGAAGGTACCTGCATCATAGAATTACTACCAAGCTTAGATGTTCAAAGTGGAATCAAGACACATTATTGTTGCTGATAAGCATTGAGCAGTTATTCAGATGTTATATCTCAGTGATATTTATCTCCATTACATAACTCATTTACTTTGTACCCGAATAATAAAAAATGAACAGATATGATAAATGAAAGTATCACCTTTGATAAGTTACCACAAGCGGTATCTTATTTAACAGAACAAGTTATCGAGTTGAAGCAAATGGTATCAGCACTTCAACCTACATCATCAGCAAATAACCATATATTGGTTGAGATTGATGAGGCTGCTATTATTATAATGAAGTCGAAGCCAACCATTTATCGATTGGTTAACCAAGGCATTCTGCCATCCTATAAAAAAGGTAAGAAGCTATACTTCTATAAGGATGAGCTGCTTGCATGGATTGAGAATGGTCGAAAAGCTACCAAGGAGCAGAACCATTCTGAAATGCTAAAAGCCATGCAAGGAGGAATGAAGCGCAAACCCAAGTCAATGTATAATTTTTAACTCTATGCCAAATGACAGCTTTAAATAACAATAAGGAAACTTCCATCAATCCAATGATTATCATGGATAAGGCTATTGATATGAGTACTCGCCTATCAGGAAGCCAGTTTCCCGTAAGCATCTTTCCTGCCAAGATTCAGAGAATCATCAAGGAGGTACACGAATGCCACAGTTTTCCTACCGACTATATATCAGCAGCCATACTCACTGCATTGGCTGTTGGTATCGGCAACACGCACTTGGCACAGATGAAACAAGGTTGGCTTGAAAGTCCTATCTTATACATGGCTCTTATCGGAAGACCTGGAGCCAACAAGAGCCACCCACTTAGCTTCGCTATGAAGCCATTCCTCGATTACGACTATGAGCAAAACAAGTTGTTCGAGGAGCAATACAGTAAGTTTGAGGAAAAGATGTGCATGTCTCGCAAGGAACGCATTGAAAATGGAGAGGATGGATTTCCGCAAGAACCTGTACGCAAACGTTTCTTGGTCTCTGATGTCACACCAGAAGGCTTGAGCTATATTCATGCGCAGAACAAGAGGGGTTTGTGCCTATGGACAGACGAGTTGTCTGCATGGTTCAAGAACTTCAACCGCTATAACAATGGTTCAGAGGAACAGTTCTGGCTATCTGTCTTTAGCGCCAAGACAACCATATCAGACAGAAGAAGTTCCAAGAGTTCCATTTTCATTAAACGCCCCTATATCTCAGTAATCGGAACCATCCAAAAGAAGATACTTAGTGAGTTGGCGAAAGGCGAACGCTCCAGCAACGGCTTCATCGATCGCATTTTGTTCGTCATGCCTAACCTTCAGCAGAAAGCGAGATGGAGTGACCGAGAGTTGCCCGATAATATAGAGCGAGATTGGCAAACCATCATTCAACACCTTATTGATATGGAGTGTCAAATAAATGAGCAACAGGAAATCGAGCCTCATGTCTTATCATTCACTGAAGAAGCTAAGGCAAGGCTATATGAATGGCAGCATCATTTCTCCGAGCAATGCGACAATGAAACAAATGATACCATTGTCAGCATCTATTGCAAGTTGGAGATATACATCATCCGTTTCTGTCTGATCATTCAATTGGCACGATGGACGTGTGGAGAATGTGATAAGGAAGCCATCGACCTGCTGAGTGTAGAGCGAGCCATCCGATTGACAGATTATTTCAAGAACTCTGCCATATCAGTACAAAATATCCTCAACGAGAATATGCTCACCGCTCAACAACAAGCAATCGTCAACCATCTTCCTGCAACATTCACTACAGCCCAAGCTCATGATGTCGCCAAAGAGAACGACATGAAGCCAAGGACATTGGAAAGATTTCTGAATGATAACATCGGAGTCCTATTTCGCAAAGAGAAGCATGGAGAATATTCAAAGATTAACTCGTGACGGTATTGTCGGAATTGTCGCTTTTGACGGCTTAAATACCAAAAGCGACAAAACCGACAGAACCGCCACATAAAAAAAGAAATGAAATGAGTACACATAGATTCATTTTAGAGCCATACAAAGGCATCGCTACCCGACATACATGTCCAGAATGTCATAAGAAACGTAGCTTCGCCCGATATATTGACACAGAAGGGAAGATTGAGTTTCCTCCTTACGTGGGTCGTTGCAACCATGAGCAAAGTTGTGGTTATCACTTCACTCCCAAGGATTTTTTTGAGAAGAATCCCGAGAAGAATGAGACATTCACAAAGGATGAGACTATTTCATATAAGAAGAGAGAAATGCCGAAGCCATTACCCACTTCTTATATAGACGAGAACATCATGCGAAGTTCTCAGAAATGTTATGAGGCGAACAACCTTTTCTTGTTTTTATCTTCTCAATTCGGTGAAACAGCTACTCTTTCTTTGATGGAGAAATATCATGTCGGAACTTCCAAACACTGGACTGGTGCCACGGTATTTTGGCAAGTTGACAATCAAGGCAAGGTGAGAACTGGTAAGGTAATGCTCTATAATCCTGAGACAGGTAAGCGAGTAAAAGAACCATACAGCCATGTTTCATGGGTACACTCGATTATCCCCCACAAGGATTTCAATCTCTGTCAGTGCTTCTTTGGTGAGCATCTTATCAATGTAGCCAAGACCAAGCCTATAGCATTGGTTGAAAGTGAGAAGACAGCCTTGATAGCCTCCTACTATCTTCCTCAATTCTTATGGATAGCAAGTGGTGGTAAGAATGGTTGCTTTAACACGAAGTCGTTATCTGTTCTGAA
>OIXY01000431.1_pt1 | contig 10163 bp, 8 predicted proteins | sample 1588051 | NCBI WGS metagenome assembly OIXY01 (sample SAMN03283247) | human gut metagenome | biome: human-associated habitat; material: feces | host: Homo sapiens | place: Peru | collected 2012 | reverse complement strand
GAAGCAGGTCGAGCTTGTGCTGCAGCTCGGCTGCCGCCACTTTAGACTGGTTGTTTGAATTGCCACACTGGCAGGTTGCTTGCATTGTTTCTATTGTATTGTTATCCATATTCGTTGTTTACGGGGCTTGAGTGAAGAGTAACATAAGGGGGTGCAGTTGTCTCAACTGCACCGATTTATTAGACCTACTTCTCGGTTGGTGCAGTTGAGACAACTACCCCCTTAGTTACCCTGAACATATTAACTACTATTAAAACTATAAAAACATTATCTTATTATCTGAATCGGCGTGCGCAGCTTAACCGAACACGAAGATGAGTATCTGTATCGTAACGATGCGCAGGAACATTGCGAACGGATAGACGTTGGCGTAGCCCACGTTAGGTGCGTCTACCGATGTCTGATCGCGAACGTATGCCAGCGCCGACGGGTTGGTGTTTGAGCCGGCGAGCACACCGAGCAGCGTGTACCAGTTGATGTGGAAGAGATACTTGCCGATGATGCCGCCCAGGATGACCGGTATCATTGTGATGGCGATGCCGTATCCTATCCAGGTCATGCCGCTCTCCGTCATTACGGTCTGCATAAACTGCTCGCCGGTGCCGAGACCTACACACGCAAGGAAGATGCAGATGCCCACTTCGCGCAGCATGAGGTTGGCTGATATGGTGTTGTACGTCACGAGGTTGTACTTCGGACCGAAGTAGCCTACGAGGATAGCCACGATGAGCGGACCGCCGGTGAGTCCGAGTCGCAGACTCTCGTTGATGCCGGGGATGAAGAACGGGATGTTGGCGAAGATACAGCCGAGCACGATGCCGAGGAACACCGGTATAAGGTTCGGGTTGTTAAGACGCTTCATCTGGTTGCCGAGCATCTTCTCGGTATGAGCGATGGCGAGTTCTGTACCTACGACGGTGAGACGGTCGCCGAGCTGCAGCTTCAGCGAACCGGTAGCGATAAGATCCACGCCGTTGCGGTTGACGCGTGTTACGTTAGTGCCTAAGTTCTCGCGAATGTGCAGATGAGAGAGCGACTTGCCGTTGATGTCGGGCTTAGTAACGAGTATTCGGCGTGTGATGAGTTCGTTGCCAAACTTGTCTTCGGGCACGTCTACCTTCTCGCCGAGCAGCGCAATGACGGGGTCTTCCACGGTAGGATGAGCCACAACGCGCAGTATGTCGCCCTCGCCTATCACGGTCTTTCCGTTCACCACCTCGTCGTGTTCGTTCGATCCGTTGCGAATGATGCGCGACACCATGAAGTCGCGCTTCAGCAACTCGCGTATCTGCTGTATGTTATCGCCGAAGATCATCGAGTTGGTCACCTTCACCGAGAATGTGTTGAGCGTCATCTTCTCCAGATGGCCCATACCACGCTTGGCGTCAGTCTCCTCAGCCTCCTTGTTGATGCGCAGAACATAGCGCAGGATGGCGAACGAGATGATTACGCCGAGCGCACCCATCGGATATGCAATGGCATAGCCGGTAGCGATGCTCGGTGCGTCGATATGGCGCAAGTCGCTGTACGCCTGCTGAGCAGCACCGAGTCCAGGAGTGTTGGTTACTGCGCCCGAGAGGATGCCAGCCATTGTGGTGAACGGTGTGCCGGTGAAGCTGTATATGACGAGTGTTGTGACGATGCTGAGCGCCACGATAATAGCCGTAAGAGAATTGAGACTCTTGCCGCCGTCCTTGAACGATGAGAAGAAGCCGGGGCCTACCTCAAGACCGATAGAGTAAACGAAAAGAATCAAGCCGAACTCCTTGAGGAAGTGGAGCAGATGGGCGTCGAGATTGAGCGAATAGTGGCCGAAGATGAGACCGATGAACAGTATCCAGGCGAGTCCGAGCGACACGCCCTTCACCTTCAGCTTGCCAAGGCTCAGGCCTAACGTGATAACAAGGGCGAGAATCATCACCGAGTGTGCCACGCCTCCACCCCATAGGTCGGGGAAACCATAAAACAGATTTCTTAAAATTTCCATTTCTCTTATGCTATTTATTTATTTTCTGTGTTATATATAATAATGTATATTCACGCGGTTTGCAGTAGTATGTTGTTATTTCTGTTTTGCGATTGCAAAGGTATTGAGAATACCGAAAGCAAAAAAGCATTTACGTTTATTTTTTACGAACGCGGCTAAAGGTTTTTTCAATCGCAAAACCATGATTTCACTTTTAAAACCCCTTCACTTTACCTCTTTTTACTCTTTTACCTTTCTACTTTTAAACGCCCTTTTTACTTTTTTACTCTTTTACTTTTCTACTTTTATTTGTACCTTTGCTTAAAAATCAAAACACACAGTATGAACGTAAAACTTCGCGGCACTCTATGTGGCGTCGGCGCAGCCGTGTTCTACGGCACTAATCCGCTCGGCGCCATGAACTTGTACCATGACGGTATCAGTGCCAACTCTACACTTTTCTATCGTTTCGGACTCGCTATCGTGATGCTCGGCGTGATGATGCTCGTGCAGCGCAAGAAGTTCGGCGTAACGCGCAGCGAACTGATGTTGCTCGCCATGCTCGGCGTGTTCATGGGCTCGTCGTCGTCATCGCTCTTCATCAGCTTCAACTATATGGACGTGGGCATCGCCTCCACGCTGCTATTCGTCTATCCGGTTATGGTGGCGGTGATTATGGCGCTGCTGTTCAAAGAGAAAGTCACAGCAGCCACGGTCATCTCCATCGCGCTCGCATTGGGCGGAATAGCTCTTCTGAACCAGACTTCCGACGGATCGGCGCTCAGCACACTCGGCGTTTTGCTCGTCATGGTGTCGTCGCTCACGTACGCCGTGTATATCGTTGTGGTGAACAAGTCGCGCCTGAGGATGTCGTCGGTGAAGCTCACGTTCTACGTGCTTATCTTCGGTCTGCTCACCATTCTCGGCTACACGTTCGCCATGGGCGAGACGGTGCAGTTGCTCACCACGCCGCACCAGTGGCTCTTCGCTGCTCAACTCGCACTGATGCCTACCGTGCTATCGTTAGTGCTTATGGCGATAGCCGTTAAAGACATTGGCTCTACTCCCACCGCAATTCTTGGTGCGCTCGAACCGATAACGGCTGTAGCCATAGGCTGCGTCTGCTTCGGCGAGTCGTTCACTATGCGCCTTGCCGTGGGCATCGCGCTCATCCTCACCGCCGTGCTGCTCATCATCGGGGGCAAGCAGGTTTCGCCGCAGCGTGTCACGGTGGCGTTCACGCGCCTGGGTCGCATGATTGTGAAGACATGGCGCTGGAAGCAGTAGGCTTGCGGCAAGACCATACTCCTAATCGCTACAGACACAATCATATAGGCACTCGCACGCGCCTTCCTACTATTAAATATCCGTAAAAAGGCACACGAAATATTGACTTTTTGCGGATATTTTTGTTACTTTGCTACTTATTATATATATATATGATACATCTGAAAGATATTAACAAGACTTACCAGGGTGCGCAGCCGCTGCATGTGCTGAAGGGAATCACGCTCGACATTGCCGAGGGCGAGTTCGTTTCTATCATGGGCGCGTCGGGCTCGGGCAAGTCTACTCTGCTCAATATTCTCGGCATTCTCGACAACTACGACTCGGGCGAATACCTGCTCGGCGGCACGCTCATCAAAGACCTCTCGGAGACGCGCGCTGCAGAGTATCGCAACCGCATGATAGGTTTCATCTTTCAGTCGTTCAACCTCATTGCGTTCAAGACGGCTGTGGAGAACGTGGAGCTGCCGCTCTACTATCAGGGCGTGGCACGACGCACGCGCCACAAGCTGGCGATGGAGTATCTCGACCGACTCGGACTGGCGCAGTGGGCAGACCACTACCCCAACGAGATGTCGGGCGGACAGAAGCAACGCGTGGCTATAGCGCGGGCGCTCATCACGAAGCCGCAGATAATTCTCGCCGACGAGCCTACGGGCGCACTCGACTCGAAGACGTCGGTGGAGGTGATGGAACTGCTGAAAAGGCTGAACGCCGAGGAGGGCGTGACCACCATCGTCGTGACGCACGAGAGCGGCGTGGCTAACGAGACCAACAAGATTGTACACATAAAGGACGGCGTAATAGGCCGCATCGAGGAGAACCTCGACCATACGGCGCGTCCGTTCGGCATCAACGGCATAATGAAGTAAAGGCACATGCGCGACATTTTCATCGAAATACTCACCACCATCAAGCACAACCGGCTGCGCACGGCGCTCACGGGCTTCTCCGTGGCGTGGGGCATCTTCATCCTCATCGTACTGCTCGGTGCGGGCAACGGTCTGATCAACGCCATGATGGGCAACTCGAACCGATTCCTCGCCACATCAATGGTGGTGTACGGCGGCGAGACGTCGAAGGCGTACGACGGACTGGGCGAAGGGCGCTCCGTGGAGCTGAACGACAAGGACATGAGCATCACCAAGGAGGGCTTTAACAACAACGTGGAGACCGTGGGCGCAGAACTGTCGCAGCAGGGCGAGACGCTCGTCAACGGCAGCAACTACACCACGGGCATAAAGCTGAGCGGCGTATACCCGAACGACATCTACATCAACAAGCGCACGATGGTCTGCGGACGCTTCATCAACCAGCTCGACCTTAAGGACCGCCGCAAGTCGATAGTCATATCCTCGGACATGGCAAAGGAACTGCTGCCGCAGTCGCCGCTCGCCTTGAACGGACAACTGATACGTACAACGACGCTCGCCTTCCGCGTCGTGGGCATCTACGAGAGTCAAAAGAACAGCATGGGCAACGACGCCTTCATACCGTTCACAACGTTCCGCGCCATATACAGCAAGGGCGACAAGACGGGCGACATCGTCTTCTCGTTCAGCAATCTCAACTCGGAGGCTGAGAACGCAGCGTTCGAGTCCAACTATCGTGCGAGGATAAACCGACAGCACCGCGCCGCGCCCGACGACGAAAACGCCGTATGGATATGGAACCGATTCACGCAGGCGCTCAGCATGAACACCGCCAACGGACTGCTGAGCACGGCGCTCTGGGTGATAGGCATACTGACGCTCATCTCGGGCATCGTGGGCGTGTCGAACATCATGCTCATCACCGTGCGCGAACGCACTCACGAGTTCGGCATACGCAAGGCTATCGGCGCCAAACCGTGGTCTATCCTGCGCCTCATCATCATCGAGAGCGTCGCCATCACTACTTTCTTCGGCTACATAGGCATGCTGCTCGGCATCGCCGCCAACCAGTATATGGACGCCACCATCGGAAAGGAAACCATCGACAACGGACTCTTCGCCATTCAGATGTTCACCAACCCCACCGTGGGCTTCGACACCTGCATAAAAGCCACACTCCTGATGATAGTCGCCGGCACGCTCGCCGGACTCATCCCGGCTCGCAAGGCTGCCCGAATCAGACCGATTGAGGCGCTGAGGGCTGAGTAGGAGCCCCTCCCAACCCTCCCCGTCGGGGAGGGCTTAGTTAGCCTTAGTCCCCTCGGCTTAAAAAGGCCTAAGAAGGCTTTGTTCGGCTTAGGAAGCAAAGGCTTAGAAAGGCCTAAGAAGGCTTAGTTCGGCTTAGGAAGCAACGGCTTAGGAAGGCTTAAAGAGGCTTAGTTCGGCTTAGTAAAAAAAAGAGAAAACAATGATACGATTCGACACCGACCGCTTGCGTGAAATACTCGACACGCTATCCCGCAACAAATCGCGCACCTTCCTCACAGGATTCGGCGTGTTTTGGGGCGTGTTCATGCTCGTCGGACTCATCGGCGGCGGCGACGGACTCAAGGAGCTTATCAACAAGAACCTCGACGGATTCGCCACAAACTCTGCCGTCGTATGGGCGCAGCAGACCACTATACCCTACCACGGATTCCGCAAAGGACGACAGTGGGTGATGAACTACGACGACGTGAAGCGACTCAAGGCGCACGTGCCAGAGCTCGACGTCGTTACGCCTACCATCACGCGATGGGGAGCCGGCGCTACGCACGGCGACAAGCACGCCTCATGCACCGTGAAGGGCGTGATGCCAGACATGCAGGAGGTCACTACGCCGAAGATGTTCTACGGACGATACATCAACGAGATGGACATCAGTCAGGGACGCAAGGTCTGCGTCATCGGCAAGCAAGTGTACAAGTCGCTCTTCACCAGCGGAGGCGACCCGTGCGGTCAGCTCATACGCATCGACTCCATATATTATAATGTGGTGGGTGTCAACTACAGCGACGGCAACATGAACATCAACGGCAGCGACGAACAAGCCGTAGTGCTGCCCATCACGCTCGTGCAGCAGGTGTACAACCGCGGACACAACATCGACCTGCTCTGCATGACTGGAAAGCCCGGCGTGAAGATGAGCGACATCACCGACCGCATACGCAGCGTGATAGCGCAGGCGCACGACGTGAGTCCGAAGGACGACAAGGGCGTGATGATATTCAACACCGAGATGATGTTCTCGATGGTCGACAGTATGTTCCGCGGCGTCAACATACTCATTTGGCTTGTAGGTATAGGCACGCTGCTCGCCGGAGCCATCGGCGTGTCGAACATCATGATGGTGACCGTGCGCGAACGCACAACAGAGATTGGCATACGCCGTGCAATAGGCGCCACACCGCGAAGCATTCTCTCGCAAATCATCTCCGAAAGTATACTCCTCACAGCCATTGCCGGCATGAGCGGCATACTCTTCGTGGTACTTATCCTGCAGGCGCTCGAAATGGCTAACACAACGGACGGCATCGTCAAGGCTCACTTCCAGATTAGCTTCTGGACAGCCGTGGGCGCCGTAGCCATGCTCTCGCTGCTCGGCGTGCTCGCCGGACTCGCGCCTGCCATGAGAGCCATGAGAATCAAACCCGTAGACGCCATGCGCGACGAGTAAAACAACCCAGCTTATGAAAAAGTACATCAAATACATCCTCATGGCACTTGTTGCCGTGATCTTCATCGGAACATTCGTGTTTCTCTACATCAAGTCGCAGCCTCAACCAGAGGTCTACGACGAGTTCACACTGCAGCGTATGAACATCCGCAAGACCACCGTCGTTACTGGCAAGATTGAGCCGCGCAACGAGGTGAACGTGAAGCCGCAAATCTCGGGCATCATCACCGAGATACTCAAGGAGGCAGGCGAAACGGTTCAGCAGGGCGAGGTGATTGCAAAGGTTAAGGTGATTCCGGACATGGGTTCGCTCAGCGCAGCCCAGTCGCGTCTGCGTCTTGCCGAGATAAACCGCAAGCAGGCGCAAACCGACTACGACCGCGAGAAGGCTCTCTTCGACAAAGGACTCGTCGCTGCCGACGAATACGACAAGATAGCGCAGGCTCTGCGCCAGGCTCGCGAGGAGGTAGACGCAGCGCAGGACAACCTGGAGGTAGTGCGCGACGGCGTATCGAAATCGAACGCTTCGGCTTCGTCTACGCTCATACGCTCCACAATCACGGGTCTGATACTCGACATACCGGTTAAGGTGGGCAACTCCGTCATTCTTGCCAACACCTTCAACGACGGAACCACAATAGCTACCGTCGCAAACATGAACGACCTCATCTTCCGCGGCAATATCGACGAGACTGAGGTAGGTCGTCTCTCCGCCGGAATGAACATGAAGATTACGATTGGCGCGCTGCAGGATCTGAAGTTCGACGCCCGTCTGGAGTACATCTCGCCGAAAGCTACGGAGCAGAACGGCGCCAACCAGTTTGAGATAAAGGCAGCCGTGAACCTGCCGTCCTCGTCTGCGAACATACGCTCGGGCTACAGCGCCAACGCAGAGATAGTGCTGGCTGAAGCGAAGAACGTGCTGGCTGTGCCCGAGAGTGCCATAGAGTTTGAGGGCAACGACACATACGTCTACGTGATAAAGGGCGAAGGCGACAAGCAGACATACGAGCGACGCAAGGTGCAGACCGGCATTTCGGACGGCATCAACATCGAGATTCGCAGCGGAGTGAAGCAGAACGAACGCGTGCGCGGACCGAAAAAGATGGTTGCCGACGACAAATAAGCGACAACTACAGACTACATCACGGTTAGCTTGCCGCAATCGGCGGCAGTTAACCGTACAACCTAAAACCTCTTACGTACTACAGAACGCAGTTTAATGCACAAATTATTAGAGAGCATATAAAAAACGAATATACTAATACATACTAATAACAAACCAATATGAACAAATTATTCTTTACAGCCCTTGCGCTGCTCGGCACTTGTACAGCCGTAGCAGCCGAAGACTACAAGGGCGAAACGCCGAAAAGCGGAGGCACCTACTGTCTCTACAATGTCGGCAAGAAACAGTTTCTCGGCACCGAAGACGGACGTCTTGTGCTTGGTGGCGAGAAGGTGAAGGTGACGCTCGAACAGATCGAGAGCGCAACCACTCCGGGATTCTACCGCATCATGTCGGGCGACACAGCGTGGGGAGCCGAACTTTGGGGCACGCCGTCTGCAAAGGGCGGCACATTCAGCGAGTGGCGCATTGAGCCGGTGGAGGGTTCTACCGAAGAATACGCCATTTCGAGCCGCAACACAGAGGCAAGTGCTTCGATGTATCTCTACCAGAACTCTGTCTACAACCGCATCGCCGCTATGCCGCAGATGCCGGGCAAGGAGTTTGAGGCTGCACAGTGGCTGCTCGTAGACGCCAATACGCCCGAGACTGCCATCGAAGGCGTGAAGACCGACGGCGTAGAGACCGAGCAGAAGCAGACTCATGCCAAGGGCGTGCACAACATCGGCGGTCAGCAGGTGCGCACAGACAGCAACACCGACGGATTGCAGGAGGGCATATACATCGTGAACGGCAAGAAAACGCTGCTGAAGAAGTAAGCTGTCACACATTATATATAGTAGATATTACAACAAACCTAAAAACATTATGATAGCAAACATCAAACAGCGTCTCGTGCTCTTGCTTTCTCTGGTGTGTCTCCTCGCCGGCGGCACGCTTTCGGTGCAGGCACGCCAGTCGCTACTCACCAACTATACGCCTAACGGCGCGTCGTTCAAGTACGAGACGGCGATAAACTTCCAGAAGCAGAATTTTAAGGCTGTGCTCGACCTCAGCACCTGCGACGACTCGAAAGCGAACGAGAACATCCTCTCTATCGGCGACGACCTGCAGGGCGCAAACGGATGGGGCGGCGTCAACGTCATCCATCTTTTCTACACAAAGAATAATAGCCAATTGGAGCTCGACTGCTTCGATCCAGGAAGCAGAACTCATTATGAAATATTGAAAAACATTTCTGGCGAGCTTACTGTCGAACTAAAGTCTGACGGTCTGTACGTCAACGGCGTACAGCGTTGCGACGCTTCTGCTGTGAGCAACATCCTTGCCATGTCGTCTATACTCTACGGAAGCACGCAGGGCAACACTCGCTCTTGGGCTACGTACAAGGAGATTTCGCTCGAAGACGTGAAAGGCGGATCTACCGGCGAAACCGGTGGCGGCGGAACGGGAACTGCAGAGCGCAAGTTCGACGCTTCGTGGATTCAGAACCAGCAGAAGGTGGGCGACTATAAGGAGGATGCTCACGCTACGTTCATTCCCTACGCATCGGTAGAGGCTATGAAGAGCGACGCTGCGTTCAACGAGCCGTGGCTCACTCCGCAGAACGCCGAGACACAGCTGCTCAACGGCGAGTGGAAGTTCAAGTTCGTGCCCGGAACAATGTCTGGTCCTGGCGAAAGCGAGTTCTTCGCTGCCGACTACGACGACTCGGCATGGGACAACATCCCCGTGCCGCTCTCTTGGGAGATGGCAGGCTACGGCACTCCGGTATACACCAACGTGGGCTACCCGTTCCAGAACAATCCGCCTAACGCCAACGTGGGCTACACCTACTACGGCGTGGAGGTGTGGCAGGACGGCAAGCTGGTGGGCGGACTTTATGGCGTGACAATTGGACGCGCATTCTTCGGCGAGAGCATGTTCTCGCTTGTGCCCAACGCCAGCAAGCTGGCACTGATATACCTTGCCGACTTCATGCGTGAGCATGGCGGCTCACTCATCGACTGCCAGTTTGAGACGCCTCATCTCAAGTCGATGGGCGGACGATACATCTCCTATAAAGAATATATGGATATAATCAGCCGCGACTGATTATATCCATCATTTTTCTGAACCTCCACCACATCATGATGCCGGCACTCGTCAGTCCGAAGGGGAACGCCATTCTCTATGCCGTAAAGGCTAAACCGG
>OIXY01000429.1_pt1 | contig 10230 bp, 8 predicted proteins | sample 1588051 | NCBI WGS metagenome assembly OIXY01 (sample SAMN03283247) | human gut metagenome | biome: human-associated habitat; material: feces | host: Homo sapiens | place: Peru | collected 2012 | reverse complement strand
ACTTCATGAAGGAGAGCGACATCGTCGAGGTCGTTTCTGACGCTTCTACAGATACCGTGCTCTTCGGCGAAATGCCGGTGAAGACTAACCTCCGCGTTACTCACTCTGAGCCGGGCATCAAGGGCGATACTGCTACAAACACTCTCAAGCCGGCAACTCTCGAGACTGGCGTAGAGATTCGCGTGCCTCTCTTCGTTAACGAAGGCGACCTCGTTCAGGTTGACACACGCGACGGTAGCTACCTGCAGCGCGTTAAGGAGTAATCCTTACCGAACAACGGAATAAGAAACAGCAAAGAGTAAAAAAGTAAAAAGCATTGGGGATAACGTCATGCACGCCCCGACGTGCTCTTTACTTTTTTACTCTTTTGCGTTTATTGCCTACTCGCCGGCTTGTCTACTTGCCTAATCGTCGGCTTGCCTAATCGTACACTTGTTCACCTGTCAACTCAAAAAGAAATGAAATACAGCATAATAATTCCCGTTTACAACCGTCCGGACGAGGTGGACGAACTGCTCGACAGCCTCACCCGTCAGAGCGAAACCGACTTCGAAGTGGTGGTAGTGGAGGACGGTTCGGCGGTGCCGTGCAAGGATGTCTGCGAGAAATATGCGCAGAAGCTCCGCATACAATACTTCACCAAGCCCAACTCCGGACCCGGACAGACGCGCAACTACGGCGTGGAGCGCGCGCAGGGCGACTACGTGCTCATCCTCGACTCGGACGTGGTGCTGCCCGAAGGCTATCTGGCGGCGGTGTCTGACGAACTGAAGCGCGAGCCTGCCGACGCTTTCGGCGGTCCGGACAGCTCGCACCCCTCGTTCACCGACACGCAGAAGGCTATCTCCTACTCGATGACTTCGTTCTTCACCACCGGCGGCATACGCGGCGGCAAGAAGAAGCTCGACAAGTTCTACCCGCGCTCGTTCAACATGGGCGTGCGCCGCGACAGATACATGGAGCTGGGCGGATTCTCGAAGATGCGTTTCGGCGAGGATATCGACTTCTCAATACGCATCTTCAAGGCCGGACTGCGCTGCCGACTCTTCCCCGAAGCATGGGTGTGGCACAAGCGCCGCACCGACCTGCGCAAGTTCTTCCGCCAGGTGTACAACTCGGGCATCGCGCGCATCAATCTCTACAAGAAATACCCCGAGTCGCTGAAGCTGGTGCACATGCTGCCGATGGTGTTCACCGTGGGCGTGCTCTCCATGCTCGCGCTCTGCCTCGTGCTGCTCGCGCTCTGCCCCACTCTGGCGTGGCTGCCGCTCGTGCCGCTCGCCCTCTACTCGCTCCTCATCTGCATCGACTCGGCTCGTCTCAACCGCAGTCTGAAGATCGGCGTGCAGAGCATCGCCGCCGCCTACGTGCAGCTCATGGGCTACGGATTCGGATTCATCGAGGCTTGGTGGAAACGCTGCGTGCGCGGCAAGTCGGAGTTCGCTGCGTTCGAGAAAACATTCTACAAATAACACACGTCTCCCACGGATCGCACTCTAAGTTTATTGCTGAAAAGAAACTCCCACAGATCGCACAGATCGGCACAGATGGTTAGGGTGTGTAGGTTCTCCCACGGAATCCACGGATCTCACAGAATTACTTGCTGTGAAGAGACTCCCACGGAATCCACGGAATTCACGGAAGTTTATTGCTGAAAAGAAACTCCCACAGATCGCACAGATACACACAGATGTAACTTCAGGGGGTGCAGCGGTCTCCGCTGCACCAACAAAACCGGATGGCACTATCATATTGACAGTGGGTGTGAGTCAAAACCTAACCTATGCGGACAGCGCCAGTCTATAAGATAGCTGGGAGATGCCTGGCAGATGGCTGGTAGATTACAGGAAGAAAAGCGCTATCTACCAGCCTTTAACTCACTACTCAACAATGCGTTACACGCCAGCTGGGAGATATGGTGGATTTTTCGTACTAATTAAGTTCTGTAAACATACTCTCCTTGAAACACGCCATAATTATCTGTGTACATCTGCGAAATCTGTGGGAGAAAAGTTCTGCAATAAGTTCTGAGAATTCTGTGAATTCCGTGGGAGAACCTTCCATAAAATCCTTCTATTAAATAAACAACCTATGAACGACATAAGCAACAATACTAATCATAACGCTCAACTCCGAATAACCGATTGGTCGGAAGCCGACCGACCGCGCGAAAAGCTGCGCGACAAGGGCGCCGAGACGCTGTCCGACGCCGAACTGCTGGCTATTCTTATCGGTTCGGGCTCAACAAAGGAGAGCGCCGTGGCGCTCATGCAGCGCATACTGAGCGCCTGCGACAACAACCTCAACACCTTGGGCAAGATGTCGCTGCACGAGCTGATGCAGTATAACGGCATCGGCGAGGCGAAGGCGATAACTATCATTGCTGCCTGCGAACTGGGCAAGCGCCGCCAAGCGGCGAAAGCTGCCGAACGCCCCGACATGGGGTCGGCGCAGGCGGTGTACGAGTACATGCACCCGAAGATGCAGGACCTCGACACCGAGGAGGCATGGGTGCTACTGATGAACCAACGCTTCCGACTCATCAAGGCGGTGCGACTGTCGCACGGCGGACTCACCGAGACGGCTGTCGATGTGCGCGTCATTCTGCGCGAGGCGCTGCTCGCCAACGCCACAACGCTCACGCTAATACACAACCATCCGAGCGGCAACGCGCGTCCTTCTGGCGACGACGACCGCATCACTCACAAACTGAAAACTGCCTGCGAGACAATGCGACTCTATCTCATCGACCATCTCATCGTGACCGACGGTCGCTATTACAGCTACGCCGAAGAGGGCAGGATTTAAGGTTCACACATAAAGACAATTGCTTCTATGCAACAGCACAAAACGCTGGTTACATAGAAGCAATTGTTTTTCTATTTAATGACAGTTCGATTTTCTAAACCACACAGCGAACCATACGGCAGCAACGACAAGTGCGGTTGCACCGACGCCGTAGCCCACAGTGTATGGCAAGCCGAGCGCAGTCTTCGACACCATGAAGAAGGTGGTGCAGACGCAAGTCATGAAGAGGGCTGGCACGAGCGTGATGATGTAAGGCTTCTTTTCGCGAGCAAGATAGACGGTGATGGTCCAGAGGGCGAAGACAGAAAGCGTCTGGTTAGCCCATCCGAAGTATTGCCAGATGGTGTTGAAACCGTCGGGGTTCTCCATCTGCCAAACGAGCATGGCGAACGATGCGGCGAAGAGCGGAACGCAGATGTACAGACGGTTCTTCTTTGCACGCTGACTGAGTTTCAGCGCCTGAGCGATGATAAGACGGGCTGAGCGGAACGCTGTGTCGCCGCTTGTTATCGGGGCAGCTACCACGCCGAGCATAGCGAGCACACCGCCCACAATGCCGAGCCAATCCTTGCAGACAAGATTCACAACGACGGGCGCCGACGTATGCAGTCCGTTAGCCACGATGCCGCCAATCTGGGCATATCCCGGCTGCGGAGCGTCGTAGAAGAACCACATCGACACCGTAGCCCAAACGAGCGCCACGAGTCCTTCCGTAATCATTGCGCCGTAGAAGATAGGTCTGCCTTTGCGTTCAGACGTAAGGCAGCGAGCCATAAGCGGACTCTGCGTGGCGTGGAAACCGCTGATAGCGCCGCAGGCGATGGTGATGAACAGACACGGGAAGATGTTGTCGGTGAACGAAGCAGGGTCTGTAGCCTTGCCCATATTGCCCACACCATCCCACAGTTCGGGCAGCGCAGGCCACTTTACGAACAGCACAGCCATCAGAGCCACAGCCATGAACAGCAGCGAGAACGAGAAGAGCGGGTATATCTTGCCTATGATCTTGTCGATAGGTAGCATCGTCGCTACTACGTAATAAACGAAGATGACGGTTATCCACATGGTTGTCGAACCGCTTATGCCGTGCAGAATCTCTGCCGGACTATACACGAACACCGTGCCGAGCATGATGAGCAGGAACACGGCGAACACCAACAACACCTTAGATGCGGCTCCGCCGAGATAGCGCCGAACGAGTTCGGGCAGGTCGCAACCACCGTTGCGCATGGAGAGCATACCCACGAAATAGTCGTGAACAGCTCCGGCGAAGATGCAGCCGAAGATTATCCAGAGATATGCCGCGGGTCCGAACTTGGCGCCCATGATTGCACCGAAGATAGGTCCGGTGCCAGCGATGTTGAGGAACTGTATCATGAACACCTTCCAATAAGGCATTGCCACATAGTCCAGACCATCGGCTTGCGCCACGGCTGGCGTAACACGGTCGTCGGGTGCGAAGATGCGCTCCACGAAGCGTCCGTAGACAAGGTAGCCCAACACAAGGGCTGCCAGACTGATCAAGAATGTTATCATTTTTTTTAGTTATTATGGTTACGTTATGCGATGCAAAAGTATAGTTTTTTATCGTAACCGAGTAAGAAAAGCTGTATTATTACTGCCATAAAATTCGGTATTCGGATATTTTTCCTTAAATTTGCAATAATATATTAATGTATAACAAGCTAAAGTACAAAACGAATGACACAGGAAGAAAAGACACATATAGAAGAACGCATCGTCGACGTGCTCAAGACGGTGTACGACCCCGAAATACCGGTGAACATCTACGACCTCGGACTCATCTACAAGATTGACGTGCAGGACGACGGCAACGTGGACATCGACATGACTTTCACAGCGCCTACATGCCCCGCCGCCGACTTCATACTTGAAGACGTGCGACAGAAGGTCGACTCGCTCGAGCATGTGAAGTCGGCTAACGTGAACCTCGTCTTCGAGCCGGTATGGGACCAGAGCATGATGACGGAGGAGGCAAAGATAGAGCTTGGATTCGACTAACAAAGTCGAATTTTGAGTTTTGAGTTTTGAATGTTGAGTTATGCGCAATGCGCATTATGAATTATCCAGTTTTGAATTCGCATGAAAAATGTATATTTCCTTAGCGATGCCCACCTCGGTTCGTGGGCTATCGACCACGGTCGCACGCAGGAGCGCCGACTCGTGAGGTTTCTCGACTCGATAAAGACAAAGGCGCGCGCCATCTATCTGCTGGGCGATATGTTCGACTTCTGGTGCGAGTGGCGCTACGTGGTGCCGAAGGGCTACACGCGCTTCCTGGGCAAGCTCTCGGAGCTGACCGATATGGGCGTGGAGGTGCACTACTTCACCGGCAACCACGACATCTGGACATACGGATACCTCGAAGAGGAGTGCGGACTGATTGTACACACCAAGCCCGAGACAGTGGAGATTTATGACAAGGTGTTCTACATAGCGCACGGCGACGGACTGGGCGACCCCGACCGCCGCTTCAAGTTCATAAAGAGCGTGTTCCACAACCGCACGTGCCAGGTGCTGTTCAACTCGCTGCACCCGCGCTGGGCGATGTGGTTCGGACTCACTTGGGCGAAGCACTCGCGCTTGAAACGTGCCGACGGCAAGGAACCGCCGTACATGGGCGAAGACCGCGAGCATCTCGTGCTCTTTGCGAAGCAGTACATGAAGACGCACAACGATGTCGACTACTTCATGTTCGGACACCGACACATAGAGCTCGATCTCTTCCTCTCAAAAAAGACACGCATGATGATTCTCGGCGACTGGATAACACAGTTCACCTACGCCGTGTTCGACGGCGAGCACATGTTCCTTGAGGAGTATGTGGAGGGCGAGAGCCAGCCGTAAACGATATAAAAAGCCAAGTCGCATATAACTATATATAAAAAGGGCAAAACTCATTAATCGTGAGTTTTGCCCTTTTTCATAGGATGGTTATGGCATCCTTTTACTTGCGGAACTTCTCAGCCTGCTGCTGAATGAGCGCAGCGTCGTTGAAGTAGTCGATCTGCATTGCACGACGCACCTCGTCCATTGTCTGAGCCGCAGTCTCGCGCGCAGCCTCCGAACCCTTGCGCAGGATATTGTAGATTTCGGGGATATCCTTCTCGTACTCTGCGCGGCGCTCGCGAATCGGGTCGAGCATCTTGTTGAGCACGTTGTTGAGGAACTTCTTCGTTGTGCCGTCGCCTATGCCGCCACGCACGTAGTGGTCTTTCAGCTCGTCGAGTGTCTTGTACTCGGGCCAGAACTCAGCGAAGTCGTCGGGTGTGCTGAACGCCTCAAGATATGTGAACACGGCGTTGCCTTCGAGGTTGCCCGGCTCGTCCATGCTCATACGCGGTGCACCGTTCGACATCTTCTTCACCTTCTTCCACACCTCAGCGGCTGAGTCAGAAAGGTAGATACAGTTGCCGAGCGACTTCGACATCTTCTCCTTGCCGTCGGTGCCTGGCAGACGGCGTGCCGTAGCGTTCTCGGGCAGCATGATCTCCGGCTCAACGAGCACCTCGCTGTATGTCTGGTTGAAGCGGCGCACAAGTTCGCGTGTCACCTCAATCATCGGCTCCTGGTCTTCGCCTGCAGGCACGGTTGTAGCCTTGAATAGAGCGATGTCGGCAGCCTGGCTCACGGGGTAGCAGAAGAAGCCGAGCGGAATGTTAGCCTCGAAGTTGCGCATCTTTATCTCGGTCTTCACAGTCGGGTTGCGCTGCACGCGCGACACGGTGATGAGGTTCATCAGATAGGTAGTAAGCTCGGCGAGCTCCGGTATCTGACTCTGTATGAACAGCGTGCACTTCTCGGGGTCGAGACCAGCCGAGAGGTAGTCGAGCGCCACCTCGATGATGTTCTGGCGAATCTTTTCGGGGTTGTCTGCGTTGTCGGTGAGAGCCTGCACGTCAGCCATGAAGACGAACATGCGGTCGAAATCGCCAGCGTTCTGCAGTTCGACGCGGCGGCGGAGCGAGCCTACATAGTGACCCAAGTGGAGCTTACCTGTAGGACGGTCGCCCGTAAGAATAATCTTTCCCATATTTTGTTTATTTTTATTTCCTGTTTGTTTTTGTTTCCTATCAACCTACAAAGGTACATTATTTATAGGAATTGGGCAAAAACTTTGCCGTTTATCACAAGAATTGGGGCGTTTGAACTACTCAGCCTCATCTATTTGGCTCTTTCGCGGCGCAATACGTTCTGCAGGTCAAACACGGTCTGTGCGTTTTCGAGCGCCACGTTGTGCTCCTCCTTAATGTCTTTCTGCATGTCGTAGAGCTGCGGCTGCGGACTGTTGCCTGTCTCCACGCGTTCGCCGTTGAGCGTAGCCGCCCAGCCGATGGTCTTTGCGCCGTCGTTCGGCTCTATGTATTTCCACTGCTTTGTGCGCACGGAGAGCACGTGGTTGTTAGCCATGCCGATGACGTACGGACGGTCGGTGCGGTCGTTGCCAAGGAGCGTACTGATGCGGTTCTCGCTGTCTACGGCAGCGCCCTTCGGTATGCGTGCGTTGATGAGCGAACCGAACGACGCCAGCAAGTCGATATGCGAGAAGAGCGCTTCCGACGTCTCGCCAGCCTTCACGCCGCCAGCCTTCCAGCGCACGATGACGGGCACAGCCGTTCCGCCCTCATAAGCCGAGTACTTGCCCGATCGCCACGGTCCCTGCGGCGAGTGTCCGTTGAGCAGTTCGTCGGCGCGGTCTACATATCCGTCGTCGGTGACGGGTCCGTTGTCGCTGGTGAGCAATATTATTGTGTTGTCGGCAATGCCGAGTCGGTCGAGCGTGCGCATAATCTCGCCCACCGACCAGTCGAACTGCACGATAGCGTCGCCGCGCAAGCCCATGCCGCTCTTGCCGCGGAATCGCTCGTGCGGGAATCGCGGCACATGCACGTCGTTCGTGGCGAAGTACATGAAAAACGGGCGGTCGGCGTGCTGCTTGATGTAGTTGACGGCGTAGCCTGTTATCGAGTCGGCGATGTTCTCGTCCTTCCACAGCGCCTTACCTCCGCCCTTCATATATCCGATGCGTCCGATGCCGTTCACTATCGCCTGGTCGTGTCCGTGCGACGAGCGCAGGTTGTAGCACAGCTCTGGATGCTCGCGCGCCGTCGGTTCGCCCTCGAAGTTATGGTAGTAGTTCACGTCGATAGGCGCCGACTCGTCGTAGTTAGCCACCATGCCGTCCTCGATAATCACGCAGGGCACGCGGTCGGCTGTAGCCGCCATGATATAGTGGTTGTCGAAACCTATGTCGGCAGGCGACGCCGGCAGCGGAGCGTTCCAGTCCTGCTCGCCGGTTCGGTCGCCCAGTCCTAAGTGCCACTTGCCTATGGCGCACGTAGCGTAGCCCTGCGAGCGGAACATGTCGGCTATGGTGAACTGCTCGGGCTTTATAATCATCGCCGCATTGCCCGGCGCCACGTCCGTGCCCGGTCGGCGCCACGGATACTCGCCCGTGAGCAGCGAGTAGCGCGACGGCGTTGAGGTAGAAGCAGCCGCATGACAGTCGGTGAAGCGCACGCCTTCAGCAGCGAGTCGGTTCACGTTAGGCGTTTCGACGTTCTTCGCGCCGTAACATTCGAGGTCGCCGTAGCCGAGATCGTCAGCCACAATCATAATCACGTTCGGTCGCGACGTGTCCGCCTTCGCCCTCTGCTTCTTCGCCGCCATCGTCGGCTGTGTCGCCCACGCCGCGAGCAGCGAGAGCGCTATTGTCTTGTTTATCTGCATATTTGTTTGATTTGTTTTTAGTAGTTTCTATTATTTTAATACAACTTATATATAAGCGTAGCAACGGCAAGCATGCCGTAGTATCCTATATTTGCTGCAGAATCTCCATATACTCCTTGTAGGAGATGGTGCGTCCGCCCATCGACTTGAGGTGCGGCGTCTCTATCTGGCAGTCGATCATCAGTCCGCCGTTCTCCTGCATGAACTCGGCGAGGAAGATGAGCGCGAGCTTGCTTGCGCTGGGCACGAGCGAAAACATGCTCTCGCCGATGAAGCAGCGTCCGAGCGTCACGCCGTAGAGTCCGCCCACGAGTCGGTCGCCCTCCCACACCTCCACGCTCTGTGCAAGGTTCTGGCGGTGCAGCTCGGTGTATGCACGGATGATGTCCTCGCTAAGCCACGCCCCTTCCGAGTCGTAGCGTCCGTCGGCTTTCTGGCAGCCGCGTATCACGCCGTCGAAGTCGTCACCGATAGACACGTCGTACTTGCCCTTGTTAATCAGCGTGCGCATCGAGTGCGACACGTGTATCTCTTCGGGGAAGATGACGAAGCGCTCCTGCGGACAGTACCACAGCGGCTCGTCGTAGTCGCGGAACGAGAACCACGGAAAGATGCCGTGACTGTATGCGAGCAGCAGTCGGTCGACGGAGAGGTCGCCGCCAACGCACAGGAGTCCGTCGGGCTCCACGTCAACGGGCTGAGGGAATATCAGTTCTTTGCCAATTCTGTATATCATAATGTGGAATGTTACGCAAGTCGCAATGCGCCGTCTTTAACTTCGACAACGGCATCGCCACTTTTCTTTAGTTTGCCGAACAATATCTCTCTCATCAGCAGCGGCTTGAGCATCGAGCCGATGACGCGGTCGAGCTCTCGCGCTCCGTACTCGGGCGTGAAGCCCTTTGTGAGGAGCAGCTCGCGAGCCTCGGCGCTGAGGTGCAGCGTCACGTTCTTTGCGCTGAGCTTCGTCTGCAGCTGCGCGAGTTTCTTGTCGAGGATGAGCGATGCCATCTGGCGCGACATATCGTGGAAGACAACGATGTCGGTGAGGCGGTTGATGAACTCGGGCTTGAACGTCTTCTTCACGGTGGTGAGCATGGCATCGCCACGCGACACGCTGCCCGTGAATCCGATGCTGGCGCGCGAGGCGTACTGCGCTCCGGCATTGGAGGTCATGATGATGATGGCGTTGCGGAAGTCGGCACGCTCGCCGTGGTTGTCGGTGAGCGCGGCGTAGTCCATCATCTGCAGGAAGATGTTGAAGATGTCGGGGTGCGCCTTCTCTATCTCGTCGAAGAGCAGCACGCAGTTGGGCGTCTTGCGCACGGCTGCCGTGAGCAGTCCGCCGTCCTCGTAACCCACGTATCCTGCCGGCGAACCGATGAGCTTCGCCACGGCGTGCTTCTCGACGTACTCGCTCATGTCGAAGCGCACGAGCTTCATGCCCATTCGCTCTGAGAGCACGCGCGCCACCTCGGTCTTGCCGACGCCGGTCGGACCGACGAAGAGCAGACTTGCCATCGGCTTGGTGTCGTCGGCGAGTCCGGCTTTCGACATCTGCACAGCCTCAACCACACGGCCTACGGCTTCGTCCTGACCGAATATCTCCTTCTTTATGTCGCTCTCCAGCGTGCGCAGCGCGTCGTTCGACTGCTCCTTGAGTGCTTCGGC
>OIXY01000427.1_pt1 | contig 10275 bp, 8 predicted proteins | sample 1588051 | NCBI WGS metagenome assembly OIXY01 (sample SAMN03283247) | human gut metagenome | biome: human-associated habitat; material: feces | host: Homo sapiens | place: Peru | collected 2012 | reverse complement strand
GACGCGAACCATACTCAGCACGGTCTTTACCATGCTGTTCAAACTCCACGATATAATAGCCAATGAGCCAATTGCGCATCGTTTGCATACGATTGATAGCTTTGACCGCACAAGTTTGTGCAGCATCGTGAGTACTTTGAATCACATGAGTTAACTCTATGAAAGAGTGCTCCCCATGTTTCCAATCATCAACTGGAATTTCCAGTCCATCATGATTATAAATAACAGTATCTTTTGCCATAGCAGCCAATATTTAAATAATTTGGCAAAGTTACGACTAATTATCGTAACCGCCAAACATTTACGCAACTATTTAGCTATCAAGCAAGAAAAAGCCCCGACTGTAATCACTACAGCCGAGGCCTAACCTTATTTATATTATAATCACAACGATTATCTTATTTTGGTTCAAACAACACATATCCACCATTAGCATGTAAGAATTTTACCACAGAACCAACTCCTACTATTTCAGCATTTACATGCACCACATAATTTGATGGCATTTTTACTATTTCGTAAGACCCACTAGGCACAATAAAATACCAAACATCTTTTATGTAAGTTACACTTGCATACAAAGAAGTGATATCACCTGTCTCCAAGTTCTTTATTAAGATACTGCCACCAGTCATTAAAGGATTAGACCAAACAACAACTCTTGTACAACTTGCAGGTACTTCTACTTGCTGCCTCATTATGTACGGACCTCCATAAAAGGCATCATTGTCACTTGTCTGAGCCATCGTAACAAGCACCATAAAAGAAGCCACAAATAAGAAAAACAATCGTTTCATAAGCAAATCACATTAAATATCCATTACTCTATACGAAAACTCCAATCGGTATAACAACAAAAACTTTCCATATGCCATTCTTTACAATTTATCAAAATCAACCTATTATTAAGGTTCAAAATTTAAATACTCCGTTCCATTTATGGTAATCTTTGCACCCACGTAGAGTTTTTGACCGTTATTAAAACGAGTATCATAATTAGTCCCTAATTGAATCACTTCATAAGTTCCCAATGTTACAACATAATACCAAGTCTGCACATATGTTGCACTACTGTACATTTCTATAATCTCACCTGTCGATATATTCTTTATATGTTATTGTTCCAACCACCATAGAAGGACTAGAATCAACTATAACTTTTGAGCAGCCTGTAGGAACTGTTATGTTCTGCGCCATCATATAAGGTCCCTTACAAGCATCAACTTTTGCCATTAAAGATACTGTAGAAAACAACATCAAGAATGAAAATAATATTCTTTTAATCATAATGCATTCATTAAAAAATATTTATTCTAGTTCCAGAAAATGTTGTTTTATTTAAAGCCAAAAATTCCTAAGCTAATATCAGTATGCATTATACCTATATAGGCATTAGCTTACTCCGTGTGGTGAAGAGTTCCCGAAGAACTTCTTTGCTATGAAATTTGCTACGAAAAACGACATTTTGAGCATTTTCTGTAGAGATTTCAACTAAAAACGTTCAAAATATTGAAGGTTTCGATGTTCGGGAAGTCTTCACCACACAGAGCTAGCTTATACTCATATAGCAGTGATAATCCACATTTATAGAATCAATTCATTTTCATAATCACGATACCTCTCTAGAAAGGACTAGAGAAATAACCAGAGCTTTGACTCAAAGCTACAGTAAAAGAATTACCCTCTCGAATAGTACCAAACAAAGAGCAGCAACCATTCATACCAACCATTGTAATTACTTTATAAACTCCTGGATTGATAAAGTAAAAATAAGGAGGTACACTTCCGTCGAATCTCCATCTATTCCCATTAGAATCCTCTACTATCATAACCGTAGATTCACCTGTTGCAAAGACAGTCTTACAAGTTCCTTCTGGAGTCTTTGTAACATTATCTGTTGCTACAATCTTTGGAAAAGAATGTACTTCTTTCTTTTCTTCAACTGCTGTAAAGGTTATATAGCCTAAAGATTTCGCCGAAAATTTACAACCTTCTATAAGAGTACCACAAGCTGTATTCCAATATTCCATATTTACCATGGAAATAATTGTATATTCACCATTTGGAATGAAATACATATATGGAGCACCACCATAGCCATTGGACTCTATTGTAAACTGTTCACCCTTGGCATTTTCTACAACTACAAAAGGAATCTTGGAACATTGATTATATTGATGGAAAACTATCTTACTACACCCTTCCGGAGTTGGAGTAAGATTATCTGTTCCTAAAACTCGCTCAAAAGTAGCGGAAAATCCATAAGTTGATACTAGGAAAATTCCTAGTATCAACATTAATATTTTCTTCATCATAACCAAAAACATTACTTATTAGCAATTTTCTTGAAGTTCCAGAAGAAAGCCGTACCCCAATCACCGGCTCCAGGCTCCTCAGCGCAAAGGCGAAGGTTATTTGCATCAGCCTTCAAGATATGGTATGAATACTGTCTCTGTTTTCCTACATTAACCATGATACCCATCAATGGGACAGTACCAGAGAAGTTCATAGTACCGATATCCCAACCTGCCTTTACGACATCTTCATTAACTGACACACGACCAGTCTCACCACGGCTAGTGTTTACACCTTTAGCCAAATCCAAAGAGAACCAACCATCCAGACCATCCTTAGGAAGGTCATTTCCTGTAGCTTGTTCGTCAATCTCATTGGCTTTTACAACCCACCAACCTGGACCAGTGTTTTCAAGAAAAGCACCATTGCCCCAAACACCATCAGATGCTTCAGTATCCCATGTCCATGTACAAGTTGTATATCCGCCATTGCCATCACCAAAGATGTCACTATAAATCTTTGGAAGGTCTGTAAACTCAGAAACTGTTATAGACTTTGGTGTAGATTTAACAACACTTCCATCCCAATTTTTGGTTTCAACATAGAAAGAACGCTCACCAGCCGGTGGCACTACTTGAACTTTCACATTTGTACCTTGGCCCAACATTGTACCATCGCTTGCATCAAACACTTGGATATAGCGTGATGGAGAAGTACAAATCGTCAGATTGTTATTTCCATCGCTCTTTGCTGTAATCTGCAAACCATTTGACAGCTCTTCTGAAGTAACAGATGCATCAGGGCCCTCATTATCATGTGATGGGTCGCAAGCTACAACTGTCAAGGCTAAAGCTGCCATTGCCAAAAATATCTTTTTCATATTGTATTCTATTAAGTTTGTTTATAAACTACAAATTACCATTTCTGATACTCAGAAGTTGCATCAGTCCAACCTTCATTCTGCGCAACAGTACCCAATGCCACCTGATTATCTGGCATCTTCTGGAAGCCGGCAGTTGCATTATAACGTGCAGCATATCCACCATTATGAGCTTCATTCTTGCTAGGTTGACCATTATAATAAACAGGCTGGTTTGTCTGTCTATCAAGAGCAGCCGCCGCAATATGCCAACGACGAAGGTCATTCCAACGAATACCCTCACAAGCAAACTCCCAACGACGCTCATTCTGCAATGCTTGCAAAGAATAAGCGCCAATAGGTGACAGACCTGCACGTTTGCGTACTTCATTAATGCCGCCAACATCTTCCTTCAACTCACTTTGCATCAAGAGAACCTCGGCAAAACGCATCAATACCAAGTCGTGAATATTATCCAACTGCATATTGTTATCAGTAGCAGAAGGCCATCCACCAGCAAACATAACATATTCAAAGTTACCTACATAGCTACCATCATCTTTTTTGGCAGTAATAGGGGCCCATTTCTTGCCATAATAATCAGTTTCCTGTACGAAGCCATCGCCACCACCCTTAGTATAGGTAGTAGATTTAGTCCAATCCTGTACAGTAGCATCCAAGCGAGGATCGTTTGGCTCAATACTTTTCCAGTCTGCAACAAGATTAGGAGCCACAGGACCTGCGCCCCAACCCTGACCAAATGGGAATGTATTAGCATAATCCTGACCGCCACGAACACCAAAGTGAAGAGCATATTGGTTACAATAGCCAATACCATTGTAACCATTGGCACCGGTATTCCAATTTGCATGCTTATTAAACTTGATAGAGAACATACGCTCAGTCTCGTCAGGATTAGAGTTTCCGTTTTCATCATCCTCGACCCACTTCAGAGCGTTTCCATCTTTATCCGTAGCATCCTTGGTATAATCATAATCCTTTACCGTACACTTATTTGTGTATGCCCAAAGATTACGGAAATCACCAACCAACTTGTAGCCTGAATTATTGACACAATCGTCAATATATCCAATTACATCCTGCTTTGTCAAAGTAGTTCCATCTGGAAGATCAACAGAAGTCAATGGACTATAATTTGTACTAGTCAAATCAGCAATAGTAGATCCATTGCAGAAGAAACCTGTATAGAACAACCAAGCGCGACCGAGCATAGCTTCTGCGCAATACTTGTCAACATGTCCATCAGTTTTTCTTACTGCAGGCATTGTTGCGCTAGCATCACGAAGATCCATCAAAATCTGTTTCCAAACATCTTCTATGTTGCCTTGTTTAATCGCATCACCACCAGGAACCGTTCTCAATGGAACATTTCCATACATTGATGACAACTCATAATAATAGAATGCACGAAGGAACTTTGCCTCTCCCAGGAACTGAGTCTTCAATTCATCAGACATCGAAGTATTAGGGAGTGCAGCTATCAATGTGTTAGCTCGATTAATACCTTCATAACGCTGCTTATAAAAGTCGTTAGTCATGTTGGCATTGTAGTTACAAATCAAATCCGCTGCTTGCATCAGCTTATCGTTGGGGCCACCACCGCCTAAACAATCATCACCAGCCAACTGTGCAAAATAAAGGAAACTCTCCTGTGGATTTGTATTTACAAGATTCAAATTCTGGTATATACCAGCAAGAACCGCCTCACCATCTTCCTGTGAAACAGGGAAGTTACCAGTTGACAACTCACCCACATTCTGCACATCATCGATGTCGCAAGATGCGAAGCTGAATGCCATCAAGGCTGAAGCTACTAATATATTTATTTTTTTCATTGCGTAATCAATTTTAGATTAGAACTTAACATTTACACCAACCATATAGGTACGAGGCTGAGGATAGTTACCGACATCAACACCTGTTACCCAAGATTCACCTGAGTTGAGTGCCATACCATTTTCTGGATCCATACCCTTATAACCTGTAATGGTAAAGAGATTCTGTGCTGCAAAGTAGACACGAAGCTGAGAGAATGGACTATTCTTCCAAATCTTAGTAAAGTCGTAACCTACCGTCAAATTCTGAAGGCGGAAATAACTAGCATTTTCGATATAAATATCAGAGATTTGCTGCCAGTTAGGACCTTCGTTCATCTTGGCTAAGAGAGGATACTTATTAGAAGTGCCTTCACCATGCCAGTAACTAAATACTTCTGTAGTATAGTTCTCTGCCTCACCATCAGCAAACTTGCGGAATGAGCGTGCTACTTGCTGACCCAATGCAGCATATCCAACAACGGAAATATCAAATCCCTTGTAAGACGCTCCAAGATTAATACCCATTGTTACATCAGGATGAGGATTTCCGATTTCTGTTTTATCATCAGATGTAATTCTTCCGTCACCATTGGTATCGACAAACTTCAAATCACCAGGTTTAATGCTTGCACCTTGCAGAGAATTGGCAGCATCACCATTACAGTTCTTATCCAAATAAGCCTGGACATCTGCTGCATTCTGCATAACTCCATCTGTCTTGTATCCCCAGAAATAGCCAATAGGATGACCAACCTCGAAACGAGCAATTACACCTGTACCCTGAGAGAGGAGATCATTACCACCATCGTTATATTTCTGACTAGAGTTGATTGCAGTAACCTCATTGTGGTTGTATGCCATATTCCAACCTACATTATACTGGAAGTCCTTACCAATTTTGTCATTCCAATTAAGTGCAAGTTCGACACCCTTATTCTCTACAGTACCTGCATTCTTTTTCATGGTTGAGAAACCAGTAGTTGCATCTACAGGAACATCTACCAACAAGTCCTTTGTTTTCTTGTTATACCAATCAAAAGTAAAGCCAAGGCGACCTCTCAAGAAACGTGCATCCAAACCAATATTTGTTTGTTCAGAAGTTTCCCAAGTCAACTCCTGATTCTCCAAACGAGAAGGAGAGGCACCACTCACGAAACTATCTTTTGTGCCGTTGAAAGAATAATAGCTTGTAGAATTGTAAGCAAATGTACTCTGCCACTCAAAATTAGAAACAGTCTGAGCATTACCATTCTGTCCCCAACCAGCACGAAGTTTCAAGAAATCAAGCCAGGAAGCTGTCTTAGCCATGAACTTCTCGTTAGAGATAACCCAACCTGCGGATACTGATGGGAAATAACCCCAACGCTTACCTGGTGCGAATTTTGAGTTACCATCGGCACGCATGATAGCAGAGAGCATGTATTTCTCATTAAAGTTATAATTTACACGACCAAAGTAAGACATACTTCTTGAATCAGAGTTAGGAGAACCTGATACAGAAGCCGCTGTTTTATCCTTCATAAAGTCCATGTAGGCATGAGTTAAGTCTCCAAATACCGAATTCGTAGTATTGGCAGACAAGCTGAAACCAAAGTCAGGACGACTCTCACCATATTCAGTACCAACCAAGATATCGAAATTATGCTGCTTATTCAAATCAAACTTATAGTTCAAAGTATTGGTTGTACTCCATCCCCAACTTGTTCCAATTTGGTTAGTTGCATTATCAGTTTTACGATATGTATCAGCAGTCATCTCATTTGCTGAGAATATTGGGAGATATGCACGCCATGTCCAAGTATTCTGATTGTAGTTCAACTGTCCACGATATGTCAATCCCTTGATAGGAGAAATCTCCAAATAACCAGTAGCATGCAAGTTTTGATTAATACTCTTATTGTTACCAGACTGACCGTTAACCATTTTCATGATAGGGTTAGAAGTATAAGTATTATAACTCTGCCAACCATCAGTACCTGAAGCCTTTATATCATTCCAATCAAAATATCCACCATCCTTGTTGTAAATAGGAACACATGGATTTGCACGAAGCATATTTGAAAGTTCATTGCTATATTGGTTACCAATCTGAAGACCTTGAGTCTGCTTATGCTGGTAATAAACATTTTCACCAATCTTCACGATATCACGTCCCTTAGCATTACGGTAAATAACATGCTCCGAATTAATGCGGAATGTAAATCGACGGAAATCTGACTTTACTACATTACCGAATACACCATCCTGATACTGATAACCTGTACCTACAGAGAATGTCGAACGATCAGAACCACCAGTTACGTTCAAGGCATGGCTTGTAGTAACTGCATTCTTATTACGAATTGCATCTACCCAATCTGTACCAGCATTAGTACCATCGTTGTATGCCTTCAGTAAGTCTTCATCAATATATTTAGACCAATCCCATTGTGCAGAACCACTATTGTAGCGCACCATATTCTGAACATCCATATATTGCTTAGCTGTCAACATCTGTGGCAAACGATATACATTTGACCAACCAACATTGGCATCATAAGTAACCTGTACCTTACCCTGCTTACCCTGCTTGGTAGTTACAAGGATAACACCATTGGCAGCAGCAGAACCATAGATGGCACAAGATGCAGCATCCTTCAAAACATCAAGACGCTCTATGTCGGCAGGGTTCAAACTATTGATATCGCCAGCAACGCCATCGATAATATAGAGAGGAGCTGTGTTACCGTTGGTACCGGCACCACGAATAGAAATCTTAAATCCATCACCTGGCTGACCTGAGTTTGCCTGGATATTAACACCAGGAGTCTGACTCTGCAAGGCGCCGAGCACCTGTGTGGTATTCATCTTCTGAATATCATCACCCTTTACCTCAATGGTAGAACCGGTGACGAGCTTTTTCTTCTGCACACCATAACCTACAACAACAACCTCATCAAGAGTCTTGTCATCGGTCTTCATGGTGACCTTTAGATTTGACTGGTTACCCACAGCAATTTCCTGCTTCTGATAACCGATATAGGTAATTACAATAGTAGCGCCCGGCTTCACATTCAAGGTAAAGTTACCATCCAAATCAGTAACTGTACCGTTGTTAGGGTTGCCCTTTTCTACTACACTTGCACCGATAATAGGACCTTCTGCATCGCTCACATTACCGGTTACTTTCTTTGCCTGCTGTACAGCATTTACGCTCTGACTAGGAGATGCCGCCCATGCTTCAGTTGTATAACTCAAGCCTAACGATGCTAACGCTCCCACAAGCAGCATTGATTTTTTTAAGTTCAAATTCATACTTTAGTACTTTCTAGGTTGAATAGAATTAAACGTTTGTTGACTCTGACTATCAAAAATAGTCATTCTCTCAGTTCCCGACATATCTATCAGATACGAAGGAAACAAACAGGTTAAGTTGAATTCATCTTCATAATGGTTATTGTTTACGTTTATATTGTTTATTGTTGTTTCTTTTCATCATCAATCTGATGTCATTTTTAGTAGAACTATAAGTGGCAAACAGATTTTCGGTTGCAAAGTTACATTTCTTTTACGGAAAAAGCTGATACTATTTTGCTAATTTGAAGTATTATTTTGATTTTAGTTATTTTTTTTAATAAATCCCGATAAACACTAAAGATTTATTAAAATTCTGTGTTTTCCTTACACTTATTATATATGTATGTTTTGTTAACTCAGAGCAAAAAAGTATTACCTTGCCGCTATTGAGCAGCAAGGTAATTACGTGCAGGATTGGCATACATCTCGAGAATTTTCTCTTTTAAGTAAGCTTCATCCTTATTTGGGAGGTCAATCTTTGCGAGCTGACCTTCGATATATTTTTCAAATTTTACCTTATCTTCGGCAGTATATTCTGCCTGATGAGCAGTTGAGTTTTCAAGCAGATCAAGAGCCACATAGTTGCCCGGATAGAGACGGTAGTTCTTGAATATCTGCTCATCCATGTAGGCTGCTACCTTATTATATATATCCTGCTTAGGCATATCAGGATCCAGACTGTCGAGATAATCATCAAGACATGGGGCTGCATGATAATGAACATGACCCTTATAACCGAAGATACCGGTCTGCATGCTTACCAGGTCATCCATAGGTCCCTTCTTCCAGTCGGCATTGTCACGCTTCTGCTGGAACTCCTTTGCCTTCAGGAAATCGCATGGATCATATTCGTAACTGATAGAGAGCGGTACGAGATGAAGCTGTTTCAGGCGGTCGATAATGCTGCCCTCACCGCCCATCGACATCATCTGCAGAATACTCTTCTGGGTGCGGTCATTACTGTCCTTGGCTCTACCCTCGCGCTGGGCTATCCAGATATTCTCGTTCTTCTCCTTGATGGCAAAATGCATATAGTCGGAAAGACGCTTGCTCGACATCAGCATCTGTCGCATGCTCAGGGCACGCTCTACGATAAACGCCTTGTTGACACGTACCAGGTCCTTGACCCAAGGAAGAGAAAGGAGATTATCACCGATGGCTATCTCGCAAGTGGTCTTAAACCCATTATCGATAAGAAAGACATCGAGAATGGCTGAATCGAGCACGATATCACGATGATTACTGACGAAAGTATAATTACGGGTATTATCGAGCGATGTGCAATCCATCTCACAACCTGTTGCTGCCTTCTTCAGAATGCCATGAACAAAATCGTAAGCAAAAGCCAGCTGGAAATCCAGATTGGTCTTACATGCCTTCAACTTCTGGGCAATCATCTCGAAAGGTACTTGTGGATAGAGATAGGCAAGCACTTGTTTAAACTGATCGTTTGAAAGCAAACGGTCGAATACCTCTGGGAGATCTTCAGGCTCCCAAGGACGGATGGTATCAAATTCTTGAGGGATATTCATAACTTTATGGTTTTATGGGAAGTTAGAGAAGTAAAGAGAAGTTATCACTCCCTACGGTCGATTGGGAAGTTAAGGGACAAATGCTTTTTCCAAACCAATAGGCTTCAAAGCTATTGTCCCTTAACTTCTATAAATTCCCTTAACTTCTATAAATTCCCCAATTATTAAAACTGATTCTCCACGATGTCGCTGAGCACATCCTTGATATCAAGACCTGCTGCACGAACCTGCTGAGGAATGAAACTGGTAACGGTCATACCTGGAGTGGTATTGATCTCCAGCATGTTCACCTTGTCTTTACCATCCTTATCCTTAGAGATGATATAGTCGATACGGATGATACCGTTGGCATGAAGAATGTCGTAGATGCGGGATGTGGTCTTTGCCACCTCTTCTGCAGTCTCAGGAGAGAGAC
>OIXY01000420.1_pt1 | contig 10322 bp, 9 predicted proteins | sample 1588051 | NCBI WGS metagenome assembly OIXY01 (sample SAMN03283247) | human gut metagenome | biome: human-associated habitat; material: feces | host: Homo sapiens | place: Peru | collected 2012 | reverse complement strand
CGACAGACATGACCGCAACGGCAGACCCCGGAACACCAGACCCTACGATCTGCTGCCGGTGCTCCGGGGCGTATGGTCCTGCGAAGGCGCAGAGGTGCGCGCCACATCCCGGTTCAGATCGTAGGGTCTGGTGTTCCGGGGTCTGCCGTTGCGGTCACGGTTCTGCTGCATCATTCGCACCTTCTTTCCTGTTTATTCCGGGGCTGCATCACGGGGTCTTTACCAGCTTGAGCAGCGCCGCAGCGATGCGGTCCAGACTGTCATCCACCGACAGGCTGCGGGCGTTTTTGCCCATCTCGGCCAGCTTGCCGGGCTGTGCCAGCATTTCGGCCACCGTCTGCACCAGCTTTTCGCCGGTCAGGTCTTTTTCTTCAATGACCACAGCCGCCCCGGCCTTTTGCAGTTCCATGGCGTTGTAGTACTGGTGGTTCTCTGCCACATTGGGGCTGGGGATCAGCACAGCGGCGCGTCCCACGGCCTCCAGTTCGGCCAGCGTCAGCGCACCGGCGCGGCTGATGACGAGGTCTGCCGCTGCCAGCAGCTCCGGCATATTGTTGATGTATTCCTTTACCACAAGGCTGTCGCCGGGGACAAACTCCTTCTGCTTTTGCAGCTGCTCAAACAGCTGCACCCCGTACTGCCCGGTGGCGTGCAGGTGCAGCACCGGCTTGTGCTCGTGCTGCTCCCAAGCGCACAGGTCTGCCACCACCTCGTTCACCCGGCGTGCACCCAAGCTGCCACCGAAGGACAGGATGACGGTGCGGTCGCCCGCACCCAGCTGTGCGCGGATGGCCTCGCGGTTCGCGGCCTGTGCAAACACCTCCGGCCGCACGGGGTTGCCCACCACAAGGGTCTTGTCCGGTGCGCCCAGCTTTTCCACAGCGGCGGGCACGGCGGCAAACACGATATCCACATCCGGGGCCAGCAGCTTGTTGGTCACACCGGGAAAGGCGTTCTGCTCGTGCAGGGCGGTGTGGATGCCCATTTTGGCGGCGCAGCGCACCACCGGGCCGGACACATAGCCGCCGCAGCCGATGACGAGATCCGGCTTTACCTCCTTCATCATGGCCTTGGCCTTGGGGCCGGAGAGCGCCAGATTCCACAGGGTAATGATGTTGCGCTTGATGTTGTGCAGGCTCAGCTTGCGCTGGAAGCCGGTGATCTCGATGTGGTGGAAGGGATAGCCCGCCTGTGTGACCAGACGGTACTCCATGCCCTCCTTGCGGCCTGCAAAGTGGATCTCGGCGGTGGGGTCGGCCTTTTTCAGCGCACCGGCAATGGCCAGTGCGGGGTTGATATGTCCGGCAGTGCCGCCGGCTGCGATGAGAACGCGCATGGTGATTCCTCCTTATAAACGCCCGGCTACAGGCCGGGCGGGCTTGCGGTTCGTTTTACTCTTCCGTGCGGGCTGCGCGGGCAGAGGCCAGATCAATGGTCTTGCGGGCAAGTTCTGCCTCGCGCTCGGTGCGGGCGGCCTCCCGCTGGGCACGCATCTGCTCCCGCTGCTGCGCTGCCCGCTCGCCGTTGCGGCCGATGTTCACCATTACGCCCATCTCTGCCAGCAGTAAGATCAGGCTGGTGCCGCCGGAGGAGAAGAAGGGCAGGCTGATGCCGGTGTTGGGCAGGGTGTTGGTGACCACGGCGATGTTGCAGAACACCTGCCACGCGATCTGCGCCATGATGCCAATGCCCACCATGGTGCAGTACAAATTCTCCGCCTTATAGGCGATGAGCAGCCCCTGCACGATGAACAGCACGAACAGCACGATGATGAGCACTGCGCCAATGAAGCCCAGTTCCTCGCACACCACGCTGAAGATGAAGTCGTTGGTGCTTTCCGGCAACCAGAGCTGCTTTTCCACGCTGTTGCCCAGCCCCAGCCCCTTCAGCCCGCCGGAGCCGATCGCATAAAGGCTCTGCACGGTCTGGTCGGTCATCTTGCTCAGATCCTGCGTCCAGCCGTCCAGACGCTTTTGCAGGTAAGGGATGGAGTCCACATGGGAGAGCAGGGTCTCCAGCAACGCGCCCGCTGTGATGGCCCCCGCCCATGTCAGCACACCGCCGCTGCCGGACAGCAGCAGGATGGTGCCCACCACCGCCACCGTCAGCACGATGCCGGACATATGCGGCTCCAGCGCCAGCAGGATGACCACCGGTATAAGGGGCAGCACCGGCACCACCAGCTGCTTCCACACCCGCACCCGCAGCCACTCCCGGGGGGTAAGCAGGATGCGGCGCTCCGGGTCCAGCCGCTCCACCTGCGGCGCTTTGGCCGCAAGATGGGAGCTGAACAGGATCATCTCAAACTTTGCCACCTCCGAGGATTGCAGCGTAAGCCCGCCGAAGCGGATCCAGCGGCGGCAGCCGTTCAGGGGTGCCATGGTCAGGGTGACGGCCAGCATGGCCAGCACGATGATGTACCCCGGCACCACCATCTTGCGTAAAAAGCGGTGATCCATATAACTCATCAGGAACATACAGGCCAGCCCCAACATCATGCACAGCGCCTGCTGCTTGATGTAGTGGAAGCTGTCGCCCATGCGCAGGTAACCGGTGGTGTAGCTGGCGCTGAACAGCATCACCAGCCCAAAGATCATAATAACGGCCAGCGTGGCCAGCCAGTCGATCAGCAGCCGGGACCATGGGCCCGGGTCTCGCTGGAACACCGGCACCGGCGCTCTGTGTTTTTTGCGGATAGTCGCCATCTGCGCTCCCTTCCCTCTCTGTGCCCGGTCAGCACCAGCGCAGCAGCGCCAGCGCCAGTACATAGCCGACAGCGCTCAGCGCAAAGCTGCACAGAAACACCGTCTCCGGGCTCATTTTATGCTTTTTTTCCCAGCAGCGCAAGGGCTTGCCGGTGCGTTTTGCACCCAGCAGCTGCGCTGCCAAAAGACCGCCCGCCGCCCAGAAGGGCAGCGCCAGCGGCACGGTCAGGCTGGTCATGTCCAGACTGAGCGGGATGCAGCCGATGGCACCCGCTGCCAGCAGACTGCCGCAGCAGCCCACCCCCAGCCTTGCTGGAGGGAACGCCCACAGCCCCAGTGCCACCAGTGCCCCGGCCAGCGCTCCGGGCAGCACCGCCAGCCCGGGCACGCCCAAGCCGGCCTCTGCCATCATCAGCGCCAGCATGGCCACAAAGGCCGCGCCGCACACGGTTCCCTCGTCCCGCTCGGCGATGCGGGCACACTCGGCCAGCGCCACCATGAGCACCGCCCACAAAAAGGGCACGGCGCTGCCCAGCAGCACATACCCCGCCCCGGGCACGCCCAGCCCCCGGGGCAGACAGCCCGCTGCCCGCAGCAGCAAAAGAACGAACGCCGCAGCCAGTGCTTCCAGCAAAAGCCGGACGTCCCGCCGCAGCCCCAGCGCCGCCGGGCTGCGCATCCGGGCAAGGTCCTCTGCAAGACCCACTGCCCCAAAGGCAAGGCTTCCGGCCAGTGCCGTGAGCAGCCGCGTCATCAGCCGGCCCTCGCTGCCCAGCAGCTCCGGCTGGCCTACGCAGGCGGCAAGCCAGCCCACGCCCACCGCAGCCACCGTGCCCGCCGCAGCACACAGCCCACCCCACAGCGGGGCGCGCAGGGGTGCAGGCCGGGGCTGCTCAGACTGTACCGGCTGCTGTTGTTGTTCGCGGCGTTCCAGCACCCGCCGCAGCGGCACAAACAGGCTGCACAGGGCTGCCGTAAGGGCAAAGCCCAGCACCACCGCCGCTGCCAAGGCGAAACGATCCATAGATCAGACACTCCATTTCGCCAAATAGTTATACTTCCGTTTCTTTATGCTCTTCGTAGAAGATATCCAGCACCTTTTCCAGTGCCATACCGTGGCTGGCCTTTACCAGAACGGCATCGCCGGGCTGCACCCGGTCCAGCAAAGCGTCGGCAGCCTCGCGGTAATTTTCTGCGTGCAGGGTCTTTACCCCCTTGGCAGCGGCCACCACGGCGGTGCGCTTGGCCTGCTCGCCGTAGGTGATCAGGCAGTACAGTCCGCTCTCGGCGGCAAGACGGCCCAACTCCTCGTGTGCCTCGCGGCTCAGCTCGCCCAGCTCCAGCATATCGCCCAGCAGGGCAAAGCGGCGCTTGCAGGGGAAATCCTTGAACATGGCCAGCGCAGCCTTCATGCTGTCCGGGTTTGCGTTGTAGCAGTCCTCGATGACGGTCACGCCGTTGCTGTCCACCACCTTCTGGCGGCGGCCGGTCTGCTCAAAGTTGGAAAGGCCCCGGATGACCTTCTTGGCGTCGCACCCCAGACGGGTGGCAGCGCAGTAGGCGGCCAAGGCGTTGGCCACATTGTGGCGTCCCATGGCGGGGATGTTCACCACAAAGGTGCCGTGCTCCTGATCCTCCAGTACAAAACTCATGCCGTCAGTCTCCTGCCGGATGGACAGGGCGCAGACGTCTGCGTTTTCATCGCTCAGGCTGAACCACACCGGGCGCACATGGGCGGGCAGCGCTGCCTTGCGCAGGAAGGGGTCATCGTAGTTCAGCACCAGCGGCGCGCCCTCCGGCAGACCGTTGCAGATCTCCAGCTTTGCCTTGCAGATGTTCTCCTGACTGCCCAGATTGCCGATGTGAGACACGCCGATGCAGGTGATGATGCCCACATCCGGGCGTGCTGCCCGCACCAGACGGTCGATCTCGCCCGCATGGCTCATGCCCATCTCGATGACCGCGTACTCAGTGCTGCTTTCCAGCCGCATCAGGGTGCGGGGCATTCCCAGTTCATTGTTCTGGTTGCCCTCGGTCTTGATGGTCTCGCCAAAGCCGCTCAGGGCGGCGTAGGTCATCTGCTTGGTGGTGGTCTTGCCCACGCTGCCGGTCACGCCCACCATCTTGGGGTGGTACTGGCTGCGGTAGTTTGCGCCCATCACCATCATAGCGTGGTAGCTGTCCGGGCAAAGGATGGCCTTTTCCTCCGGCACACCGGGCACCGGGTGGTTGACCACCACATACGCCGCGCCCTGCTCCAGCGCACGGGCGGCGAAATCATGGCCGTCGAACCGCTCGCCGGGGAAGGCCACAAAAATGCAGCCGGGCTTTACCTCGCGGCTGTCGGTGGTGACCAGTTCCACCCCCGGGTCACTGGTCAGTTTTCCGGCAGGCACCAGCCCTGCCAGAAGCTTGCTTGCATGGATCTTTTCCATTGTTCTATCCCCTCTCATTCTATTGAATCCTGCACCCTCATCCGTCACTGCCTTGCGGCAGTGCTTTATGCTGAAAGCCTTGGGCGAAGATGCCGAAAAAGCTGTTTTACCCGCAGGTCAGGGTGATGATGGTGCCGCGCTGCACGCTGGAGCCAGGCTCGGCGCTTTGCGCCTGCACCGTGCCGCTGCCTTCCACCACGCAGTTCAGCCCGGCGGCGCTCAGCATCTGGCGGGCAAAGTCCGGGCTCTTGCCGGTCACATCCGGCACCTCGGTGCGGCTGCCCTCGTAGGTATCGGTATACAGGTAGATGGTGGTGCCGTAGGGCACCTTGCTCCCCGCGTGGGGGTACTGGTAGGTGACCGGGGCAGCGGACTGGCTGCTCTGGCTCTCCTGCAGCTGATGCTTCAGGCCCTGAATGTTCAGCTGCACCTGCGCGTTGCTCCACTCGGTACCCACAAGGTTGGGCACAGTGACGATGGTGCCGCTGCGGTCCTCGCCGTCAGTGGCAATGCCCAGATAGGGAGCCACCTCACTGATGATATTGCCCGCCACAGGGGCTGCAAGGATGGAGGAATAGTCCGTCCGGGCGTTATTAGGGTCGTCCAGCATGACGTAGACGAGAATTTCCGGGTCGTTGGCGGGCAGCACTGCCACGAAGGAGGCCACCTTTTTATAGTCGCCGTCGGCGCGGCGGTGCATATTCAGCTGCTCGGAAGTACCGGACTTGCCGCCGATGCGGTAGCCGGACACATAGGCGTTTTTGCCGCCGCCGGTGCCGTTGCCCACCTCGTACTCCATCATCTGCCGGATGACATCGCTGGCGCTCTGGCTGATGACCTGACGGCGCACGTTTGCGCCGATCTCCTGAATGACGTTGCCGTTGGCATCGGTGATCTTATCCACCACATGGGGGGTGACCAGATACCCGCCGTTGACGGTGGCCGCAATGGCGGTGCACATCTGCAGCGGGGTGATGGCCATGGCCTGACCGAAGGAGGAGGAAGCCAGCTGCACCTCGCCCAGCTGGTCGGCGCGGTAGTACTGCATAAAGTTTGTCTCGCTGGGCAGGTCGACCCCGGTGCGGGCGGTAAAGCCGAAGGCATCGAAGTAGTTATAGAACTGCTGAGAGCCGACGCGCTGCCCCAGCTGGATGTAGTAGAGGTTGCAGCTCTTGCGCAGCGCCTCGGCCATGTTGATGGTGCCGTGCGCCTTGCGCCCGGCGCAGTGGTAGGTCTCCTTGGCCACCCCGTAGGCGCCGGAGCAGGTAAAGGTGGTGTTCATGGTGGCCACACCGGAGTCGATGCCCATGGCGGAGGTGATGACCTTGAACACAGAGCCCGGGTAGTACAACTCGGTGATCGTCTTGTTCTTCCACAGGATATCCCGGTAGTAGCCGGAATAGTCCGCTTCCTCGTCCAGAATTTTATTGCCCTGCTCGTCGGTGATGTAGTTGCCGTCGGCATCCTTTTTATAGATGCCGTAAAGTTCCGGCTCTGCGTGCACCAGTTCGTTGAGGTAAGCCTCGTTGGCGGTGTAGTTCAGCGGGTCGTTGGGGTCAAAGTCCGGCTTGGAGGCCATGGCAAGGATGGCACCGGTCTTGACGTTCATCACAATGGCGCAGCCGCGGTTTTCCACCGTGTTGGCCGCAATGGCCTCGTTCAGGTACCGCTCTGCGATCTCCTGCACGTTCACATCCAGCGACAGCACCAGATTGGAGCCGTCCTTGGCGGCAAAGGTGGTGGCGTTGGCGTCTGCAATGGCGTTGCCCACCGCGTTGCGCTGGGTGATAGTGCGGCCATCCACACCGGCCAAGGTGGACTGGTAGGATTTTTCCAGTCCGTAGGTACCAATGCCGTCCGCATCCGTAAAGCCCAGCACCGCTGCGGCAAAGGCGCCGTAGGGGTAGTTGCGCTGGAAGCTTTTTTCCGAGGACACCGAGATGCGCCCCTTGCGGGAGGTATCGGTGGCCTTTTTGTGCGTCTTGTTGAAGCTGGTGACGTATTTTTCAATGGAAAGCTTCACCGCGTTGTTCACCTTGGTGGCAAGGGTGACGTAAGCAGAATCCAGCCGGGAAAGTGCATCGTACACGGTCTGGTACTGCTGCTGGTACTCTGCCGAGGAGGTGTCCACGCTGTCCATGCTTTCGCCGTCCCCGGAGAGCAGACGCAACGTCAGCTCCCGGCTCACCTCGGCACACATGGCGGGGTCCAGCGTTTTGGTCACGGTGCCGTCATCGTTGGTCTTGCTGGTATAAAGGATGCTGCTGTAGCTGGGGTCTGCCCAGATGGTCCACACCACGCTGGTGGAGGCAAGGGTGATGCCGGAAGCATCATAGATCTCGCCGCGGGTAGCCTTGATGGTGGTATCCAGCAGCTGCTGCTGGGCGGCGTACTGGCGGTACTCGGCCCCGTGGACGATCTGGATATTATACAGGCTGCGGATGACGATGGCGGCCGCCGCCACCACCGCAAGGATGCCCAGACGGCTGCAAAGCCGCCGCACCCGGCTGTCCAGCCGGTCCCGTCCGGAGGCCGGACGCAGGCGGTAGCCCCTGCTTTTTTTGTTACGGAAAGGTTCTTGCATCGGTTTTCTCCTGCGGGGCGTGCACTGCATTCCGCGCGCCCTGCGCTGTTATTTGTTCAGACTGCGGTGTCCATAAACCGAAAAAAGCGTGCGCTGCCGCACGCTTTCTTCATTTATCTCACGGTGCCCAGAATGTTCACCGCGCCGGTGTACAAAAAGTCGGTCCATTGCCGCACGGTGGACTCCCGGCGCACCAGTGCGCCGCTTTCGCCCAAGCGGATGTAGGTGATCTGGCTGGGGTCTACTTTCATCAGACCCAGCCGCCCTGCGGTCTCCTCCACGCTGGCAATGTTGGTCTTGCTGTTCAGGGTGCTGTTGTAGTAGGTATACTGGCTCTGCTCGCTGACCAGCTGCGCCTTAGTGGCCTGGATCTGGTCGTTCAGCTCCACCAACTGTGCCTCGCTCCACAGCAGACTGATGGCAAAGCCCACCAGCAGTGCTGCCGCCACCAGATTCATGGCGTTATGTACGGCGGCCTGCAGCGGGTTCAACCGCCGCTTGCCGCCCTTTGCTACCCGCAGGTTTGCTTTGCGCTGCGGCTGCGGTGCCCTGCGGCGGCGCACCGCATTACGATCGTATGCTGGCTGACCCATGGTGTCTCTCCTCCTCACAATGCCGGTGCTTCCGGCATCTCAGCATTTTTCCAATACACGCAGGTGGGCGGAACGGCTGCGCCGGTTCTCCTCCAGTTCCTGCGTATCAGCTTCAATGGGTTTGCGGGTGATAAGCTTTGCCTTTGCCTTGCCGCCGCATATACACACCGGAAACTCCGGTGGGCAGGTACAGGCCGTGGACCAGCGGCGGAACTTGTTCTTGACCAGCCGGTCCTCCAGAGAGTGGAAGGTGATCACGCACAACCGGCCGCCCGGTGCAAGGTGATCAAAAATGGTATCCAAGCCCTCCTCCAGCGCATCCAGTTCGTGGTTCACTGCAATGCGCAGTGCCTGAAAGGTGCGGCGGGAGGGGTTCTTGTTTTTGCGGCGCTCTGCCGGGGGCATGGCGCTTGCTACGATATCTGCCAGCTGCAGGGTGGTCAGGATGGGAGCGGTTTCCCGCGCCTCCACGATCTTTCCTGCGATCTGCCATGCGTAGGGCTCCTCGCCGTAATCCCGCAGGATGCGGGCCAGTTCCTCGCGGCTTTCGGTATTCACAAGGTCTGCGGCAGTCTCGCCCTGCTGGCTCATGCGCATATCCAGCGGTGCGTCTGCCCGGTAGGAAAAGCCCCGGGCGGCATCGTCCAGCTGGTGGCTGGAAACGCCAAGATCCAGCAGTGCGCCGTTGATCTTTTCAATGCCCAGCTGCTCCAGCGCCTGTCCCGCATAGCGGAAGTTGATCTGCACCACGGTGGCAGGCAGCCCGGCCAGACGGGAACGCGCGGTCTGCACCGCGTCCGGATCCTGATCCAGCGAGATGAGCCTGCCGCCCTTAGCGGCGTCCAGCCGCAAAGCGATCTGGCGGGAATGTCCCGCGCCGCCGGCGGTGCCGTCCAGATAGGTGCCCGCCGGGTCGATGGCAAGCCCTGTCAGGCACTCGTTCAGCAAAACGGGGATATGCTCAAACGAGGCCGGGTCAAAGGGCTGCTGTTCTTCAAAGGCCATTGGCACGGCCTCCTTTCTCGGTTTAGTTTTTTGCATCAGAGGTGCAGCTTGCGCAGCCGTTCGGCGCGCTGGTCGTTGGTCACGGCGGCGCGGCGGGCGTTCCAGACCTCGGTGGCCCAGATCTCGGCGTGGTTGCGGTTGCCGATGATGGTCACGTCCTTTTCCAGCCCGGCGTAGGCGCGCAGCTCTGCGGGCAGCAGGATGCGTCCCTGCTTGTCCGGCACCACCTCGCAGGCGGTGCTGAACAGATCGCCGGAGATGGCCCAGCTGTCCATCAACTCATCGCTTTCCAGCTTGTCCGCCAGCCGCTGGACTTCCTCCATGGGCAGTGCGAACAGGCAGCTGTCCACCCATTCCAGCACCACGAAACTCTCGCCCATGGCGTCGCGGAATTTTGCGGGGAAGTTCAGCCGCCCCTTGGTGTCGATGGTGTAATCATAACGGCCAAAAAACACGCGCTGCTCCCCCTTTCAGGGGCGTTTTCAGGGCGTGCGCCCTACTTTTACCCACTTTGCCCCACTGATACATCTTTATTGTAGCAAATCAACTTCGTGAATGCAAGGGTTTTCGGACGGCTTTTTGCCGCAAAAATCCACAAAAAAAGTCCCTGTGAGCCGTCATTTTTGCTCGCAGGGACTTTGTTATCCGCAATGTGTGGAATTTGTGTGGAAAGTTGGCCGTTATCAGCCGTTTTTCTTGGCGTTCTGGCGCAGGCTGTTACGGATGTTTTTGACCTGTGCGGCGTTTTCCACCATGGTGTCCTCGGTGGTGCGCAGCATATTCTCGCAGTAGTCGGTCACGGTCTGGCGCAGGGTGCGTGCCTCGGTCTGGGCTGCAACGGTAATCTCAGTCGCGCGCTGCTGGGCAGCCTTGACGATCTCGGCGTCGCTGACCAGAATGCGGGCACGCTCCTCGGCCTTTTTCACGATGGCCTGCGCCTGTGCGTTGGCGCTGTCTACGATCTGCGCCCGGTCGTTCACGATCTGCTGCGCCTGCCGCA
>OIXY01000419.1_pt1 | contig 10324 bp, 7 predicted proteins | sample 1588051 | NCBI WGS metagenome assembly OIXY01 (sample SAMN03283247) | human gut metagenome | biome: human-associated habitat; material: feces | host: Homo sapiens | place: Peru | collected 2012 | reverse complement strand
GTGAGCCTTGGAAGGTTTGGAAGACCGATCCTAAGCGTGTGGAGACTATCCTGAACATCTCCCTGCAGTTGGTTGCCAACCTCGCCATCGCCTTCGAGCCATTCTTGCCATTCTCTTCAGAGAAGCTCCGCAAGATGATCAATATGCCTAACTTCGAGTGGACTCAGCTCGGCAGCACAGATTTGCTCAAGGCTGGTACCCAGCTCGGTGAGCCTGAATTGCTCTTCGAGAAGATTGAGGATGAGGTTATCGAAAGACAGCTCCAGAAGCTCGCTGACACCAAGAAGGCTAACGAGGAGGCTTCTTATCAGGCTGCTCCTATCAAGCCAGAGGTTAGCTTCGATGATTTCGAGAAACTCGATATCCGCGTAGGTCACATTCTGAACTGCGAGAAGGTAAAGAAGTCTAAGAAACTCCTGAAGTTCACCATCGACGATGGTTCTGGCGTAGAGCGCACCATCTGCTCAGGTATCGCAGCCTACTACGAGCCAGAGCAGCTGATCGGCAAGGACGTATTGTTCGTAGCCAACTTTGCTCCTCGCAAGATGATGGGCATCGAGAGTCAGGGTATGATTCTGAGTGCTGTCAACTTCGACGGCTCATTGAACGTAACTTCTCTCCTTGGCAAGGTTAAGCCAGGAAGCCAGGTTGGATAAAGAATCATAGAATCATCTGATTATCAGATAAGGTAAAAGCCTCAAATCCTTTGCGGATTTGAGGCTTTTCTTATTTCTATCCAAATATTCTTTTATAATGTAAAACGATAACCCACGGTAAAGGTCAGAGCCTTGTTCTTACAGTTATCCCAATCGCCCTTGCCAGCCTTCGTCAGGCTCACGTTGTATCGGGCATCCAGAATCACGTTCATATATTCATAGCTCAAGCCCAAAGGAATGGCTACATCCACCTTCTTGGCAGGCCAAGGAGCTTCGGTTTCCTGCATATCCTTGTATGTAATAGACCCGTTCTTGTCCTTCTGAAGGTCGGTTTCCTCTCTTTTCACCTTGCCGTCGCCACAAAGGAATCCCACCTGAACACCTGCATTCACCGACAAGCCCTCTACAAGATAGGCTTTCAGCATGAGCGGTACCTGAATATAATCGAGGTTCACATGATGATTCTTAATACCTGTATATTCCCCTTTTTCAGCATTCTCAGTCAACTCACAGTCAGGGAAGCGCATACCCTGTCGGGCATAATAAGCACCCAGCGTAATACCCAGGCTCTTATTTATGCAATATTCCACATCTACGCCACCCATGAATCCAGCCTGATACTTAGACTCTAGCGAGGTTCCATCCAAAGTTTCCAGAGTCAACCCGCTCCAGTTAGCCAGAGTTACACCGATACGGGGAATTACCGAGAATCTGCCTACCGGATTCTCCACTTCTTGTGCCTTTGCTCCCACAACAGCAAGCAGCAGCACCATCATTATAACTATTTTCTTTTTCATTTCCACAACAGTTTGTATATCATAATAACAAGGAACAAGGGATAATATTGCATCCAACAGTCATTTTTCTCCATGAAAGACCTGTTCTCGCAAAGTGTTAACAAATACAACTCATAGTTTTCTTCCCTCCAACTCACCGTTTTCTGGAGCATAAATCATAGTTTGCGCCATGCCAAACCTGCATTTATGACCTAAAAATATAACACGGACAAATTGAATTTGTCCGGTTGTTTGTCCGGTAGCTCCATAATCTTCTTATAATCAGCTGATTATACCATGCCAGACAAATTTGTCCGGACAAATTCAATTTGTCCGTGTTTTTTTTTCTTGGAAAGAAGCGAGCTTTACAGCCAGCATTCTTACCCCTGTATTCGTCAAAAGTGTGATTTATCACAAAAAAATCGAATAACATGGGGATAAAACGTAATAAAATGCCACTCGCTTAATCTGTAATCAAAAGTAAAAAAATAAAGCTTTTATTTGTCCACTATTACATATTTTAGTATCATAGCGGACAAATAAAAGCTATATTTATCCTTCTGCTATCTTCCATTCACCAATGGTTCACTTCTGGCTGTCGTAGTTGATTCCTACTGGGTATTTTCTTATCTCTTCCATAGCCATATTCCTTTAGACGGTGCGAAGTTACGAATAAAATATCAGATACGCAAATAAAAAGACAAAAAAAAGAGAGGCGAGCTTCACAGCCAGCCTCTCCCGAGAGATTTATAGAAAATGCCACTCATGGCATTCCTATATCGTTGATTAAAAATATTATCTTATTAAAATATTCCATTACAGCGATTACTCACCGTAACCCGTATTCTGCTTGATGTTAGGGTTAGCGTTGATCTCTGCCTGCGGAATGGCAGCAATAGCCTTGAAGTAATCACGGTCGAAAGACTGAGCTTCCTTGCTCAATGTCTTGTGCCAACCCTTATCAGCTTCACTTGTATAACGGGTGATAGTCTCGTTATTACGCAAAGCATCAAAGTAACGCTGTCCCTCGCCAATCAACTCCTTACGACGCTCAATCAAGATACGCTCAAGTGTGATGTTATCCACTGTAGCCAAAGAAGCCTCTGTTGTGGTACGGTTCTTTACCAAATCATTCAGATACTCTACAGCCTTAGTCTTGTCATTATTTCTAAATGCACACTCTGCAGCTGTCAAGTAAACCTCAGAAAGACGGATAATTGGAACGATAGTAACATTACGAAGATTATCACCTTGACCACGAAGTTTGTTAAGGAAGACTTTATTGGTTCCATAAACAGCAACTTCTTTTTCTGCTTTTGCTGGCAAGAACATATCGTTACGAACATCTTTTGGGTCTGAAGTAAGCATGTCAACAAACTTCTTAGTAGCAACCATTTCCTTGTAGCCATCACGCTGCTGAAGGTTACCGATACCATTCAAGTCATTGTTGTCTGTAGAACCTGCCACATTGAGACGGAACAAGAACTCACTCTCATTAGGAGTTGAAGCATCCCATGCCTTGAAGTATTGGTCACGAGTCCACAACGCTGCGCCAGAATTCTTGATAATATCCTCAGCAACAGACAAGGCGTTAGCATAATCACCCATATTCAAATAAACACGAGAAAGAATTGCCTTTGCTCCCCAAACGCTTACATAACCTGGTTCTGTCTCAGTAGCAAGAGCATTAGAGCTGATAGCCTCAGTCAAATCCTTCACTACTTGGGCGTAAACCTCAGCAACAGTGCTACGAGCAGGTTTTGCATTAGACTCCAGCACTTCTGTTACCAATGGTACACCAAGAGATGCACCCTGATCCTCTGTATATGGCTTTCCGTAAATTCTCACAAGATCGAAGTGGGCAAGAGCACGTAGAACTTTAGACTCTGCTGCGTACTGTTCAATTTTTGCTTTTGCTTCAACAGCATCACTTAATTTTCCACCTTCTGCAGCTGCAATAATTCTGTTTGCACGTCCAATTACAACATATGGAGACTGCCATGATACTGTACTTGTGTTGAATTCTGATGCTGTCTGATAGTTCATATCATAGTAGAAACTTGCACGGTTAGAACCACCAAGATTATTATACTGATAATCATCACCTGCATGAACATCACCATAAACGAAGAATTGCTGACCATAGTAATCTACCAAGCTGCTGTTTCCTTTCAAAGCCTTGTACATACCCGTTCTCGCAGCATCCAAGTCTGAACTGCTGGTCAAGGCTGCATCTGCATCTGTACCATCAGAAGGAGCTACGTCCAACCAATCATTGACGCAAGATGACAGGCTGGCTGCCAAAATAGCGCAGCCCATTACCTTATATATTGATTTTAATACTTTCATTGTATTTTGTTCTTTTATAAATTAGAAACTAAGTTCGATACCAAATGTATAAGTTCTCAAAGCTGGCATTTCGAATGTACACAAGCCATCCGCTGGTGTCTCTGGATCAACATAAAGATCCTTAGACTTCCAGGTCAACAAGTTGTTGGCAGAGAAATATACACGAGCCTTGCTCAAGCCGAGGTTGCTGATCCACTCCTTTGGTGCTGAGAAACCTAAGGTAAGGTTCTTCAAGCGAAGATAATCGTTAGGCATCAACCAACGAGAAGACAACACACGCTTACCATAACCAGCCTGGAACTTAGGCAACTTAGCATTATCGCCTGGCTTCTGCCACATATCCTCCAACTTATAGTAAGAAGGGATTGCTCCATAGAGGGCGTATGTACCACCATTATCGTGCAACCAAGTAGCATAATCGTAAGAGTCACCGCCCAACTTATAGGTCAAAGTAAAGTTGAAGTCGATAAACTTCCACTTGATGAAGTTAGACAAACCGCCCTCAATTGTTGGCTCATGATGACCAACAATAGTCTTGTTTGCCTCAGCTACATTAGTAGTGGTCTTGCGAGCATTCTCAGTTCCATCATTGATGTAATAGCTCTCCTTACCTGTCTCAGGGTCAACACCTGCATACTCATACATATAGTAAGAATAGTAAGGCTTGCCTACCTGATGAATCAAGGCACCGCTGATAATCTTGTCATCATCACCTGTCAACTCTGTTACCTTGTTGGAATTATGACCAAAGTTCAGAGAAGTAGTCCAAAGGAAGTCCTTCTTCTGAATGTTGGTAGAAGAAATGGTCACCTCAATACCTTGGTTACGCATAGAACCTACATTCTGAGCCATGGTAGCCAACAGAGAAGATTCATCATAGTAACCTGGAATCATAGAGATAGGACGGTTCATAATCAAATTGGATGTATTACGTACGTAGTAATCCAATGTTACAGAGATACGGTTGAGGAATGTCAAGTCAAGACCAAAGTTCCAAGCCTTGTTCTGCTCCCACTTCAAGTCCTTGTTGGCTACACCAATGATACCCATACCATTGCTACCATTGTAGTACTCACCATACTTATAAAGGTTCATGTAACTATACAAGCCAGATGGAAGAGTTCCGTTCACACCATAAGATACACGAATCTTACCATCGCTCAATATATCCTTGATAGAATCCATGAACTTTTCTGCACCAAAGCGCCAAGCACCAGATACAGACCAGAACGAACCCCAACGATTCTCACGTGCCATACGAGAACTACCATCACGACGATAGCTTACACCAGCATAATACAAATCGTTATAGTTGTAGTTGACACGACCCAAGAAAGAAGTCATCTTTGAGTCATACTTGTAACTCTGCATAGAGGTATCGCCAGAGTTAGCGAACTCATACAAGTTGCCAGGGTAGTCTGTACCGGAAGCGTATGAGTTGTTGTTATGCCATGCCTCTGTCTCGAAACCAAGCAAAGCATCCACATTGTGGGCACCAAAAGACTTATTGTATGTCAACTGTGTCTGAGTGTTCATGGTTGTCCACTCATTGTAAGTACGCTGCATCACACCATTTGAGCCAGAACCATTACCACAGAATTTGTCCCAAAGCACATCCTCGGTAGAGTTGATGTAGTCGTAAGCTACCTTCTCACGCAACTTCAAGTTGTCCCAAATGTTCCATTCGAGAGCCAAGGTGCTGTAAGAACGTGTCGTGTTGGTTCTATCAGACATGTGCTGGTTCTCATAAATAGGGTTATAACCATTGTTATAAGCACCATCTGTCTCTGTCAGCAAATTACCATTCTTGTCATAGATAGCATTAGAAGGGCCGAGGAACCATACTGCACTTGAGACGGCACCAGCAAAAGAAGCACCACCATCCATGGCAGAGTTCTGATGCATAGATGAAATCATTGTGCTAGCATCCAACTTGAACTTACCAAAACGATGGGAAACGTTTACATTACCTGTCATACGTTCCAAGCCTGAACGGTCAACAATACCATTCTGATTTGCATATGACAAAGATGCATAGAACTTGGTCTTATCATTACCACCAGTTACACTTGCCTGATAGTTCTGGCTAGAACCATTTTTGAAGAGAGCGTCACGCCAATTAGCCCAGCCATTCTCTGGTTTTGCTGCATAATCATCAATATTAGCATCAGCAAATGCTGCAGCCGAAGCATCGGTTGTACCATCAATATTGTCGTAAGCATAGTTCTTCAAGCCTTGATAAATCAAGGCACGACGAGAATCACCATCCAACGTTGGACGATAGTTGATAGCCATGTTAGAGAATCCCCAGTCGCTACGGAAATCAACCTGGGTCTTACCTGCACTACCACTCTTGGTTGTAATGACAAGCACACCATTGGCTGCACGAGAACCATACAAAGAGGCTGCAGCAGCATCCTTGATAACCGTGATAGACTCAATATCATTACTGTTCAATGTAGAAAGTGCATTGGTACCAGAACCATTGTAACCATTTCCTTTCTCACCATCATTGAAACCACTCAAGTTACCAGAGTTCACAGGAGTACCATCAATCACAATCAATGGATCGTTACCTGCATTGATAGAACCCATACCACGAATACGGATATAGTTCATTGCACCTGGCTGACCAGAGAAAGAAGAAATAGAAACTCCTGGGATATTACCAGAAAGCTTATCTTCAACAGAAAGTGAAGGAACATCACTCAACTTAGCTGTTGACATGGAAGCAGCAGCACCTGTAAATGAGGATTTCTTGAAGTTACCATAACCTGTAACAATCACCTCATCCAAGGATTTGTTATCAGAAGTCAAAGCAATCTTCATGTTAGAACTTGCTTTAACAGTTTGTGGATTCATACCTATATAGGTAATCTCCAACTTGGAGCCGGCTGGAACATTCAAACTGAAGTTTCCATCGACGTCCGTAACAGTACCAGTATTAGTACCAGCTACTTTGATTGATGCGCCAATAACTGGCTCACCATCCTCTGAAGCTACTACCTTACCAGTAACGGATGTTTGAGCAAAGGCAACTCCACAACTGAGAATTACCCCCCCCATAAATAAAGCGATTCTTTTAAACATAATCTCTCTCTTTATTAGATAATAATTAATAAATTTATAATAATCGGCTGCAAAATTAGATTTTTTTTCGGATATTTGCAAATATTTTGAAAGAAAAATTTAATAACGCACATAAAAAAGTCTGTTTTTAACACTTCTACCTTGTCATATTGCAACAAAAAGGATATTTTTGCAGCAATAAGGCTATAATTTGTAAGAACAGAAATAAGAAGGTTCTTAAGTTATCTATACAGGCATCTGCCGGGTAAGACGTATTGCTTAAATACGTAGAACAAATAGATTAAATAGTTACAGTTCTACGGTTCATCGGTTCTAACAACAGGTTCCGTACGGTTGCCGGCAGCTGCCGGCAACATTGCTTCCATATGCCAGCAACATTGCTGGCATATGCCGACAACTCTGCTGGCATATGGCAGCAACCCTACAAATCTAATTCCTCAGACCAACAGATACGTTATCTATAAGCATAAGATATATCTGTTTCAGGCTTATTATCTGCAAAGAATAAATAGAATATCATACTGACTGCAGGGAGCGAAATACTTGACATACCACAAAAAAGAAAACGTTTACGGCACTTTTTAGTTAAAAAATTTGGGTATATTGCACATTTTTCGTAATTTTGCGCACGATTTCAACGACTAGAACAAAACAAAGTGGTTTTACACCTTATTATATATATAGAATGATATATGTAGGGGATTGTCGTTAGTATAAACAAAAGTATTAAGATAACAATGACTCACAATTTGTTAAAAGGCAAGCGTGGCATCATCTTCGGTGCACTCAATGAGGAATCAATCGCTTGGAAAGTAGCCGTTAAGGCTGCTGAAGAGGGTGCTACCATCGCACTCAGTAACACAGCTATGGCTTTGCGTATGGGTACGCTGGATAAGCTCGCTGAACAGATCAACGCTCCTATCATCGCAGCTGATGCGACTAGCGTAGAAGACTTGGAAAAGGTATTCACAGAGGCTCAGGAGAAACTCGGTGGCAAAATCGACTTCGTGCTCCACTCTGTAGCTATGAGCCCTAACGTTCGCAAGCATCGTACATACGATGACCTCGACTACAACTTCCTGAACAAGACATTGGACATCTCTGCTATCTCTTTCCACAAGATGTTGCAGGTAGCCAAGAAGTTGGATGCTATCAACGAGTGGGGTTCTGTAGTAGCTCTCACATACGTAGCTTCTCAGCGTACATTCTTCGGTTACAACGATATGGCTGATGCCAAGAGCATGCTCGAAAGTATCGCCCGCAGCTTCGGTTACATCTATGGTCGTGAGAAGCACGTGCGCATCAACACCATCTCTCAGAGCCCTACAGCTACAACAGCAGGTAAGGGTATCAAGGATATCGAGAACATGATGGACTTCGCCGACAAGATGTCTCCACTCGGAAACGCCGTAGCTGAGGATTGCGCTAACTACTGCGTGATGATGTTCTCTGACTTCACCCGCAAGGTAACTATGCAGAACCTCTTCCACGATGGTGGTTTCTCATCAATGGGTATGAGCCTCCGTGCCATGAACCAGTATGCTAAGGATATGACTCCTTATGAGGATGAGAATGGTAAGGTTATCTACGGATAATAGAAAAACAAGGAAAGGATGATACTCTATATATCATCACATCTATTCATAATAGGCAATATACGCTCATTCCTGCAGGGAAAGAGGTGTATTGCCTATTTGTTTTGCGACTCACACCGAACGAAGTAAGCACGTGCGTCGAACGATGCACGCTCTCACATCGAACGATGCACGTGCTTACTTCGAACGATGCACGACGCATAATACATAGACTTTACACTATATAAATAGTTATCTTACACTGTTAGAATATACGTTTTACACAGTCTGCAAATCCTATTCAAGATGACTCGGACAATAATAACCATTGCTGTCGTAGTATCAGAAAGTGCTATATTTTATTCCAAAATGGCATCAGAAAGGAGTAATATTTCTACAAATACTGCTTCTTTTTGTAGGAATGCGACACTTTTTTTAGGGAATGCGACACCCTTTTTCAGTGAAAAACACTATTTTTGTGGCACGAATGAAATATTTGAATCTTATGCCATAAAACAAGATTTGGCTTCCCTGCTAATTATATCGGCAAGTCTCATAATATTTTCTGAAGTAAGTAAATGACATTAATGTAGAGTTATATATATGAAGAATCGTTCAACGACACAGATTAGACAACTGGTTGCCGTGCTTGTTTCCATCCTTTCCTTTTCCTTTGCGAAAGCGGAAGCCAGCAATCGTAACCTGCCAGATTCCAAAGGATGGTATCTGGGCGTGGATGGCGGATTGCCTTTCGGCTTATCCACTTTTTCCAGTTTCGGACACGACAAGACCCACCTGGGCTGGGCTGCCGGCATCTATGGCGGCTATCGTTTCAACCCCATTTTCTCAGCAGAACTCTCTGCCAGATATGGAGAGGTGAACCTGTCGGCACAAGACTGCTGCGTGGAGCGCAACTACTGGCTGGGCAGCGACGGCATGCTCTACAAGGCAAGTGTCCTGGGCATGGACAGCTGGCAATATGCACAGCTGAAAAGCCAGGTCAGGATGGGCTGGTATGGAGCAAGAGTAAACGTCAATCTGCTGGGCTTGTTCCACAAGACGGCTGACAGCCGCTGGACCGTAGCCCTATCACCTCATTTATATGCGGTGACCACCCAGGCAGATATCCAGACCCTGACCGATGGCGCAGAGGTGATGAATGGTACTACCCGCTGGCATCTGGGCTACGGAGCAGACTTGCAGGTAGGCTACCGGCTATCCTCCAACCTCAATCTGGGCATCTATTCCGGTTTGACCCGCCTCACAGGAGAGCGCATGGACGGAATGCCGGAACATCTGCACAAGAACAACTTCGTTTGGGAAAGCGGCATCAGACTGGGCTTCAGCTTCACCAAGGCAAAGAAAAGAAAGATGACAGAAACCTCAACCATTCCTCAACCGGAAGTTAAGCAACAGCTGACTACCCCAGAGGCGAACACCCAACAGCAAGAGACGGCTGCCAAGGCAGATAAGGCAGAAAACAAGGTTGCAGAACAAGACATTACAGAAACCCCAGAGGTGAAATACCCGGTTTTTACTTCAATTTCAACAGTATCTCCATCAACCCTAAGGAGGAATCCAAGCTGAACGAAATCCTCCATATATTAAAGGAGAATCCGAATATGAAGGTGACGGTGACAGGCTGGTGCGACACCAGGGGCAGCGTGGCGGTGAACAGGCGCATTTCTCGCCAGCGAGCAGAAACCCTGAAAGCCTGGCTGGTAAAGAAAGGCATAGCGGCAAGCCGCATTTCGGCTGCAGGTAAGGGAAGCGACGGATCTCGCGAAGCCCAGAAAGCTCGCCGAGTAGAGACTAAAGACAATAATAAGTAACCCATAAAACAAGATAGAGAATGAAAGCAAAAAGAAGATTTAATATT
>OIXY01000418.1_pt1 | contig 10345 bp, 5 predicted proteins | sample 1588051 | NCBI WGS metagenome assembly OIXY01 (sample SAMN03283247) | human gut metagenome | biome: human-associated habitat; material: feces | host: Homo sapiens | place: Peru | collected 2012 | reverse complement strand
TAGAGGAGGGAGCGAGGTTATGTTTTGGGAACCCCAAAACTCCTCGCTCCACCATGATGGCGGAGAAATTTTGCTCCCGATGGTCGCAAAAAGTGAGTGTACTAAGTGCAAACAGTATATCGAATGACAAAAATACAGGAACAAGACTATTCTCTGTGGGAATGCTACTTTAAGACAAAGAATACTACCTTTTTGTTTTTATCAGTATTTTATCTGCCTTTGCGTCTTATCTTAATGTCCCATTCTTGATGTATCTACAGCCTTTACGTTCTTCTCCTTGTAGCCACCAAACTTATAGATAACTGCAAAGGTGACAGACGCCCAGTTGTAGTTTATCTTCATACGGTAGTCTTGGTTGCCTTGTACTGAACGGGTGTCGAACCGGTTGTTGAAGATGTTGCTGCCATTTAGGCGCACGCCCCATTTACCGTCATGCGACGACCATTGCAGCTTGGCATCCATCCTGAAGACAGGACTTATGTCGTAAACACCTTGTATGGCCTTAGTCTGATAGAAAGGATTCAGAATGAGACGCAAATCCTGTGTGCTGCTTAGTTTTACGGATGCTGTACCTCCAAGTATGACAGACAGTTTCTTGCGATCGAACGGCAAGTCGAAGAAATTACAGCTCTTGTCGTGCTTGTAGGTTCCTACTGCAAACACGTTGCCGTTGAGCCATTTGCCTGCATTGAATATGACTGACGCCTGCAATCCATAACTATTGGAATAGTCGAAGTTGGTTTCCTTCATTATCACAGCCATGCGTTCTGTGGTCTGATATGGCAACTGTACGAAATAGTCGGGCTTCAGACTTGCAAAAGCCATCAGCGTATAACGTCGCTTTATCTGCCACATCAGGTTGACGTTATAATAAGAGAAGGGTTTCAAGTCGGGATTGCCATGTATCTCTGAGTATGTTGAAGAATAGAAAACGTTACTCATGGTCGACCAATAACTCGGGAACTCCGAATTGGAGCTGAATGATAGATTGAGCAAATGGTTGTCGTTGACGTTCCACAAAGCATTGAGCGTAGGATATACGCGCCATTTATCCCATATGGGAGAGTGATATTGCTCGGCAGCAACAGATGCTTCAAGACTAATAGCCTTGTTTATCTGCTTGCTGAAACCTGCATATATGTTCCATATACGCTCGTTGAGGTCCACGCTGCTTGTCCCATCGGGCAAAACGCTCCCATCCTTGTCTATTGTGGTCTGATAACTCTTGTTGCTTGTGAATTGCCCTTTCACACCATACGACAATCCCCAGCCGTGTGCCAACGAATGGGTTTGGTCGGCCGTGAACATCCATTTGTTGATGGTCTGCTCACTGCCGCTTGTCAGGTTGCGTTCTGTTTCTGGCATGCTTTCATCCGTATGCATCGTGCCGTCGAGGGCTTGTTGCTGAGGCGTGCGATAGTAGGTGTACGAACCGTTAAGGGTGAGTCCGAAAGGAAGCGAGTAGTTAACATCTACATTGTGCAGATACTCATGGCTGTCATTATGCATTCCGCTTTCACTTGAGCCTGCGGTGTTGCTGTTGGAACAAGACTTGTCCCATTTACCTGTATAGGCAACTTCAAGACGATGATTCTTGCTAAAGGCGTAATTCATGCCAAGTCGGTAGTTATGAGCAATACCAAATGACTTCTGACTGGTTTCATCATTATAATTTACCCGTTTGTTACCCAGTGGATGGTTGGCAATGCGTGAAGACTCACCATATGAATTGCCGTCTATATATTGATATTGTGCATCTAATCCAAACTTTCCCCTTTGCATAGAAAGGTAAAAATCACCAAACCCTTTTGCATATTTGCTTTGCTGCAATCCTCCAATTATCTGTCCAGACAACTGATTTGTACCCGCATAATCTTTTGTGACGATATTTATAGCCATGCCACGAACATGATAACGTGCAGGAGCTGCAAGCATTACCTCTGCTTTAGCCAACTGTGCAGCAGGCATCGCTTTCAATCTGTCTGCCAACTGTTCTTGCGTTAAAGTGGTTGCCTGTCCATTGATGATAAGCGTCACCTCGTTTCCGGAAAACTTGATGCCACCATCGGTATCACTAACACCAGGAATACGTGTGAGAGCCTCATAGGCATTGTCGGCAGGTAGTTGTTTCATAAGTAACGGCATGTTATAGGATAACATACCTCGCTCAGCCTTGACGATAGGACGCGAACCTTTGACCATTACTTCGGGAAGGTTGTGCATCATATTCTCCATTGTGAGCGAATCGCTCTGCGTCTGAGTTTGAGCTTTCACGTTAGCAACTGAAAGCAGAAATAATCCTAAAAGAAATACTTTGTTGTCCATATTTTACTTTTCTAAGCTACATTATTTTTTCTATGACATTCAAAGGTAAGAAAAACTATCCACAAATAGGAATATTTTGCTTTGTATTGTAAGAATGAGGATAACATTTAACATTTCTCTTACTTTTAATGCCGTATATGAAATTTATCTATGCTGCATTGATAATGTGTTGCTACATTTGGAATAAGCCCACATCCAACCCAAAATTAATAATCTATAAAAACAAAGCAAAAAGTGTCGTTTTTCAGATTTTAGATTTAATTTTGCATCCGAAAAGAGTTGTTTGGCAAGCAAGGCAAACTTATGTAGAATGTAGAAGTTAAAACTATTGCCAAGTCATTACCTCTATTGAGGAGGAACACTCATAAATCGCTCATTTTAAGCTATTCTGAAGATTTTGGCAGAATTTTATGGAAAAAAAATTGCTTTTCTTGTTAGTCAATCTCTTCCTTTTATGTGGGGGGGGCATTGGCTCAAACGAAAGTAACAGGTACCGTAGTTTCTCTGGAAGATGGTGAACCTGTCATCGGTGCATCTGTCGTAGTCGCTGGAGCGGCACGTACAGGTACCGTCACCGATATTGACGGTCACTTCTCTTTGGAGGTACCTGCTGGTAAGAAACTTGTAGTTAGCTACATCGGTATGCAGAGCCAGACCTTGACTCCAGCCGCCAAGATGACTATCCGTCTGAAGGCAGATAGCAAGAGCTTGGGCGAGGTGGTTGTAACAGGTATGCAGAAAGTGGATAAGCGACTTTTTACAGGTTCTGCCACAAGCGTAAATGCTGCAGATGCAAAGTTGGATGGTGTAGCTGATATCAGCCGCTCCCTCGAAGGTCGTGCAGCCGGTGTGTCTGTACAGAACGTTTCTGGTACTTTCGGTACCGCTCCAAAGATTCGTGTCCGCGGTGCTACCTCTATCTATGGTTCTTCTAAACCTCTTTGGGTTGTAGATGGTGTCATCATGGAGGATGTGGTAGATGTTAGTGCAGACCAGTTATCTTCTGGTGATGCTAATACCTTGATTTCTTCAGCTATTGCAGGCTTGAACTCAGACGATATTGAAAGTTTCCAGATTTTGAAGGATGGTTCTGCAACCTCTATTTATGGTGCCCGTGCTATGGCTGGTGTCATCGTAGTTACTACTAAAAAAGGACGTGCCGGTCAGGCTCGTGTTAGCTATACAGGTGAATATACAATGCGTTTGAAGCCTAGCTATGCTAACTTCAATATCATGAATTCTCAGGACCAGATGTCTGTTTATCAGGAATTGGAACAGAAAGGTTATCTTAATTATGCTGAGACTTCCGTAGCTTCAGAAAGTGGTGTATATGGTAAGATGTATCAGATGTTGAGTCAGTATGATCCTACAACCGGTCAGTTTGCTTTGGCTAATACTCCAGAAGCTAAGGCTGCCTATTTGCGTAGTGCAGAGTATCGCAATACCAACTGGTTTGATTCTCTTTTCTCAACTGCCATTCAGCACAACCACTCTGTAAGTGTAAGTGCAGGTACTGATAAGGCTCAGTATTATGCATCTGCCAGTGCTATGTTTGATCCAGGATGGACATTGCAGAGTAAGGTAGAGCGTTATACAGCCAACTTGAATTCAACTTTCAATATTTCGGATAAGTTGAATTTGAACTTGATCAGTAATGCATCATATCGTAAGCAGAAGGCCCCTGGTACATTGAGCAGTTCTATTGATGCTGTATCTGGTGAGGTAAAGCGTGATTTCGATATCAACCCATATTCTTATGCGTTGAACACATCTCGTGCGCTTGATCCTACTCTGTATTATACCCGCAACTATGCTGATTTCAATATCTTCCATGAGTTGGAAAGTAACTATATGGATTTGAATGTTTCTGATTTCCGTTTGCAGGGACGTGTTAACTACAAGCCAATCAAGAAGGTTGAACTCTCTTTGTTGGGTGCAGTGAAATATTCTGCTACTTCACAGGAACATTATATTTTGGATAGTTCAAACCAGGCTTTAGCTTATCGTGCGATGGCTACATCAACTATCCGTAATAATAATAATCTTCTTTATACCGATCCAGATAATGTTTATGCGTTGCCAGTCTCAGTATTGCCTAATGGTGGTATTTATGAGCGCACCGACAACCGTCTTTTTGGATGGGATATGCGTGCTGCCATCAGTTATAACGATGTATTCAATGAAGATCACATCGTAAATTTCTATGGTGGTATGGAAACCAACAGTAACGACCGTCATTCTACATGGTTCCGTGGTTGGGGTATGCAGTATAGTATGGGTGAGATAGCCAACTATGCTTATCAGGTATTTAAAAAAGGTGTAGAGGATAACTCTGAATATTATACTTTGGTAAATAAGCACCAGCGTAGTGCAGCCTTCTTTGGCAATGCTACCTATTCTTATAAAGGAAAGTATACAGTGAATGGTACTGTTCGTTATGAGGGTACCAATGGATTGGGTAAGAGCCGTTCTTCCCGCTGGATGCCTACATGGAATATTTCCGGTGCATGGAATGCTCATGAGGAGAGTTGGTTTAAGGCTCTTGAGCCAGCTTTGTCTCACTTGACATTGAAGGCTTCTTACTCTTTGACTGGTGACCGTCCTTCTGTAACCAATTCTCTTGCAGTGATAGGCAGTACTGTTCCTTGGCGTCCTTTTGCAGGTGTAAAGGAGAGTGCTTTGTATCAGAAAGAGGCTGCAAATAGTGATCTGACTTATGAGAAGAAGCATGAGTTGAATCTTGGCTTGGAGGCTGGTTTCTTGAATAACCGTATCAATTTGGCAATTGACTGGTATAAGCGTAACAACTACGATTTGATAGGTCTTGCCAATACGTGGGGACTTTCTGGAGAGGTACAGCGTTATGGTAACATCGCTTCCATGAAGTCTAGTGGTTTGGAACTTAGTTTGAATACTACCAATATCAAAACAGAGGACTTCACATGGTCAACCAGCTTTATTTACTCTCATACTCATAATGAGGTTACAGACTTGAAGACAAGTAAACGTATGATTGACTTGGTTTCTGGTACAGGTTTCGCTCAGGAGGGCTATCCTGTAAGAAGTTTGTTCTCTATTCAGTTTATGGGCTTGAACAAGGAAGGTCTTCCTACCTTTATCAATCAGGATGGTAATGTTACAGTAAGTGACATCTATTTCCAGTCATCAGATCCTGAGAACTTGAAATATCTGAAGTATGAGGGTAGTGTAGATCCAACCGATGTAGGTAGTTTGGGTAATATCTTTAAATATAAAGGTTTTACATTGAATGTCTTCCTTACTTATTCGTTTGGTAATGTAGTTCGTCTGGATCCTGTTTTCAGTAATAAATATGATGATTTGACTTCTACTCCTAAGGAGTTTAAGAATCGTTGGGCAGTGCCAGGTGATGAGAACAGAACCACAGTTCCTGTTATCGCCAGCAAGACTCAGAACAAGATGGATACCGATTTGAAGTATGCTTATAATGCATATAACTATTCAACAGAGCGTATTGCTAAGGGCGATTTTATCCGTATGAAGGAAATATCTTTGGGCTATGAATTCCCTAAGGCATGGGCTTCAGCTTTGAGATTAAGCAATCTGTCATTGAAATTGCAGGGTACCAACCTCTTCTTGATCTATGCAGATAAGAAGCTGAATGGTCAGGATCCTGAATTCTTCAATACGGGTGGTGTTGCCGTTCCTATGGCTCGTCAGTTTACAATGACATTGAACTTGGGTATTTAATTTTTTAAGGAAGAAAAACGTATGAAGAAGAAAATATTATATGTGTTGATGGTACTTGCTGCGGGAGCATCGTTTACATCATGCGATGATTTCCTGGATACATTGCCAGACAACCGTACGACAATAGATACTGAAGAAAAGGTAAAGAGCATCTTGACTTCAGCTTATCCCGACAAGACATATGCGCTGGTTACAGAACTTATGTCTGATAATTCTGATAATTATGGAGAGTCGAATCCTTATACCGACCGCTTCGTTGATCAGGTATACGCCTGGGAGGATGTAACAGAGGGTAACAATGATTCTCCTGAGGATTATTGGGAGGCTAGCTATAATGCCATCGCCAATGCCAATCTGGCTCTTGATGGTATTGAAGAGATGGGTGGTGCCACCACAACTTCGCTGAAGGAAGAAAAGGCAGAAGCTTTGCTCTGTCGTGCTTACAATCATTTTATTTTGGTAAACCTTTTCTCAAAGGCTTATAACTCTCAGACCAGTACGAAAGATGCAGGTATTCCGTATATTAGTAAGACTTCGAGTGAGTTGATGGCACAGACTCCTCGTGGTACTGTAGCCGAAACTTATGAAAAGATAGATAAGGACATTCAGGAGGCTTTACCTTTGGTTGGTGATTCTCATCTGGAGGTGCCTAAGTATCATTTCAATACTCGTGCAGCCTATGCTTTTGCTACCCGTTTCTACCTGTATTATGAAAAGTGGGACAAGGCTGTAGAATATGCCACTAAGTGTCTGGGAAGTCAGCCTAAGACCATGTTGCGTGACTGGAAAGCCATTGCTGGTATGACGCAGACTTATGAGGCTGTTACTAATCAGTATATTGATGCAGGTGTAAACTGTAATCTTATGCTTAATACGGCTGTAAGTAGCTTAGGTTTGGCATTTGGTCCTTACAGAGTTTATTCAAAATATTCTCATGGTGCGTATGTTGCAAGTCATGAGGATGGTAAGGCTGAAAATATTTGGGGCAGTGCTTCTTTCTATTCCGGCATGAAGACATATTCTGCAACCAACCTTGATAAGACTATCTTCTGGAAGATGCCTTATAAGTTTGAGTATTCTGATCCTGTGGCACAAATCGGTTATCGCCGTACTGTGGTTACCACGTTTACTACAGACGAATGTTTGCTCAACCGTGCTGAGGCTTATATCATGCTGAAGAAGTATGATGAGGCTGCAGCCGATCTGACACTCTGGATGCAGAATATGGTGAAGACCAGCATGGTACTCACACCAGAGAACATCACAGAATTCTACAAGGACATACCTTATTCTTATACGGTTACCGATGATGATCCTAAGGGAATTAATTCTACCATTAAGAAGCATCTGAATCCTGCGTTCTCTATTGATGCTGAGGGTAGCACACAGGAGTGCATGCTTCAGTGTATGCTAAACTTCCGCCGTATCGAAACCATGGAGGGTGGTCTTCGTTGGTTTGATATCAAGAGATATGGTATAGAAATCATTCGTCGTACTATGAGTGCAAATGGTTTGCCAGCTGTGAAGACTGATGTCTTGACGAAGGATGATGAACGCCGTGCCATCCAGATACCACCGAAGGTTCGTGATGCTGGTTGCCCTGCTAATCCACGCAAGGCAACAACTGCTACAACTCCTACGGAATAATGTAGTGAGGAAGAACCAAGTTATTAACAATAATAAGGAAAGAAAATGAAAAAGTATTTATTATATGCTTTGCTTGCGGTATCTACAGGTACAGCCTTGGTTTCCTGTTCAGAAGATGACTTGAATGCCGAGAGCGTAATTACGATAGATAAGAAGCAGGCCAACGACTTTGACAAGTGGCTCACTGCCAATTTTGTCAATCCGTATAATCTGGAGTTCAAGTATCGTTATGAGTATAAAGAGACCGATGCTGACTATTATACCATTCCTGCAGATTTAAACCAGGCCATCGAGATGGCACATCTGGTAAAATATCTCTGTCTGGAATCTTATGATGAGGTTGCCGGTATCGATTTTACACGTAACTACTTCCCTAAGATGATTTTCACCATCGGTGAGTGGGAGTATCGTAATAATGGTACTTTCATCTTAGGTACAGCAGAAAGCGGTAAGAAAATCTTGCTGACGGGTGTTAATTATCTGGATACATACAAGAGTAGTCCTGCTGCGTTGAACCATTACTATTTTAAGACGATTCATCATGAGTTTACCCATATCCTGAATCAGACTAAAGAATATTCTGCTGAGTTTAAGTTGATTACCGGTAATTCTTATGTAGCTGATTCCTGGAGTAAAGAACCTTTTAATGTGGGTTACTTGGAACGAGGCTTTATTTCTGATTATGCTCAGCATTCTGATACGGAGGATTTTGCAGAGATGATGTCTTTATATGTAACCAACTCTAAGGAGCAGTGGGACGAATGGATGGCTGAGGCTGGAGAAAATGGTGCACCTCTTCTGCAGGCAAAACTTGATATCGTTAAGAGCTACATGAAGGATTCATGGGGTGTTGATATGGACAAACTCCGTGATACGATTCTTCGTCGTCAGGCAGATTTGGCTGCAGGCAAAGTTGATTTGACAGATATTAGTGTGAAATAACTCTAACATAAAAGGAATATGAAAAAGAAACTATTCATATATATATTGCTCCTCTTGCCGATGTTCGCCTTTCAGTCTTGTCTGAAAGATCAAGAGGAAATCTTCGACAAGGATGCTGCCTTGCGAGTACAAGATGCAATGGATAATGCCGATAAGGCGTTTACAAGTGCAGAAAATGGCTGGCTCTTGGAATATTATCCAGAGGAGGCCCAGTCGTATGGCGGATGTGTTTTCACCATAAAGTTTGCTGATGGAAAAGCTACGGTTTCTAGTGACCTGAATCCGGGCAATTCCTGTAAAAGTCTTTATAAGATGACAAATGACCAGGGACCGGTCTTGACATTTGATACATATAATGATCTGATGCATCTCTTTGCTACACCATCAGCTGGCAACTATGAGGCATATCATGGTGATTTCGAATTTGTTGTAGATTCTATCGGTGATGATGCAATCAAGGTACATGGCAAGAAGACAGGAAATACCTTCTATTTCCGTAAGCTGGAAACTTCACCTGAAGAGTATATCAATAAGGTACTGGAAATGGAAGACAATTTCATCGTCTCTGGTCTGGAAGGTACTGTTGGTGATACAAAATTCTTGGGTGAATTTGATTTGGATAACAAACAGTTGCTGATTAGCAATGAGGATGGTTCCAATGCACAGCAGCAGGCTTTTGCCTTTACTGATACTGGTATTCGTTTCTACATGCCATTCAGTATCAACGGCGAGCTACTGAGTTCTTTGAACTTCAATGCTGAGACTAACATGTTTACTGGTGTAACTTCTGGCGGTACTGCCGTAACATTTAATGGTACTTTACCAGCCGACTATGTGAAGTATGATCAATATGCAGGTATTTATAAACTGTATTATTGGCCACAAAAGGATCCATCTACCGGTAAGAGTGTTTATCATACTCTCAATGTTACATTGACACCTACAGAAGATAAGTCTGGCTTCATCATGGAAGGTCTCAATGATAATATCAAGCCTGTACTGAAGTTTAACAAGAGCAAGGGTAACCTGGAATTGAACTCTCAGATTGTTGGCTCATATGGTGGCAACAATGTCTGGCTCTGCGCTTGGGGTTTGGCAGCTGGTGGTAGCCTTACTTGGGCATCGGAAGCCGGAGTTCAGACACAGTGGAATATGGATACAGAAAAACCTGTATATACATTCCAGACTAATTCTTATTCTGGTTTGGTTACGGATTCGTTCATTTTGTGGTTGATAACTCCATCAGGTTCTTCTGTTGGTCAGTTCAATAATAGTTCATGGTTGGTAAATGGTAGCAACCGTCTTCCATATTTGTACGGATTGGTTAAACAATAAAAAATGAATTTGATATGAAAAAGATATTTAGTTTAATATGTATGGCTACTTTGGCCTTGTCGTTCGTCGCTTGTAGCGACGACGATGAGGTAGGGGCAGAATACAATCGTGCGTCTACCATCTCTGTGGTAAAATCTGATGTCTTGTTCTCTGCAAGTGCTGGTACAGGAACCGTTGTGGTTAAGTCGCAAGGTCCTATCACTTTCTCCAGTGCCAGCGACTGGTGTAAGGCTACGGCTCTGAATGATTCTACCGTTCAGGTTTCGGTAGATAATAACGAGACTAATAGTGGCCGTTCCAGTTTGCTTACCATCAAGTCTGGAGTAGATTCTGTAAATGTAACAGTACAGCAGCAGGGTTTCTATTT
>OIXY01000414.1_pt1 | contig 10396 bp, 8 predicted proteins | sample 1588051 | NCBI WGS metagenome assembly OIXY01 (sample SAMN03283247) | human gut metagenome | biome: human-associated habitat; material: feces | host: Homo sapiens | place: Peru | collected 2012 | reverse complement strand
CCGCCACAGAGCCTACCATCAGCGTTTCCGGCAGCACCTCCTTGCTGGCGTCCAGCAGGGCATTCATCAGCCGTATGCCGGCATCGGCGTTGTTCCAGTTCAGGGTCAGCTGCAACACCTGCGTCTCGTTGTAGCGACTCACGTCCAGATTGCGGGAGACCTCCTTGGGCGTGACCGACACAAGGCCCGCGCCGTCAATGGCAGCTTGCAGCACCCGGTCGCTCTTCATCACAAAGGTGGAAGCGTCCACAAGGTCCTGCGCCAGATAAAAGTCGTTGGGGGTTAGGTAGCTGGAATTGCCGGTAAAGGCACCTGTAGCCGACTGGGACGTGATGGCAACAGAGCAGTCGATCTCGTAGCTGGTGTAGTTGCCCTGCAAATAGGAAATGCCGCTCAGTGCAAAACCGCAGGCAAACCCCATTAGGCCCAGCGCCAGAATCATTTTCCAGCGCTTGAACACTGCATATACCAGATCGCCCACACGAATCTGTACGTCGTTCACGCTTTGTCACCTTCCCTTACGGCTGTTTGTTTTCCGGCTCGTCGGTGTTTTGGGCGGCATCTTTTCGGTCCTTGCGGCGGCGTTTCAGCAGCCCGAACAGGAACACCAGCAGCCAGATGACGCCTGCGGCCAGCGCTGCACCCACAGCCAGTACGATGCCGCTGCGCAGGGTGAACACCGGGATGTTCCAATCCTGCTGGCGTGCGGTATCCTGCACGGTAAAGCTGTAGCGCTTTGCGTTCTCGCCGTTCTCGGTGCCGCGCACCACATAATAATCGCCCTCAGCAAGGCCCTCAAACATCTTGCCTGCGCCGCTCGTGGTCCAGCTGTCCACCAGCTGATCCTGTGCGTTGTACAACGACAGCGTCTCGCCGTCCAGATCGCTGCGCAGCACCATATCCACCGCGTGAACGGACACCCGCAGCATCCGGTTGGTCAGGGCCAGCTGTGCGGTGCTCTGGCCATCGATCAGGCCGTTCTCATCCACCGTCAACGCATAGTCGGCATCATCGGCACGGTAATTCTCCAGCGCCTGCTGCTGACGGATGTGATAGGTGGTATTCTTATCCAGATTCGTTAGCAGAATGCCGCCGGAAGCATCGGTGCGCAGCGTCTGCACGTCATCGGTGCGCTCGTTCGTCACGGCAAAGGCTGCACCCTCCAGCTTCTGGCCGGTCAACTCGTCGGCAAGGTTCAAGACGATCTTGGTCTTTTCCACCGTGATCTCGTGCAGTTCCGGCAACTCGCCATTCTTCTTTTCCACCGTCACATCCAAGCTTTCCTGCATGGTGGTGTAGTAATTCGGGGCCGAAAGCTGCTGCACCGTGTAATTGCCCAGATACAGTTCCTTGCTCTCGCCATAGCCAGTGTCATCACAAGTGATCACGTCCACCTGCTGGCCGGCCGAGTAGCGCAGGGTGCCGTCTTTGGTGATGATGTCCTCTGCGGCCAGCACCTGGAAGGTACCACTGCTCACAGGCTCTTCGGTCTCGGCATCGTTCATCTGGATGCGGATGATGTTCTTGCACGGCGCCACCCGGATCTGCACCACATAGGGATCCGGCCAGTCGTACATACGATCCACATCATAATAGGTGTCCGCTGCGGCATCGTAGCCTTCCGGCTCGGTGAGTTCGTGGAAGTAATAGCTGCCCTGCCAGATCTTTTCCGGCAAGTAGAACACGCCCTCTTCGGTGGTCTCGTACTCGCGGTAATTGATCTTTTCCGGGTAGTAGGTATTCAGCGTTTGCAGTGTACCGTTTTGCAGGTGGGTGGTATCGGTGCGGTACAGCTCAAAGCGCACGCCCTGCTCCTGAATGCGGCGCTCGGTCTCGTCATCGATCAACTCCACGAACACGGCGGTCTTGATGCCGTCCTCGCCGTAGCCGCCGCCACCGCCGGTCTGGATGATCTGCTGGTCGTACCTGCCGTCACCATTACCGTCGCCGGTGCCGTACTGGTCGTCATGGTACCAGCTGCCGCGGCCATCGTCATCGTTCACCTCGCTGGACGCAGCCTCTTCGCTGGACGCAGCCTCTTCGCTGGACGAAGTCGCTTCCTCGTAGCCAGTATAGTCGCTCAGCAGGTACAGGCCCAGCAAGGCAATGATTAGGACCAGCACGAACACAAGGGCGCTCATCATATCGGTGGCCGGCTGCCAGAAGTTATACTCGTTTTCCGGTTCGTTTCTGCGTTTTTTCATTATCCGGTATGCCCCACTTTCAGGATCGTGGCAAACTCACCCACCGACAGCGGCCGCGAGAAGAAGTAGCCCTGACCCTCGGTGCAGCCGCACTTGCGCAGTGCGTTGAGCTGATCCGCACTCTCAATGCCTTCGGCCAGCAGGGTCAGGCGCAGCGAGCGCGCCTGCGCAAAAACAGCGGGCAGGTTGGCCGCCTTGTGGGTCATTTCGGCACTGCGCAGATCCAGCTTGAGCACATCGGTGCCCAACTCGCCCACAGCGCTCAGGCCGATGTAGTCGCCGTCGAAGCCGTCCAAGATCACCCGGAAGCCCATCTGCTGCAGCTGTGCAATGGTGTCGCCCAATGCACCGTGCGTTTCAAGGTAGGCAGATTTTGCAATATCGATGTCCAAATACTTGGGCGGGATGCGGTATTTCTTGAGCATATCGGAGAAGAACTCGGCCACATCCATGGCCAAGACATCCGTCTTGGTCACATTCACCGAGATGGGCAGCGGGCGGATGCCCTGATCGATCCACGAACGGATGGTCTGGCACACCTGCTCCCAGACATACTGATCGAGTTTGGTGATATAACCGTTGCTTTCCAGCACCGGGATGAACACCGAGGGCGACACCACGCCCAGCACCGGATGGTTCCAGCGCACCAGCGCTTCGGCGCCGATCACTTTGCGGGTGTTCAGCTCGTACTGCGGCTGCAGGAAGAAGGTGAACTCGTTCTTGCGCAGTCCCTCCAAGATCTGCGGCATCAGCACGCGCTCGTTGCCGCCGGCACCGCTCACAGCTTCGTCGGAAAGCGGGTTCAAACTGTTCTTGGGCAGGCGGTCCAGCAGTTCCAAGATCTGGCGCACCTCGCGGCGACTGCTATAACGGGCCTGCTCGTCAGTGGTGGGAATGACCGCCTTGTGGAAGTTTTCCAGAAACAGGCCGGTCTCACGGTTCATGATATTGCGCAGCACGTTGTTGATGATATTGAACAGGATGGACAAAATAACGCCCGCAATGGAGGTGTAGAATGCCGTATCGATACCGGCCAGAATGGACTGCACGCTGCCAAGGGCGGCTTCCACCGTGATGAAACTGATGTTCCGCAGGCCCAGCAGCAGGCCAACAAAGGTGCCCAGAATGCCAAGACCAGTCAGTGTACCAGGGATCTGTGCAATGACGCCGCGCCATGTGTAAAGGGCCAGCACCTCCTCGTTGAGCATCTCATCGATATCGCTGACGATCTGGCCGGTCTCGCGCTGGTGCTGCACCTTTTCGCGGTATTCAGCAAAGAGCTTATCCAGCGTTTTCTGGTGGAAAAAGCGGTCAATCTGCAATGCCACCACCCAAGTGGATGTGCCCTCGGTGCCGGATGCCTTGCGGATGCTGTTCTGGCCGGTGAGCAGGCCGCCGGTAAACGAGATGGTGGGCAGCAGGCCGTAGATGCTTCCTGCCAGAGCAATCATGCACATAAAGCCCACGATCACCATGGAGAGCAGGTCCGGCGAGTAGGCCGTAAGCACTACGCCGCTGCCCAGCAGCACTGCCACCGACAAGTAAGAAAAAAGCTTCATACTTCTACATCCTTTGCTGTTTTTTGTGCAGGGCAGCACACCATGCAAATGTTCTGTCACTGCAAAGGTTTTTATCATCCTTCGAGCCGCTGTGCGTGTGGACAAGCTTCCTGATTTTGTGTTATGATACAAAAAGAGTTTATTTGAAAGGAGCCCTGTGCCCATGAAACCCTGCACCATTGCCATTGCAGGCACCGGCTATGTCGGCCTTTCCATGGCGGTGCTTCTGGCACAGCATCACAAAGTGCTTGCTGTGGACATCGTACCGGAAAAAGTGGAACTTCTCAACCATCGCCAGTCCCCGTTGCAGGACGAATGCATCCGCCGGTATCTGGCCGAAAAGCCGCTGGACCTCACCGCCACGCTGGATGCCGCCGCTGCCTACCGGCAGGCCGACCTTGTGGTGGTGGCAACGCCCACCAACTACGACAGCGCGCTGCACCGCTTTGACATTTCTGCGGTGGAGCAGGTCATTGCACAGGTCTTGGCTGTGAACCGCCATGCTACTGTCGTGATCCGTTCCACCATCCCGGTTGGCTGCACCGAAAGCATCCGGCAGAAGACCGGTTACAAGAACATCCTGTTCAGCCCGGAGTTCCTGCGCGAGGGCCGTGCGCTGGAGGATAACCTCCATCCCAGCCGTATCCTTGTGGGCACTGATCTAAAGGATCCAGCGCTGGTGCAGGCCGCGCACACATTTGCGGCCCTACTTGCCGAAGGTGCGCTGGATACGGACATCCCGACGCTGTTCATGGGCTTTACGGAAGCGGAGGCCGTCAAACTGTTTGCCAACAGCTACCTTGCACTGCGTGTGGCCTACTTCAACGAACTGGACACCTACGCCGAAAGCCGCGGGCTGGATGCACGGCAGATCATTCAAGGCGTGTGTCTGGACCCACGCATCGGCAACTATTACAACAACCCCAGCTTTGGCTACGGCGGCTACTGCCTGCCCAAGGACACAAAGCAGCTGCTTGCCAACTACGGCTCCATCCCGGAGGATCTGATTGAAGCCATTGTAAACAGCAACCAGACCCGCAAGGCGTTTATTGCACAGCGCGCGCTGGAGTTGGCTGACGGCGGCACCATTGGCATCTACCGTTTGACCATGAAGAGCAACAGCGACAACTTCCGCCAGAGTTCCATTCAGGATATTCTGCACATTCTGCGCAGCAAGGGCGCGGCCCTTGTGATCTACGAGCCCACCCTGCCGGACGGTTCCAGCTTTGAGGGCATCCCGGTTGTGAACGACCTGCCCGCATTCAAGCGCATATGCGCCCTTGTGCTGGCCAACCGCTACGATGCCTGCCTTGACGATATCTCCGGCAAGGTATACACCCGTGATGCCTTTGCGCGGGACTGAAAGCCGTTTTTGACAGACTGCCCGAAAAAGTTTTCTTTTCCGTATTTTTTATTGTATCACGACTGCATTTAAAGAGCAATCATTCCTGCAAAATTTCAGCCCCGCATCCACAGCAAAAAGCCGCTCACTTCAAAATGATATGCTACCCAGCAAATGACTTCTACTTGCTCATACCTGCTGGCATAACACAGCTGGTATGATGCGACCGATGAATATCTGGTCGAAGGTCAAGGCTATCCTCCGCAAACTCAAAGCACGGACAGCCGATGCTCCACCAGATGCCATTCAGACTGCTTTCGCCCATGTTTCGCAATCTGACTGTGCTGGATGGTTTCGTTCCTGCAGCTACTCGCTTTAATTTTGAAAATTGCTATAATCTTCCATTCTTCCATGGTCACAGCCAAGTGAGAGATAATGCTCAATCTCACCACCCAGTACAAGCTGAGCGTACTCCAAGGGCTTGTTGTAGAGCAGCCAGTCCAGTTCCGCCCGCTGTGCCGGGGTGTTGCCGTATTCGTCCTCAATAGCGATGCAGATAAACAAAACTGTGATTATGCAACAAATTCTCCATGAATTTATGTGCAGTCATACGATGTTTTAAAACAAGTGTAACAAATTTTCCCGAAAAGAGTTATTATAATAGAAAAATTCCTTTTCTAGGTGCGTGTAAGACATAGGGGAGGACGGCGTATGAAAATCAAAGAAAGTCCATCTATCATTCTGGCGTTTCATGGGATGCTTGGCCGCAAGAAGCAGACCAGCCTATTGCTGCTTTTGCTGACACTGGTTTTCTCGTTCCTGACGGCGGCGGTGATCTACTCGGTCAGCTCTGCACAGGTATTGCAGGATACCCGCTGTGAACTATATGGCGAATGGCAGTACCTGCGTTTGTCGGATACTGCTGCGGACGCTGCACAGGCACAAAACACCTTGCCCGCATCCGCACAGGTCAGCACAGTGATCCAAGACGGAATCGTTCTCGGCGCAGACGATGGCGTGGCGGGCGGGATCGGAACGGCAGACGATACCTTTGCACAGCTGGGACGTATCGTGCCAATCAGCGGTAATTTCCCCACGCAGTCCGATGAGATCGCCATGACGACGACGCTGCTGGATGCGCTGGGCTGCTCCTATGACGTAGGGCAGACGGTCACGCTGAAGGTGGCTGCCAATGATTACGACCCGCTGGCAGGCTCCGGCACAGTGATGGAAAAGGCCTATACCCTGTGCGGTGTTCTGCCTGCCTATGATGTTTATTGGAATCTGAACGGCAATCTCACCGTCAGCGGCATTGTAGCAGAGCCGCTTGCCTTGGACGGGCAAAAGTTCCAGACGTTTTATTATCTGAATGCAGCCGCACCCGTGACCGCTTCGACCGACCCTGCTTTAGTGGCAAACGAGTATGCCTACCCGCAGGAGGATACCGTTTCGTTCTCCCTGCGCTTTTTACTGGTCGCGGCGATTCTGGTCAGCTTTTTTGCAGTGGCGCAGTATTTCCTGATCGTTCTGCACAAGCGTGTACATACCATCAATACCTTCCTGACGCTGGGGGCTAAGAATCGGGATCTCCGTCTCATGTGCCTGTGGGAGGCGCTTTTTGCCGGGCTTGCAGCAGTTGCTGCTGGGTTTGCACTGGGCTGCGGTGCTGCGGCAGTCGGTCTGGGGTTGCAGAAGCACCTTTCGTTCTTAGTGGTCCCCGCTGCATCTCTTGTGCCGTTGGTGGTGCTGTTTCTGCTCTCCGTACTGCTGGGCGCACTTTTGCCTGCGGTGCTGGTTCGCCCGCAGACCGCAAAACCCAAAGAGAAGCCTGCAAAAAAATTCCGCTTGGCACAGCTGCCGCTTGCACCGCAGATCGGTGTCGGCTGCGCGGTATTGCTGATCGCCGTCAGTTGTCTGTATGTCGGCTGGCGTGTCATGCTGCCGTATGATCTGGATGCACCGTATGCCTGTCTGTCCATCAAGATGAACGGAACCTCCGGGATGCCGTTTTCTTTAAAGGATGACCTCGCTGCATTGCCCGGTGTGGAAGAGGTTTCCGCTGCAATTGACCTGACCGACACCTATACCATTACTTCAGGCAGAATCCAGAACAGCCAAATGCTCGCCGATATTCGAGTCAAGGACAACAGCGAAATCCCGAGTTTTTTAATGCAAAATGCCTCAAAAGGAACACTGAATACGACAGTCTGTGCTTTGCCGGAGGACGAACTGCGCCGCATTGCCGCAGATGCCGGCGTTTCGGACGAGGAAATAGAAACGCTGCTGGCAGGGGATTCTGTTTTGACCCTGTGGAGAGATTGCTATTATGACCCCGCTGCGGATGAATATTATCAGGGCTTCCAACCGGATGGCAGTACGTTGGTTGAACCGGTTTTTGCAGCCGGAGACAAGTTGAGTATCCAATACCGGCGTTATACCGGGCAGGATGAAGCCGGGAATGAGGTCTACCGGACGTATACCGCCCAGCTGCCCATTGCCGGGGTCGTAAAGTCTGCGAACAACTACACGCTGCTGACAACAGACCGGATCTTTTTCAGCGGCACGATTTTTGTCAGTACGGCTCTTTACCATAAAATGTTTGAGAGCGCAGGCAGCTACTTTATGGAAAAGGAAGGATACAGCAGCCTGAACGTGAAACTGTCCGCTGGCAGCAATTTCTCTTTGCGGCGGTCTATTTCCTCCATTGCGACGCGCAGGAATGGTATCCTGCGTGCAGATAACTACGACCTGATTAGCCAGAGCTACACCGAGGGCACACAGAGCGCTTTCCTTGTCGGCATCCTTGCGGTATTCGGGGTCCTTCTGGGGTGTGCGTTGCTGGTGGTTTTGAATCTTTCGGCTTATGAAGTCCAGCAGCAGCGGCTGTCGCTTCTCCTGACGCTGGGCGTTTCCCCGAAAAAACTGGTGCTGTCCTATGCAAAGCTGCTGCTCCCGGTCATCGTTGGGACAACGCTGCTTGTGAATATCGTTGTCTATGCGGCGGTCTCGCGTATCGTTCCGATCCAGAGCATTCTCGACCTGATCCGTATCCATACAAGCGGACGGGTGTTTGAATTCCATAAACCCGTGGGAAGTCAGATCCTGGTCAGCATTCTGCTGATGGTGTTCTGGCTGTCCGCAGCGTTGCTGCCGATCTTCTCCTTTATTCGTAAAAAAGCATCCAAGGGGGACATCTTATGAAAGATAAAATTCTGGAAGCGGTGCAGATCTCCAAAACCTACGGGGAAGGAGAAAGCGCTGTTCACGCCCTCAGAAATAGCGACCTGACCCTTGAAAACGGTACATTTGCGTCCATCATCGGTTCCAGCGGCAGCGGAAAATCCACGCTCCTGAAAATTCTGGGAGGACTCTTGCCGCCCACCACCGGCAAGGTGCTGCTGGATGGGCAGGACATTTATGCGATGAATGCGGAGCAGCTGGCACAGGTGCGGCGGCAAAAGATCGGCTTTATTTTTCAGGATTTCCGCCTGTTCCCGGAGTACACGGTGCGGGATAATATTCTGATTCCGTTTTATCTGGACCATAGAGCGCCGGATGAACAGATGCTCCATAAGCTGACCGGGATCTTGGGCATTGCGGGCAAGCTGCATTCCCGCCCCGCACAGCTCTCCGGTGGACAGCAGCAGCGTGTGGCGATCGCTCGTGCGCTCATCGCAAAACCGCGCATCGTTTTTGCAGACGAGCCTACTGGAAATTTGGATACGCGGACGGGCGAGGATACGATGCGGCTGCTGATGGAATGCGCTGCGGAGTTTGGACAAACGCTTATCGTTGTTACCCACAACCCGGAAATTGCGCAGAAGGCGCAGCAGGTCATTCAGATCGAGGATGGACAGATTCTGAGAGGAGAACTGCAACATGAAAAAGGGAATTTGGATACGCAATAAAATCATCCCCTACTACTTAAAAGGAGCAAAGTTTGCATTGGCCATGTTGCTAACTGAAAAAACATTGTCGGCATCCCAGATTGCAACAGCTATTTCGGAAAAAGGAATAAAATGTGACCGAAAAGAACTTGGAAAGATGCTGGCAAGTCTGGAGCGGATGGGGGTGATCACCTTAACAGATGGAGCCTATTCGTGTAGCACCAAGAAACTGAAAAACTGTCCGGTTGCATATTCTGAGGATCAGCTGATCGATTTAATTGGCATGACGCAGGGCACCGTAAACGGCAAAGCTTTTTATAGTGCAACACCGCCAATGAGCGTCAGTTCTCGTGGGAATAGCGGCGTATAAAGGAAGATCATTCAAATTGAAGATGGGCAGATTTTGGAATAAGATATTTTGTAGACATTAGGACGCAAAGGACTTCCCAACACTTTGATTTCAACCGCTCCACAACACACCCGATTCATTTTGCCGCCTGATTCACTCGACAAAATCTTTCACTTGTTCTTGCGGAGCGGTATTTTTCTTTTTGCGCTTAACGCATCATCGTTCTTGTGCTATGCTATCGCTAAAGTGTAGTTAAATTTATTTAGCTACATTTTTGTACACGCACCTTGACAACTTCATGAGCCGTCTGAACGTGATACCGTACCACGCCCTCACATTTTTCGTGAGCAAGCTGGACAACGCCGTTGCACAAACAGGGGCAGGAACTGGTGGATACCTTCATCAATGCCATCTATCTCTACGATGATAAGGTACTCATTACCTTTAATTATAAGGAAGGTACGGAAACGGTCGCTTTTGGGGAAGCCGTGAAAGCGGAGAAAAGTTCGGATATGAGTGCGCGAGACGCACCGAATTTTGAACGTCAAATCGAAAGATTTGACGTTCTTTCTTTATGTAGGAAAGCGGCTGCACACTTTCTGCACACCGTTTGCACATTTGCCCGAATCAGGGGCTTTTCTGCGCAAGGCTTGCACAGTCTGCTTTCCTTTGCATAAAAAGTCACTTGTCGGGGCAAGGCCCCTCCATCTTGCTGGCGCAAGACCGTTCGGTCACTCAAAAGCCCCACTGGGGCTTTCATTGCTCCGCTTCGCTTCGCAAACGTGAACTTTTGAGAATACGTCACTTTCGGCAGCTTGCAAGAAAAAACAAGGGAAACTTTGGCAAAAAGAGAGAGGACTGGACGGTGCCAGCCCTCTTGACAAGAAAAAACACAAGGATCTTTATTATGATAAAGCTATAAGAACAGGATAAAGACAATTATTTGAGATTTTTGAAAAAACGGAAATCATTTTGATGATGTGGAACGTTTTAATAGACGGGAAGGGGGTGAACCGTATCCAGACAGAATTATTGCTGCGGAAAGCGCAGAGCGG
>OIXY01000412.1_pt1 | contig 10444 bp, 7 predicted proteins | sample 1588051 | NCBI WGS metagenome assembly OIXY01 (sample SAMN03283247) | human gut metagenome | biome: human-associated habitat; material: feces | host: Homo sapiens | place: Peru | collected 2012 | reverse complement strand
GGTTTTTCGCCGTTCGCCAAGGGCAAGCCGATGCGCCTTGTGCTCGGCTATATGCCGCAGCAGCCTAAGTATAAGGTGACACACATCGACTACGGCTTCCTTGAGTCGTTCCCCGCCGGCGTCAAGTACGGCTGCAAGGTGCTCTCGGGCTACGTAGGCGACATGAAGTATCTCTTCTCGTCTGAAGGCGCCAAGTCGCTCGGCGGCTTCGGAGCCATCGGCAGTCTGTTCCCGTCGCAGTGGGATTGGCACTCGTTCTGGCTTATGACCGCCTTCCTGAGCATCATCCTCGCCTTCATGAACATCCTGCCCATCCCGGCGCTCGACGGCGGACACGTGCTCTTCCTGCTCTACGAGATGATAGCTCGCCGCAAGCCGTCTGAGAACTTCATGATATACGCCGAGTATATCGGCATTGGCGTTCTGCTGCTGCTCATGGTGGTGGCGAACCTGAATGATATACTGCGCTTCCTGCATATAATATAATGTATATAGTAGCGGAGGTCTCCGGCCTCCGCAGCAGTAAGTGAAAAAGAAATAAGGCAAAGTGCTGCGGAGGCTTCTGTCTCCGCCCTGCAAACAAAGAATACAAACAATTTAAAAACAGAAAATTATGAAACAACAAAACTGGTTAGATACCGATTCGCTTCGTGGCAGCGACTTCTCTATGTCGTCTGCTTTCCCTGCGCTCATGCGCAAAGTGTTTGTATGGATGACCCTCGCCCTCGCCATCACCGGCATCACCGCATACGGCGTTGCGTCTACTCCGTCGCTCATTATGGCTATCCTCGGCAACAAGGCATTGTTCTGGGGACTCATCATCGCCGAGCTTGTGCTCGTGTTCTCTGTCAGCGGCGCCATCAACCGCCTGTCGCTCTCTACGGCTACGCTTCTGTTCGTGCTCTACTCGGTGGTGAACGGCGCTACGCTCTCTGTCATCTTCCTTGCGTTCAGCATGACAGCCATCGTCAAGACGTTCCTCATCACAGCCGGCACGTTCGGCGTAATGGCGCTCGTGGGCTACACCACCAAGACCGACCTCACGTCTATGGGCAAGCTGCTCTTCATGGCGCTTCTCGGACTCATCATCGCCACCGTGGTTAACATGTTCGTGCGCAGCAGCGGCTTCGACCTCATCCTGAGCTACGTAGGCGTGCTCATCTTCGTGGGCCTCACCGCATACGATACGCAGAAGATAAAGCAGATGTGCCAGCTTGCGCCCGACGTAGGCGAACACATGCAGAAGCTCGCTCTGCTTGGTGCGTTGAGCTTGTATCTCGACTTCATCAACCTCTTCCTCTATCTGTTGCGCATTTTCGGCAACAATAAGGAGTAAACCGACCGGTTGCGTACGGTGTCCGACCGGATCGCGTTCGGTGTCCGATCAGATTGCGTCCGCCGTCCAATCGGGTTGCGTTCGGTGTCCGATCAGATTGCGTTCGGTTGACGACGACTCAGACTCGCGACTTATAGAGCGAAAGCTAAAGACATACATAGCTTTTAGTTAGAAACCAATACGGGGAATCGCCGCTTTGTTTTGATAGTTTTACGGTCAAAACGAGTGCGATTCCCCGTTTTTTGTGCCCGTTCATCAACGCATGATATGATTTATTGAACGAATGGGGGTGTTTGTTGAATAAATTTGTGGGTTTCTGGTTTATTGAATAACTTTGCAAGCGTAAAAAGGAAGAATAGTTTAGTATTACAAGTAGTAATTGTTAGAGAGTTAATAATTTAGAGAGTTATAATAAAAGTAAGTTAGAGAGTTATTTAGAAGAAATTTAGAGTTTACACACATACATCAGATTACGTTTCATACACACATTAAGCAATGTTATTTAAGCAAAAGACTACAAGTATTAGAGTATGTCCACAGTGGTGGAGTCACAAACGAATGAATTTTGTTGTTGATTAATAGTTTTTTCGTGAGAAAAGGTTATAAAAGTACGGGGCTATCTTTAGTCCCGTTTTTTTTGTTTATAATTGAAAGTTGAGAGTTGAGAGTTATGATATGCTTTGTTGTTTGAGTTTTTGCTCGCCATTTATAACTTCTAAGAGTAATCATAACTCTCAACTCTAAATTCTCAATTCTCAACTGAACGAATTGAAAATTCGTTCTACCTTCCCAAATACTTGTCTGCCAAGTATTCGCTCAGCGCATCCTTATACATATCTCCGATTGGCAGATACGTGTCAGTATCCATCATGATGCGGTTCTTAGTCACCTCCTGCACATGATTCATGTTCACAATATACGAGCGATGAATACGCAGGAAGTTGGACGGCAGACGCTCCTCCATGCGTTTCATGGCAAGAAGCATGATGATAGGGCGCGACTGTCCGTCTACATGCACCTTCAGATACTCCGACATGCCCTCGATGTAGCGTATGTCGGCTATCTTTACGCGCACCACCTTATGCTCCGTCTTCAGGAAGATGTTCTCGTCTGTCTGCTCAGGCTCAGGCTCAGCGGTGAGAGTCAGCGGCGCATTGTTGTGCTCATAGCGTTCCTTTACGCGCAGAGCGGCACGACGGAAGTCGTCCAGACTGAACGGTTTGAGCAGATAGTCTACGGCGTCAACCTTGAATCCGTCGATAGCATATTCCGAATAGGCTGTGGTAAAGACCACGAGCGGCGGCGCCACGAGCGAGCGCACGAAGTCCATGCCGTTAAGGTCGGGCATGTTGATGTCGATGAAGATGACGTCAACGCGTTCGCTGTTGATTATGTCGCGCGCTTCGAGAGCACTTTGACACTCGCCCACGAGCGTAAGGAACGGAACCTTCGACACGTAGACTGCAAGTTGCTGGAGAGCCAACGGCTCGTCGTCGATGATAAGAGTCTTTATCATAGTGTAGGATTTATATGTTGAGACGGTTATTGTATATGTTGGGGCTGTTCTTAATCTTGTTCGTTATCTCTGCTGCGCTTTACAGTTCCGAGACATCCGCTGTCTCGGCTTCTGCGCCTGGCAGGCGCGTCTGCATCGGTATGTCGAGCTTCACTTCGTACGTCTTTTCGCCGTCGCTGATGTCGAGCGTGTAGTCGTCGTCGTAGAGCAGTTCGAGGCGTTGGCGCACGTTCTGCAGACCCATGCCTCCCTTCTCGTTCGTGCGTTGCACCTGCGTGGGTTTGCTGTTGCAGCAGCTGAAGAGAAGTCGCTTGTCCTCCACGCGAAGTTTGATGTCGATGAACGACTCCTCGCGGTAGCTTATGCCGTGCTTGAATGCATTCTCCACAAAGATGATCAGCATCAGCGGAGGCAGCTTCAGCTCGGGCAACTGCGGCGGAACATCCACGTTGATGTGCACCTTTCTGGTATATCTAAGGCGCATGAGCTGAACGTAGAGGTTGAGAAACTCCACCTCGCGCGTCAGCGGAATGAGCTTCTTGCTGCCTTCGTACAGAATGTGGCGCATCATCTTCGACAGTTCGACGATGGTAGTCTTGGCACGTTCGGGGTCGATGTCTACGAGAGCATGAATGTTGTTGAGCGTATTCATGAAGAAGTGCGGATTAACCTGATACTTCAGATACTCCATCTGCTGTTCGAGGTTGCGCTGGTCGATAATCTTCTGGCGCTCTCGGTCGCGCTGCGACATGAAGTAGAGCTTCACGCCGAGGTTCATGCCCATAAGCAGCAGTCCGCCGAAGAAAGCCACCAGTTCGCCCGGTCCTAACATCGGCAGCGGATCGATGGGTTGGTACTCCAGCGGCTTGCGGCGCATCGGGTTCTGCGGACTGCAGTAGCGTCCGTCGCCAAGTCGCACAGCCGCCACGCGCTCGTAAGCCAACGAGTCGGCTTTCCACTCCGCCTCCATGCGTGTCTCGTCGATGTGCCTGTGCTTCGGTCGCCCCATGTAGTTGATGAACGTGCCGGCGAGCAGTATGGCTACCGACAGACATAGGTAGGTTCCGGTCTTGCGCTTCTTCAGAAGGATGGGCAGCAGCAGAAAGTTGTGAATGGCGAACATCACAAGCCATATACTTGTGAACGCCCATGCGTGGAATATCTCGCCCCACGAGAAGGTGATGCGGGGGTTGCCTGCCATTCGCGTGTAGATGTTTACCACGGGCGAAGCGTAGAGCATAGCCCAGATGGCAGTGTAGATTGTGTGTTCTTTACGAAAATTCATAGGCTTTTGTTTTTATAACTCTCTTTTCTTTATGTCTCCAATTTGGGGTAGTGTGCCTTTCGGGAAGCCATCTTAAATCTCTAATTCGGGGTAGTGTACCTTCAGAGCAGCCACTCTCTGCTGTGTCTTCTCAAGGAAGGCGCGGTGTTCTGCCGACTCTGGGTTGAACGGGCGGTGGTTGAGCGCAGCTTTTATGGGCAGCCACTCGCTCATGAACGCCTTGGTCTTGCTACTGAAGAACGTTTCGGCGAAGCGTTCCCAGATGTAGTCGACAGCCTGCTGCGACGGGTGCAGCATGTCGGGGGCGTAGAAGCGATAGTCGCGAAGCTCGTCGCACACTATCTCGTACGCCGGGAAGTAGACGCAGGCGGCAGTCTGCCGAGCCACTTCGTCTGCCGCCAGCAGCAGCGTAGCTTTCGACACGGCGCTGCCGTGAAAGCCGTACTTGGCGTAGCGTATGGGGCTGACGGTGAGTATGACGCGCATGTCAGGTCGGCGTTCGCGCAGTCGGGCGATGGCTTCTCGGAGATAATCGGCGCACTCGTCTACGCTGAGGCTGCGTTCGGTGAAGAGTCGCTGTGGTCGCTTTTGGCAGTTGTCTACAATCTCGCCCGTCTCGTTGAGTATGTACACGCGGTTGGTGCCGAGCGTGAACACCGCCGTGCGCGCCACCTCTGCAGTCTCGGCTGCGAGGTAGCGCTCTACGGTGTGCAGAATGCTCGCCGGGTTGTACATCACGCCGTACGGATTGACCGTAGCGTGAAACTTGTCGTCGACGAACCTGCTACCGATGTTGTCGGCGAAGCAGGAGCCTACGAAGAGCATGCGCTCGCATGGGTCGATAGCGAACGGCGACTTGTCTATGGTGACAGGCGTGCGAAATTCCATTACTCTTTTTTTCTTTTTATTTCAAACATTACTCCGCCGATGATAGCGAGAGCCAGCAGCAGATAGGCTGCGTAAGCCGCGGTCTCGGTGTTCTTCACCGACGCCGGCTTGAACGTGAGCACCACGTTGTGCTTGCCCGGCTTCACGTTGATGGCGCGCAGCACGTAGTTTACGCGACCCACCTCTACGTCCTTGCCGTCGACCGTAGCGGTCCAGCCCGGATAGTAAATCTCCGAGAACACGATCACGCCGCCCTTCGGCGACTGCACGGTGTAGCGCAGCTCGTTAGGCTCGTACTTGTCGAGACGCACGAACGCTGTGCCCTCCTGCTTTACGGCGTCGCCCAGCGCTGTCTTGAACTTGCTGTCGGCTACAGCCTCGTGATGCAGGTCGAGACGCTTGATGGCGTCGAGCTCCTGGTTGGCGTTGTCGACATACTGGAGGCGGTCGACGAACCACGCGTTGCCGTAAGCGTACGGGTTCTGCAAGGGCACGGTCTGTCCGCCCTGCAGCGGCATGATGATATACTTCGTGTTGAGCATATTGAGCACCGGATAAACCGAGTCGCCCGGCACGCTTGTCATATCGCCCTGAGCCTTGGCGATGGCAGACATGGCGTGCTGCATCTCGGGCGCGATATACGCGTCGATAAGCTCCTGGTAGCGGCGCAGCTTGGCTGCGTGGTAGCCGCCGATAGACTTGTGATAGTAAGACGTCTCGTTCTCGTTGAACGTGTTCGACGCGAGGTTGAGCACACGATAGTCGGGCGCTGTGTCCTGCAGAATCTGGCGGTCGGTGGCGGTCTCCTGCTGCGGAGTCTCGCGCACGCTGCGCTCCACGAACATTCCGTCGTTGAGGTAGCGCTTGTTCACCTGCCACATATCCACGAGGCAGAGCGCGAAGAGAAGAGCTACGGCGTACTTCGGCTGCAGTTTCTTCAGCAGAGCGAGCACGAGGACAACTGTTCCGGCGAGTATCACGAAGAACGAACGCCAGCAGTCGGCTGTGAATATAGAGATGCGAATCTCGCGCAGATTGCTGATGAGCGGCGTGAGATACTCGCTCGGTATAGAGGCGAGCGCGCGCAGCTCGGCGTTAGACACGAAGTCGGGGAAGAACACCGAAGGCATGATGGCGAACGCCACGCACATGCCCGCCGTGAGCAAGAAGCTGAGCGCGAGCCACGAGCGATTCTTCACCTCGCGGCACACCAGTCGGTGCGAAACCGTGCCGACGAGCAGTGGGGTAGTGCCCTTGAGGAAGTTCTCGGTCTCCAACACCTTCTTCAGCGCCAGCATAGCCAGCAGCGGAATGGTGAACTCGGCGATGACGAGTATCGACGCCACGGTGCGGAACTTGGCGTACATCGGCACATAGTCGAGGAAAAGGTCGGTGAACCACATGAAGTTTCTGCCCCACGAGAGCAGCACGGAGAGCACCGTCGCAGCGAGCAGCGCCCACTTCATAGGGCCTTTCACGATGAACAGACCCAGCACGAAGAGCATCATCACGAACGCTCCGACGTACACCGGACCGCTTGTGCCCGGCTGGTCGCCCCAGTACTGCCCCATCTGCTGGTATATCTGGTAGAACTCGGGGTTGGCTTTCTCCATAGCCTTCTCGTTCTGCGCCAGCGGCACCGAAGCGCCGCCCTTGGTGTTAGGCACGAGCAGCGTCCACGTCTCGTCGATGCCGTAGCTCCACTGCGTGATGTAGTCGCGGTCGAGGCCGCTTGAAGTCTGGTTGGCAGAGTTCTTCTTCACCAGCTCGCTCTTGCCGCGCATCGACTCCTGCGTGTACTGCCACGTATGGTAGAGGTTGGAGAGGTTGATCACCACGCCCAGCACCGCAGCCACCGCGCACACAGCCGTAGCCTTGGCGAAACGCGCCATCTGCTTCTGGCGCAGAGCCTCTACAAGATAGGCTATGACCATGAACAGCACGATGAACAGATAGTAGTAAGTCATCTGCACGTGGTTGGCCTGAATCTCGAGCGCCGTGAACAGACCCGTGAGCACGAAGCCCCAAACATACTTGCCGCGGTAGGCGAGCACGATGCCCGCAATCATCGGCGGCAGATAAGCCAGCGCAATCACCTTCCAGATGTGTCCGGCGGCGATGATGATGAAGAAGTAGCTGCTGAAAGCCCATAGCAGGGAGCCCAGCACAGCCAGCTCGCGGCGGAAGTCGAACGCGCGTAGCAGTATGTAGAAGCCCAAGAGATAGGCGAACACGTACCACACGTTCTCGGGCAGCCACAGATGGTAGAACTTGCCCACGCCGTTAAGCACCTCCTGCGAGTCGTACGACGGCGCCATCTGATACGTAGGCATACCGCTGAACAAGGCGTTAGTCCAGCGGGTGCGCTCGCCCGTGCGCTGATAATACTCGGTAAGCTCCTCGCCCGCGCCGCGTCCGGCCGACGAGTCGTGACGATAGAGAATGCGCCCCTCGGTGTCTGCCGGGAAGAAGTAGGCAAACGCGATGACCGCAAACAACAACACTACCAGCAAGTCTGGTAGAAAGCGTTTCAAAGTCTTCATTGATATTCTTGTTTTTTTTTGATTATACAATGTAAACGTTCACGTTGCGATATACATTAATATATATACAACTCTGCAAAGTTACAGAAATAATTCAAAATACGCCGTAATCGGAGCCTTTTTTCTTGCGCTTTGCGTCGGGCAGCGTCCGCCGTCCGATCGGATTCCGTCCGCCGCCCGATCGGATTCCGTCCGCCGTCCGATCGGATTCCGTCCGCCGTCCGATCAGATTCCGTCCGCCGTCCGATCGGATTCCGTCCGCTGCCCGATGAGAATATCTCAAGGAGTATGGGCAAAAACGTAGCGGAGGTCTCCGGCCTCCGCAGCACCAAGTCGAACACTAATAGTGTAAAAACTGTCACTAAAACAGCTCCGAGTGTCATTCTGTCAGACACGGCACAGCGCCGTTTGTCAGCAAAAAGCCTGCGCAACCCCATTTGGCACGCCATTTGTATATCAGTAAGCGAAAACATCAACCAATTAAAGTAAAAAATAAAAAAACGAAATATTATGGGAAAGATTATTGGAATCGACTTAGGTACTACAAACTCTTGTGTTGCCGTATTTGAAGGCAACGAACCGGTAGTAATCGCCAACAGCGAAGGCAAGCGCACAACTCCTTCAGTCATTGGCTTCGTAAAGGACGGTGAGCGTAAGGTAGGCGACCCTGCAAAGCGTCAGGCCATCACCAACCCGAAGAACACCGTATATTCAATCAAGCGCTTCATGGGCGAGACCTATGAGCAGTGCGCTAAGGAGGTGACACGCGTACCGTTCACCGTAGTAAACGAAGGCGGCTATCCGCGCGTTGACATCGACGGACGCAAGTACACTCCGCAGGAAATCTCGGCAATGGTGCTTCAGAAGATGAAGAAGACCGCTGAGGACTATCTCGGTCAGGAAGTGACAGACGCCGTAATCACCGTTCCGGCATACTTCTCCGACTCACAGCGTCAGGCTACAAAGGAGGCAGGCCAGATTGCAGGTCTCAACGTTCGCCGTATCGTGAACGAGCCGACAGCAGCCGCACTCGCTTACGGCGTAGACAAGGCTAACAAGGACATGAAGATCGCCGTATTCGACCTCGGTGGCGGTACATTCGATATCTCTATCCTCGAGTTCGGTGGCGGCGTGTTCGAAGTGCTCTCTACAAACGGTGATACACACCTCGGTGGCGACGACTTCGACCAGGTAATCATCGACTGGCTCGTACAGGGCTTCAAGGCCGACGAAGGCATCGACCTCTCTAAGGATCCGATGGCTATGCAGCGCCTCAAGGAAGCAGCAGAGAAGGCAAAGATAGAGCTCTCAAGCACCACATCTACCGAAATCAACCTGCCGTACATCTCAGCCGAGGGCGGCGTGCCAAAGCACTTGGTTAAGAGCCTTACACGCTCACAGTTCGAGCAGCTCGCACACGGTCTCATCCAGGCTTGCCTCGTACCTTGCCAGAACGCAATGCGCGACGCAAAGCTCCAGACATCAGACATCGACGAGGTAATCCTCGTGGGCGGTTCAAGCCGTATACCAGCCGTACAGACACTCGTTAAGAACTACTTCGGCAAGGAGCCTTCAAAGGGCGTTAACCCCGACGAAGTGGTAGCCGTAGGCGCATCTATCCAGGGCGCTATCCTCAACAAGGAGAGCGGCGTAGGCGACATCGTTCTGCTCGACGTTACTCCGCTTACACTCGGTATCGAGACAATGGGCGGCGTGATGACAAAGCTTATCGACGCCAACACCACTATCCCGGCTAAGAAGAGCGAGACATTCTCTACAGCCGTCGACAACCAGACAGCCGTAACCATCCACGTGCTCCAGGGCGAGCGCCCGATGGCTGCACAGAACAAGTCAATCGGTCAGTTCAACCTCGAAGGCATCGCACCGGCACGCCGTGGCGTTCCGCAGATTGAGGTGACATTCGACATCGACGCCAACGGTATCCTCAACGTATCTGCAAAGGATAAGGCAACAGGCAAGGAGCAGGCTATCCGCATTGAGGCTTCTTCAGGTCTGAGCAAGGAGGAAATCGAGCGCATGAAGGCAGAGGCAGAGCAGAACGCTGCATCTGACAAGGCAGAGCGCGAGAAGATCGACAAGCTCAACCAGGCTGACTCAATGATCTTCACCACCGAGAACTTCCTCAAGGACAACGGCGACAAGATTCCTGCCGACCAGAAGCCGGGCATCGAGCAGGCTCTGCAGCAGCTCAAGGACGCTCACAAGGCTGCCGACGTGGCTGCCATCGACACCGCCATCGCCAACCTCAACAACGTCATGCAGGCTGCTTCTGCACAGATGTATCAGGGTGGCGCACAGCCGGGCGCAGGTGCTCAGGCAGGTGCTCAGCCGGGCGCAGACAACGGCGCAAAGGCTGATGATAACATCCAGGACGCAGACTTCGAGGAGGTGAAGTAAGCTTGACTTTTAAGAACAGACATTCTGAATAAGAATAAATAATAAGGCGTACAACCGAAATCTTATGGATATCGGTTGTACGCCTTTTTTGTTACACGGACTTGTGTATCTTGTTCAGCATTTATGTATCTTGGTCAGCATTTCCGTGAAGTTGGAGATGACTGGAAGGTATTTTGTTGTGGCTGGAAGATATTTGATTGTGGCTGGAAGATAGGCTGGAAGATATTCCGTTCTCAAGTTTATCTTCCAGTCTTTATAGTGTTAAAAGTCAGAGAGTTGCACCGATTCTGGAAGATATGGCAGATTTTTTCGCGTGCAGAGTCATTGTGTGTGTAGTAGTGTCTGCTTCCGTTTGGTGCCGTTTTATTTGTGTTCCTAACGATATTCTTGGCGTATGATAATACAATAGTTCGTTAAAATTTGAGATAAAGGCTAAGCAGTTTTACGCTGCCAGCCAA
>OIXY01000410.1_pt1 | contig 10482 bp, 8 predicted proteins | sample 1588051 | NCBI WGS metagenome assembly OIXY01 (sample SAMN03283247) | human gut metagenome | biome: human-associated habitat; material: feces | host: Homo sapiens | place: Peru | collected 2012 | reverse complement strand
TTCTCCTGTGTCATACCCTCGTTTTCCAGAAGGTGTTCGTAGGCGAGTGCTATTTCTATGGCGTTGAGGTCTTGGCGCTGGATATTCTCTACGAGCGCCATTTCCATTACGTTCTCATCGCTGATGGTGCGGATGTATGCAGGGATAGCTGTCAGCCCCGCAAGTTGTGAAGCGCGCCAGCGGCGTTCACCGGCGATAATCTGGAATCTGTTTTCTGAAACCTGTCTTAAGGTGATAGGCTGGATGATGCCTATGGCCTTGATGCTTTCGGCGAGCTCATGTAGGGCTTCGTCGTCAAACTCCCGGCGTGGCTGATTGGGATTCGCCTCAATCTGGTCGAGAGAAATTTCATTGATGGTACTGCTGCCCTGGGTGCGCACTCCCTCGGTAGAGATGAGGGCATCGAGTCCGCGTCCTAAAGCGTTGCTCTTTGTACCGTTGTTGTATTTCTTGTGTACTGCCATTTTTTTACTTTGAACTTTTAATTTTGAACATTGAACTTTCTGAAAGGGCTCAATTTCCAAATCTTAACTATTCTTGTTGATAATCTCCTTTGCCAAGGCCAGATGGTTCTTGGCTCCATTGCTTTCTGCATCGTAAAGGATAACTGGGAGACCATGGCTCGGACTCTCGCTCAGCTTCACGTTGCGCTGGATTACGGTCTTGAACACCAATTCCTGGAAGTGGCGTTTCACCTCGTCGTATATCTGGTTGGCAAGGCGTAGACGACTATCATACATGGTGAGCAGGAAACCTTCTATCTCGAGTTTCGGATTCAGCTTGCTCTTGATGATCTTGATGGTGTTGAGCAATTTGCTGATACCTTCAAGAGCGAAATATTCACATTGAACTGGGATGATGACACTGTCGGCTGCCGTCAACGAATTGACGGTGATGAGGCCGAGCGAAGGCGAACAGTCTATCAGGATGTAGTCGTATTCGTCACGGATAGGCTGCAGCAATGTCTTAATCACCTTTTCGCGATTTTTGAGATTCAGCATCTCTATCTCGGCACCTACCAGGTCGATATGACTAGGTATGATGTCGAGTCCATCAATGTCGGTGGTGTAGATGGCATCGCGCACGTCTGCATGGTCGATGATGCATTCGTAGAGCGAGCAGTCTACCTCGCTGATGTCCACGCCCAATCCACTGGAAGCGTTTGCCTGTGGGTCGGCGTCCACTACGAGTACAGTTTTCTCTAGCGTGGCAAGCGATGCTGCCAAGTTAATGGTGGTAGTAGTCTTTCCTACACCGCCTTTTTGGTTAGCTAATGCGATGATTTTTCCCATTTTCTTAGTAAATTTTCGGCAAAGATACAAAAATATTGTGAGAAAGTCGCTATCTTTAAAGGTTTTTTCGTACTTTTGCACCAAAAAGAAAGATATTTTTATGGAAAATAAGAAACCGTTAGTATTAATTTCGAATGATGATGGCTATCATGCCAATGGAATCAAGACCCTGGTGAACTTTCTGAAAGACTGGTGCGACCTGCTGGTTGTAGCACCGGAAAGTGCCCGTTCGGGATTCGCCTGTGCCTTCTCGGCTACTACTCCCTTGCGCCTGAAGCGTCGCCACAATATGGGGAATGATGTGGAGGTTTGGTCATGTAGCGGCACACCGGTTGACTGTGTGAAACTGGCGTTGGATCAGTTTCTTGCTGATCGCAAGCCTGATCTGATTATCGGCGGTATCAATCATGGTGACAATTCGAGCGTGAATAATCATTATTCGGGAACTATGGGCGTAGCTAAGGAGGGCTGTATGCAGCATATTCCAAGCATAGCCTTCAGCAGTTGCAATTATGATGAGAATGCAGATCTCACTCCTTTGCGCGATGGGGTGCTTAAGATAGTTAAGATGGTGCTGGAGAAGGGATTGCCAGAATATACCTGCCTGAATGTCAACTTCCCGGCTTTGCCTCCGTTCAAGGGTTTCAAGGGTTGCCGGATGACTCATGGCTCCTGGATCAATGAGGTGGATCATCGTACGCATCCGCATGGATATGATTATTATTGGATGGTGGGTGAATATCGTAATGACGAACCGGAGGCAACGGATACCGACCAGTGGGCTGTGAATCATGGTTACATCGCTATTACCCCAACTAAGATTGATGTAACGGATTATGATTGGTTAAAGAATTTTGAATTATGAAATATTACCTGATAGTAGGCGAGGCTAGTGGGGATTTGCATGCCAGCAGATTGATGCGCTCGTTGAAAAAAATAGACGAGTTTGCTGAATTCCGTTTCTTCGGCGGTGATTTGATGGCTGCTGAAGGTGGCACTCGCGTCAAGCATTTTAAGGAGTTGGCTTATATGGGTTTTGTGCCTGTACTGCTACATTTGGGTACCATCTTTTCGAACCTGAAGAGATGCAAGGAAGATATTGTGAAATGGAAGCCGGATGTAGTGATACTGGTAGATTATCCGGGATTTAATCTCAAGATAGCTAAGTTCTTGAAAAAGAACACCAATATCCCTGCCTATTATTACATTTCTCCTAAGATATGGGCATGGAAGGAGTGGCGGATCCGCAGCATTAAACGTGATATCGCTGAACTCTTCTCAATCTTGCCATTCGAGGTGCCGTTCTTCGAAAAGAAGCACCGTTATCCTATTCACTATGTAGGTAATCCTACGGCTCAGGAAGTAGGGGAGTTCAGGTCGGGATATCATCAGAGTTTTACGGAATTCTGTCAGGAGAATAATCTTGACACCTATCGTCCTGTTATCGCTTTGCTGGCAGGAAGCCGTCTGCAGGAAATCAAAGACAATCTGCCGGCGATGATTGAGGTGGCTGAGCGTTTTGAAGATTATCAGATGGTGCTTGCCGGTGCACCTTCGATAGACGATGCTTACTATGAGAAGTTTATCAAAGGTACACCTGTCAAACTGGTGCGCAACAAGACTTATCCGCTCTTGTCGCATGCTACGGCAGCTCTTGTTACCAGTGGTACTGCAACCTTAGAGACGGCTCTTTTCGATGTGCCTCAGGTGGTATGTTATGAAACGCCTGTACCTCATCTCATCCGTTTCGGTTTCAAGCATATCATCAAAGTGAAGTTTATCTCGCTGGTGAATCTTATCGCCAATAAGGAGATTGTGCCGGAGATGCTTGCCGACCGCTTTACGGTTGATGGTATTGCCAACGAACTTTATCAGATTCTTCCGGGAGAACCTGGCAGGGATAAGATGTTGGCAGAATATCAGGAAGTTCGAACTCTGTTAGGCGATAAGGTTGCGCCGGATGAGGCTGCGGGCATTATGTTTGATCTTCTGGTTAAGCGTAGGGAAATGCTTCTCCGTTTGGCTCGTGAGCGTGCTGAAGCTGAAGCCAAAGCAGCAGCTGAGGCTGCAGAACGTGCGCGACAGAAGGCGATAGCTGAAGCCGAGGCAGCTAAGAAACGCGCCGAAGAGGAAGCTTTGGCGGCGCAGAAACGGGCAGAAGAAGAGGCTGAACTGGCACGAATAAGGGCAGAAAAAGCCCGACTGGCGGCTGAGGCTAAGGCACGTGAGGCTCAGCAGCGTGCTGCCCAGGCGCAGCATGAGGCATGGGAAGCCCAGAAGGGTGAACGCTTTGAAGAAGAACAGGAAAAAGGTGAAATGTTTTAATAAAAAGCAATCTCTTTCAGTTCTGTGGCGGATATCAATCTGCTGCAGAACTGCTGACTAAGGCAGATTTGTAATCTGCTACCTAGGAGTATTAGCTATCCTAAAAAACAAACCCAAAAATATATATTTAATTTTAAACCCTAAAAAAAATGAAAAAACTAATGACCCTCATTTGTGCCCTCTTTTGTATGGCACAAGTGTATGCAGCAAACCCTGTAAAGCAATGGGGACAGTTGCAGGTAAAAGGTGCGCAGCTTTGCGACCAGAGTGGTAACCCTGTAGTGTTGAGAGGCGTGAGTCTGGGATGGCACAACATCTGGCCTCGGTTCTACAACAAAAAAGCGGTGAAATGGCTTGTGCAAGACTGGCATGCCAACATCATCAGAGCAGCCATGGGAATTCAGATAGACGACAACTATCTGGAAAATCCAGACTTTGCTCTGAAATGCATTACCCAGGTGGTAGATGCCGCCATCAAGAATGATACCTACGTGATTATCGACTGGCATGCACACAAGATGCATACAGCCGAGGCTAAGGCCTTCTTCGGAAAGATGGCGCAGAAGTATGGTAAATATCCTCATGTGCTTTACGAACTCTACAATGAACCTGTTGAGGATAAATGGGAAGACTTGAAGGTATACGCTAAAACCATCATCACGGAAATCAGAAAGTATGATCCGGATAATATCATCCTGATGGGCTGTCCGCATTGGGACCAGGATATTGATATCGTGGCAAAGAGCCCTATCGAGGGTGTGGAGAATGTGATGTATACCCTTCATTTCTATGCAGCCACCCATAAAGATTATCTGCGTGATAAACTGGAGGCTGCCGTGAAGAGCGGTTTGCCGGTCTTTGTATCAGAATGTGCTGGTATGGAGGCTTCGGGTAATGGTCCTCTGGCTCCTGATGAGTATCAGAAATGGCTCGACGTAATGGAGAAAAACAAGGTGAGTTGGGTAAACTGGTCGGTTTCGGATAAGGATGAAACCTGTTCCATGATTTTGCCACGTGCCAAGGCTACCGGCAACTGGACAGATGATCTCATCAAGCCATGGGGCAAGATGGTGAAGCAGGCACTGAAGAAATATAACAGATAACAGCATAGTTTATCGCAAGTACTTTCGTGAGCCAACGAAGCTACTTGTGTTTTTTATGGTGATATGAAAAAAAAGCAGGGGTTCTTTGAGGAATCCCTGCCTTTCTTTGTGCTTGACCAAACTAAAGTTTGGCCTTTATCTCATAAAAGATGTATTATCCAAACAACTGGATGGTGTATAGGTAGATTACTGCTGCCGGTATCGCCATGAGCGAAGAGTCGAAGCGGTCGAGCATGCCTCCATGTCCTGGCAGGATGTTGCCGCTATCCTTTACTCCGAGGGTACGCTTGAAGAGGCTTTCTACCAGATCGCCCCATGTGCCGAAGAATACCACAACCAGACCTAAACCTTCCCAACCGAGAATGCTGAGACGGTGGGCTTCACCATCATTGGCAATATAGCCGATAATGCCTGCTGCTATCAGTACGAATATGCCTCCGCCTATGCTGCCTTCCCAACTCTTGGCTGGACTGATGCGAGGAAAGAGCTTATGCTTGCCGAAAAGCGAACCGCTGCAATAGGCACCGGTATCATTGGTCCAGAGGAAAATGAAAATGCTCAAAGGCAACAGCATGTCGTAATGTATCTGGCCATCGAAAGCTGATGTCTCGAAACTCAATACATTGATCATCGAGAAAGGCAAGGCGATGTACAACTGAGAGAGCATAGTGTAAGCCCAATCGTTGATGGCATCCTTGTTGCCTGTATACAGTTCGCTGATGAAGAGATAGAGGATGGTGAGCAGATAAGGTACGAAAACCACGAAATTGCCCACAATGCCCATGCGGAAACCAGCCACGGCAAGGAAGAAGTAAACACCCGCCACGGTGCTGATGAAACGGTTTACCGTAACATTCTCCTTCTGGTTAACTAATCCGCAATACTCCCAGATGCTCAATCCTGTAATGAGGGCGAACAGGATAACCATTGCCCTGGGATTGAGAAAGCAAGATACCATGCACACTACGAATAATACGCCTGTGATGGATCTTATCACTAGATTCTTCTGTTTGTCAGTCATATCGGTTTGTTTTATTCGTTCTTGTTTTCTTCCGAAGCTTCATCCTTTTTGGAAGTCTCATCAGAATCAGCATTCTTCTTCTGGTTCTCTTCATGCTCCTTAATGGCAGCCTGAACTTCAGGAAGTTCCTTTACGGCGTCATCGTCTATCTTAGGCTGTTCGTCTTCCATGATTTCCTGCGAACGGCTCAACCAAGGGCGTTTGCCAAAGATATGTTCTACGTCTTCTGCCATAATCACCTCTTTCTTGATCAGGAGCTCTGCTAAGGCATTGTGACCTTCCTTGTGCTCCATCAGAATGTTCTTGGCACGGGTATACTGCTCGTTGACAATCTTCAGAACTTCCTGGTCTATCTCGCGGGCTGTAGACTCTGAGTACGGACGCTGGAATGCATATTCGTTCCGGTTGTAAAAGCAGATGTTTGGCAACGTCTTGCTCATACCGAGATAAGCTACCATACCATAAGCACTCTTTGTGGCGCGCTCCAGGTCGTTCATGGCTCCTGACGAAATATGACCGGTGAAGAGTTCTTCTGCGGCACGTCCACCCATTAATGAACACATCTCGTCGAGCATCTGTTCCTTTGTGGTTATCTGGCGCTCTTCTGGCAGATACCATGCAGCACCGAGAGCCTGACCACGAGGCACGATGGTAACCTTGATGAGAGGGTTGGCATACTGGCAGAACCATGAGATGGTTGCGTGGCCTGCTTCGTGGAGAGCGATGCTACGCTTCTCGTCGGCAGTCATCACCTTAGTCTTCTTCTCCAGACCGCCTACAATACGGTCTACTGCATCGAGGAAATCCTGTTTGCACACAGCCTTCTTGTCGTGGCGTGCAGCAATGAGGGCTGCCTCGTTACAAACGTTGGCAATATCTGCACCCGAGAACCCTGGAGTCTGACGGGCTAGTAGATCAACATCTACTGTTTCGTCTATCTTGATAGGTTTGAGATGAACCAGGAAGATAGCCTTACGTTCGTTCAAACCAGGGAGATCTACGTGAATTTCGCGGTCGAAACGTCCGGCACGGAGCAAGGCGCTGTCGAGCATGTCTACACGGTTGGTAGCTGCAAGGATGATGACACCACTGTTGGTGCCGAAACCATCCATCTCTGTAAGGAGAGCGTTCAAGGTGTTCTCGCGCTCATCATTACCACCCATGGCTGGGTTCTTGCTGCGGGCACGGCCTACAGCATCAATCTCATCGATAAAGATGATACAAGGTGATTTCTCTTTAGCCTGACGGAAAAGGTCGCGTACACGTGAGGCACCTACACCTACGAACATTTCAACGAAGTCGGAACCGCTCATGGAGAAGAAAGGTACGCCAGCCTCGCCGGCAACAGCCTTAGCCAAGAGGGTCTTACCAGTTCCCGGAGGGCCTACGAGAAGGGCTCCCTTTGGAATCTTACCACCCAAGTCGGTATATTTTTGTGGGTTTTTCAGGAAGTCTACAATTTCCTTCACTTCCTGCTTGGCCCCTTCCTGTCCGGCCACATCCTTAAAGGTGATGCCGATGGCATTTCCCTTTTCGTACATCTTAGCTTTGCTTTTGCCCACGCTGAAGATGCCGCCGCCCATACCGCCGCTGCCCATACCGCCGCTGAATCTTCCAGACATCCAAAGGATGAAGAATACGAAGAAGAGCAGAGGTGCCAGATTGAAGAGCGTGCTTAAGAAGTCGTTATCCTTCTGGTTGTCGTAGCTGAAGGAGCGTATCTTCTTTTCCTTCAACATCTGGTTGGCATAGCGTTCCACTTCGTCAACCGAGCCGAACTGTACTTTTACGTATGGGTTAGGACCAACAGACTTTGCCGGCATATTGTATACATCGCGCGTATATTTCGGGTTGATGTATATTTTGAGGGTGCTTTCTGTTTTATTGGCCACAACACTGAGCACATAACCCTTGTCTACATACTGTTTGAACTGGGTGTATGTGGCTTCCTTGGCAGCGCTGCCTCCAATCGCATCGCCTCCTCCTGTAAAGAAGAGGATAATCATGGTGATGAGGCAGATGGTGAAAAGCCAGGTCATATTAAATCGTGGCATCTTTGGTCCACCATTGCCACGAGGCTTCATATTATTGCTTTGTTCCATTTTATTTTATATGTATAACTTTTAGTCGAAAAACAATGTCTGATCCATCATGTAGGATGGGAGAGACTGACTAGTCGAGATCAGGTATATGGGTGAGCTTTGCATCCTCCCATAAATGTTCGAGGTCGTAATAAGCACGTACTTCCGGAAGAAAAATGTGTACTAATACGTCGACAAAGTCCATTGCCACCCACTGGTCGTTGCCGAGACCTGCTACATTTACAGGTTTTTCTTTCAGGTTCTTGCGCACGATGTCTCCCACAGAACCTGCGATAGCTTCAACCTGAGTAGGGCTTCCTCCCTGGCAGATGATGAAGTACTTGGCAATGCTTCCATCGATTTCTGTCAGGTCGGCGATAACAATGTCTTGACCTTTCTTTTCTTGTATACCTTCTTTAATAGTCTCTACGAGTTGTTTAACTGTGTTCATTTATCTTTTCTTTCTTACTTAATTTATATTCTCTATTTTTCTGCAAAGATACATTATTATAATGGAAAATCGACTTAAAAGGCAAAAAAAATGTAGAAAATTAAAGAAATTGCGCTTTTTTTAGAAAAAAGTGCCGAAAAATTTTGTAGGTTCAAAAAAAACTAGTACCTTTGCACTCGCAATTGAGAAATGAACATCTCTTTTGCTGATATTGGGATATGGTGTAATGGTAACACTACAGATTCTGGTCCTGTCATTCCTGGTTCGAGTCCGGGTATCCCAACTCATACGGTAAGGCATCTTTCAGTAATGAAAGGTGTTTTTTTTGTTTATAGGAATTCTGTTTTATTTTATGGAGTATTCATAACAATAAACCCCAGAGCTTTCGCCCTGGGGTTTATTGTATTTATTTCTTCTCGGCATCAATAGCCTTGATTTTCTGCTTTACCATTTCGAGGTCAGCCTTGAGTTTCTCAATCTTACGGTTCATTTCTTCTACCAGGCTGTTGCCCTTCTTGCTGGCCGTATTGAAGAAACCGAGGTTGTTCTCGTAGGTAGTAATCTCGCTGCGCAACTGGTCGTAGCGGCGCAAGAGTTTACCACGCTCATTGCCGAGTGCATTGCCGCCTTCCTTGGCAACATTCTTCAAGTTGTTCTTGAAGTTGTCGAAGTGGCGCTTTGCGTTGGTGGCGTGAAGTTTCTCGTAGGCTGCATCGATAGCCTCATGATACTCTTTATAGACCTTGTCTTTCTCTTTGAAAGGAACGTGTCCGATTGCACTATATTGCTTGGCAAGATCTTTGAGTTTCTTCTGGAAATCGTTGTCTGAAATCTCTGCAACTACAAGTTCCTTGAGTTGGGCAATAATGTTGCGCTTCTTGTCCAGATTGGCATGTTCCTCGCTGCGTGAACCGGCATTCTGCTTGTTGCGGGCTTCAAAGAACTTGTTGCAGGTATCCAGAAATTCCTTCCAGAGCAATTCGCCTTGTTTATGAGGTACGGTACCCACCTTCTTCCATTCTTTCTGAAGAGCGATGAACTTGTCGCCAGTCTTCTTCCAGTCTGTACTGTCAGCCAGTTCCTTTGCCTTGTTTACGAGTTGCTGTTTCTTTTCGAGATTGGCAGAGTAGGTATCTTTCAATCCTTTGAAGAATTCTGCCTTCTTGTTGAAGAATTCATCGTTGGCGATGCGGAAACGCTCGAAAATCTTGACGTTCATCTTCTGAGGGGCAAAACCGATAGTGCGCCACTCTTTCTGAATCTCTATGATTTCCTGGGTAACCTTCTCCCAGTCCTTGGCAGTCTTGTATTCTCCTTGGTTGGCAGCCTCTACCTTTTCGCAGAGGGCAGTTTTCTTGGCGAGGTTTTCCTCTTCCTTGGCACGCAGGTCTTCGAAGTGCTGCTGGTGCTTCTTGTTGATAACAGTGCTGGCAGCCTTGAAACGTTCCCAAATCTGCTCTCTCAACTCCTTGGCAACAGGACCGATTTCGCGATATTGCTGGTGGAGGTCCTGAAGCTGGTGGAAGGCAGAAATAACATCCTCTTCCTCATTGAGCTTCTCTGCAGCCTCGCAGAGTTTGGTCTTGGCTTCAAGATTCTTCTTGAAATCATATTCGCGGGCTTCGCTGTTCAACTTGAGCATGTCGTAGAACTGCTCTACATAGAGCTGGTAGTTCTTCCATACCTCGTTTGCCTTGTCTGCAGGGATGTTCTTGATTTCCTTCCATTCCTGCTGCAAGGCCTTGAAGTCCTGATATGATTTGTTGGCCTCCTCCGGTGAGGTGGTCATGGCCTTTATCTTTTCGATAATTTCCTCTTTTTTGCGGAGATTATCTTGTTTTTCTTCTTCTTGTGCCAGGAAGATCTTGGCTCTTTTCTCCTTGATGAGTTGCATCTCAGCCTTGAAGGCTTCTTCGGTGTCATCCGGTAGAAGGATATACTTCTCTGGGTCACCGCCTTTTGCGAGATACTCTTTCATCTGTGCGTCTCTTTCTGCGAGATGAATCTTGTAGAAAGTAGTCTTGAGTAGGTCGAGTTCCTCCTTGTTTGGATTTTCGCTGCTATGAGCGATTTCCTTTACTCTTTCGAGCACTTCCTGCTTGGTGGCATAAGCCTTCTTGGCAGGGTCTTCCAGGGTGCTCTGCTGCAACAGAGCTTTTTCTTGAGAGTCCATCATGTCACTTTGTTTAGTTTATGATTCGAGTTTCTT
>OIXY01000409.1_pt1 | contig 10525 bp, 7 predicted proteins | sample 1588051 | NCBI WGS metagenome assembly OIXY01 (sample SAMN03283247) | human gut metagenome | biome: human-associated habitat; material: feces | host: Homo sapiens | place: Peru | collected 2012 | reverse complement strand
CTGTACCTCCGCTTCCGGCTGCTGCCAAAGCAAGCGGATAGCGGCACACAGCATAGCCGCCCGGTAGACAGCGCACAGCAGCCACAGCAGCAAAAGCAGTGCATCCATGCGGGAAAAGCTGCCGCCGCTCCACGCCCGCAGCAGTTCCAGCCGAGGGTATGCACCGCTGCCAAACAGCAAAGCGCCGCCCAGCAAAGCCGCTGCCTGCACCGCAAAGCCCCATACCGGCAGCCAGACCGTGCGGCGGGCAGACCGCGTACTGCACAAAAGGGCTCCGGCAAAGTATTCTGCATAAACCGGTACGCCCCAGTTTGCTGCGGTCGGCTGTGCCGGGGTAAACAGCCGGTACCAGTGTAACTGCCCTGCAAGCCCCAGCAGGCAGACCACGCCGCCTACAGTAGCAAACCACCACAGCACCCGCGCCGAGGCATTCCAGCTTGCGGGACGGATGCGCCACCCCGCCCAGAGCAGCAGCGGTAGAAAACCCAGCAGCGCCATGGAGGAAAACTCTGTCGCGCACAATCCTTGCGCCTGCGCGAGGGTGTGCACCAGTTCCATAAAAAGCCCAGCTGTCAGCGCCAGCCGCACCGCCAAGGAGGGCGCTTTGTTCTGCAGCGCCGCCGCTGCCTGCGCCGAAAGGATGCACAGGCACACAGTGCCGACTGCGCCCAGCCACAGCGCCCGGCGCACCGAGACGCCTTGCGGGATGCCTTCTGCCAGCGCTGCGGTGACCACGCTGAGGGTCAGCGCCGCCGGAGTAAAGCGTTCTGTTTGCCGCTTCATGACTGCCGCTTCCCCCTCTCCCGCTTTTGCCAGATATTGAACCCATGCCGGGACAGCTGCCGGTAGTTTCGGCGCAGAACGCCGTCCTCGGAAAGCGGCTGCTGCGGGAAGGGGTGCGGCGCAAGGTATGGCACGCCCAGCGCCTCGGTGCTGACGATGCTGAGCAGAAAACCGAAAAACGCTGCTGCCAGTCCCACCGGCCCGGCAAGCCCTGCCAGCAGCACCGTGCCGATGCGCAGCAGGGTGGCAGGCTCGTACAGGCCCGGGGTGACAAAGACCGCAATGGCCGTAATACTTGCCACAAAAATGACCGGGGTGCTCATGAGCCCGGTGGCAATGGCGGCATCGCCAATGATGAGCGCCGATACCAGACTGACCGAGTGCCCCAGCGACTGCGGCATCCGCAGCCCTGCCTCCCGGATGATCTCTAAAATCAGGATCACCAGCAGCATCTCGGCAAACAGGGGCAGCGGGGTTGCTTTTTCGGCTGCTTCGATCTTATACAGAAGCTGCGGGGGCAACAACTCCGGCAGATACACCGCCACGCATACAAAGACCCCCGGCAAAAACACCGTAAGGTAAAAGGAAAAGTACTTCAGCACCCGCAAAAAAGAGGAAAAAACCGCCGTGGAAGCGTAATCGTCCAGACACTCAAACTGCTCGCTGAAGAGCGCGGGCAGCACCAATGCCGAGGGACTGCCGTTGACTAGGATCACAAGCTTCCCCTCGCAAAGCTTCGCGGCGGCGACCGCCGGGCGCTCGGTGTAGTGTACCGGGGTGAACAGCCGAACCTTGCCGGGCAACAGCCACGGCACAAAATAGCTGGAGTCCAGCAGCAGTTCCGGCCTTGCACTTTGCAAAATGGTGCGCCCCCGGCGCACCATGGCGGGGTCGGCACGGTCCTTGCAGTAGCAAAGAGCGTACTCGGTATTGCAGCAGGTGTGCGCCTGTGCAGCCTCCTGCACAAGGGTATCGGTGCGGACAAGACGGCGCAAAAGGCTCAGGTTCACCCGCAGCAGGTCGGTAAAGCCTTCTCTGCTGCCGCGCAGGTTGCCCTCGGCAGAGGGCTCCTGCACCGAGCGGAACTTGAGCCCCTGCACCGAAAATGCAATACCGTTGCTGCACCCTTCTAACAGCAGCACTGCCATGCCGGCTGTCAGCCGCGCTACAAGCTGCGGCATATCCTGTACCGGGGCGCTCTCGGCCGGAAAAGCCGAGCCATGCAGGATATGTGCATAGGCCTGTGCGCCGGTAAGCCGAACAGAAGCAGACTGACGTCCGGCAGCGTCCAGCAACAACTCCCAGAGCGAATCAAGGCTTGCCATGCCGTCAAACATTACGACACACCCCGGACAGCCGTATAAAACGATCTTCTTCGCATAATAATCTGCCGAATTGCCAAACCTAGCATCAAGCGCGGACAGGTTTTCTGCAAGGCTTTGCGAAAGCAGCTGCACATCCATCACTCCTTTGTGTGTGCAGTATACCCGCTTTGCCGCAGCGGAATACGCCGCGCACACCGCACCGGGAGGGTTTGTGCATGAAACTGCTGCTTTGCCGCACCATTATCCTGTATCTCTGCGTTTTGTTTGCCATGCGGCTGATGGGCAAACGCCAGCTGGGAGAGCTGCAGCCGGAGGAACTGGTATCCACCATCCTTATCTCCAATCTGGCGTCCATCTCCATTGAATCCGAGGATGTGCCCATCACCGCCAGCCTCATCCCGCTGTTCCTCATTGCGGCGCTGGAGTTGCTGGGTTCAGTGGTGAGCTTCCGCAGCCAGAAATTCTTCAATTTTCTCTCCGGGCGTCCCAAAACGGTCATTCTGGACGGAAAGATCGATCAGAACGCTTTGCGGATGCTGCGGCTGACCACCGCCGACCTGATGGAGGCGCTGCGCGGCAAGGATATCTTCGACCCGCGCAGAGTGTCTTATGCCGTGATTGAAACAAATGGTACGCTGTCGGCGGCGCTGCGCCCGGAGCAGGAAGCAGCTACCCTGTCGGACTTGCAGCTGAAGGTACAGCAGACGCAGGCCACCATCCCCTTTGTGCTGGACGGGCAGGTACTGGAGGACAATCTGCGCTGGTGCGGCAAGGACCGTGCGTGGCTGGAACGCACCGCCACGGCGAACACGGTTCTGCCACAGGAAATTTTACTGCTCATCGGCAACGAGACCGAGGACTATTTTCTGCTGAAAAAGGAAGGCCGTCAGCCGGGAGGAAAGCGATGAAGCGGATCTATGCGTGTATCCTGATCGTAGCCGCGCTGCTGGGGGTATCCCTTTATAGCAGCGGCCGGGTGCAGGGCTTTGCACAGGATATCTCAGCCGATTTAGACTGCGCCCTTGAGGCTGTGCGGCAGAAGGACTTCCCCACTGCACGGCAGGCACTTGCCGAGGGTGCAGAACTGTGCGACACGATGCGGGAAACCATGAGCCATCTGCTGCGCACGGCAGACTACACGGAACTGGAAGCTGCACTGCGGGCGGCAGACGGATACCTTGAGCAGCAGGCCGCAGAGGATGCACTGGGTGAGTTGCGCCGCGCACAGGTAGAGGTAGAGCGACTGGAATGGCTTGCCCGGCGTCTGGTATAAGGTGAACAAAAAAAGGACACTGCACAGGTCTTGTGCAGTGTCCTTTTTCGTGATAGCTTACTGGTTTTCCTTGCGGTCGCCCACAAGCTTTTTCAGTTCATCAAGGAAGCTTTCCACGTCTGCAAACTGGCGGTAGACCGAGGCAAAGCGGATATAAGCCACCTCATCGATCTTTTTCAGTTCCTGCATGGTCAGTTCACCAATGCGCACACTGGGGATCTCGCGGTCGTAGGAGCTGAACAGGGACTGCTCGATGCTGCTGACGGCGCGTTCCAGCGTTTCGTAGCTGACGGGGCGCTTGGCGCAGGCGCGCAGCATGGCGTTGAACAGCTTCTGCCGGTCAAAGGGCTCGCGGGAGTTATCCTTTTTAATGACCACCAGCGGCACCGTTTCCACCACCTCGTAGGTGGTAAAACGCATATGGCAGTTCAGGCACTCGCGGCGGCGGCGAATGCGCTCGTTGTCTTCCGTGGGGCGGGAGTCGATCACCTTGGATTCCTCCGCGCCGCAATAAGGGCACTTCATTTTTTGTTCCTCCGCCTCAGTTTTTCTTTTTGCTGCGCTCGCTCCATAGCACCCATGCCGAGGTGGAAACGCACAGAGAGGTGTACACACCGCTGATCATACCCATCATCAGCGGGAACGCAAAGGTAAAGATACTGTCCAGACCGTACAGCTTTGCCACGATGCACATGACGCCCAGTGCCATCACGGTAGTGATGGTGGTGATCAGGGTGCGGCGGGCAGACTGATTGACCGACTGGTTGACCAGTTCTTCAAAGCTGCCCTTTTTGCCCATAAGGGCGCGGTTCTCGCGGATACGGTCGTACACCACAACGGTATCGTTGATGGAGTAGCCGAGGATGGTAAGCATGGCAGCGATAAAGTTGCCGTCCAGCGCGGTGCGCAGCAACACAAAGGTGCCGAACACCACCATCAGGTCGTTGACCAGCGCCAGCACTGCCATCATACCGCCGGTCAGACCGCCAATGTTCTTGAAGCGCAGGGCGATATACAACAGAATGAGCACCAGTGCAAACAGCACAGCCACCAAACTCTTCTGCAGGAACTTGGTGCCCATGGCCGCGCTGACGTTGCTCAGGGACAGCTGGGCAAACTGGTTGTCCGGGTAGTTCTCGTTCAGGGAGTCCTGCAGGTTCTCTACCTGCTCGGTGGTCACGGTCTCGGTGCCGGGCATGGAGATCTTCAGAGTCTGGTCGCCGGTGGCCACGTTCTCACCGGTCTGCAGGGTCAGGCCGGTGTTTCCCAGCGCCGCAGCAGCAGTCTTTTGCACAGCGGACTGGTCAAAGCTGCCCTCGTAGGACAGGGTGATCATGGCACCACCGGTGAACTCGGTATCCAGATGCACACCGAACACTGCGGCACACAGCAGGATCACTGCCATCAGGCAGGCAGAGAAAGTCAGGAACTTTTTGCGCAGGGCAACGAAATTCACCGGCTTCTTTTCGGCCTTCTCCTGCCCGGGCTTTGCAGCGCCGTACAACCACGGATTGCGCAGTGCCTTGATGGCAGCTGCACCGCGGATCATCACACGGGTAGCGAACACGCCGAACACGAAGTTCAGCAGCACGCCGGTGAGCAGCGTATAGCCGAAGGCGTAGATGGTGCCTGCAGTAGAGGGGCCGAAGGCAAAGAACACAAAGTGCAGTGCCTTGGCAAACAGGCCGTCCGAGGGGCCAAAGGCGCCCATGAGCACGATGGCCACGATGACGATGGTCACGTTGCCGTCAATGATGGGGGTCAGGCCGCGGGCAAAGCCGCTCTTCAGTGCGCCGTCCAGAGATTTACCGTTTTTCAGTTCTTCCTTGATGCGCTCGGCGGTGATAACGTTGGCATCCACGCCCATGCCGATGGCCAGAATGATGCCTGCAATGCCGGGCAGGGTCAGGGTAAAGCTTTCAAACACTGAGAAGTAGCCGGATACAAAGGCCAGCGTAGCCGCCACCTGACCGGCCAGCGCGATGCAGGCCAGAAAGCCCGGCAGACGGTACAACACCGTCATGAACACCACGATGAGGGCAAAGGCGATCAGGCCTGCCAGCACCATAGCGCCAAGGCTGTTTTCACCCAGACTGGGGCTCACGGTGGAGTAGCTGTCCACGCTCAAAGCAAAGGGCAGCGCACCGGAGTTGATCTGGCGTGCCATCTTGACCACGGCATCCTGCGTAAAGGGATTAGAAGCCGAACTGGTGATGATGGCCTGTCCGTCGGTAATGGCGGTGTTGACGGTGGCGGTGCTCACGTTCTCGTCGTCCAGCCAGATGCTGATGCTGCCCTTATCGGCGGCCAGCTTGGTGGTGGCATCGCCAAAGGCCTTGGCACCCTCGGTGGTGAACTTGAGGGCAACGTAATACTCAGCACTGCCGCCGTTGCTCACAGCACCGTACTGTGCCGAAGCACTTTCGACCATGGAGCCGTCCAAAATCAACTCGCCGTCCTTGCTGGCGCCCTCGCGGAAGGTCAGGTAGGCGGTGGTGCCGATCTCCTGAATGGCAGACTCGGGGTCAAATTCCGTCTCGCCGGACTGCCACGGGAACTCCAAGATCAGGCTGTCGGATTTGTTGTCCACATACAACTCGTAGTCGGTCACGTTCAATGCGACCAGACGGTTCTCAATGACCAGTCGGGCGGCATCCAGCTGCTCGTCCGTGGCATCGTAGCCATCCGAGGGCACAAAGGTGACGTTGACGCCGCCCTTAATATCCACACCAAAGCGGATATCCTTTGCACCCTTGATATAAGTGGTGGTCACATCGCCGTATTTTGCCGACACGCCAAAAAAGGCGGTGTAGACAAACACAACGATCAGCAGCGCGGTAACGACCAGCTGCCATGCTTTGCCTTTTGTTTTCATAAATCAGGGAACCTCCAAAAGCGGCGGCTGTGCAGCCGCAGCCGTTTTTGTTGTGAACCGCAAGTTTTGCCGGCGGTTCCTCTCCTCACAGAGCAGCCGTCGTGCCGACTTTTCTGTGATAAAACTCCCCTGCCAGCCCTGCAAAGAGCCCCGCAGAGGAGAATATACAAGTTATTTCAAGCCTTAGGCCATATCAGCCAGCAGCTTTTCCACAACGGCCAGACGCACGCAGACGCACAGCAACTCGGAAGCGGTCTCCACCTCGTCCAGGCTGGGATAAGTGGGTGCGATGCGCAGGTGAGAGTCCTGCGGGTCCTTGTGATACGGATAAGCCGAGCCTGCGCCGGTCAGCACCAGACCTGCATTCTTGCACAGTTCCGCCACGCGCTTAGCGCAGCCGGGCATGACATACAGGCTGATGAAGTAGCCGCCCTTGGGGTTGGTCCAGTGGGCAATATCGCCGCAGGGGGTGAGGTTGGCGGCAAAGGCAGTCTTGACGGCATCAAAGCAGGGCACCAGACGGCGGCGATGCTTTGCCATGTGTGCCAGAACGCCCTCCTTGTTCTTCAGGAAGCGGACGTGGCGCAGCTGGTTCATCTTATCGTAGCTGATGATCATCACCGCAAAGCGCTTGCACATATACTTCATGCTGTTGTCGCTGCAGGCAATGGCAGAAACGCCGGCACCCGGGAAGGTGATCTTGCTGGTAGAGGTGAACATAAACACTCGATCCTGCGTGCCATACTTCTTGCTCACGTTCAGCAGCACAGGGGTCTCGATGATCTCCTCGGTCAGGTGATGGACGATGTAGGCCTCGTCCCAGAAGATCTTGAAATCCGGGGCGGCGGTCTTCATCTTGGCAAAGCGCTCGATGGTCTCATCGCTGTAGGTGTAGCCATCGGGGTTGGAGTACTGCGGCACGCACCAGATACCCTTGATGGTATCGTCCTCTGCCACCAGCTTTTCCACAACGTCCATATCGGGGCCGTTGGGGGTCATAGGCACGCTGATGAGTTCAAAGCCGAACTCCTCGGTAATAGCAAAGTGACGGTCATAGCCGGGCACCGGGCAGAGGAACTTGCGCTTCTCCACCTGAGACCAGGGGCAGGGAGACTCCGGGAAGCCGAACACATAACCGATGTTGATGAGGTTATACATCAGCTGCAGGCTGGAGTTGCCACCCACGAACACCTCGTTGGGCTTTACGCCGAACACATCTGCAAACAGGGCGCGTGCCTCGCTCAGACCCTCCAGCTCGCCGTAGTTGCGGGCGTCGGTGCCTGCATCCGTGGTGTAGTCGGTCATCTTCAGCAGGTCCATTGCCAGATCCATCTGGTGAGGGCCGGGCTTGCCGCGTGCCATATTCAGCTTCAGACCCTTTGCCTGAAACTGCTTGTATTCCTGCTCCAGCGCTGCCTTTTCAGCGGTCAGCGCATCGCGATCCATCTCGTGATAATTTGCCATTGAAAACACACTCCTTTATAGTACTCTTCCTGTTACCCAATACTGTGGCTCATCTTTTGCGGTATGCCCCTGCCAGAGAGCACATGCCGCACGATCCACACTTTACTATTATAGTACATTTTCCTGTCAGAAACAAGAATTTGAAAGCAAAAAGCCCTGCCAAAAGCAAAAAGCTTTCGAAACAGGGCTTTTAGGCGGGTACACTCCCCTGCTGTGCGGCAATGCCGTCAGCTGAGAGCGACCTGATTTTTATAGCGTTTACGCACGGCACCGTATTCCAGATGTGCCTCGCCGCCCTCCACGGTGTCCTCGTCCACGGTCACGCGGATGATGGTGGCATCGCTGGGCACCTTGTACATGATGGGCAGCAGAATGCTTTCCATCACGCTGCGTAAGCCGCGTGCACCGGTCTTGCGCTCAATGGTCTTGCGGGCAATGGCGTGCAAAGCTTCGTCCGTGAAGGTAAGTTCCACGTTATCCATGCCCAGCAGTTCCTTATACTGCTTGACCAGACTGTTGCGGGGCTCCTTGAGCACGCGCACCAGTGCATCCTCGTCCAGATCGTCCAGCACGGTGATGACCGGCAGACGGCCGATCAACTCCGGGATCAGACCGAACTTGACCAGATCGTGGGGCTCTACCTTGCGCAGCAATGCACGCTCGGCCTCGGTGGAGTTATCCTTCAGTGCACTGCCGAAGCCCAGCGCGGACTTATCGGTGCGGCGCAGGATATACTTATCCAGACCGTCAAAGGCACCGCCGCAGATGAACAGGATGTTGGTGGTGTCGATCTGGATGAACTCCTGCTGCGGGTGCTTGCGGCCGCCCTGCGGCGGCACGTTGCTGACAGTGCCCTCCAAGATCTTCAGCAGTGCCTGCTGCACGCCCTCGCCGCCCACATCGCGGGTGATGGAGGGGTTTTCGCTCTTGCGGGTGATCTTGTCGATCTCATCAATGTAGATGATGCCGATCTGTGCCTTCTGCACGTCAAAATCCGCCGCCTGGATCAGTTTGAGCAGAATGTTCTCCACGTCCTCGCCCACATAACCGGCCTCGGTAAGGGTGGTGGCATCCGCAATGGCGAAGGGCACGCCCAGCATCTTAGCCAGTGTCTGCGCCAGCAGGGTCTTGCCCACGCCGGAGGGGCCCAGCAGCAGCACGTTGGACTTTTGCAGTTCTACATCGCCGCCCTTGCCGCTGAGGATGCGCTTATAGTGGTTATAGACCGAAACGGACAGCACACGCTTTGCCTCGTCCTGACCGATGACATACTGATCCAGACCTTCCTTGATCTCGGCCGGGGTCATGATGTTGATATCCAGATCTGCGGCAGCGGGCTGGACATGGGCGCGGCTTGCACTGCCGCGCCCCGGACGGGCGCTTTTGGGCTGATCCGGCTTGTCAGAGAGCAGATCGTGGCACAGGCCGATGCACTCGCTGCAGATATTGACCCCGGGGCCAATGATCATGCGCTCTACCTCGTCCTGATGCTTGCCGCAAAAGCTGCAAACCAGATCCTTTTCGTTTTTGCCGGAATTGTTATTTGCCATAGCTGTTTTTCCTTATCCTGGATAGATTATAGCGGTTTACCGGTGGGCAATGACCTCATCGATCAGGCCGTATTCCTTTGCCTGCTGCGCGGTAAGGTAGTTGTCACGCTCGGTGTCCTGCTGGATCTTTTCCAGCGGCTGGCCGGTGTACTCGCTGAGCATCCGGTTCATCTTATCGCGGATATAGACCATGTGCTCGGCATGGATCTTGATGTCCGTGGTCTGGCCGGAAAGGCCGCCGTTCTGGCCGCCTGCAATGAGCGGCTGGTGGATCATGATCTCGGCGTTGGGCAGCGCAAAGCGCTTGCCCTTGGTGCCGCTTGCCAGCAGGAATGCGCCCATAGAGGCCGCCATGCCCATGCAGATGGTGGAAACATCGCACTTGATATACTGCATGGTGTCGTGGATGGCCATACCGGCACTGATGGAGCCGCCGGGGCTGTTGATATACAGGCTGATGTCCTTATCCGGGTCCTGCCCTTCCAGATACAGCAGCTGCGCCACCACAAGGCTTGCGGTGGTATCGTTGACATCCTCGCTCAGCACGATGATGCGATCGTTCAGCAGACGAGAGAAAATATCGTAGGAACGCTCTCCGTGCGCCGACTGCTCGACAACGTAAGGAACAAAACTCATAAAGTTCGCCTCCTGAAATGGTTTAAGTTTATTGGCAAAATTGACCGATACGGGTCCCCTGTAAAGTTCAGCCGTACCGGTCAATTTTAACAACCTTTGATAAAACGCCTGCGGCGCTTTACAGGGCCCGGCACTGATTACTCAGCGTCAGCAGCCTTCTCAGCCTCTGCGGGCTTCTCCACGATGTTAGCGTGGCTCTTGATGAAGTCGATGGCCTTGGTGCGAGCCAGATCCTGCTTCAGATCCTCGAGGTTGATCAGCTCACGAACCTTGTCCTCTTCCATCTTGTACTGGTCAGCAATGCGCTTGATTTCGGCATTGATCTCGTCCTCGGAAGCCTCGATGTGCTCAGCAGCAGCAACAGCCTCCAGAGCCAGACCGATCTTGACCTGCTTCTCAGCCTGCGGCATGAAAGCGGCGCGGAACTGCTCCATGGACTGGCCCATATACTTCAGGTAGTCCTCCAGACGCAGACCCTGCTGCTCCACACGGAAAGCAAAGTCGTTGACCATCTCGTCCATGCGGACATCGTACATAGCCTGAGGGATCTCGCCCTCCATGCTCTCGATGACCTGATCGACCAGAGCGTTCTCGACAGCCAGATCGTCCTGCTTGTCCA
>OIXY01000406.1_pt1 | contig 10535 bp, 6 predicted proteins | sample 1588051 | NCBI WGS metagenome assembly OIXY01 (sample SAMN03283247) | human gut metagenome | biome: human-associated habitat; material: feces | host: Homo sapiens | place: Peru | collected 2012 | reverse complement strand
ATGGAAAATGGTATGATTTTGATGGTAATATATCAGGGAGTTGTTCTGTTGCTCTACCTATTAAATTACCATCAAAATCATACCATTTTCCATCGACACGAATTTGATTTTGCTGCATACAACTACCTTCTTTAATATCCTCAATTTGGTCCAGATAATGGGTTCTATCCAATAACGGGAACAAATCAGTTTGCATATAAGCAACTATTGTCTTCTCGCCCTTATCCCAAACTCCATTTGTACACACCATGTTCTTAACTGTGAAACAAATATCATCTTTGTAATTGAAACGATAGAGCTTACCATGCAGAATCTTTAATTTTCCGTCTGTAGAATAGACACGTTCACCATTTCTGTTCAAGATAAAGCACAGCCTCTCCATGTTCTCAACATAAAAATCAAGAGTTGCCAATTCTTGATCAGTATTTTTAGAACCTTCAGTATTTTCACTTTGTGTAAAATCATACTTTATCCTTCCTAAATTGGCGAGACGCAACTTAATTGAGTTCTGTGGTCTCCCTAGAATACTAGCAATATCCTCTATGTTTTTTCCCTTTTCATAACAAAGTAAAAGTAATTCTTCTTCATTCTCAGTCCATGGCAAATCCTTTCTCCTACAATTCACGGCAGAAAATTCGTCATCGTCAGAAGATACAGAATCATCAGAAAGAGTTGAATCTCCAGAAGAGTTTTCTTTTTTTACAGTATCATCTTCTATTCCAATATTCAACGAGTTGAACACATCCTCTTGATGCTCATGAACATGAAGCTGGTTGATAGCATTTTCAATACAATCTACCAAATTTAATGTTGCATCCACACCTAAAAGATTTACTTTTAAATCCATCAAGAAGTTCTCATAAAGATACAGCAAAGAACTTGTTACATCTTCCTGCTTTACTGGATGAGCCGAGATTTTATCATATAAATCAAAGACCGTTGGACATAATGATCTAAACATTTCTCTCTCAGCCTTATGTTCCTTGAGGAAAGTATAGTATTCAATGTTTAATTGAATTTGTACATCTTCATCTAAAGCATAAAAAAGGTTCTGCTTTTCCTCATCACACGACTCTGCCACAAGATTATTTTTGGGTTCATTTTCAGAAGACAAAATCTTTTGGTACTCAGCCAAAGCCTCTATAGACTTATCTATGGCATTGTCTTTACTAGTTGCCAATTCACCTATTTTCTCTTCAGTAAGAGCAGAATAGTTCTCCAACAAAGCACGCTTCAAAGAAGAACGTCCTGACGGTAAAGTCATAAGGAAAAACAGATCCTCATCAAGTTCCACATAATCAACACATTCCTTGATTTTCCTTTCAGAAGGTCTAACCTGTCTTTCTTTCAGCAGAGTCAAGTTCTCTTCTTTGCCACGATAGGGAACAAGATGCCAAAAATCTTCATTTTGCATAGTCCAGAATGGGAAATACGCATCCACAAATAAAGAATCGTCATCAGGCAGGGTTCTTTTCCATACCTTATGAAAAGTATCTATCAGCTGCTGATTATATCTAATTTCATTAGAATAAATCTCATCCGATTCACACATTTCTATAATGGTAAGCAAAAGAACCGCCTTATGTGGAGTTTTACGGCCATATTTCTCATTCGGCTTTAAATTTTCAAAAGCCTCTACATAGTCCATATTTTCCCTTTCTATATTACTTTATAATTCTTCTGGCTCCTCTTCATCATGTTCTTCATCAACCTTTTTGGAGGTTAATTGTAAAAACATATCCAAGAAGGAACGATGAGAAAAGAAATAACCTTTATCTTCCTTTAATTTATCCTCCATGACAGAGAAGCCGTAATTAGCATACTCTTCCATTGTAGTTATCAATTGTAGAACTACAGTATTTGCCTTTATATCACCTTTATCCAAGGCAATCCAATCAATATCTGTCTTTGCCACGAGAGCCATAAATATATAAGAACGCAACGCAGGATAAGCTTTTCGAGTTTTCTTCGAATCAAGATTGCCCCAAAATTGCAAAGGCTGTCCCAAAACCTTCAAATCATCGGAATCTTCTGATAATGGAAGTTTCTTACCTGCATATAGGCCGATAAAGAAAGCCATGATGTAAGGTTCATAACCTGCACCCAACACCTTTCCTTTTGCACCAGTATTCTCTGATGCTCCAACACCATAATCCGAGATTACTCTCATAACGGTTTGCTCATATTTCTTTTCAAATTTTGGAGTTCTACGCCCCCATATATCTATAAGCTTCTCATTTTTATCAACGAGTTCCTCTATATTATTCATATCCTCTGTCATAGTTACTTTATTTTTGTTATAACTGTTTGAATTGTAGCCAGATCCTTATCATCGAAAGGCTTTTTCTTTTCAATACGGAACACTCTACCAGAGACTTCATTTACTTTGTTCTGATCAAGAACCAAATTACCCTCATAACTTTCCTTTAAGAAGCTCTTAGTCACGATAACAACCTGCTTGTCCAAATTACTAATTACATTGAAGAACTCCGTCTCCTTAGCATCAGTAAAAGAAGAAGTTGGAGCATCGAATATCAAAGGAAACTCCGTTTCACTTCTTTGAGTGGCCAATTTGCCAATAGCAAACAATACCGACATCAAGTAAGTTGTTCTTAAAGCGGTATTAGGATTGAAGATTCTTGTATTATCACTATTCATAAGAACAGCCTCTCCTTGTCCATTAGCCTTTTCCAAAATACGGATGGTACCCTTGAAATCATTGGTATTCAAGCTCTCCAAGAAAACATTCGCCTCATCTTCAATTGAATGAAGAAGACGCTTCTTGTTGGTTTCCTTAGCAGACTTAAATGCTTCCGATATTTGACGAATAATTGATGCTGCCTTGGCGAATACTGCCGCAGAAGTTCCTTCAGCCAACTTACCCAACGCATCCTGAGCTTCCTCAAGAGTCTTACGATGTTTTGCTCTCTGTTCCTTCAATTTTGCGATGCGATTCTCGGCACCAATCTTTTGATTCATCCAATTAGAAATATTCTCATAATTAGATAACAGCTGCTCTTCAGACAAACCGTCAGTTTGAGCAAGAATGCGTTTTTTCTGCTCAATCTCTACATTCAGATTTGCCTCAATCTTCTTTACCTCATCATGCAAACGATTGTTATAAGAAATAACCTCCTGAATCTTATGACGGAGTTTAGTAATCTCTGCAAGATTATCATTCAGAGAAGTATCTCTTTTTTGCAGCTCAACAATATAATTGTTCTTATAAAAAGGTTCAACTTCCTCATCCTCATTCACTTCCAAAGACCTTTGATACTCTTCTAAACGATGAAGCATGAAATTCCATGCATCACTATGCTTCTTTGCTGGACGACCACATATTTTACAAACTTCTTCATCCAACATTTCCTGCATAATTTTTTGCCCAGGAATATGAACCGGAAGTGGAACAAAGTCAGTTTGCATCTTCTTGATAGCTTTTTCTGCTCCCGCAGAAAGCAAATATGCCTTTTCTAGTTTTCTGCGTTTCAGATCCACATCATTAACCTTCTTTGAATATTCCTCAGCAATATCACCAAAGCCCATTAAAATCCACATGTCATCAAGAAGACTTATCGTATATTCTTCCTTGATAAGAGCCTGAATTTGAGCACGTTTTTTAGATAAAGTTTCAATTCTACGATTTACCATTATCAGCAATTTTGATGCTTCTTTACTCTGCTCGATACTCTTCAATAGATTAGAAAAATTAGAAGCTTCATCTTCTTTGCGTCCAATTTCTTTCTCAATATCATCCAACATTCCCGTTTCCTGCTCAATGGTACGTCTCAATTGATTAATTTTCTCACTATTCTTACGATCTGACTTTTGGGCATTATCACGAGCTTGTTCTGCTTTTTTGGTAGCAAATTCCATAAACGAGAAATAAGCTTCAAAATCCTTAACGTCACTAAAAGTTTCTACTAACATTTTTAATGCGTTTGAATTCTGAAAAACATCTAAATCACTTTCGCCTTTGAACATAGTGTATTTACGAATCTCCGAAGGCAAATCATAATCAAATTTAATGCCATCTCGAACCATTCGTTCCACTCCATTCTCCTCTATTAAGGAGAAAGAAAAATTAGACATGGTGATTTCTCCATCGAAAGATTTCGTAAAACGAAAACTCTTTTCCAAAGTCTTGACATAACCTTTATGTTCGTATGTCATAGAAACACGAACATCGTCAGACTCATCAGCCATTAGTTCCTCACATCTTTTCTTTGAGATAAGCTTTGTGTCCATTTTACTTGTTCCGTCAGTTCGAAACAGCCACTCTAAAGCTTCAAAAAAAGTTGTCTTACCATCACCATTTGAGCCGATAATAAGATTCAATCCGTTATCAAGTTCAAAAACATTAAACTTGTAATAGCTACGGAAATTATTTATTTCAATCTTCTTTATTATCATATTATCAAGTTTTCATTTATGTAATTAAACACTGTCATGTACACTTTCTTCTGAACACTCTCATCAGTAGAACCATCAAGCTCCTTTATGATGCGAGCAACAGAAGCTACAACCACATTATCTGAATTCAAGGCTGTATATAAGTCCTCATATTCAGACTGGTCGTAATCATAGAGTTCCTGCAACTTTGTGTCATCAAGAACCATGTGAAGCATTCTTTCTTTATTTGTCATTGTATATTATCATTATTATATAAATTCAAACCATAATGTTCCATCACCTCTCTCAGTTCCAATTCTGAGTAAGAAGGATTCTCTGATAGCAATGCGAAGTTGTTCACTCTAATCAGTTCACTCTTCAGCATGGCACGCTCCATTCGATAACTACTGTTATTTGGATTAATCTCAGGAGCAACAACCAAATCATGCAACACCGCTATCTTCTTCTTAGGATGTGTTCTCAACACACGTCCTCGTCGCTGAATGAACTGACGTGGATTTCCTGTACTTGAACAAAAGATTGCCAATTCACTTCTAGGAACATCAACACCCTCATCCAAACATTTCATAGAAGTCAGCACTTGAAGTTTACCACTGGCAAATTCTTCAAGAATTTCCTCTCTATCCTTTTGCCCTGAGACAAACTTACGCACCGTTATTTTATCATCCAACTTCAATATCGACTTTGTATATAAATCTATAAGATGCTCAGAATCCTCATCTTGATTAAACGTATCATCTTCAACTTCAAGATAATTAGGTTCATCTCCTTCAGGGACATATATCAGAGAATATTTCAAATTTCCTTTTTCTTGATACCGCTTCTTGATGATGTCCTCAAAAGCTTTAAGTTTGTTTGCAGCCTTATGAACAATTCGCTTTCTTGCCAACAAGAGCATTTTAAGTCCCTCATCCATTTTTGCAAAAGAGCAGGTATCATCATTGAAATACTTAGCTATTCTTTCAGACAACTCGACATAAGCTTCCAGTTCTTCCGTGGTCAGCCGTACTATATGTGGATAATACAGATACTTACAAAGCACACCTTTTCTGATAGCTTCTTCCATGCTATACTCATAAGTATAATGATTCTCTGCACCAAAGAATTTACGCAAGTTTCTGTTACCTTCATCATCATATTGACGATCAGGTGTTGCCGACAAGCCTATTCTGCGCAGATAAGGAATATAGGCTAATCGTTTCAACATACTACCCGAAGCCATATTATGGCATTCATCAGCAATCAACAACAACTGTTTTTTGCTGAAGCCATTCAATGTATTAAATACTTTTTCACGAGTATAAGATGCATAAGTAGATATAATCACATAAGAGGTCTCACGCTCATTCTTCAAACGATATTCCTCATTAAAATGAATCGACTCAACATCCTCTTTCCATAAAGGATTCTTAGAATAAACCTTTATGACATTCATAAAATTAAACTTATGACATTCTTGCTCCCACTGATTTACCAAAGTAATCGTTGGTACCAGAATTATCGCCTTATAGTATCCATTGCGCTTATAAATCTCCAACAAACAATTCAGCGAGGTGATTGTCTTACCCGTTCCTGTGGCCATGGCAAAAAGACCTTTCTGCCTATTGTTTTTCCAGTTTTCAAAAGCCTTCTGCTGGTATTCTCTTGGACCTGATGGATATGGAAAACGTGGAGTTATCTCTTCCAGACAAATGTCCTCCCTAACCATATCTCCACCCATAAATGCCTTTTGAGCTTTTCGTTCCTGGCGAATTCTGTCCAACTTCTTTTCTACATCTAGCAGCTCTTCTATGGTCGTGTCCTGATAACATGACGATACTGCCGTCTCCAACTGGCTTGGAGACAGATACTCTATATCGCTTTCCTGCTCATTCATGATAAGCTCAAACTTTGCTCTTTGAGATTTGATTCTATTCTGAGTCATCTCATCAGGAGAATCGCTTCGGTCTATCTTGATTTCCTCTATGTTATAAAGCAAACCATTAATTGTAAAATTGGCTGAACCAGTGAACGAAGTAATGGTATCATCATCACGGAATTGCCCTGTCTTGGTATGAGCTATTCCCTTATGTTTCTTTGGCTTAATGATTTTGATTTGAATTCTATTTTGAGAAATCAGATACGCCAAGCATCTGAAAAACTGATTCTGGTACTCATCAAATGTCTTTCGAAGAGATTCAAAATCAGACAGATCCATACAATCTACCACATCACCAAAGACTCCTTTCTGGATAGCTTCCTTATCTTCTTCAGAAACAATCTGGTTAATGATAAGACGCATAACCCCGCCATTTGCTATAAACGTAGCAAAGCCTTCTGCCAATACACTAATAGTGGCAGAACTGAAATAGCCCAGTTGCAGGTCGAAACTGCAACTGTTCTTCAATCCATCATTAAAGAACCTTTCTGGAGAAAACTCTTCTCCAGGTATATAGGTTCCATCCTTAGCCCATTCTACATCTTTCAACATAGACGTTCCTCCGATTATATTCTAGTTATATAGTTCTAAATAAAACAGTTGGCACAAACATATTCATCACCGAAGAGTTCGGCAAGACTTGTGCCTTTGTTCTTATTTTTGTTTGTTTCCTGTCGCCTGATGATATCCAGTTTCACCTGGCGAATACGCTCCGGCTTTATTAAGTCTGCCAGACTCTCATTCTGAATCCAAGTATAACCATCCTTCTCAAACGACATTGCCTTTTCGTATAAGTCAGGATGCTGCTCATAGAGCCAAATCCATTCTATCTTCTGCTGGAAGAAGCAGAAATAACAGCCGCTTCGGCTTCTGCAATAGGTTCCCGTCTTACCATCCACCTCGAAAGGAATTTCCTCATAATAAGATGGTACTCCTACTCCACTATCCCTCAGCAGTTTGAAGATATCTTCCTTTACAAGCACCTCGTCGTTATCTATCAAAGGGAATGAATCCAAATGACCAACAGGATAATCCGTAGTCTTCAAGTATTCAAAGACGGCATGGTTAAACATCTTCACGTCTATATCCAACAATGCATTCAGCTTTTTGGAATAGTAGAATTGCTTGGTAATCGGTTTCTTCAACACATCCATCAAGTCTATCGTAGATGTCGATAATCTGCTCCTGGTTTTCTTTGTGCAAGAACTTATTGATGACATCCACGCTCCAGATATTTCTTCTGAAAGGGAAGACAGACTGAATATTAGGTTTTGAAGACACATAACCATCACGGTCTTCATCACCTCGAATACCAACATATGATACAGCATAGTCATCACCTACATATCTTTCAAACTCATCTAGTTTCATCTTCTTGGTACACCATCGAGCTTGTGGCGATGGCAGGAATCCACCTGCAGCCTTTAGGAAATGCTCAAAAGGCGTAGGCTCAGGACTGTCTTCAGCAGCCCTAAGTCTTTTGATGTTTCCCAGATAAGCACTCAATCTATCAATCAGCAATTCCGTCTCAGCCAATTCACAGCCAGTATCAGAATTATAATACTCAATCTTTAAGTTTGGGTATTTCTGCTTGAGATAGATGGCCAAAGCCGCACTGTCCTTTCCACCAGATATTCCTAAAATATTTCTTACTTTCATTTTGCTCTATTCATTTTTAAGGAAGCGGCTACTTACCCAGCTTCTTATTCAATATTTTCAACAATGTACATACCGATACATTGTCATTTCCAATGCCATCAAGTAGCTTGTCGATGCTCTTTTCCAATTCCTCAGCCTTCTGCATCTCGCTTTCTGGCAATCTGAAAGTCTGGGAATGGATATTGCTGCCCTTCGTTGAAACCAAATCCAACGAATAAATCTCATCCGATTCATCCTCTGCCACCTTGGATATATCAGAATATTTCTCACATTCATGGAAGAGCATAAGCAAACTGTCAATCAGTTTTTCTTCTTGCTCATCGCGCAATCGCTCCAAAGGTTGCTCCAATGCCGTATAGCAAATAGACTGGTACCACTCATTGCGGTTATCAAATTCAGCCATTACATGCTGATAAAATTCCTTCAGTCTATCTGTCAGGAGATATTCCTTAACATGAGCCAAACGCTTTCTAATCTCTACCACATATTCAGAATAATCGTATGACTCGATGCCCAATGTTTCCAACAAGCGACCTTCCACACGGTCTATCATATCAGAATAGCAAGAACGAAGTTCCTTCACAGCCCGATTGATGACATAACAGAACTCCTGTACCTTATCCGGATTCTGCAAAGCTTCCTTATCGTAACCCAAAGCCTCTGGCAAATCCTCGAAGAAAGTCTTCTCCGGATCCTTTGCCCTAGCCAGAGTATCACGGAATCTTACCGTCTGCTCATGGTTGAACTTACGGGTATGCTTGGCATAATCATTCAATCTCTTGTTATAGAAGAAAAAGAATGGCTTGATGGTTTCTATGAAATCATCGCTCTTGATACTTCCCATGGCTTCAACATTCAGGAACTTACGATACTGGTTGAATATCTGCACCTTAACACCTGTCACGTCGAATGCCTTGACCAGATATTCTCCCGGATGCTTCTGCAACAACTCGAAGAACTCCATGTTGATATTTGGGATATATGCTCCATTGGTTCCATACAGAGAGAAATCCTGCTTCTTTATATATAAATAGGTGGGAATCCAAAAATCCAGGAATCCCAGCTTCAACTTATATGGTTTTGCTGACAACTTCTTAATCAGCTCAGAAATCTTACGAGGTTTGAAAGTCGTAGATTTCAGGAATTCCTCACATGCATCCCACAAAGGCATGATTCCTTCATTGGATGGCACATCAGTAAACTCTCCATTCACATGAAGCCCCGTACTCTTCAAGAGAGAATAATAGATGGTTTTCTCCGGTGGGAACTTGTCGCCAGGGAATCCTAAGTCCTGTTCATTGCTCTGGTTCAGCAATGCAGCCAGGTACTTACCTTTCGCACTAGAGATAGAACCACTCAACTTATGCTTGTTAAACAATTCATTGTTCATCACTGGAGTCTGAGAATAAATCTCATCGCATACCACAGACAGCAACTGGTTGAAGTCTCTTAAGGAGCAAACATCTCTTTCCTCTCCCTTGAAAATCCAAGTTACATCTCCATTATATGCAAACAAGCTATCACTGATAGATTTATTGAGAACCACTTTCTCATACTCCATCAGATTGTTGATTTCGTTGATAGCAACCTTATCAGATTTATCTACCAACACCTTGCTCAATATATATTTGTACTTTTCTATCAGATAGAGGTGAGACACCAACTCGTCTGTATTTCTGAAACAAACAAAGATGATGGCATTCTCGCTCTTTTCACTTAGCTCGCAAATCTCCTCTAACACTTTCTTACGGGAAGAGAAGATCAACTGAATATATCCATCAGTATCACCGGTAGGAGTCTTGTCCACTCCTTCACCCAGCACTTCATACTCAAAGTATCTTGGAGTACCTTTCTGGAAATAGCAAGCCTTGACTGGAGCCACCTTCTTGAAACAATAGTTTCTGATATCATCCACAAAGTTTACAGGACGGCTAACCACCAAACCAGCCTTGCGGATTTCATCTTCTATATTGATATCTGTGCCATCAAAAAGAATGTAGCGGAACTTATAGCTGGCATATCGGATAATCTTGAATTGCTCCAACTTCTTTAAAAGCCCCGTTGGGTTTTCTATATTCAAAGCAGTCTTGGCATACAGAGCAGTATCTTCACGGCTCATCTTGAAAGAAGCATTGCCGAAAAGATTCAGTAATCCGATGGCTTTCACCAGCTTTATCGCATCAACAAGGTCTGTCTTGGTTTCCCATAGTTGACCTTCCACTCTCTCGATGGCAACCTGCATCGAACTCCATTGCATGGAGTCAGCATTCGCCTCCTTCAGGTAAGAGTAGAAATTATAGTAGATATAATCATAGCAGCACTGAAGCTGATATATCTTTCCCTCATATTCAGACAAAGAGTTACGTCCCCTTGCATTCAAGAACGAAAACAAAGAACGCTCATTCTGTCCATATCTCTGAATGGCCTGTGTAATGACGTATGCAGCAAATGGCTCCAGCGGAGCCAATGCCTGCGCAGTTACTCCAGAAAAGTTTTGAGAAACAAAACCAGTCTTCTTTGCCAACGAAGCCAGTGAATCAATCAC
>OIXY01000405.1_pt1 | contig 10537 bp, 9 predicted proteins | sample 1588051 | NCBI WGS metagenome assembly OIXY01 (sample SAMN03283247) | human gut metagenome | biome: human-associated habitat; material: feces | host: Homo sapiens | place: Peru | collected 2012 | reverse complement strand
GGCCCACGCCGTATTTGCCCTTGAGCATTTCCCGGGCGATCTCACAGTAGCGGTACAACTCCTGCACCGGCACCAGTTCCTCGTTGGCGGCCACCTGAAAAACACTGTCGGCACTGGTGTAGACGATGAGGGCGTTTTCCCGCATGGCCTGCTCGCCGTAGTCCTTCAGCACCTGTGTGCCGGAATAGGGCTTGTTGCACAGCACCTTGTGGCCGGTCTTTTGCTCATATTCACGGATCAACTCCTCCGGGAAGCCCTCGGGGAAGGTGGGCAGCGGCTCCGGGCTGACCACACCGGCGATCTCCCAGTGGCCGATGGTGGTATCCTTGCCCATGCTCTGCTCCTGCAGGCGGGCAAAGGCAGCGGCGGGGACATCCGTTTTCTCCCCTGCAGTCACGCCGTCAATGTTGAACAAGCCCAGCTTGCGCAGGTTGGGGCAATTGAAATTGGGGTGGTTCGCAATGGCGCCCAAGGTGTTGGTGCCTGCATCGCCAAAGGCAGCGGCATCCGGCTCTGCACCGATGCCAAAGCTGTCCAGAACGATCAAAAAAACACGTTTTTCCATAATGGTCACTCCATTCTCCGGGCGTGCCCCGGAACAGTACTACTTTATTATCCTTATTATAAGCAAAAAGCGTATCGGATGCAAGGGGCAGCGGCCTTGTGCGGTCTTATCAGTTTTTACGTTTTGCAGCAGTTTTCCTCTGTCAGACGGCACGCGGAAAGCTGCGGCGTATCGTTAAAAGTTTTGCAATCTCTCCCGCAGACAGAAACAAATGCAAAAACTTGTATTCAAGCAAAAATTCCTCTTGCTCTCTTGCACCGGAATGATTATAATAGTAGTTGGTAGAGTTTTGGGTTTTCCGCTCTGCCGCATAAACCGACCCGCTGTACCGGGAGTTTTTGCTCCCATTGGTCATACACAGCAGCCTGCAGGGATGCTGTGCCGGATATAGGTAAGAGAGAGTTGACGGAGGTATATTGCATGAGAAAGACGAAAATTATTTGCACCCTTGGCCCTTCCACCGATAAGGAAGGCGTGCTGCGCGATCTGATCGCCAACGGCATGAACGTGGCCCGCTTCAATTTTTCCCACGGCTCCCACGAGGAGCATCTGGGCCGCTTTGAAAAGCTGAAGGCTCTGCGCGAGGAACTGGGCAAGCCCGTGGCCGCACTGCTGGACACCAAGGGCCCCGAGATCCGCCTGAAGGACTTTAAGAACGGCGTCGAGAATCTGGTTGCAGGCCAGACCTTTACCCTGACCACCCGCGATGTGGAGGGCACCAACGAGATCTGCTCCATCACCTATAAGGACCTGCCCATGGACGTGGAGCCGAACGGCACCATCATGCTGGACGACGGCCTGATCAAGCTGCAGATCCAGACCGTGAACGACACCGACATCGTCTGCACTGTGCTGAACAACGGTAAGATCAAGAACAAGAAGGGCGTCAACGTGCCCGGCGTGCACCTGTCCATGCCGTATATGAGCCAGCGCGATAAGGACGATATCATCTTCGGCATCCAGCAGGGCTATGATTTCATCGCCGCCTCCTTTGTGCGCACCGCACAGGACGTGTACGATATCCGCAACCTGCTGAACCAGTACGATTCCAACATCCGCATCATTGCAAAGATCGAGAACCGCGAGGGCGTGAACAACATCGACAGCATTCTGGCTGCTGCCGACGCCGTGATGGTGGCCCGTGGCGATCTGGGCGTGGAGATCGATTTCACCGAACTGCCCGGCATCCAGAAGACCATCATCGACCGCTCCTTCTCCTTCGGCAAGCCCATCGTCACCGCTACCCAGATGCTGGACAGCATGATCGTGAACCCCCGCCCCACCCGCGCCGAGATCTCGGACGTGGCAAACGCCATCTACGACGGCACCTCTGCCATTATGCTGTCCGGTGAGACCGCTGCCGGTGCCTACCCTGTGGAGGCGCTCAAGACCATGTCTGCCATTGCCGAGCGCACCGAGCAGGAGGGCTTCCATCTGCGCGGCCGCATGATGGATTCCAACCCCGGCAAGATCAGCGTTTCCGACGCTACCGCCCATGCCGCCTGCCTGACCGCACGGGATGTGAACGCCGCCGCCATCGTTACCGTGTCTGAGTCCGGCACCACTGCCCGCCTGTTGAGCAAGTACCGCCCGCAGCAGCCCATCATTGCCTGCGTCATGCGCGAGCAGGTGCAGCGCCAGCTGTCCCTGAGCTGGGGCATCACCCCGCTGATGATGTCTCTGGCACACAGCACCGATGAGCTGATCGAGATGTCCACTGCTCTGGCTAAGGAGAACGGCTACCTGCACAACGGCGAGCTGGCTGTTGTGACCGCAGGCGTGCCCGTGGGCGTTTCCGGCACCACCAACATGATCAAGATCCACATGGTGGGCAACTGTCTGGCTACCGGCGTAGGCGTGGGTGTCGGCCCCGAGAACAACGATGTTGCCAGCGGCAAGGCCTGCGTCTGCCGCACCATGGACGAGGTGCGCGCCAAGTTCAAGCCCGGCATGGTGCTGGTGGTGCCCTCCACCAGCAACGAGATGCTGAGCTTTGTGCGCGACGCTGCCGCTCTGGTGGTAGAGGAGCCCGGCCTGAACAGCCACGCTGCCATTGCCGGCAAGGCACTGCTGAAGCCCACGGTTGTGGGTGCCGCCGGTGCTACCAGCCACATCCGTGATGGTCTGATGGTGGCTGTGGATTGCGCACACGGCAGTGTGCAGCGTCTGCAGGGCTGATAAAGGAGAGCTGTAGTATGGAACGTATCGCAAGCTTTTGCGTGGATCACACCCGGCTGGAGCGCGGAATGTATCTGAGCCGTCAGGACGGCGATGTGCTCACTTGGGACATCCGCATGAAAAAGCCCAATCAGGGCGATTACCTGACCACCGCTGCCGCCCACACGCTGGAGCACCTGTTTGCCACTTACGCGCGCAACAGCGCCGTGAAGGACGGGGTGATCTATGTTGGCCCCATGGGCTGCCGCACCGGCTTTTACCTGCTTACCCGGGGGCTGACCCCGGCGCAGGCGCTGCAGCTGACGGTGGATGCCTACCGCTTTATGGCTGGCTTTGAGGGCGCTGTGCCCGGTGCCAGCGAGGTGGAGTGCGGCAACTACCGCGATATGGATCTGCCCGCTGCCAAGGCCGAGGCCGCTGCCATGCTGCCCGTGCTGGAAAACCTGACCGCAGAGGATCTGCACTACTGATCTACGAACCAAAAGGAGCACCGCACAGTTTTTTGTGCGGTGCTCCTTTTTTGCTGTGAGATGATTTTAAATGGCCTCCGCTTCCGCTCTGGCCATGTCAATAGGAATTTTATTATGAAAGAACAATCCCGGAAAGTCTGCGCAAACGCGGACTTTCCGGGATTGAATTTTCACAGGAGACGGGTTTCAACTGGAACTAGCCTCTAAATCCAAAACGATCAAATCAGCCCCAAGGCTGCAAACTCCTTGGCAATGCCGTCCTCGTACACCGAGGGAGCAATGCGGTCGCAGCGCTGCTTCAGGCTTGCAGAGCCGTTGGCCATACAGACGCTGATGCCGACTACATCGGTCATTTGCAGGTCGTTGTCGCTGTCGCCAAAGCCGATGCTGTCCTGCAGAGGCACACCCAGATAGTCGCAGACGGCCTTGATGCCGCGTCCCTTATCAAATTTGCGGTTGATGAGTTCGCCATTCACATAGCCGCCGTCCAGACCGTCCAGCTTGCTCTCGCAGAACACGAATCTGTCCTCGTACAGGCGCTTCGCTTCGTCCAAGTCCTCGCTGTGCTCCGCGATATACACGATCTTATACAGCGGCTCGCCCTTGTACTCGGCCAGCGAACTCATGGTCATGCCGTCCTCCATGGCCTTGCGCCAGCGGGCGGCTTCGCTGTTCAGGGGGCCTGCATCCCGGTGGGTGAAACTCCAGCGCTCGATCATCTTCAGGCTGCCGTAGGTGGCATCCCGCGCTTCCAGCGTACACTCCACGCTGTGGCGCTCCATGGCGCTGCGCACACCCTCTGCCAGCTGCGGCTCCATGGGCAGGTCTACCAGCACCTTGTCCCCGCAGAATACATAGCCGCCGGCGCTGCACACTGCGCCGTCAAAGCCGTAGTCCAGTAGCGGCTGGGTCATGCGCAGGTTGCGCCCGGTACACAAAAACAGCTTGTGACCGTTGGCGTGCGCCTTGCGCAGCGCCTCCACCGTGCTTTGGGGGATCAGCATCTCGCCCGGGGGCAGCAGGGTGCCGTCAATATCTAAAAAAATCAGTTTTTGTTTCATTCGTTCCTCTTTTTTTTACAGTGAGCCGCGCTCTACCAACGTATAGCCCAGCGTGGTCTGGCGCACCGGTGCAGCGTCCGGCCCGGTGTGCTCCAAGCTTTGCAGTAGCATCCGGGCAGCCTCCTGCCCTACCTGCTTTTGGTAGAAGCGGATGGTGGTCAGGCCGGGCTCTACTACCTTACCCGCCCAGTTGTCTCCGATGCCGGCAAGGCCGACGTCCTGCCCTACCTTGCGTCCGGCAGTACGCAGTACCTGCAACGCGCCAAAGGCCACGGTGTCGGTCACGCAGACCACACCGTCCAGCTGCGGGCAGCGCGCCAGCAACTCCTCCATGCAGCGGTGTCCCTCTTCCATGGAAAAGGCGCCGCAGCAGGCGCGAGGCAGACCGTCTGCATTTAGTCCCGCCTCCCGCAGCGCATCCTGCACACCCTGACGGCGGGCAATGCCGGTGGCGGCGTCCTGTTCGCTGCCGCCGATGTACACGATATTTCTGCGGCCATGCTCCAGCATCTTCCGGGTCAGGTCGCGGGCGGCAGAGCGGTCATCGTTATAAACGCAGGGTAGGTCCTCAAAGCGCTGCCCTGTTACCACCACAGGCACACGGCAGTCCTTCAGCGCCTTGCACAGCTGCGGGCTGTTATCACAGCCCAGCAGAATGATACCGGCTACATGGTTGCGCTGCAGCAGTGCAAGATATTCCAGTTCCATCTGCTCGTCCAATTCGGTGTTAGCCATCAACATCAGGTAGCGGCTTGTGCCCAACTCGGCTGCAATGCCGCTGACAATCTGCCCCACCGACTGGGAGCTGATACTGGGCACAATGACCCCCACCTGACGCACCTTGCCGGTGCGCAGGGTCTGGGCGGCAGTGTCCGGGCTGTAACCGGTTTTTTCCACTACGGCTTGTATCACGGCGCGCTTCTGCTCGCTGAGAGGGCCGCCGTTCAAATAGCGGCTGACCGCAGCACTGGAAACGCCTGCCATCTTTGCAATATCACTGATGGTCATGGGGTATTTTCTCCGTTCCCTCTCCGGTGGCAATGTGTAAACGTTTTCATGCTTATTATAAATCCGTTTCACATTTCCCGCAAGAGGTGCAATGACCGTTTTTCTGCGGGGCTGTCCGCTGCATTTTTGGTGATTTTACACAACCCAAACGATTTTGCATTCCGATTTACCACCAGAATTGCGAAAACCGCTGCGCTTATACAAGTCCCATGCTGATGGCGCGTGCGATAAGCCCCAGCACCAGCGCTGCCAGAATAATGCCCAGCACTACCCTGCTCTCGCCGCCGGTCTGCTGCTTTTTGCTGCGGGAGGCCGTGCCGCGGCTCTGCTTTGTACCGGTGCTGCAGCTGCGGGCAGAGGTGTTCTGCCGCCCGGCAGTGCTTTTGGTGCTGCGGGCAGTCTGGGTGTTGCGGGGCTTTGTGCGGGCGGCAGCCTTTCCCTGCTGCGCATTCTGCGGGCTGCTCTGGCGGGCTTTGAGGGGCTTGCCCTCGCTGCAGCGGCTCAGGTAGTCCTCTGCCTCGCGGTAATACTGCGCCAGCTCGTTTTCCTTAAAGGCAGTACCGGCGTAGCCCTCCTCCAGCGCCTCGATGGCCTCGTTGAACAGCAGGGCTGACTGTGCGCCGTCCGCTGCAACTGCTGCGTGGGCAGCCTCGTTACGGGCGGTGCGGATGGCGTTGCAGGCATGGCGGGCGGCAGAGGGATGTGCCGTGTTGCCCAGCAGGTCCAGCGGGCGGGCGGCATCGGTCTCCGGATCCAGCAGCACCCGCATACACAGGGTGGTGTCCAGCTGCTGCCAGCTGGTCTTGCCGGTAAGGTCTGGCATACGGTCGTAGTAGTCCGGGCTTTCCTGCTTGCGGGCGGCAATATGCTCCAGCAGCGCATCCAGACTGTGTGCCCCGGGCTTGCGCTCCCAGTGCCAGCGCAGCAGGCGGCGGCTGATCTCATCGCAGGCAGTCTTGATCTCAAAGGCCACCTGTAAGGCTTGTTCCGGCATGGTATTTCCTTTCTGTGCAATGCACACAAAAGGCGGAGAAGGCACGCTGCCCCCTCCGCCGGGATGATCTTATTTTACAACACGAACTGGTAGTACACAAAGCCGCACAGTGCAATGGCTGCGCACAGGATGGCCGTAATGGGCGGCACCCAGCGGATCAGCGCTTCTGCCACGCTGTCCCGACTGTCCTCGTACTCCTCGTCCTCCTCCACAGGCGCGGGCTGACGCACCGGAGCCGGAGCCGGACGGCGGGCGGCGGCGGGCATCACCCGGGTGCCCTCGTCTGCCACAGCAGCGCCGGAATACGGTGCGCGGGCAGAGGCGTCCAGCACACGGGTAGGCTCCGGGATGGGCTGAACAGGGGCAACCTTCGGCTGGTATGCCGGGGCTCCCATGACCCGGGTGGGCTCCTCTACGGGCGCTGCCGGGGCGGCAGGGGCCGCACCCACGATGCGGGTAGGCTCCTCCACCGCAGCGGGAGCCGCCGGGGCGTTGAGAGGCATTTCCATCTCGTCTGCCGGGGCGGCGGGCTGCAGCAGGGTGTTCAGCGCGTTCTGCAGCAGAATGCGGTCGCAGCCGCACTCGGAGCAGTAAACCGTGTCCTCCTCGGTGGGGTGGAAGGCACCACAGGCGCAGTACCAACCGTTTTCAAACACCTGCGGCTGATACTTGAGCCCGGTGCGGTTCATGCGGGCCTCCAGCGCCTTTTGCAATTCCGGGGCCAAACGGCGGGGCGCAGGCAGACGCACACGCTTGATACCGTCCAGATGCACCACGCGCTTGCCGTTGTACACGTTGCACAGCGAAACATCCACGCTGGTGATAGCCTTTGCCGTGATGAACACGGCATCGTCCTGCCCGAACAACTCGCCGGGCTTTACCTGCAGATCCCGGTACTCGAACTTATCCTCGCACAGGATCACACCGTCCACGCCCTTGCACTTGAAGTGGATCTCCAGTGCGGTCAGGGTCACGCGGGAAATATTCTTGAAGGTCAGGCAGACAGCGTGCTCGCCGCTGACATCTCCCTTGAGCAGTTCCACGCAGACGAACTGCACCGGACTGCCAGGGGTATAGTAGTTTGCGCGGGTCTGTGCGACCGGGTTAAAATTCTCCTCCACGATGTTCGCTCCTTTCCTCAAAAAGCTTAGTCCTGCTGCTCCGGGGCGTCCGGCTGCGGCACTTCCGGCTGGGCAGGCTCGGCCTGCTCGGCGGGTTCGGCACGCTCGGCAGCCTCCGCAGGTTCTGCGGGCTGCACCGGGGCGGGCTGCACGGTCTGGTCGGGCTGTGCCTGCTCAGGCTGTGCAGCCTCGCAGGGAGGCAGGGTGCCGCCGGCCATAATGGTGTTGAACTGCTCCTCGTTGAGTTTTTCGCGTTCCATCAGAGCCTTGGCCAGCGCATGAAGCTGGTCAATGTGCTCGGTCAGGGTGCGGCGGCAGGTCTCGTAGGCCTCATCGATAATATCGCGGGTCTCGCTGTCGATCTCGGCAGCGGTGGTCTCGCTATAGCCCTTGCCCTGACCAAAGTCGCGGCCAAGGAAGGTCTCCTCCTGCGAGGTGCCGTAGACCACGGGGCCCAGACGCTCGGAGAAGCCGTAGCGGGTGATCATCTGGCGGGCGATATTGGTGGCCTGCTGCAGGTCGTTGGAGGCACCGGTGGAGATGTCCTCCAGGATCAGCTGCTCGGCCACGCGGCCGCCCAAGCTGGACACGATGTCCTCAAACATCTCACCCTTGGTCACATAGCTGCGATCCTTCTCGGGCAGATACATGGTGTAGCCGCCGGCCTGACCGCGCGGGATGATAGTGATCTCGTGCACGCGGGGGTGGTGCTTGCAGTAGAAGCCTGCTACCGCGTGACCGGCCTCGTGGTAAGCGGTGAGTTTTTTCTCCTCCGGGGTAACCACGCGGCTCTTTTTCTCGGGGCCAGCCATCACCTTCATGGAGGCTTCCTCGATATCCTCCATGGTAATGGCCTTGCGGTTGCGACGGGCTGCCAGCAGTGCAGCCTCGTTGACAAGGTTTTCAAGGTCTGCACCGGCAAAGCCGGCGGTGCGCTGGGCAATGACCTTCAGGGAGACGTCCGGTGCAAGAGGCTTGTTGCGGGTATGCACCTTCAGGATCTCCTCGCGGCCCTTGACATCCGGCAGACCCACATAGACCTGACGGTCAAAGCGGCCGGGACGCAGCAGCGCCTTATCCAGAATGTCGGCACGGTTGGTGGCAGCCATGACGATGATGCCGTCGTTAGCCTCAAAGCCATCCATCTCCACCAACAGCTGGTTCAAAGTCTGCTCGCGCTCATCGTGACCGCCGCCCAGACCTGCGCCGCGCTGACGACCCACGGCATCGATCTCGTCGATAAAGATGATGCAGGGCATGGACTTTTTGGCCTTATCGAACAGATCGCGCACACGGGATGCGCCCACGCCGACGTACATCTCCACAAAGTCCGAGCCGGAGATGGAGTAGAAGGGCACACCGGCCTCGCCCGCACAGGCACGCGCCAGCAGGGTCTTACCGGTACCCGGAGGGCCCACCAGCAGCACACCGTGGGGGATGCGGGCACCCAGCGTGTTGAACTTATCCGGGCTCTTGAGGAACTCCACAACTTCCTTGAGTTCCTCTTTTTCCTCGTCCTCACCGGCCACATCGGCAAAGGTGGCAGTCTTTTTGTTCTCGTGCTCGTCCTTCACCTTGGCCTTGCCCACGTTCATGATGCCGCCGCCACCGGCGCCGCCGCGCATCATGGAGAACAGCAAAAAGCCGGTGCAGCCCAGCATGGCCAGATAGAACAGGATCTCCATCCATGGGATGGTCTCCTTGGCGGGCACATAGTCGTACACCATAGGAGCGTCGGGGTTGGCTGCATCGTACTGGGCGATGTAGTCCGATACATGGTCCACGAACATCCGGGCATAGGGCAGCTTATAGCTGACCGTCTCGGTGCCGTCCTCGTTCTTCTTTACCCCGGTGGGGGCAGAGGAAGAAGAGGACAGCAGACCGGAAAGCAGCCCGCCTGCGGACTGGGTGGTGGTCTGCTCGGAAGCATTGGGCAGCTCCTGTGCACCCTCCTTCAGGGTCATGGTGATCACGCCGGTATTCAGATCCAGCGAGAATTTGGTGACCTGATTGCTCTCAAAATAGTGTACCACCGTGGAATATGCCATAGAGGAGCCGCTGGCGCTGCCGCCGGTGCCGCCCAGCACCGACCACACCATCAGCACGGCTGCCAGTACAATGGCGATCACCAGCGGATTGAAACGGGGTTTCTTCGGTTGCAAAAAAATCAACTCCAGTTCTGGATTTTTATAATGGACACGTTACTTCGTGTAGACCTCGGGCTTCAGCACGCCGACATAGGGCAGGTTGCGGTATTTTTCGTCGTAGTCCAGACCATAGCCCACCACGAACTCGTCCGGCACCTGAAAGCCCTCGTAATCCGGCTGGATGTCGGCCTTGCGGCGGCTGGGCTTATCAAGGATGGTGCAGATCTTAACGGAGTTCGGGTTGCGCATCTTGAGCATGGGCACAAGGTTGGACAGGGTGACGCCGGTGTCCAGAATGTCCTCCACGATCAGCACATCCTTGCCGGACAGATCGCCGTCCAGATCTTTGATGATCTTGACCAGACCGCTGGTGGTGGTGTTGCTGCCGCCGTAGCTGGAGACCACCATAAAGTCGATATTGCAGGGGATGCTCACAGCCCGCATCAGGTCGGCCATAAAGACCACCGAGCCCTTGAGGATGGACACCAGCACCAGATTTTTACCGGCATAATCCCGGCTGATCTGAGCGCCCAGCTCTGCCACCTTGGCCTTCAGCTGCTCTTCGCTGACCAGAACGGTCTTGATATCATCGTGCATACTCATTTGTTTTTTCCTCCTGTGTTTCGATCTCTGCATCCAAGTGCAGGATCCATCTGCTTTCCGTGTCCGGTGCAAGGCCATCGGCAAAGCCTTCTCCACACACCCATAAAATTTCGCTTCCGCTGGCCAGCAGCGGCAGCGTATCCCGCAGTTCGTTCTCCCCCGGCATCATCACATCCAGCAGCAGAATATCAAAGCGGGTCCCCCGCTCGATCTCTGTCAGCAGCTCCAGGGGACTCTGAAAGGCTGCGGAGGCAATTTCCACGTTCCGCTCCACCCGGTAGCGGTCCAGCAGCACCCGCAGCTCACTCAATATGGACAGATCATCGTCGCAAAAGCCAATTTGTATCATGAACGCTCACCTTTTCGGTCTGTGTCGGTTTCTCTTGATAT
>OIXY01000404.1_pt1 | contig 10560 bp, 8 predicted proteins | sample 1588051 | NCBI WGS metagenome assembly OIXY01 (sample SAMN03283247) | human gut metagenome | biome: human-associated habitat; material: feces | host: Homo sapiens | place: Peru | collected 2012 | reverse complement strand
TAACCGGGTGTTTTTGTGCCCGGAGGAGGAGAACTGCCCCGCCTTTACGGTGGACCTGCTGCTAGATGCCTCTGCCTCCCGCCTGCACTGTCAGGAAGTAATTGCGGCACAGGGTGTCATTCTAGCTGAAAGCTTGGCCAACTGCGGTATTCCGGTGCGGGTGAGCGCCTTTAGCAGCCTGCGGGGCTACACGGTGCTGCGGGTACTGAAAACCTTTGCGGACAAGAACCAGCAGAATATCTTCCGGTACTTCGCCTCGGGCTGGAACCGTGACGGTCTGGCGCTGCGTGCAGCGGGCGATCTGATCCGGTACACACCCGGCCCCGCCCCGCGCCACCTGATGATCCTGCTGACCGATGCCAGCCCCAACGACAGCCGCCGCATCCCGCCCACAGCGCAGAACCCGCTGGGCTGCGCCTACGAGGACGCCGCCGGTGTGGCCGATACCGCCGCGCAGGTGCGCACCTTGCAGCGGCAGGGCGTGCGGGTGTCTGCCGTTTTTATGGGCGAGGACGGCAGCGCCGGTGCCGCCGCGCAGATCTACGGCAAAAATATGGCGCGTATCCGCGGCATGGATCAGCTTGCCCGCGCAGCCGGACGGCTGATCCAGAACGAGATCCGGGAACTTGGCGATTGAAGAAAACCAACCGACCCCTGTGGGAGCAGTTCCGGCCTTAGCCGGCATCTCCCGCAGGGGTCGGTTTTTCACAACCTCTTATTATAAAGTACAACCATGCTTTGAACTTTTGTTTGCTCCACGCCATAAGACTTTGCAAAAATTTGTCGTTTTGAAAAACTTACAGTTGTTTTTTATTCAAAAGTATGCTATACTACGTTCAGAGAAGTTTTATGCAGCCTGTCGGCTCGATCACCCGACTGGTGATTTTACAACGTTTCGCTGTTTGTCTTTAGGAAGGAGATCAATCATGGACGCTTCCCGTTATTTTGACGCCATGCACAACGCCATGTCCACCCAGCACGCCGGTGCACAGCTGCTGCTTACCGTCCGTTTGCAGGACACCTGCGGCAACGATGCCTATCTTGAAGTAAAACAGCTGCCCGGGGAGCAAAGCGCCCTCGTGTGCTATTCCACCATGGGGCGGCGCTGCCTGAATTTCCAGCTGTTCCGCAAGGGCTGGCAGTTGTGCCACAATGCCGATGGTCAGCTGACCGGGCGTTTTCCCTCCAGTGCCGACAGCCTGCTCAGCCAGACCGACTTCCGCGCCTACTGCCGGGAGGATCGGCTGGATGCCGCCCGCACTCAGCGCCTTGTGGAGGAGCTTGGGCAACGTGCCGGGACCAACTATGTTGGCACGATCCCGCAGAATGCCCGCACCGGCGCACAGATCACCGTGGAAAGCTACCTTGGCCGCGGTGCACGCTGGAGTTACTGGAATCAGGACGCTTCCCCCTGCCTGCCGCTGGCCGCAATTTTGTATTGGCTGGCTGATTTTCTGGCCGGGAACGAGCGCCGCGCGTTGCAATCTGACCCGCAGGCCGCTGCACTGGCTGCGCAGTGGCTGGCAAAGGACACTGCTGTGTTCTTCTGTCCTTCCCCTGCCCTGACGGTATCCTCTGCGACCGGTCATAGTGCCCCTGCTGCACGGCGCACCCGCCCTGCGCCGGTGCCTGCCGCACGCAGCAAGAGCTGGCAGAGTGTTCTGGCTGCTATGGCTGCAGTGTAAGCAAGGCATCGTTATTTCAGCATGGTTTACATAAAAAAGACGAGTGCATCGGCCAAACTGAGCACTCGTCTTTTTTTGCAGGATAACAGCAAAAAAAGCACCCCGCCAGCCGTTTCCGGTCAGCGAGGTGCTTAGCGCTTATAGTTTACGGTTCAGCTTACGCTGCACAGCACAGGGAGGAGATCACTCCTCGATGTAGCCGTACTGGAAGTACCAGTAGCCGTAGGGGCTGTGCCAGACGCCCTTCAGAGAAGAGCTCTGCAGCCAGAATTCGTTGTAGTAAGCAACGGGGATGCAGCCCATATCCTCCATCAGGATGTCCTCAGCCTTGTGCAGCTGTGCAAAGTGCTCGGCGACATCTGCAACCTTGGAAGCCTCCATAGCAGCATCGAACTCGGGGTTGGAGTACTTGCCATCGTTGTTGCCGTTACCGGAGCAGAACAGATCCAGCATGTTGGAGGGATCGTTGTAGTCCATGACCCAGCCATTACGGGCAACATCGTACTCGCCTGCACGACGAGCAGCGGTGAAGGCAGACCACTCCATCTTGCTGATGGTCAGGGTAATGCCCAGATCACCCCAGACCTGCTGCAGGTACTCTGCCAGAGGCACATGGTAGCCGGAATCGTTGGTGCTGTACTCGATGGTGGGGTAGCCCTCGCCATTGGGATAGCCAGCCTCTTCCAGCAGCTTCTTAGCCTCGGCCATATTTGCCTCGTAGTCAGCTGCAATGTAGGGAGAACCGCCGTTCGCGTTATCGTAGAAGTAGCCCTGCGCGTCCACGATGCTAGGGCCGACCAGGTTGGAAGCAGCAGAGTAGGTGCCCTGCATGATGGTGTTGGCAACATAGTCGCGGTCAATAGCCAGAGCCAGAGCCTTGCGGACCTTGGCATCCTTGAAGGCATCGTGCTGCAGGTTCATGCTGACGTAATAGGTGCCCAGAATGGTGTCAACATAGAAGTCGCCGCCATCCTCTGCCTTGGTCAGGCTGGGGATCTCGTCGGTGGGCACGTCCTTGATCAGGACAGCCTCGCCGCTGTTATAAGCAGCGAAGGAAGCGGAAGAGTCCTCCAGCAGCAGCAGGGTGATGCTGTCGGAAACGATCTTGGAGCTATCCCAGCCGCCGACGTAGTTGGGGTTCTTGGACAGAACGATACGCTCGGAGGGGGTCCACTCGGTGATCATGTAGGGGCCGTTGGAGACGAAGGTCTCAGCGGCGGTGCACCATGCATCGCCGTTGGCCTCAACGGTAGCCTGCTGCACAGGGCTCATGGATGCAAATGCGGCCATCTTGTCGAAGTAGGAGCAGGGGTAGGACAGCACGATGGTTAGGGTCTTGCCGTCATCGCTTGCCTTGACGTTCAGAGCGTCGGTATCGCCGGCCTGAGCAGCCTTAAAGCCGTCGATCATGCCCAGGCAGGTCTCTGCATAGGGAGCAGCGGTGTCGGGGTTAGCCATACGCTTGAAGCTGTACTCGAAGTCCTTAGCGGTCAGGTCGGTGCCGTCGCTCCACTTCAGACCGTCACGCATGGTGAAGGTCCAGGTCAGGCCGTCCTCGCTTGCTTCCCAGCTCTCAGCCTGGCCGCCAACAACTTCGTTGTTCTCGTTGATGATCAGCAGGGGTTCGAAGATGGTGATGATGGTGTTAGCGCCATCAACAGCGCTGTTCAGAGCGGGATCCAGAGTCTCGGGGTTGGGGCCGTACTGGACGGTGAAGCCAGCGGTGTTGACACTGCCGGTAGAAGAACCAGCAGCGGAAGAAGCAGTACCGGAGGTTGCGGTAGAACCGGACTTGCTGCCGCCACAGGCTGCCAGACCCATAGCTGCGGCACCCACGCCTGCAACCTTGAGGAAATTACGACGAGAAATGCGTTTCATAATAATATCCTTCCCTTATATCAAATTTGAGTGTGCCAGGTTGCCCCAGCCGCCTCTATATTCGATCCGGTGCAAATAATTTGTACACCGGAGGAACACGAATGATTATAATGCGTTCTCATGCCGGTTACAAGTCCAAAACCTGGACTGTAACCATTTTGTGACAACATTTCAGCGCTAAGTTGAATTACTTTCACCTATTACCAATGTGAGGTGTTCTCACTTCACGCGGTCAAGGTGATGGCAGGCCGCCCAGTGGCCGGTGGAGACCTCCTTGAACTCGGGCACCTCGTTGGCGCACTGCTCGTCTGCATAGGGGCAGCGGGTGCGGAAACGGCAGCCGGACGGCGGGTTCAGGGGGCTGGGCACATCGCCCTGCAGCACGATACGCTTGGACTGGCGGGCCGTAATGGGGTCTGCCACCGGAATTGCGGAGATCAGGCTGCGGGTGTAGGGGTGGATGCTGTGGGTGATCAGCTCGTAGCTGTCGGCCAACTCCACCATCTTGCCCAGATACATCACGCCGATGCGGTTGGAGATGTGCTTGACAACGCTCAGGTCATGGGCGATGAACAGGTAGGTCAGGCCCATCTCCTGCTGCAGATCCTCGAACATATTGACGACCTGTGCCTGAATGGAAACGTCCAGTGCGGAAACAGGCTCGTCACAAACGATGAACTCGGGGTTCACGGCCAGTGCACGGGCAATGCCCACGCGCTGACGCTGACCGCCGGAGAACTCGTGGCAGTAGCGGTTTGCGTGCTCGCTGTTCAGGCCAACGCGCTCCAGCAGGGCGATGATCTTATCGTGGCGGTCCTTTTCGTTCTCGGCCAGATGATGGATATCAATGCCCTCGCCCACGATGTCGCCAATGGTCATGCGGGGGTCCAGACTTGCGTAGGGATCCTGAAAAACGATCTGCATCCGGCGGCGGTAGGGCAGCATATCCACTGCGATCTTGTTGTCCTTATCGAACAGCAGGTTGCCGTCATAGTAGATCTTGCCGCCGGTGGGCTCGTACAGGCGCAGCAGGGTGCGGCCGGTGGTGGTCTTGCCACAGCCGGACTCGCCTACCAGACCAAGGGTCTCGCCCTTGCGGATGGCAAAGCTTACGTCATCCACAGCCTGAACATACTTGCGGTTCTTGCCCACACCGCCGGCGGGGAAATACTGCTGCAGGTGCTGGACTTCAACCAGCGTCTTGTGTTCACTCATTCTGCCTTTTCCCCTTTCTCAAATTCAGCCTTCTGCTGCAGCCAGCAGTAGGTATAGTGGGTATCGCTGAGTTCGGTGCGCGGAGGCATCTTGCTCAGACAGATCTTCATGCAGTTCTTGCAGCGGGGCGCAAAGGGGCAGCCGGCCGGCGGATTCAGAAGGTCCACAGGGGTACCCTCGATGGGCACAAGGCGCTCGTGCTCTGCGGTATTCAGCTTGGGGATGGAGTTGATCAGACCCTTGGTGTACTCGTGGCCCGGCTGATAGAAGATCTCGTCGGTAGTGCCGTACTCCACAATGTGGCCGGCGTACATCACGGCGATCTTCTCACACATGGAAGCCACGACACCCAGATCGTGGGTGATCATGATGATGCTCATGCCCAGCTTCTTGCGCAGATCCTGCATCAGTTCAAGGATCTGTGCCTGAATGGTCACATCCAGTGCGGTGGTGGGCTCGTCGGCGATCAACAGCTTAGGCTCACAAGCCAGTGCAATCGCGATCATCACGCGCTGGCGCATACCGCCGGACAACTCGTGGGGGTACTGCTTCAGACGCTTCTCAGGCTCATTGATGCCAACCAGCTCCAGCAGCTCCTTGGCGCGTGCCCATGCATCGGCCTTGTTCTTATCGGTGTGCAGGCGGATGACCTCCACGATCTGGTTGCCGATGGTGTACACCGGGTTCAGGCTGGTCATGGGGTCCTGGAAGATGATGGAGACCTCGTTGCCGCGGATCTTGCGGAAGTCCTTCTCCTTCATGTTCTCGATCTCGTGGCCGTTGAACCACACCTTGCCGCCCACCAGCTTGCCGGGGTAAGCGGTCAGACCCATAACAGAGTAGGCGGTGACCGACTTACCGGAGCCGGACTCACCCACAACGCCCAGAACATCGCCCTGATTCATGGTAAAGGAAACGCCGTTCAGTGCCTTTACTTCGCCCGCAGGGGTGAAGAAAGAAAGGCGTTCATCTTTGATATCAAGAATTTTCTCGCTCATTTCTGTTCACCTCATCAATTCTTCAGCTTCGGGTCAAAGGCATCGCGCAGGCCATCGCCGAACAGGTTGAACACAAGGATCATCACGCTGATCATCAGTGCGGGGGCGATCAGCAGATGGGGGTAGGTGTTCATGCCCTTGACGGCATCGGTAGCCAGAGAACCCAGAGAAGGCAGCGGGGCTGCAACACCCAGACCGATGAAACTCAGGTAGCTCTCGGTGAAGATGGAAGCCGGGATCTGCAGGGTGGTGGTAACGATCAGGGTACCGATGCAGTTGGTGAGCAGGTGCTTTTTGATGATACGGCCACTGGAAGCGCCCAGTGCGCGGGCAGCGGTAACGTACTCGCTCTCCTTCAGGATCAGGATCTGGCTGCGGACGATACGCGCCATGCCGACCCAGTACAACAGAGCAAAGATGATGAAGATGGAGATCATGTTGGGGCCAAGGGTCTGCATCCACTTAAAGCCAGGCTGTGTGGCCAGCTTATCCAGGGGGTCCTTCAGGGCCATGCCCAGCAGGATGATCAGCAGAATATCGGGGATGGTGTACAGAATATCTGTAATACGCATCATGATATTATCCACCCAGCCGCCGGCAAAGGCCGCAACTGCACCGTAGGTGGCACCGATGATCAGCACCAGCACAGAAGCGATCAGACCGACGGACAGGCTGACGCGGGTACCCATCATGATACGCACAGCGAAGTCACGACCCATACGGTCGGTGCCCAGAATGTGCGGGAACACCTTTTCGCCTGCGTCGATACGCGCCTGCTCGGAGGCAGAGTATTCAAAGGGCTTCAGGTTGTTGCTGCCCTTCATCTGCTCGGAATAGCTATACGGCCAAACGGCGGGCAGCAGGTAAGCAAAGATGGCAATGGCAATGATGAACACAAAGCTGACCATGGCGATCTTGTTCTTCTTCAGGCGGCGGATACCGTCCTTCCAGAAGTTGACGCTTTCGCGCATGACCACCAAGCTCTGCTTTTCCTCATTGCTGGCGGGCAGAAAATCATCCGCATTGAGTTGCAGGCTGAGCGGATTCTTTTTAATGTTTTCCATGAAAATCGCTCCTTTCTCTTACTGCAGCTTGATGCGCGGGTCGATGATCTTATAAAGGATATCCACGATCACGTTTGCAATGATGACCATGCTGGACAGCAGGATGGTGGTGCCCATGATCATGGTGTAGTCACGGTTGGTGATGGCAGACACGAAGTCGCGGCCCAGACCGGGCACGGAGAAGATCTTTTCCACCACAAAGGAACCGGTCATCAGGCTAGCCAGCATGGGGCCGACGTAGGTGATGACAGGCAGAATGGCGTTGCGCAGTGCGTGCTTGAACAGGATCATGAACTGAGACACGCCCTTTGCGCGGGCAGTGCGCATATAGTCCTGACCCATGACGTCCAGCAGGCTGGAGCGCATCAGACGGGTGATATAAGCCGAGGGATAGATGGCCAGTGCGGTGACCGGCATGATATAGGCGGCTGCGCTGTTCAGCCCAACGGTGGGCAGCACCTTCATGTTCATACCAAACTGGTACAAAAGCAGCACGCTGGAAATAAAGCTGGGGATCGCGATGCCACAGGTAGCAAACACGATAATAACGTTATCCAGCCACTTGCCGCGGTTGTAAGCGGAAATGCAGCCCAGCGGGATGCCCACGCACAGAGCCACAATCACTGCAATGCCTGCCAGACGGCAGGACACCGGCAGCTTGCTGGCGATGATCTGGTTCACGGTACGGCCGCGCTGACGCAGGCTCAGACCCAGATCGCCGTGCACAAGGCTCTTCATGTAGTTGACGTACTGCACACCCAGCGGCTTATCCAGGCCATACTTTTCGGCCAGAGCCTGCTGAGCAGCGGCACTGATGGACTTTTCTGCCACGAACGGGCCACCGGGGACCAGGTTCATGACAAAAAAGGTAACCGTAGCCACAATGAAGATACTGAAAATACCCATTGCGACACGCTTGATGATGTACTTTGCCATCGTTTGATGCCACTCCAATCCTATCAATGAATTACTGTTTTTTGCTCTCAGGCCGAGCCATACTTTCCCGCAGTCCGCCAGCCTCACACATAGCGGACGTCTGTCCTTGGCACGCGGACAGAAAAGCGAATAATAAAACGATGGCATCTTGCGGTTGCACAAACACCATCGTCCATACCCGAGAAACACTCTGTCTATTATAAGGATAACCACGATTTTTGTCAATTTACATGAAAAAGATTCACTTTATTGTAGCAGAGCATGAGTGAAATCTTATACTTTATACAAATTTTCTGTATATTTGTAGGTAAAAGTGCTGCTTTTCCGGCCTTTTGGAGGATTGTTCCGTTGGCGCGTACAATCCACCCTCCCCTGTCGGCGTAAAAGGCAGCGTCTCCAGCACAGAGCCATCCCTCCATGTTATTGACATTTTTCTCCATATTGCAGCAAAATCGGCAAAATAAAGCCACCCGCAGGCCTTTTCCGGCACGGTCAGTGCCCGGAGAAGAGACTGCGGGTGGTCAGTGGTCGTTTTGCGGGTCAGGAGTATAGCTTTGAAGTCAGCTGGGAGTACATGGCGCTCTTTTGTGCCTTATAGGAGGCCATTGCCTGATCAGCCAGTGCAGTGCTCTGGCCGTTGGCGGTCAGCACGGCACGCATCTGGCTGACGATGCTCTCCACTTCCCTATCATAGGAGGCCTGCATCGCATACAGTCTGCCGCTTCTGGCCAATACAATGGAGACCTTGCGGGCCTGTGTCCGCTGAGACTCCGGCAGCGCATAGAACTCTGCCTTTGCTCCGGCAATACAGCTGTTCAACTCTGCCTCGGCGCGTGCCTTGACACTGTACAACTGCTTCAGCAGCGCCTTGACCTCTTTTTCATAGGAAGCTTCCTGTTTGTCGGACGAGGACGCCGGTTTTTCGGAGGCAGATGCCGTACCAGAACTGGATGTCCCGGCCGCAGTCTCCTGCTTGCCGGAGGACGCTATACCGCTGCTCTCCATCCGGGAGGCAGAGCCAGCAGCAGATGCTGCCGGAGCGGATACCGAATCTGCTCCCTCCTGCGGAGCACTGGCAGATGCCTCCTGTTCCCCGCTGCTGGACGCGGTCGCTTCGTCGGTCAGTTCCTCCAACGTGATCTCGCCGCTGAACAGCTTATCCAACTCGTCATCCGTCAGGGTGACCTGTGTACTGTCCGCCGAGTCATCCGGCAGGGTCTCCGGCTGACCAGCTATCATACTGCGGACATATAGCACCACACAAAGGGCAGCCATTGCCAGCAAGACCAGCAGCACCCACAGCACGGTTCCTATGATTTTTAGGACCTTATTTTTCTTCATACTAAAATCCGCTGCCCGGGCAGAGTGCTCCTCCGCCCGGGCAGTTTTCTCCTTACAATTGGATCAGACCCACATTCCCAAAAGCTTCTTGGGCTGATGCAGGGTCGCAGCGTCCAGTTCCTGATCTTGGAACAGTTCATCGCCGTTGCGCACGATACGTTCAGCAACTTCCCTGCCCAGATGCTTTTCCAGCTGCTGCACACCCTGCGCCATGCGGGGCGGGCGCTTGTCTGGGGAATGGGTATCGGTGGAGATGACATGGACCAATCCCCACTGGATGAACTTACACAGCTTTTTGCAGAGTTTGGGTTCCAGCAATGCCCCGGCATTGATCTGTGCATAGGCACCGGCGGCTACCCAATCGTACAACAGGGTAGGATCCTCCAGCACATAGGGGTAGCGCTCGATATGCGCGATCAGCGGCACGATGCCCTGCTGCTGCAGATTGTACAGGGTCTGCCGGATAAAATGCGGCTTGTGGGTGGTGGGGAATTCCAGCAGCAGATAAGCGGTGTTCCCCATGCACAGCGCCCGGGTGTCCAACTCGCACAGGCCGGGAGAGAAGAATACCTCTGCCCCCAGCTTGAAATCAAACTGCATGGGCTGTCCCTCCAGCGCGGCGGTCAGCTGTTCAAAGGCAGCCTGCCGCTTTGCCGTAAAGGCTTCCACCGTGGTGCGCTCGCTGTTGAAGTGGCTGGTGAAGGCGATATTCCGCACACCGTCCTCGTATTCCCTGCGCAGCAACTCCAGCGAGACCGTTGTATCCTTTGCGCCGTCATCAATGCCGGGCAGAATGTGACAATGCAGATCCGTCATAGCAGTGCTTCCTTATTCAGCGGCGTTGGCCTTCTGGTTTTCGTAGGCAGAGTTGTAATTGTAGGCATAGCTATATGCGTAGCTGGAGCCCTTGAGTGCCTTCTTCATATCGTAGCGGGTCAGCACGCTGCCCAGCACCCGGACACCGGCATCCTGCAGCTTTTTCACTGCGCCGCGCACTGCATCGGCGGGGGCAAAGTCAGAGCGCACCACAAAGATCGCGCCATCCACATAGCGGCCAATGACGGCTGCATCGGTGACCACGGACACCGGGGGCGCATCAAAGATGACAAAGTCGAACTTTTCCCGCAGGGCATCCACCATGGCCTGCATCTGCGGCTGGCTCAGCATCTCGGAGGGGTTCGGCGGCGGAGTGCCGGCGGGCAGGAAGGTCAGGTTCATTTCCTCAAGCTCGTGCAGTGCCTCGTCCAGCGTGCACTGGTTGGACAGCACGTTGGAAACGCCCTTTACGTTGTGGCCTGCCTTCAGGTAGCGGTGCAGCACCGGCTTGCGCAGGTCGCAGTCGATCAGAGCCACCTTTTTGCCGCTTTCGGCCATCGTCATCGCCAGATTGACCGCCACATTGCTCTTGGACTCTTCCGGCACGGTACTGGTGATGACCAGCGT
>OIXY01000403.1_pt1 | contig 10573 bp, 10 predicted proteins | sample 1588051 | NCBI WGS metagenome assembly OIXY01 (sample SAMN03283247) | human gut metagenome | biome: human-associated habitat; material: feces | host: Homo sapiens | place: Peru | collected 2012 | reverse complement strand
AGGTTGCCGTTGCCACCCACCACAACACGCAACGTTACAGGCGTTCCTGCCTTCACACTGTTGCTCAGAAGCTGCGAAGAAATTGAGAAGCGACCTACTCCGCCCGAGAAGTCGGCAGGCTTCTGCGGCAGTGGGTCTACCTGTATATCTATAGCCGGCGCTACGATGTTTCGCTTCACCTCTATATATCCCGAGCCACCGTTGAAGAACGCCTCGAACGGGTCTACATTACGGTTTTGCATAACGACAACACCCTTGAACGTGAGGCTCGGTATCGTCATCTTGCCAGTCATTTGCGGGTACATCACATATTGGCTCCACGTTACGCAACGATAGTTTCTACCGTTCAACTTCTCTATGTGGAAGCTCTTCTGCTGCGGCAGAGGTATCTCCTGCGTGTGGAAGCCCTTAAGGTCGGGCATCTTGCCATCGAGCGACGTAAGGTCTACGAGGGTGTATACCTTGTACGTAAGCAATATCGGCTCCTGCTCATGCACGTGCTTCTTGTTGGCTGTCACCTTCACGAAGAGATCTTTAGAAGATATTCTGCCTCCCGAACTATGCGACGGCGAAACGGCGTCATCGTGCATATTTGGCGCCGACGAACCGTTGTTGCGTGTGGCGCCCGACACCTGTATGCGGAATGGCCGCGAGGCTATTGTCTTGCCACCTGCCTTGGCGTGTGCTGCACCTATGGTGTATGAGCCAGCTTTCTCCGCATAGAGCGTGTAGGTATAGGTTATCGACGACGAGCGGCTGGTATGTCCGTTCACAATCTGATAGCTCGACTGCTGCGATGTGTACGGACCAGCTATCACTTCCAGACCGGAAGGGATGGAAGCCGAACGGAACTCGTCTACCGACACATTAGCTATAGTGTACGACACACGGAAGTTCTCGCCAGTAGCAACGTGTGTAGGGGCAGAAACAGAAATGTTTTGCGCACATACCGTGAGTACATACGCAAAACATGTCAGTAATAGTGTGGTTATCTTCTTATTCATTCTGAATGATGTATTTTTATGTGGTCTACCAGTTTTTCTGCAACTTGCGAGATCTGTTCTGACGCATGGCGTCCTTTATGCGTTGCTGTGTCTGCTGCTCCTGCTGCATGGCGGCGTTAAGCATCTGCTCGGCGTTCTCCTTGCTCATCTTTTCCTGCTGCTTCTGCTGCTGTTGCTTTTGGTTCTTGTCTTGTTCTTTCTTTTCCTTGCTCTTGTTCTCGCCCTTGTTCTGCTGCTGCTGCTTTTGCTGTTGCTTGTCCTTGTTCTGCTTGTTCTTTTTCTGCTGGCGCATGCAGAGCGCAAGGTTGTAGCGGGTCTCGTTGTCAGACGGATTGTTGCGCAGACTCTCCTTGTATGCCTCCGCAGCCTCGCCGTACATCTTCAACGACTGGCATATCCATCCGATGTTGTGGTATGCCATAGCCTTACGCTTCGGGTCGGTCTCTATCTTGCCAGCGTTCTCAAACTGCTGGATGGCTGCCGAATCTTTCTTCTGCATGAGCAAGGCGCAACCGAGATTGTAGAGCGCTTGCGGATTTGACGGGTTCTTGTCTACTGCCTTGCGGTATTCTGCCTCAGCCTTCACATAGTTGTCCTGCTTGAACCAGCGGTTGCCGTAGCGTATGTGCTGGCGGTCGGTCTGCGCAAAGCCTACCAATGCCTGAATCATCAAGATTGAAAGAACTAAAAACTTCTTCATGTTGAATATCGTTTATTTCTTGAATAGTCTGAAATGTTTGAACAACGGATTCTTCTTCTCCATGATGCACGCCTCCACTATCAGCAGAACGAGCAACACGATGCAGAACGACTGGAACTGTTCGGCATACTCGCTGTAGATAACGCTCTCGGTCTCGCCTTTCTGGAGCTTCGAAAGCTCGTCGTTCAACTTCTCCTGAGCGTCGTTGGTGTTGTCTACATGGATATATGTGCCGCTACCGGCACGGGCTATGTCGTGACACATGTCTTCGTTGAGAGCCGACATAACGATGTTGCCTGCATTGTCGCGGATATACTCGCCGCCGCCAACGGGTATCGGAGAACCCTTTGTGCTGCCTATGCCGAGGATGAACACGTTGATGCCTTTCTTGCGTGCTTCCTTGGCTGCATCCAACGCTCCACCTTCATGGTCCTCGCCATCGGTTATCACGATGATCGCCTTGCCTACACCCTGCTGCTGCGTGAAACTGCTCGATGCTACGGAGATGGCGCGTGCGATATCTGTACCCTGGGTAGAGATGAGCGCCGGACTGATGCCCTGCAGGAACATCTTTGCCGACACATAGTCGCTCGTGATAGGCAGCTGTACGAAGGCGTCGCCAGCAAACACTACAAGACCAATCTTGTCGTTAGAGAAGTTGTCAACGAGGTTCTCTACAAGCATCTTGCTCTTGTCTAAGCGCGATGGCGCTACGTCCTGAGCCAGCATCGAGTTACTGATGTCGAGGCAGATGATGGTTTCTATGCCGTTGCGCTTCTCGTTGCTTATCTTTGAGCCCATCTGCGGACGAGCTATGACAACCACAAGCACGGCCACGGCTGCCATCGTAAGCCAAAACTTCACGCGGCGACGCATGGTCGAGGCATCGGGCATAAGCTGACGCACAAGGTCTTTGTCGCCAATGCGCGTTATCTTCTTTTGCCTACGCCATAGGCTATAGTATCTGACTGCTACCAGCACTACCACAAGCCATAGTAGCCATAAATATTGGGGGCTCTCAAATCTAAACATTGTTTTAAACTTTGAATTTTGAGTTTTTATTTTGGCAACAGCCTAAGGCTATGCCACTAAAGACAACACTATACGGTTGTTGCAACCCGTATCTGTAGCGGATTCCGTACGCCGCCAACCTTAAGGTATTCGGCGAAGAACCGTAAAGCGTAGCAGAATCTCTGCTACAAGCAGCAGCAAAGCCACAATGGCAAAGGGCTGATAAGCCTCGTAGTGCTTAGAGAAACGCTTAACGTCCATCTTTGTCTTCTCGAGTTTGTCGATGTCCTTGTATATCTGCGACAGCTCTCGGTTGTTTGTTGCACGATAAGAGTTGGCATTCGTTATCTGCGCTATCTCACTCAGAGTCTTCGTGTCTATCTCTACCGGCATATTCACATACTGAACGCCTCCGGCTACTGGCACAGGATAAGGTGCCACTTTGTTGGTTCCTACCGCAATAGTATATACACGCACGCCAAGACTTTGCGCTATCTCTGCACTCGTCATCGGCGAGATGTCGCCCATGTTGTTGCTACCGTCTGTAAGAAGGATTACGACCTTGCTCTTTGCCTTCGATTCCTTCAGTCGCGAAACGGCGTTTGCAAGTCCCATACCAATGGCTGTACCGTCTGAGATGATGCCGCGTGCAGCTATGTCTGTACGAACTGATCCGAGCAGATTCAGAAGCGATGCATGGTCGGTAGTCATAGGACATTGTGTGAACGACTCGCCTGCAAAGATTGTAAGACCGATGTTGTCGTTCGGACGACCAGCCACAAACTCTGCTGCTACGTTCTTGGCTGCCTCAAGACGATTTGGCTTCAGGTCTTCAGCAAGCATAGACGTCGAGACGTCCATAGCAAGCATGATGTCGATGCCTTCTACCGACTTGTTGTCCCAAGAGTTGCGAGTCTGAGGACGTGCCATGACGCACACAATCATCACAAAGGCAAGGCAACGCAGAACCATAGGGGCGTGCACAATGCGCTGTCGCCAGCTCTTGGGCGCCTTGTAGTATGCAGCCACGGTGCTGACACGCATGGTAGGTTCGCTATGCTTGCGATTGCGCCAATACCATATTATATAAGGTATCAGCAACGTGAGCAGTATGAAGTATTCTTTATTTACAAATTCCATTGTTGTATATTACTTTCGTTCTGTAACAGCCTGCCCTTACATAAGGAGCAGCCATACACGATAAACCACATAGCCTGCCAGTGCGACTACAGCCACGGCGATAGCGCCCAAAAGCGTATTAAGCGCAACACGCGTCTTGCGTGTACGCACCTCTTCTTCACTAAGTGTCGGTTCTATACGTTCTTCTGTAGGAGCATCCTCACGCTTGGTCTGGTCTATGAAGTTAATGGCGTTAAGAAGGTTCATGTCTTTCTCGTTGAGAAGTGCCGAATATTTCGCAAACTTCACAAGGTCGGCAGTCATGAACAACTCGCTTAGCTCTGCAAGCATTTTCTCGTCGCCGGCACTACGCAGGTTTTCGAGAATCTCTGAAGAGGTCATCTCCATAGCGTTGAAACCGAAACGCTCGCGTATATACTGGCGCAGGGTATCTGTAAGTTGCGTATAGTAAGCCTTCTGGTCATAATCGGCTGTATGCGACTCGCCCTTCAAGCGGTTCATCTCGTCCAATGCCTTCTTGTGTGGCGGCACTTTCTTCACGATACGTATGCGGGCAACAATCGGTTTGTTCTGCTTCAGACGTACTATAACCCATGAGCCTAACGCAATAAGTAACAGCACAATAAGCGTCATCCAAATAAGCGGTGCCCACTCTGCCCAAAGGAACGGATTGTCCTGTACCGACTTCGGCGGGAAGAACTTGTCCATGTTGAGAGTGTCTACATCGCAAGTGATAACCTTAAGCGCTACGGGGTTCGACTTGTAGCTCTTGCCGTCTACCTTCACCGTGATGCCAGGTATGGCATACAGTCGTTCGTCGAAACTCGTAAGCGTAAGTATCTTCTTCACGCTCCAATAGCCGTCGACAACAGCCGTGTCGCCCTTCGAATCGTCAAGCACCTCAACACCAGGCACAAGATATTGCGAACGCTTGTAGTGCGGATACACAATCTTTGCGCCCTGACGAGCTGTGATAGTCAGTTGAAGATGTGCCTGTTCGCCAATCATTATCGCCACAGAGTCGATCTTAGCCTCAACACCCACCTGCTGTGCGGCAGCCATCGTGAGTGACGACACGAACAATATGAGAGTTATTAATCTTTTCATTGTTTAACTGTTTCTTGATGAGAACAAAGTCATCATCGCTTTCACGAAATCCTCATCGGTAGCCACAGACATCCAGTCAACATTTGCTTGAGAGAATGTCTCACGAAGTATCGCCTCACGCTCCGTCCAATAGCGAGCATGAGCAGCACGCACCTTCTTGCTTGAGGTATCGATATACATCTCGCTACCCGTTTCTGCATCCTGCACCTTCATAAGTCCTACATCCGGCAACTGCTTTGCCCAGCGGTCGTAAACCTGCACAGCCATAAGGTCGTGCTTGCTGTTGGCTATCTGGAACTGCTTCAGGAAGTCCTTATTGTCATAGAAGTCGCTGATGACGAAAGCGGTTGTGCGGCGCTTCATCATACGTGTGAAGTAAGCCACCGCTTCGCCAATGTCCGTTTTCGTACTTTGCGGATGGAAGTCGAGCATCTCTCGTATTATATACAAGATATGCTTACGTCCCTTCTTCGGCGGAATATACTTCTCTATACGGTCCGAGAAGAACACAACACCAATCTTGTCGTTGTTCTGCATAGCGCTGAAGGCGATGGTAGCAGCAATCTCAGTAGCCATCACCGACTTCATACACTTGCATGTGCCGAAATCGAGCGACCCCGAGACATCAATCAACAACATAACGGTGAGTTCGCGCTCCTCCTCAAACACTTTCACGTAAGGCTTGCGGAAACGTGCTGTGACATTCCAGTCTATGTCGCGAACGTCATCGCCAAACTGATACTCGCGAACCTCGGCAAACGCCATACCCCTACCCTTAAAGGCAGAATGGTACTGGCCTGCGAATATGTTCTGGCTCAGACCCTTCGTCTTGATTTCTATCTTGCGAACCTTTTTAAGTATCTCTGACGTTTCCATTGTCTTATGTTTAAGGCACCTCTACCTTATTTATTATCTTAGATACGATCTCCTCACTTGTGATGTTGCTTGCCTCAGCCTCGTATGAGAGACCTATGCGATGGCGCAGCACGTCGTGTGCAACGGCACGCACATCCTCTGGCACTACGTAGCCGCGACGCTTGATGAAAGCATAAGCACGTGCAGCCTTTGCAAGCGAGATACTTGCACGAGGAGAACCGCCGAAGGTAATCATATCCTTCAGTTCGCCCAAACCGTACTTCTCGGGGTAACGTGAAGCGAAGACGATGTCAGCAATATACTGCTCAATCTTCTCGTCGATATATACCTCTTCAACTACCTCGCGAGCCTTCAAAATCTCCGCTGCAGTTGTTACTGGCAACACCTTCTTCTCCTCACCACGCAGATTCTCACGGATAATGAGTTTCTCCTCCTCAAGTGTAGGATAGCCGATAACCACCTTGAGCATGAAACGGTCTACCTGAGCCTCTGGCAACTGATAGGTACCCTCCTGTTCAATAGGATTCTGTGTAGCCATTACGAGGAACGGATTAGGAAGCTTGAAAGTCTGCTCACCAATAGTAACCTGATGCTCCTGCATAGCCTCGAGTAAGGCACTCTGAACCTTAGCCGGCGCACGGTTGATTTCGTCCGCAAGTACGAAGTTCGCAAATACCGGACCTTTCTTCACATGGAAGTTTTCGTCCTTCTGCGAATATATAAGCGTACCTACAACGTCGGCTGGTAGCAAGTCGGGTGTAAACTGAATGCGGCTGTAGTCGGCATCGATAAGCTGTGAGAGAGTTTTTATGGCGAGAGTCTTTGCCAAACCAGGCACACCCTCCAAAAGGATGTGACCATCGCTAAGAAGCGAAATAAGCAACGACTCGATGAGGTGTTTCTGTCCAACAATCACTTGGTTCATACCTGTCACCAAGTTGGTGACAAAACTGCTTTGCTGTTCTATCCGAGCGTTAAGCTGGCGGATATCTATTGATTCTGACATAATAGTTTATGTTTAATATTTACTCGTTAAATCGGGCACAACCTTTATAGCTGCGCCATAAATTAAGCGCAAAATTACTGAAATAATAAAACAGAGGCGAAATATATAGACTAAAATATATTAAATAGTCGAAACATTTCACTAATATTGAACAATCTTAAACCGATTTGTCAATTCTGCATACACGCGCTGAACGGGAAAACCCATAACATTATAATAGCTACCTTCTAGTCCGGTAACGCCGATATATCCTATCCATTCCTGAATACCGTAAGCTCCAGCCTTGTCGAATGGCTTATAGTGCTCAATGTAATAATCGATCTCGGAATCTGTCAGTTCCTTGAACGTAACTCCAGTCATGACCGAGAAGCTATGCTGCTCCTGGTTGGTCTTCATGCAAACCCCAGTAACGACATGGTGTGTGCGTCCGCTTATCTTACGCAACATGGCGTGAGCCTCAGCTGCATCATGCGGCTTGCCGAGGATATCGTCGCCAACAATCACCACCGTGTCGGCAGTAATCACGAGTTCGTCGTCTGCCACTTCATACGCAGCAGCCTTCTCACGTGCTATATACTCTGCCACATCCTTTGACGGCAGCGTGTCGGGATACGACTCGTCTACACCTTTTATTACTTTCACTTCAAAACCAACGCCAAGACCGGCGAGTAGCTCTCTGCGGCGTGGCGAATTACTTGACAATATTATCTTCATCTTGTTGACGTACCGACTCTTCGTGAATCAGTTCGAATATATGCTTAACGAAATCCGAATCCATACCACACAAGTCGCCTTGTGCTCCTCGCTTATCTATTATCTCTTTGTATCGGTTAGCCTGCAGAACCGTCATGTTATGCTCTTTCTTATAGCAGCCTATCTTTCGACAGATGTTCATGCGATTTGAAAGAATCTCTATAAGGTTATTGTCGAGAGCATCTATCTGCTCTCGTAAGCCGTGTATGCCTTCTATATCAATGTGTCCGTCGCGAATTGTAAGTTGTGACAACATTATGTAGAGTTCGTCGGGCGTAATTTGTTGTGCAGCATCGCTCCACGCTTCATCCGGAGAGCAATGAGTCTCCACAATCAAGCCGTCGAAACCAAGATCCATAGCCTGCTGGCTAAGTGGGGATATAAGATTACGTCTTCCACCGATATGACTTGGGTCGCAGATTATCGGCAACTCTGGTATGCGGCAGCGCAATTCTATAGGTATCTGCCACATTGGGGCATTGCGATAAATCTTGTTATCGTAACTCGAGAAGCCACGATGAATGGCAGCTAGGCGCTTGATGCCTGCCTGATTAAGACGTTCCATCGCTCCAATCCACAATTCGAGGTCTGGATTCACGGGGTTCTTTACAAGTACGGGGATATCAACGCCACTAAGCGAATCGGCTATAGCCTGCATAGCGAAAGGGTTGGCAGATGTGCGAGCTCCTATCCAAAGGACATCGACACCATATTCAAGAGCAAGCTCCACATGTTCGGGCGTAGCAACCTCTGTAGCCACAAGCATTCCTGTCTCTTCCTTCACACGCTTCAGCCACGGCAAAGCCTTCTCGCCGTGTCCTTCGAAACCGCCAGGCTTGGTGCGAGGTTTCCAAACGCCGGCCCGATACACGTTACAACCAAGCGAAGCGAGTTGTCGGGCTGTTGACATCACTTGTTCTTCTGTCTCTGCCGAACATGGACCAGCTATGACAAATGGACGCTGTCCACTGCCTTTTATATTTAGAGGGATTAAAGACAAATCCATCGTTTTCAGTTTAAAAGTTGTTATTTTACAAACAAATGTATAACAATTATTTCTATCCTACAAATAAATTATGATTAATTGCCACATTTACATCTTTTCATTGTAACTTTGCGTCTAATAACAAGAACATTTTGTCTCGCAATATACAAATATGAACAATATAGACAGCAATAATGCAGAAGAACTGCTGAAACAAAAAGGTGTGCGTCCTACGGCTAACCGAATTCTCATTCTGAAAACGCTTCAAAACGAACATCGCCCCATGAGTCTTTCGGCGATGGAGGCAATATTGTTGCCTATGGACAAGTCGAGCATCTTCCGCGTTCTTACACTTTTCCTCGAACACGACATCGTGCATGCTTTCGAGGACGGCAAAGGTGCGCTCAACTATGAGCTGTGCTCTCATCACGACTCGCACGACCATACGGCAAGTCACGCCCATTTCTATTGTGAAAAGTGCGCACGCACCTTCTGCCTGAAAGACATTCCGGTAGAGAACGTCGCCCTACCTGATGGTTTCAAAGCCAACTCCTTATCATTCATCATTAAGGGAGAATGCCCCGAGTGTAGCAGACGCAAATAAAGTTACAATCCGAAATATCACCATCCGAAGGCTCTGTCTTCTGCCATCCATTTTCCTTGAGCCTTGAGCACTTGCTCGATGATATCGCGACCTACTCCACAACCGCCTCGACGCTGACAGATGTACTTGCTGACAGACTTTATTTCCGCGCTTGCGTCTGCCGGGCAGCAAGGACAGCCTACGAGCGACATCACTTCGTAATCTGGTATATCATCGCCTACATATATTACTTCGTCATCAGACAGCGAGTACTTAGCCTTGAACTCGTTATAGGTCTTTATCTTCACGCTACAACCCATATACAGTTCCTTCACTCCAAGCGCCTCATAGCGTTTGCGTACCGCCTCGGTATTTCCACCCGTAATGATACAGACGTTCAGACCTACCTTGCAGGCATATTGTATGGCATAACCATCCTTCAGGTTGGCAGTTCGCAGAGGTTCGCCTATAGGAGACACGGTGACAGTATCGCACGAGAGCACGCCGTCCACATCAAATATTACGGCACGTATCTTTTTTAAATTGTAGTCAATCATTCTTCTTTTCAAAACAGTTAAACACAAGCATTTACGCTCTATTCTTCAATATGTAATTGGACAGGACACTATACACCTCGCTCAATTCCTTGTCGTCTTCAAGCAAAGCAAGATGCTTGCCAACTACACCAACGTCTCCTCTCGAAGCTGGTCCAGTCTGCGCTTCTTTCGGATGTAATCGATGGAGTTTAGCCACAGTCTCATCGAGAAGCGGAAGCATCACATTAAAATCGAGTCCATGACGTTCGAGTATCTTTGCAGCCATAGTGTTGCACACATTAGCAAAGTTGCATGAGAAAACCGCAGCAATGTGAAGCCATTTACGGTCAGCCTCCTTAAGTTCGCGAACATTATCGGAGAGAAGTCGTGCCAACTCCATTATTATATCAAGCGTCTGCTGGTCGGAAGCCTCAACAAAACAAGGAATGGTTCTGAAGTTCACTTCTTTCTGCTTTGAGAAAGTCTGCATTGGATAAAGCACGCCATAATGTTCTGCTTTACCCATGAACAGACTCATCGACATTGTGCCTGCCGTATGTATAAAGACGCCATGCTTGCATCGGCTGCAAAGTTGTTCAATCACATCAAGCATTGCGTCGTCTTTTACAGACACGATATACACATCAGCATCCTTCATTACACTATTCCAATCGCTTGTAGCACAACTATCTACAGTTTCAGCGAGCGCTTCAGCCGAAGCAAGTGTCCTGCTCCATATCTGCGCTGGCGTTTCTCCTATCTTGGCAAGGGTTTTGGCAATGTTTGTTGCCACATTGCCAGCTCCTATCATTACTATTTTCATAAGTTCTTTTCCTGTTATAGCTACAAAAGTAAGCAAATGCGCAGAAAAA
>OIXY01000402.1_pt1 | contig 10634 bp, 11 predicted proteins | sample 1588051 | NCBI WGS metagenome assembly OIXY01 (sample SAMN03283247) | human gut metagenome | biome: human-associated habitat; material: feces | host: Homo sapiens | place: Peru | collected 2012 | reverse complement strand
GCGGCGGCAAGAACAGCCCCTACATCTGGCTGCGCTGCCCCGGCAACATGAAGAGTTGGGAGTTCTTTGACTGGCTGCTGGAAAACTGCGGCGTTGTTGGCACCCCCGGCGTGGGCTTCGGCGAGTGCGGTGAGGGCTACTTCCGCCTGACCGCCTTCGGCGATGCGGAAAAGACCAAGCTTGCCGCCGAGCGCATCAAGACCGCCATCAAGGCACTGTAAAACCTATAAAAATAGCACCCGCTGTCCATTTTGGATGGCGGGTGTATTTTTTTGCGCACCCTCTTGACAAGTCTGTGTCTACTGTATATACTGTACATATACAGACGAAACACAAGCGTCAAAGGAGCAGCCGATGGAACTGTTTATCAACAACAAAAGCGGCGCGCCCATCTATGACCAGATCTACAACCAGATCAAGCAGCAGATCATCAGCGGGGCTTTGCAGCCGGACGAGGCCATGCCCTCCATCCGGGGGCTGGCACGGGATCTGCGCATCAGCGTCATTACCACCAAGCGCGCCTACGATGAACTGGAAAAAGAGGGCTTTCTTTATGCAGTACCGGCAAAGGGCTTTTTTGTAGCCCCTAAAAATACCGAGTTGCTGCGGGAAGAAAACCTGAAAAAGATTGAAGAGCACCTTACCGAGGCCGTCCGCCTGTCCGCATCCTGCGGGCTGAGCAGGGAAGAACTGCGGGAGATGCTGGAACTACTGTGGGAGGGCTGAATATGAACGCACTGGAATTGCAGGGACTTACAAAGCACTATAAGGACTTTACCCTTGGGCCGCTGGACCTGACCCTGCCCGGCGGCACCATCTGCGGCCTGATCGGTGAAAACGGAGCGGGCAAAAGCACCACCATCCGGCTGATCTTAGACATGGTGCAGCGGGACGGCGGCACGGTGACGATTCTTGGCAGGGACAACCGCACCGCTTTTGTCCGCACCAAAGAGGAAATCGGCGTAGTGCTGGGCAGCGAGGGTATCCCCCTGTGCCTGAACGCGGTGCAGACGGGCAAGGTGATGGCAGGCATCTACCACAACTGGGACGCTGCCGCCTATGCGGAACTGTGCCAAAAGTTCGGCCTGCCGGACAAAAAGCAGTACAAGGACTACTCCACCGGCATGAAGATGAAGCTGTGCATCGCCGTGGCGCTGGCGCACCACCCGAAGCTGCTGCTGTTGGACGAAGCCACCAACGGGCTGGACCCGGTGGTGCGGGACGAGGTGACCGACCTGCTGCTGGACTTTGCCCGGGACGAAAACCACTCCATCCTCATCTCCTCCCATATCGTCAGCGACTTGGAAAAGCTGTGCGATACCATCGCCTTTCTGCACAAGGGCAGGCTGCTGCTCTGTGAGGAAAAGGATGCCCTGCGGGAGGAATACGCCTTGTGGCACGGCACGGCGGCGCAGCTGGCGGCACTGGATACGCCGGTGTACGGCAAGCGGGTCACCCCCTACGGAGCCGAGGCGCTTGTGCGCCGGGATGCAATGCCCGCCGGAGCAGAACTTGCCCCGGTAAGCATTGAGGAATTGTTTGTACTGATGGTGAAAGGGGAGAACGTGCAATGAAAGGTCTGCTATTAAAGGATGCCTATCAGATGTGGAGTTACACCAGATGGATCATTCTGGTGTCGGTGGCTATGATGCTGATGGGAACGTTTTTCATGAAGGAAGGCTCTAATTTCTTTATGCTGTACGGCGGGCTTTTGCTGGGCATCCTGCCCATGACCTTGCTGGCTTACGACCAGAACAGCCGGTTCAGCGCTTACTGCACTGCTCTGCCGGTGACAAAAGGGCAGATCGTGGGCGGCAAATACCTCATCGGCTTGTGTGGTATGGCACTGGCGGAGTTGCTGAGTATGGCGGCACTGGCAGCAGCACAGCTGCTCTGGGGTACGGTGACGGTGCAGCTCACCGTGGCGACCCTGCTTCAGGTGGCTATGCTGACCCTGCTGGGCAACATTATTTTGCTGCCGCTGGCCTACCGCTTTGGCTACCAGAAAGCCCGGTATGTGTACTACCTGTGCATCGGTCTGCTTGCAAGCTTGATGGGCTTTTTCGTCTCTTCGGGGGACAGCGCTTTGGACAGCATCCTGCCCGCCAACGGTTCGCTGCTGGTGCTGGTCGTAGTGCTGGCGGCGGCGCTGGCGCTGTATGCTCTCTCGTGGCGGCTGTCCGTTGCATGGTACGGAAAGGCAGAGCAGTAAGATGAAGAAAAGTCAAATTGCAGGCATCCTGTTCGGCGTTGCCATGGGCGTTTTGTTCAGCGTGTCGCTGGGAACGGTGGGTTTTGCGCTGGGCGCCTGCTTTGTAAATCTGGGCATGGTGATGTTCCAAGGGCTGGATGACCCACAGGATAAAAAGTAAGGTGTAAAAAATGCGCCGCCCCTGCCGGAAAAGCTTCTCCGGTAAGGGCGGCGCTGTATTTATTTCTCGGGCTTTTTGGCGTTTTTCTGTGCGGCTTCCAGCTCATCCACCCGCTTTTGCAGGGCGGTGATCTTGTCGTCCATTTTCAGGAAGGTCCAGACCAGAACAGCCAGCACCAGCGCGGGAGGAACGACCATCCACAGGGACTGCTGGCACCAGAGCAGCAGCGAATAGCCGCCGAATACAGTAAAGATGAATACGAAAAACAGGCTTGCAGCCAGTACAGCAAAAAATCCCATACAGAAGGTCTCCTTTCAGTTATTCTTCCGTTTCTTCCTCGTCAGGATCCAGTTCAATGCTGAACACAGCTTTTTTCAGCTTGCCGCAGCCCTGCGCTTTCAGGCCGGATTTATACGGCTCGCCTGCCAGATACAGGGCAAAACGTCCCTCGCACAGCATTCCGGCAATGCTGGTGCCGGCAGTGCCTACGGTGGTGTCGGCGGTTTCATCGGTGGGCTTGGTGGGGGTCAACTCTGCAAGGCTCACCTCAAACAGCTCGCTGCCGTCAAGGTCGGTCTCCAGCGTGATGTGGTTGTCGTGGCGCTGGAACAGTGCCTTGTCGGAGGTCTGGGGCGTGACGGTGCTCACGGTGACCACGGCCTTTTCGCCGTCGATGCGGGTGCGCCCAGCGGGCAGGGTGGTGATATCCCGCGCCATGATGTACTCGATGACAGTGTCCAGATTGTCGCTTACGCCCAGATAGTTGGGCAGGTTGTTCAGGGTATCGTAGATCATGGGAAAAGTCCTCCATCTGTATCGTTTTGGTTACCAGTATGGTATCACAGGTTTGGAGCAGATGCAACATCTGCGGTGTTTTGCCCGCTGCGGGTCATCTTTTTATGCCCGCAAGCACGCCAGCCGGAGCGTTCTGCTTTGTTATGCTTCTTTATTTTTATCCAGCGCATCAAACTGCTGCAGGATCTGGGGGTCTTTCAGCTTGATGACCTTGCCGGAGAGGTAGTGCAGGGTGTTTTCCTCCGGCACATCCAGAAAACTGATGCGCACGGCGCACAGTGCCTGCGTCTTGGTGCCGGTGCGCTCGTTCATCTTGCGGTTGCCGTATTTGATATCGCCCAGCACCGGCTTGCCCAGATAGGCCAGATGGGCGCGGATCTGGTGGGTGCGCCCGGTGACAAGGCCGATCTTGCACAGGGCAAAGGGGCCCGCGGTGCGCAGCACATCCACATCCGTGATGATCTGCTTGCGGCGCTCGTCCTGCGATTGATGGGCGTGGATGCTGACCTTGTTGTTCTTCTCGTCGTGTTCCCACCATGCGGTGAACCGCCCGGACTGTGGAATGCCCACCGTGATGGTGTAGTACTCCTTTTTGAGTAGGTCAGTGCGGATGATCTCGTTCATGTCCCGCAGGGCGGTGTAGCTCTTGGCGGCGATCACAAGGCCCTCGGTGCCGCGGTCCAGCCGGTTGCAGATGCCGGGCTTGAAGCGGTTCTCGCCGTGGGGGTCGTATTCGCCCTTCTGGGTCAGGTACTGGGTAAAGGCGTCCACCAGATTGGCGTCGCCGGTGCGGTCGCTGTGGCACAGCAGATGGGTGGGCTTGTACAGCACTGCAAGGTTCTCGTCCTCATAGATGACGGTCACCTTGGGCTGATTGGGCTGCTTTTTGGGGGCAGCCTTCTGCACCGGCTTTGCGCCCTCGGGCGGGAAGAACTCGTCGTTGATGTACAACTCAATCAGATCCCCCGCCTGCAAACGGTACTCCGGCGCGGCCTTTTTGCCGTTCACCTTTACCCGCTTGTTGCGGAAACTCTTGTATAGCAGGCTGGTGGGAAAATCGCGGGTCACGCTCTGCACAAAGCGCGAAAGGCGCACGCCGTCATCGTTGGCGGTGGCAGTAAATTGTTTCATAAAGCTATCCTCATCGTTTTTGTCAGAATCATGCTTTTATAGTAATACAGGCGGGGCGGGAAGTCAACGCGCATTCCGGCGCAAAATCCAGGTTATTTTTGCAGAACGCTTGTGTTTGCGTCGCAAAATGGGTACTATAAGAGGAGAATATACAAAAAGGAGTACCGCTATGGCAGAGAATAAACGGCACAAGGGACATCGCCAGCGGATGCGGGAGCGGGTGCAAAGCTACGGGCTGGACAGTCTGGCCGAGCACGAGGCGCTGGAATATGTGCTTTACCTGACCAACGCCCAAAAGGATACCAACGGTATCGCCCACGACCTGATCGACCGGTTCGGGGATTTTGCGGCGGTGCTGGAGGCCAGTGAGGAGGAACTGTGCACCGTGGAGGGCGTAGGCCCCGCTACCGCCCGGATGCTGCATCTGCTGCCCCAGATCAGCCGGTACTATGGCCGCAGCCGCACCAGTACCACCCGCTGCATCAAGACCACCGAGCAGATGGGCAGCTACCTGATGGCAAAGTTTGCGTGGTCGGACTACGAGCGTGCCATGCTGGTCAGTCTGGACAGACGCAAACGGGTGCGCGCCGCCGTCTGGCTGCGGAAGGGCAGTTCCGACCGGGTCGATCTGGATATCAAGAGCGTGGTAGAAGCCGCCATCAAGGGCGGTACGGACACCGTGGTGCTTTGCCACAACCACCCCAACGGGATGGCGCTGCCCTCGCTGGAGGACATGGAAGCTACCGGCAGCATTGCCCGGGCGCTGGGGCTGGTGAATGTGCACCTGCTGGATCACTTTATCCTGACCGACACCGAGTGTTTTTCCATGCGGGACGCCAACCGCCTGCCTATCTACGATTTCAAGACCGGTACGCTGTTCTGGCCTTAAAACAAAAAACTGTTTACATTATAAAATATGCGTGCTATAATACAACTTGAAACAACAACTGATTGTGGTTATACGCACGGAAGGGAGAGAAACGATGGCAGAGGAAAAATTTGAACTGGTGTCGAACTATGCCCCCACCGGCGACCAGCCTCAGGCGATCGCGCAGCTGGTGGAGGGGGTGCAGCGGGGTGACCGCTGCCAGACCCTGCTGGGCGTGACCGGCAGCGGCAAGACCTTTACCATGGCCAACGTCATTGCCCAGTGCAACCGTCCCACGCTGGTGCTGGCGCACAACAAAACGCTGGCGGCGCAGCTGTGTACCGAGTTCCGCTCGTTTTTCCCCAACAATGCGGTGGAGTACTTCGTCAGCTACTACGACTACTACCAGCCGGAGGCCTACATCCCCAGCACCGATACCTATATTGAAAAGGACAGCGCCATCAACGACGAGATCGACCGCCTGCGCCACTCGGCTACGGCGGCGCTTTCCGAGCGGCGGGATGTCATCATTGTGGCATCGGTGTCCTGCATCTACTCGCTGGGTGACCCCATCGACTACCGCAGCATGGTCATCAGTCTGCGCCCCGGGATGCAGATGGAGCGGGACGAACTGTGCAAAAAACTGGTCACCCTGCAATACGAGCGCAACGACGTGAATTTTGTGCGCAATAAGTTCCGGGTGCACGGCGATACGGTGGATATCTATCTTGCCTATATGAGCGAACTGGCCATCCGGGTGGAGTTTTTCGGGGACGAGATCGACCGCATTACCGAGTTCAACCCCCTGACCGGCTCCAAGCAGAACGTGGTCAAACACGTTGCCATCTTTCCGGCCAGCCACTATATCGTCAGCGCCGAAAAAAAGGCCGCTGCGCTGGAAAAGATCCGCGCCGAGTGCGACGCACAGGTCAAGCAGTTCACTGCTGAGGGCAAGCTGATCGAGGCGCAGCGCATTGCCCAGCGCACCAACTATGACATCGAGATGCTGAACGAGGTGGGCATCTGCAAGGGCATCGAAAACTACTCGGCGGTGCTGTCCGGCCGTGCGCCGGGCAGTATGCCCACCACCTTGCTGGATTATTTCCCGGAGGATTTTCTGCTCTTCGTGGACGAGAGCCACGTCACCCTGCCGCAGGTGCGCGCCATGTACGGCGGCGACTACGCCCGCAAAAAAACGCTGGTGGAGTATGGCTTCCGTCTGCCGTCTGCCTTTGATAACCGCCCCCTGAAATTTGAGGAGGTGGAGTCCAAACTCAACCAGATGATCTTTGTCTCCGCCACCCCTGGTGAGTATGAGCGCCGGAACAGTTCGCAGGTGGCGCAGCAGGTCATCCGTCCCACGGGTCTTTTGGACCCGGTCATCTCGGTGCGCCCGGTGGAAGGGCAGGTGGTGGACCTGCTGGGCGAGATCAACGCCCGCATCCAGCGGCAGGAGCGGGTACTGGTGACCACCCTGACCAAAAAGATGGCCGAGGACCTCACCGATTACCTTACCGAGCAGGGGATCAAGGTCAAGTATATGCACCACGAGGTGGATACCTTTGAGCGGATGGAGATCATCAAGGATCTGCGCTTGGGCAGCATCGACGTGGTGGTGGGCATCAACCTGCTGCGCGAAGGTCTGGACCTGCCGGAGGTGAGCCTTGTGGCCATTCTGGATGCCGACAAGGAGGGCTTTCTGCGCAGCGAGACCAGCCTGATCCAGACCATCGGCCGCGCCGCCCGCAATGCGGAGGGCATGGTCATCATGTACGCCGATGTGGTGACCGATAGCATGGAGCGTGCCATCACTGAGACCGAGCGCCGCCGCGCCATCCAGATGGCCTATAATGAGGAACACGGCATCGTGCCCAAGACCATCGTCAAGGCCATTGCGGACAGCATCGAGATCAGCGATAAGGCCGAAAACGCCAAGCGCAATACCCGCCGCATGGGCAAGATGGAGCGGGAGGCTGCCATCGAGCGCCTGACCCGCGAGATGAAGGAAGCCGCAAAGCTGCTGGAATTTGAGCACGCAGCCTTCCTGCGCGACCAGATCGACCGCCTGCGCCGGGGCGAGAACCCCACCGTGGATTCGGCGGCCGAGACGGAGCGCAAACAGAACCATGCACAGACACAACGAAAAGGGAGAAAATACCTTGGCAAACGATAAGATCATCATCAAGGGTGCCCGCGAGCACAACCTGAAAAATATCAACCTGACCCTCCCGCGGGAAAAGCTGATCGTCATGACCGGCCTTTCCGGTTCGGGCAAGTCCAGTCTGGCCTTCGACACCATCTACGCCGACGGCCAGCGCCGCTATGTGGAAAGCCTTTCCAGCTACGCCCGGATGTTTCTGGGCCGGATGGATAAGCCGGACGTGGACGAGATCACCGGCCTTTCGCCGGCCATCTCCATCGACCAAAAGACCACCAGCCACAATCCCCGCTCCACCGTGGGCACCGTGACCGAGATCTACGATTATCTGCGCCTGCTGTACGCCCGCATCGGCGTGCCGCACTGCCCGGTGTGTGGGCGGGTCATCAGCCAGCAGACCGTGGATGAGATGGTGGATGCCGTCCTCAAGCTGGAGGAGGGCACAAAGTTCCAGATCTTAGCCCCGGTGGTGCGTCAGCGCAAGGGCACCCAGCAGAAGGAACTGGACGCCGCCCGCCGCGCAGGCTATGCCCGTGTGAAAATCGACGGCAATCTGTATGATCTGGACGAGGAGATCAGTCTGGAAAAGAACATCAAGCATACGGTGGAGATCGTGGTGGACCGCCTTGCCCTGCGCAAGGGCATCCGCAGCCGTCTGGCCGATTCGCTGGAAACCGCGCTGGCGCTCACCGGCGGCGTGGCCGAGGTGGACGTTATCGGCGGCGAGTGCATGACCTTTAGCCAGAACTTTGCCTGCCCGGAGCACGGCATCTCCATCAGCGACCTGTCGCCCCGGCTGTTCTCCTTCAATAACCCGCTGGGTGCCTGCGAAAAATGCACCGGCCTTGGCACCTTTATGCGGGTGGACGAGGACCGCATTCTGCCCAACCGCAGCCTTTCCATCCGGGAAGGTGCCATCAAGGCCAGCGGCTGGTACTACGCCGAGGGCTCGGTGAGCGAGATGTACTACCTTGGTCTTGGTAAAAAATACGGCTTTACGTTGGATACGCCCATCAAGGAGATGAGCACCGAGGCGGTAAACGCCCTGCTCTACGGCACCAACGGCGAAAAGATCGAGATGCACCGCACCAACGAGTTCGGCAGCGGGGTGTACTACAACACCTTTGAGGGCATCGTGGAAAATCTGGAGCGCCGCTTCCGCGAGACCAACAGTGAGTGGATGAAGGAAGAGATCGGCAGCTTTATGTCCGGTGTGGAGTGCCCGGACTGCCACGGTCAGCGCCTGAAGCCGGTGGTGCTTGCCGTGACCATCGGGGACAAGAACATCAGCCAGTTCTGTGAGATGTCTATCCGGGACGAACTGGAGTTTATCAGGCAAAACGAGCCGAACCTGACCGAAAAACAGAAGCAGATCGGCGGCCAGATCCTGAAGGAGATCAAAAACCGTCTGTAATTCCTTCAGAGTGTGGGTCTGGATTATCTCACGCTGGCCCGGTCGGCGGGCACGCTGTCCGGCGGCGAGAGCCAGCGCATCCGCCTGACCACCCAGATCGGCAGCGCCCTGTCCGGCGTGCTCTATGTGCTGGACGAGCCCTCCATCGGCCTGCATCAGCGGGACAACGATAAGCTTATCGCCACCCTGAAAAACCTGCGAGATCTGGGCAATACGGTCATCGTGGTCGAGCATGACGAGGACACCATGCGCAACGCGGATTATATCGTGGACGTAGGCCCCGGTGCCGGTGTGCACGGCGGCGAGATCGTAGCCGCAGGCAGCGTAAAGGATATCTGCAAGGCCAAGCGCAGCATTACCGGCGACTATCTCTCCGGCCGCAAGCGCATTGCAGTGCCCCAGACCCGCCGCACCGGCAACGGTCACTGCCTGACCGTAAAGGGTGCGCGGGAAAATAACCTGCGCAACATCGATGTCAGCTTCCCGCTGGGGGAGTTCATCTGTGTCACCGGCATTTCCGGCTCGGGCAAGTCCAGCCTTATCAACGAGATCCTGTACAAAACGCTGGCCAGCGAACTGAACGGTGCCCGCTCCCGCGCCGGCAAGTGCGATGGGGTAGAGGGGCTGGAGTTCGTGGATAAGGTCATCGGCATCGACCAGCAGCCCATCGGCCGCACCCCGCGCTCCAACCCCGCCACCTACACCGGTGTGTTCAACGATATCCGCACCGTGTTCTCCCAGACGCAGGACGCCAAAATGCGGGGTTACGGCCCGGGACGGTTCAGCTTCAACGTCAAGGGCGGCCGCTGTGAAGCCTGCGAGGGCAACGGCATTCTGCAGATCGAGATGCACTTTTTGCCGGACGTCTATGTGCCCTGTGAGGTGTGCAAGGGCGCACGCTACAACCGCGAAACGCTGGAAGTAAAGTATAAGGAAAAGACCATTGCGGATGTGCTGAACATGACCGTGGAGGAAGCGGTGGTGTTCTTTGCCAACCAGCCCAAGATCGCCCGCAAGCTGCAAACGCTGCTGGACGTGGGTCTTGGCTATGTCACCTTGGGGCAGAGCGCCACCACCCTGTCCGGCGGTGAGGCGCAGCGTGTGAAGCTGGCCAACGAACTTGCCCGCCGCGGCACTGGCAAAACGGTGTATATTCTGGACGAGCCCACCACCGGCCTGCACATTGCAGATGTACACCGCCTGATCGAGGTGCTGCAAAAGCTGGTGGACGTGGGCAATACGGTCATCGTCATCGAGCATAATCTGGATCTCATCAAGTGCGCCGACCATATCATCGACCTTGGCCCCGAGGGCGGCAGCGCCGGCGGCGAGATCGTGGCCGAGGGCACCCCGGAGCAGGTGGCCGCCGTGCCCGGCAGCTTTACCGGCCAGTACCTGCGCCCGCTGCTGGAACGCGACCGCGCGCAGCGCGCCGCAGAAGCGGAAAAGCACTGACAAAACAGCAAAAACGAAAAAGCGCGTATCCGTGTAAAAATCAGACTTTTCTCAGAAAAAACCAAAAATAATCGAAAAATCTGTTGACAAAACGGCCTTGCCTGAGTATAATATCTCTTGTCGCCACGCTTCGGTAGGGAAGCGGCGGTCGATATCCGGGTGTAGCGCAGTTTTGGTAGCGCGCTTGAATGGGGTTCAAGAGGCCGTGAGTTCGATTCTCGCCACTCGGACCAAAAATCCAACGATTTCACGTTAGAAATCGTTGGATTTTTTTGTTTATAGGCTGGCCTCATTTGGTTTTGACCACAATTTTGACCACAATGCCAAAGATTTTATCTGGTCTAATTAGTGCCGTTCTGTCTAACTTTCAGGCCGAAAACGCCTCGCTGAACAACTGGATCGCACTCTGCCGAATGGATTCCTGAACATGGAGATAATGCT
>OIXY01000401.1_pt1 | contig 10647 bp, 9 predicted proteins | sample 1588051 | NCBI WGS metagenome assembly OIXY01 (sample SAMN03283247) | human gut metagenome | biome: human-associated habitat; material: feces | host: Homo sapiens | place: Peru | collected 2012 | reverse complement strand
GCGATTTCAACGTCCCGATGAAGGACGGTGTCATCACCAACGAGAACCGCATCAACGCAGCTCTGCCCACCATCCAGAAGCTGGTCAATGATGGCGCAAAGGTCATCCTGTGCAGCCATCTGGGCAAGCCCAAGAACGGCCCCGAGGCCAAGTTCAGCCTGGCACCCGTTGCTGTGGCTCTGAGCGCAAAGCTGGGCAAGACCGTTGTGTTTGCTGACGACGACAACGTTGTGGGCGAGAACGCAAAGGCTGCTGTGGCTGCCATGAACAACGGCGACGTCGTTCTGCTGCAGAACACCCGTTTCCGCAAGGAAGAGACCAAGAATATGCCCGAGTTCAGCGAGGAACTGGCTTCTCTGGCTGACGCTTATGTGGACGATGCTTTCGGCAGCTGCCACCGTGCACACTGCTCCACCGCAGGTGTCACCGACTACATCAAGGATACCGCTGTCGGCTACCTGATGGAGAAGGAGATCAAGTATCTGGGCAACGCTGTCAACGACCCCGTCCGTCCCTTCACCGCTATTCTGGGCGGCGCCAAGGTTGCTGATAAGCTGAACGTTATCTCCAACCTGCTGGAGAAGGTCGATACCCTGATCATCGGCGGCGGCATGGCTTACACCTTCGTCAAGGCTCAGGGCTACGAAGTGGGCAAGAGCCTGTGCGACGACACCAAGCTGGACTACTGCAAGGAAATGATGGCTAAGGCCAAGGAGAAGGGCGTCAAGCTGCTGCTGCCCGTGGATGCAGCCTGCATCAAGGACTTCCCCGATCCCATCGACGCTCCTGTGGACGTGACCGTGGTGCCTGTCACCGCCATCCCCGCTGACATGGAGGGCTGCGACATCGGCCCCGAGACCATGAAGCTGTTTGCTGACGCTGTCAAGGCTTCCAAGACCGTTGTCTGGAACGGCCCCATGGGCGTGTTCGAGAACCCCACTCTGGCAGCCGGTACTCTGGCTGTTGCCAAGGCTATGGCTGAGAGCGATGCTACCACCGTCATCGGCGGCGGCGACAGCGCAGCAGCTGTGCAGCAGATGGGTCTGGGCGACAAGATGACCCACATCTCCACCGGCGGCGGCGCTTCTCTGGAGTATCTGGAGGGCAAGGAACTGCCCGGTATCGCAGTCATCCAGAACGCATAATTTTTCCGGCATCACAATGGGTGCGGCGGCATTTACGCCGCCGCATCTTTTCTTTTTGTGCAGGCAATTTGTAAATAGTTACGAAGGTAAGGAGAAAATAACAATGGATAAGGCAAAGCGCAAGGCTATTATCGCTGGCAACTGGAAGATGAACAAGACCGCCTCCGAGGCTGCTGTTCTGGTGGACGAGCTGATCCCCGCTGTGAAGGACGCTACCTGCGAGGTGGTCATCTGCACCCCGTTTACCGATCTGGTCACCGCTGTGGCTAAGACCAAGGGCACCAACATCCATGTGGGTGCCGAGAACGTCCACTTTGAGAAGTCCGGTGCTTTCACCGGCGAGATCAGCGCCGATATGCTGGTGGATCTGGGCGTGGAGTACGTCATCGTTGGCCACTCTGAGCGCCGTCAGTACTTTGCAGAGACCGACCAGACCGTCAACAAGCGCGTTCTGGCTGCCCTGAACGCCGGCCTCAAGGTCATCCTGTGCGTGGGCGAGAGCCTGCAGCAGCGCGAGGAGGGCGTTACCGAGGAACTGGTTCGTATGCAGACCAAGATCGCCCTGCGTGACGTGACCGCCGAGCAGATGGCAAACGTTGTCATCGCCTACGAGCCTGTCTGGGCTATCGGCACCGGCAAGACCGCTACCGCTGATCAGGCAGAGGAAGTCTGCGCTCAGATCCGCAAGGTGGTGGGCGAGTTGTACGGCGAGGCTGTGGCCGAGGCTACCACCGTGCAGTACGGCGGCAGCATGAACGCCAAGAACTGCGAGGAGCTGCTGAGCAAGAAGGACGTGGACGGCGGCCTGATCGGCGGCGCATCTCTGAAGGCTCCGGACTTTGCTGTCATCGTTGATGCAGCCACCAAGGGCTGAGCAACTGCCTTTTTTCCTAATTAGCTGTTTCAGCGCCCGGCTGCGCCGTTTTTTCAGCGCTGAGCCGGGCGCTGATTTGTTTATAGCAGCCGCTCGGGTGTTATGCACCCACTGGCTGCACCTCCGCAGGCGGGGTACTGGCCTTACCTGCAACGCGTGATAAATTCAAAGGAGATTCAATTTTATGGCAAAGAAACCTGTTCTTCTGTGCATCATGGATGGCTTCGGCTGGGTGCCGAACGAGACCTTCGGCAACGCCGTGGTGGCTGCCAAGACCCCCCATCTGGATGCTCTGATGGCAAAGTACCCCATGACCACCATCGATGCTTCCGGCATGGCTGTCGGCCTGCCCGACGGCCAGATGGGCAACTCTGAGGTCGGCCACACCAACATGGGCGCAGGCCGCATCGTGTACCAGCAGCTGACCCTCATCACCAAGTCCATCCGCGACGGCGAGATGTTCAAGAACCCTGTGCTGGTCAAGAACATGAAGGCCGCTATCGAGGCCGGTAAGGCTGTCCACCTGATGGGTCTGGTGGGCACCGGCGGCGTGCACAGCCATGCCGACCACTGGTTCGGCGTGCTGGAGATGGCAAAGCATCTGGGCGCTAAGGAAGTCTACCTGCACTGCATTACCGATGGCCGTGATACCGACCCCCACTCCGGTAAGGGATTCCTTGCTGACCTGCAGGCCAAGCTGGACGAGCTGGGCGTGGGCAAGATCGCCAGCGTTTCCGGCCGTTACTACGCCATGGACCGCGATAACAACTGGGACCGTGAGGAGAAGGCCTACGCTGCCTTCGTCTACGGCGAGGGTGAGCACGCTGCCAACGCTGCCGAGGCCATCGAGGCTTCTTACGCAGCAGACAAGACCGACGAGTTCGTGCTGCCCTGCGTCACCTGCGAGGGTGGCCGCGTGCAGGACGGCGACACCGTCATCTTTATGAACTTCCGCCCCGACCGTGCCCGCCAGATGACCCGCATCTTCTGCGACGATGCCTTTACCGGCTTCGAGCGCCGCGGCGGCCGCAAGCAGGTGCACTACGTCTGCATGGCCGAGTACGATGCCACCATGCCCAACTGTGAAGTTGCTTATCCCCCGGTGGAACTGAAGAACGTTCTGGGCGAGTACCTGTCTGCCCACGGCAAGACCCAGCTGCGCATTGCCGAGACCGAGAAGTACGCCCACGTCACCTTCTTCTTCAACGGCGGCGTGGAGGCTCCCTACGAGGGCGAGGACCGCTGCGTCATCCCCAGCCCCAAGGTTGCCACCTACGACCTGCAGCCCGAGATGAGCGCCCCCGAAGTTGCTGCCGAGTGCGTCAAGCGCATTGAGAGCGGCAAGTACGATGTGGTGATCCTGAACTTCGCAAACTGCGATATGGTCGGCCACACCGGCGTGTTCGAGGCTGCTGTCAAGGCCGTTGAGGCTGTGGACACCTGCGTGGATCAGGTTGTCACCGCTGTGCTGAACGCCGGCGGCTGCGCCTTCATCACCGCCGACCACGGCAACGCCGAAAAGATGATGAACCCGGACGGCACCCCCTTCACCGCCCACACCACCAACGTTGTGCCCTTTGTGGCAGTTGGCTGCGGCGACGTGAAGTTGCGCGAGGGCGGCTGCCTGGCCGATATCGCACCCACCATGCTGCCCTATATCGGCCTGCCCGTTCCTGCCGAGATGACCGGTAAGAGCATCATCGTGGAGTGATGCCTGACGGGATAACCGGATAAACAAACAAGAGGCTGCTGCACATTTCGTGCGGCAGCCTTTTTGCATAAGAAAAAATTTCCATAAAAAGGGAATAGCGGAGCGTCCGCAGACGCTCCGCTATTCCGAAATTAAAAATAGATTTTCCGCTGAAGATGGCCAAAGCACACGCGGAGGCCATTTTGATCGTCCCACCTGAAAAAACTTACTTTTTCAGGTGGCTGTCCCAGCCGCTGGAGGTGGTGGCCTGCTTGTCAGGTGTGCACCACATGGCCTCTACGCCGTCCAGCGATTCCACCAGCTTCTGTCCCTCTTCCAGCGGCATACAGAACAGGGCAGTGGTCAGGCAGTCTGCCATGCCGGAGTCCGGGCACAGCACGGTGACGCCGTTGTAGTAGGCAGCGGGCCACAGGGTGTCCGGGTCGATGATGTGGTGGTAGCGCTTGCCGTCCACCACAAAGTAGCGCTGGTAGTCGCCGCTGGTCACCAGCGCAAGGTCGCTCATGTTGATGGGCGAGCCGAAGATGGAGTTGCTATTGGTGTACACCTCCGAGGCGTTCCACGGGTTCTCCACGCCGCCCGTCCACTGGCTGCCGTCCGGCTTTGTACCGATGGCGCGCAGGTTGCCGCCCACGCTCACCAGTGCGCTGGTCAGCCCCCGGGCTTCGGCGGCGCGGCAGACCATTTCCACAGCGTAGCCCTTGCCCACGCTGCCCACGTCCAGCGACATCTCCGGGTCGGACAGATAGACCGTTTTGGCCTTCTCGTCAATGACAAGGCCGTTGATATCGCAGTGCTGGGCAGCAGCTTCCAGCTCCTCCTGTGTGGGCAGGGTGTTGTCGGCGTCAGAGGCGTCTTTCTCGGCGGCTTCGCGGTAGTCGTGCCAGATGCCCAGCACACTGCCCATGGCAATGTTGATCTTGCCGCCGGTCAGGTCGTACATCTGCCGCGCCAACTCCAGCATGGAAAGGATGCGGTCGTCCACCTGCACCGGGGCTTTCCCGGCATTTTCGTTGATGGTCTTAACGTTCACAACGCCGTCGTAGTCGTTGTAGATATCGTAGAGTTGATTGTAGGCGATCAGATCCTGATGCAGCGCCTGCATCTGGGTGTTGAACTCCTCCTCGCTCTCGCAGTAGGCGATGACCTGCGTCACTGTGTCGAACACATCATAAAAGATGGTGGTGTACCGGGTCAGTTCCTTTTTGGGCTTGCAGCCGACCAGCAGGCTAAGGCTCAGCACCGCCGCCAGCAGTGCAGCGGTCATGCGGGTGATGCGGCTCTTCATACGGTCTGGCTCTCCTTTGCGGCGGTAAAGGCGGTGTGCTCCTCCTGCAAATGCGCCAGCAGGTCTGCAAACATCCAGTTGCGGTTTGCGGGGGTAACCACCGCCTTGAGCGGGATGGTCACCTGTGCCTGCCGCATCAGGTCCAGCAGGGTGTCCACGTCCTTATCACGGAAGTTTGCCAGCACCAGCGCCGGGGGATAGGCACCCGGCTCCAACACCAGCGTTCTGGGGGCTTTTACCTCCACCTCGCCCAGCAGCTGGGCAACGGTCTTGCCCGCATCGGCGGGGGCAACGAGCAGCAGCTTCATGCCAAAGGCGGGCGCCATGCCCTCCAGCTTGCCCCGGTCGGCGGGGGAAAGGTTCCAGCCCAGCGCCAGCGGCACCCCGGCGTTCTGGTTGCGTGCAATGTGTGCTTTCATCTTTAAAACCTCTTTCGGCAGTGTTTTTTCAAAATACACTATAGTATACCATAAAACCCGTGAAAAGAAAATGAAAACCCGCCGGGGCACACAAAAAACTCCCCCTTGCGGGGGAGCAGACGGAGAAGGCTCAGTTCATTTTTTTGCCGAAGAACTCTACCTCTTTGCCGATGAACTGCATCAGCTCATCGAACTGGTCGGGGGTCAGGCTCTGGGCACCATCGCACTTGGCCTTGGCGGGGTTGTTGTGCACCTCGATCATCAGGCCGTCGGCACCGGCGGCGACGGCGGCTTTGGCCAGTTCCGGCACCATCCATGCGTGGCCGCAGGCGTGGCTGGGGTCTACCACCACCGGCAGGTGAGTCATCTTGTGCAGCATGACCACACCGGCAAGGTCCAGCGTGTTGCGCATACTGGTTTCAAAGGTGCGGATGCCGCGCTCGCACAGAATGACGTTCTCGTTGCCCTCGGCCATGATGTACTCGGCGCTCATCACGAACTCTTCCAGCGTGTTGGCAAGGCCGCGCTTGAGCAGCACCGGCTTTTTCTGGCGTCCGACGGCCTTGAGCAGTTCAAAATTCTGCATATTGCGGGCACCTACCTGGATCAGGTCTACGTTTTCAAACAGGGGCAGGTGCTCGGTGTTCATGATCTCAGTCACAATGGGCGAACCGGTGGCGCGGCGCGCCAGCTTGAGCAGGTCCAGCCCCTCGCTGCGCATACCCTGAAAGGAGTAGGGGGAGGTGCGGGGCTTGAATGCACCGCCGCGCAGCAGGGAAGCGCCTGCCGCCTTTACCCGCTGGGCACAGTAGGTGATCTGCTCCTCGCTCTCGATGCTGCACGGCCCTGCGATGACTGCAAAGTTGCCGCCGCCGATCTTGACGCCCTCCACGTCGATAACGCTGTCATCCGGGTGGAACTTGCGGTTGGCCTTTTTGTAGGGCTCGGACACGCGGCGGCAGGTCTCCACCACCGGGTTTGCCAGCACCCAGCTTTCCGCAATGGCCTTGGTATCGCCGATCAGACCCAGAATATGGGTGTCGCTGCCCTTGGAATCGTTGATCTGCAGGCCCATATCCTCCAACTCGTGGCAGAACTCGCGCACCTGCACGTCGGGTGCATCCTGTTTGAGTACGATGATCATAGTGTTTTGTCTCCTTTGCCTTTTTCTATCATGTAAAACGGCGAGGGAGACCGGCTCCTTTGCCGCAGCTTGCAGCATCAAACTTCAGTACTCTGAAGTGTGTGACGCTATGATATCACTTCACGAAACTGAAGTCAAGAGAAATTTTGAATTTTATCGGAAAAAGTGGTAGAATAAAAACAGAGCAAATGTAAAAGAGGGAATAACAATGGGAAAAGAAGCTAAAACCAACGCAATGCGCATTCTGGAACGGGAAAAGGTGGCCTATACCGCCCACGAGTACCCCCACGAGGAGGGGGTGGCGGTGGACGGCGTGACCGTAGCCGCCAGCATGGGCGAAGACCCTGCCTGTGTGTATAAGACGCTGGTAACGCAGGGCAGCAGCAAAAACTATTTTGTGTTCGTCATTCCGGTGGCGGCAGAGCTGGACTTAAAGGCCGCTGCCCGCAGCGTGGGCGAAAAGAGCGTGGCGATGATCCATGTGGCGGATATCAACAAGGTCACCGGCTATGTGCGGGGCGGCTGCAGCCCGGTGGGCATGAAAAAGCAGTACCGCACCGTCTTTGACGAAAGCGTGCTGACCCAGCAGAAGGTCTACGTTTCCGGCGGGCGCATCGGCACGCAGGTGTGCTGCGCACCGGCAGATCTGATCCGCGCTGCACGCGCTGCCACGGCGAAGATCATTTTTTAAAAATCCGGCGCGATATCTGGGATACATCAACACAGCCTTTACATAAAATATACCTGCTGCATAAGTCATACTTAAAAAGAAAAAGGATGGCGAAACTGCACAAAACTTTCGAAAGTTTTTTGACGGCATGGGAACACAAGGGAGAATTTGCCCAAACGCTCTTTGCAAAGCGGTTTTTTTGCCGTAAACTGTATCTAGTACAGGGACGATGCCCCAAAAAACGGGCTTGCATCGCCGCCTGAAAAAACGCTTGCACAGGAAACTGCGGAGGGAAACTTCAATGATGCTGCTGGTGCCGGGTCGCATGGAATGGGGTCACATTCACTGCAATCAGGGGCATGGTGCAGCCTTGTGCAAAATGCGCGGACAGAAAAACCGGAAATAAAGGCCGTGGTACAGGTGTACCGCAGCCTTTTTTGTTTGTCGGTCTTGTTGGACAGTAGAAAGAGAGGCTTTGGAAAATGGTTCGTAAAGTGGCAGTGATCATGGGTTCGGACAGTGATTGGCCGGTGGTCAAGGGCGCTTGTGCCCAGCTGAAAGCACTGGACATCCCCTTTGAGGCACACATCCTTTCGGCACACCGCACCCCCGCCGAAGCAGCAGCTTTTGCAAAAAGTGCAAAGGCCAACGGCTTTGGCGTCATCCTGTGCGCGGCAGGCATGGCAGCCCATCTGGCAGGCGCTTTTGCCGCCAACACCACCCTGCCGGTCATCGGCATCCCCATGAAGGGCGGTGCGATGGACGGTCTGGACGCGCTGCTGGCTACCGTGCAGATGCCCAGCGGCATCCCGGTGGCAACCGTGGCGCTGAACGGTGCCAAGAACGCCGCATGGCTGGCTGCTGAGATCCTGGCACTGAACGATGACGCACTGGCGGAAAAGCTGGAGGCTGAGCGCGTAGCCATGGCGCAGCAGATCGCAGCCAAGGAAGAAAAGCTGCAGAACGAACTGAACGAGCTGTAAAGGAGAACCAATGTCTGATTTTGCATATCCGCTGCATGAGGAGTGCGGCGTTTTCGGCATCTACGACCGTGCCGGTACCGAGGATGTGGCCGCAGCGGCTTATTCGGCCCTGTATGCGCTGCAGCACCGCGGGCAGGAGAGCTGCGGCATCGCCGTCAACGATGACGGCGTGATCACCGGTCACCGGGATCTGGGCCTTGTGAACGAGGTGTTCACCCCGGAGGTGCTGGCAAGCCTTTCTGCCCCCACGGCACACATGGCCACCGGTCATGTGCGCTACGCCACCGCCGGCACCCGCGTCCGCGCCAACGCCCAGCCTATGATCGTCCGGCATGGCCGCGGCACCATGGCGCTGTGCCACAACGGCAACCTGACCAACGCTGTGGAACTGCGCCGCCAGCTGGAAAACGAGGGCGCCATCTTCCACGGTTCCTCGGATACCGAGGTCATCTGCTACCTTATCACCCGCAACCGTCTGCGCATGGGCAGTATCGAGACTGCCATCAGCAAGACCATGGACGTGCTGGAGGGTGCATACAGCCTTGTGATCATGTCTGCCACCAAACTCATCGCGGTGCGCGACCCCCGGGGCTACCGTCCCCTGTGTATCGGCACCCTGCCCGGCGGCGGCTATGTCTTTGCCAGCGAAAGCTGCGCACTGGATGCCACCGGCGCCGCCCTGCTGCGGGACGTGGAGCCCGGCGAGATCGTGGTAGTAGATACCAAGACCGGCGAACTGCGCAGCATCAAGGATCACTGCGGCCGCCCGGACACCCAGATGTGCGTGTTCGAGTTCATCTACTTTGCCCGCCCGGACAGCGTCATCGAGGGCAGCTCGGTGCACGAGGCCCGCAAGCAGGCAGGCCGCTTCCTTGCACAGGAGCACCCCGTGGAGGCCGATGTGGTCATCGGCGTGCCGGATTCCGGCTTGGATGCAGCACTGGGCTACTCGCAGGAGAGCGGCATCCCCTACGGCATCGGCTTTATCAAGAACAAATACATCGGCCGCACCTTCATTCAGGGCAGCCAGAAGCAGCGCGAGAACAGCGTGCGCATCAAGCTGAACGTGGTGTCCAGCACCGTCAAGGGCAAGCGCGTGGTGCTGGTGGATGACTCCATCGTGCGCGGCACCACCTCTGCCCGCATCATCAAGCTGCTGCGGGATGCCGGTGCTGCCGAGGTGCACTTTATGGTCTCTGCACCTCCCTTTAAGTATCCGTGCTACTTTGGCACCGATATCCCGGACCAGAAGCTGCTGGTGGCTACCGGCCGCACGCTGGAGCAGATCAACGAGGTCATCGGCGCCGATACGCTGGGCTATTTGTCCAACGAGCACGTTGTCCAGCTTGCCAAAAACGCAAAATGCGGTTTCTGCACCGCCTGCTTTACCGGCGAGTATGCCGTACAGCCGGAAAGTGTGCTTTCTACCGATATTCACGACCGTCACCTGAACGACCGTCCCAAGGACGCCAAAAAGTTAGGAGAGTAAGAACATGGAAAAGAGCTATTCTGAAAGCTACGCCGCAGCAGGCGTGGACATTACCGCCGGTTACCGCTCTGTGGAGCTGATGAAGCAGTATGTCGCCCGTACCATGAACGAGCACTGCATCGGCGGCTTGGGCGGCTTTGGCGGCCTGTTTGAACTGGACTGCACCGGCTACAAGCACCCGGTGCTGATCTCCGGCACCGACGGTGTGGGCACCAAGCTGAAGGTGGCCATGATCATGGATAAGCACGATACCATCGGCATCGACTGCGTGGCCATGTGCGTCAACGATGTCATCTGCGCCGGTGCAAAGCCGCTGGTGTTCCTGGATTACATCGCCTGCGGCCGCAATGTGCCGGAAAAGATCGCCAACATCGTCAAGGGCGTGGCCGAGGGCTGCGTGCAGGCCGACTGTGCTCTGGTGGGCGGCGAAACTGCAGAGCACCCGGGCATGATGCCGGAGGACGAGTACGATCTGGCCGGCTTTACCGTGGGCGTTGTGGACAAGGAAAAGATCCTGAACAACGAGACCATGGCAGCCGGTGACGTGATCCTCGCTCTGCCCTCCACCGGTGTGCACTCCAACGGCTTCTCGCTGGTGCGCAAGGTGTTCAACATCGACGCCGATCCCGATGTGCTGTTCTCCACCCCCGCTGAACTGGGCGGCAAGACCCTTGGCGAGGCGCTGCTGGCTCCCACCAAGATCTACGTCAAGCCCGTGCTGAAGGTGCTGGAAGAGGTGCAGGTCAAGGGCATCTCCCACATCACCGGCGGCGGCTTCTACGAGAATATCCCCCGCAGCCTGAAGAAGGGCTGCTGCGCCCGCATCAACAAGGCAGATGTGCGCACCCCCGCTCTGTTCCACCTGATGCAGAAGGTGGGCGGCATCTCCGAGCACGATATGTTCAACACCTTCAACATGGGCGT
>OIXY01000399.1_pt1 | contig 10686 bp, 7 predicted proteins | sample 1588051 | NCBI WGS metagenome assembly OIXY01 (sample SAMN03283247) | human gut metagenome | biome: human-associated habitat; material: feces | host: Homo sapiens | place: Peru | collected 2012 | reverse complement strand
CGAACAGATATTTTACCAGTGCATTGTTTGCATTCAGGGTAAGTGTCTGGTCTGCTGAAAACATGTTTGGATCCATACCGCCACCGCCGCCGCCCTGACGGCTCAGGCTTTCGCCCATGCCCTGCAGGCGGGGCAGACGGTAGCGCAGCAGCGCCAGTTCGGTCTGCAGCTTGCCCTCGTTGGTCACGGCGCGGCTGCGGAAGATCTCCAAGATCAGCATGGTGCGGTCGATGACTTCCAGCCCACCCAGCGCGTTGGAGATGTTGCGGATCTGGCTGCCAGTCAGTTCACCGTCAAACACGGCGCATTCCGCGCCCAGTGTCTGGGCGGCAAGGGAAGCCTCTTCCAGCTTGCCGCTGCCCAGCACGATGCCGGTCTCCGGGGTCTGGCGCTTCTGGGTGATCTGCGCCACGGCCTCCATGTGGTTGGCCTCGCACAGGGCAGAAAGTTCTGCCAGACTGCGCTCGCAGTCCCACAGCCCCTGATCCAGTGCCAGCAGCACCACCTTTGTGGGAGGGGTCTCGGTCAGAATATCATAAAGCTCGCTCAAAGTAAGTCCTTTCTGTTATCGTAGCGTTCCTTTGTCAGCAGATAGCACCGGCATTCTACCGGTGTGCCGTCAAATTTGTGGTAAATATCGTTGTGGTGGTACACAAAGCCGGCCTTTTCCATCACCCGGCCGCTGGCAGGGTTCTGCACCGCGTGGCAGCAGGTAAGGAAGGCACCGCCCACCTGATGGAACCAGAAATCCACCACAGCTTGCAGTGCTTCGGTGGTAAGGCCTTTGCCCCACCACTTCTGCCCGATGCAGTAGCCCGGCTCCCAGATGCCGCCGGAAAGCTCCAGCCCCGGCCACTTGGCCTTTTGCTGCGGCTCACCCAGCAGGGCGTTGTATACGGAGATGGAACCGAACACCTGCCCGGTGGCCTTTTCTACTATGGCCCACTGGTAATAATCCGGGTTCGGATACAACTCTGCCCACGCCGAAAGCAGTTCCCGGGTCTCGGCAGGGCTTTTGTGCGGTTCCCAGCGCAAAAACCGGGTCACAGCCGGGTCGTTTGCCCAGTTTTCGTACATCTGCGGGGCATCCTGCGGCAGCAGACGGCGCAGCAGCAGACGGTCGGTCTCCAGTTCAGGTGTGCCGGTGTGGCGCATGGTCCATCCTCTCCCTTTTATAAAAAGTCATTCCTAAGATAGCACAAAAATAGCCGCGCCGCAAGCGAAATCAAGAAAAGCGCTTGACCGGATGGGTGAACTACGATAAACTGAAAGATGAAATCCTTTATGGGAGAGGGAAAAGTATCTATGTTAGATGTACGCAAACTGTTAGCCCAGCGGCCGTTGCTGTTCGATGGCGGTATGGGCACCTATTATAAAGCAAAGCCGGGGCAGGAGTGCGAGCAGGCAAACCTGACTGACCCCGAGGGCATTCTGGCGGTGCACCGGGCGTATCTTGCCGCTGGAGCGGACGCCATCAAGACCAATACCTTCAGCCTGCCGCGTCTGGTAGCGGCACAGCAGCAGGGCTGGGAGCAGCTGGCGGATGCAGGCTGGCAGCTGGCAGCAAAGGCCGCCGGGGAGACCGGCGCGGCAGTGTTTGCCGACCTTGGCCCCGCACCGGATACCGAGAATCTCCCGGCGGAGCAGGTGTATCTTGCTGTGGCAAAGCGCTTTGCGCTGCTGGGCGCACGGAATTTTCTGTTCGAGACCCTGAGCGCCGAGGACGGCGTGCTGGAAGCCATTCGTGTGCTGAAGCAGACCGTGCCGGAGGCCTTTGTGCTGGTATCCTTTGCGGTGCTGCCGGACGGCTACACCCGCGAGGGCCGCTACTGCGCCGAACTGGTGCACCGCATGGCGCAGAGCGGCGTGGTGGATGCCGTAGGCCTGAACTGCGTATCTGCCCCGGGTGCGATGCGGGCACTGGTGCAGCAGCTGGGAGATGCGGGACTGCCGCTTTCGGTCATGCCCAATGCGGGTTACCCGGTGGTGGCACGGGCACAGGTGCGCTATCAGGGCAAGCCGGAGTATTTTGCCCGGGAACTGAGCCGCCTTGCCGCCGAGGGCGTGCGCATTCTGGGCGGCTGCTGCGGTACAACGCCGCAGCATATTGCTGCCCTGCGCACCGCGCTGGATGCTTTGCCGGAAGCGCTGCCCGCCGCCCCGGCAGCAAAGCCTGCTGCAGCGGCAAAGCCTGCGGTGGAAACGGACGATGCTTTCTTGTGCAAGCTGCGCGCCGGGCAGCGGGTCATTGCGGTGGAACTGGATTCTCCCAAGGATGCCGACCTGACCGCCTATCTCGAGGGTGCCCGCCGCCTGCAGACTGCCGGTGCCGACCTGCTGACCATTGCAGACTGCCCCATTGCCCGGGCGCGGATGGATTCCTCGCTGGTGGCCTGCCGGGTGCACCGGGAACTGGGCATGAATGTGCTGCCCCACATGACCTGCCGGGACCGCAACCTGAACGCCACCAAGGCGCTGTTGCTGGGATTGTACGCCGAGGGCGTGCGAGAGGTACTGGCCATTACCGGCGACCCCATTCCCACCGCCGAGCGGGACGAGGTGAAAAATGTGTACCAGTTCAACTCCCGCAAGCTGGCACAGTATATCGTATCGCTGGCCGGGGAAGGGCGGGAGATGCCCAGCCCCATCACTGTGTTCGGTGCGCTGAACCTGAACGCCCGCAACTTTGAGGTGGAGCTGCGCCGCGCCGCAGAAAAGCTGGAAAACGGCATGAGCGGCTTCCTCACCCAGCCGGTGCTGTCGGCACAGGCGGTAGAAAACCTGAAAAAAGCCCGGGAGACGCTGGGCGAGCAGGCGAAAATTCTGGCGGGCATCCTGCCGGTGGTCAGCCAGCGCAACGCCATCTTTATGGAAAACGAGGTCAACGGCATCCATGTGGACGAGGCCATCATCCAAAGGTTTGAGGGGCTGGACCGCGCCGCAGGCGAGGAACTGGGGTTGGAGATCTCGGTGCAGGCAGCCAAGGCGGCTGCACCTTATGCAGACGGCTTTTACCTGATGACTCCCTTCAACCGGGTGGCGCTGATGGAACGGCTCATTGCCCGCCTACGCACCGATGTGACGGACTGAAAAGATAAAACGGGAGGAATACACTGTGCCCTGCGAAAAACCATTGCTCAGTATCATTGTGCCAGTGTACGATGTGGAAAACTATCTGCAAAAATGTATCGATTCCATTCTGGCGCAGACCTTTACGGACTTTGAACTGATCCTTGTGGATGACGGCTCGCCGGACAATTGCCCTGCGCTGTGTGATACCGCCGCCGCAAAAGATGCCCGCGTCCGGGTGATCCATCAGAAAAACGGGGGGCTTTCTGCAGCCCGCAATGCCGGGCTGGATGTGGCAAGGGGCGAGTGGATCGGCTTTGTGGATTCCGATGACTATATTGCGCCGGAAATGTATGAAAAATTGTACCGTGCCGTGCAGCAGACCGGGGCAGACTTTGCCCTGTGCGATTTCGCCGAGGTGGACGAGGCGGGCGCACCCAGTAATGCCAGAACGCACGGTGTCATTACACAGCAGATCTTCACGGAGCGGGAACTGCTGCAAAGCGCTTATCTGACAATGATGCTGGTCGCGTGGAACAAGCTGTACCGCCGCGCCATCTTTGCACAGCTGCGCTACCCGGTGGGAAAACTGAACGAGGATATTTTTGTGAGCCCGGATATTTGCCTGCAGGCGCAAAAGGCGGTGGTCGTGCCGGAGGCACTGTACTACTATGTGCAGCGCAGCGGCAGTATTATGGGAAAAACCAAGACCCTATGCCATTACGATGCTGCCGAGGCAGCACAGCGCTACTGGAACCGTCTTGTGGAAAACCGGGTGTATGAAACACTGCCCGCAGCGGCAAAATATACCTTTGTTACGGTGAACAAGATCTATTGGGCGCTGCCCTTGGCACTGCGCAAAGCCCCCCGCAGCAAGGAAATGCGTAAAATGCAGTTTGCGGTGGTGCGTGAGACCCGGCGGTACTGCGCCGTGCCGCTGAAACTCCGGCTGCAAAGCTGGCTGCTGTGGCGCTGCCCGCGGATATACGGCTGGCTGCGGGATATGTCGAAATGAGGAGGAAAACGATACTCGCATGAGAACGCGCTATACGATGATCAATCTGCTGGCCAACATCGGCGGACAAATTTTGGCGATGCTTCTGTCTTTTATCAACCGGATGGTGTTCATCCGCTGCCTTTCGGCAGCCTATCTGGGGGTGAACGGTCTGTTTACCGATGTGCTCAGCATTCTTAATTTTGCAGAGTTGGGCATTGGTACGGCTATGGTGTTTAGTATGTACGAACCGGCCGCCCGGGATGACGAGCGGAAGCTGGCGCAGCTGATGAACCTGTACAAGTGGATGTACCGGGCGGTGGCTGCCTCGGTGCTGCTGTTCGGGATCATTCTGCTGCCGTTTCTGCCACACCTCATCAAGGGCGACGAGGGCATTGAGCATATCACCCTGATCTACATGATGTATGTGCTGGGTTCAGCAAGTTCCTATCTGATGAGTTATAAAAGTTCTATCTATCAGGCCTACCAGAAGGGATATATCCGGGCTGGATGGAACATGGTGTGCGAATGCATCAAGACGGCATTACAGATCACGGTGCTGCTGTCGACAGGCAACTTCATCCTGTATCTGGTGGTGCAGCAGACGCTGCCGTTTCTCCCGAATATCATGGTCTCCCGTATGGTGGACAAGGAATTCCCGCACCTGAAGGAATGTCATGAACTGCCGGAAAGGGAGGAGCGGAACGGCATCCTGAAAAATATCGGCGCCATGAGTATGCACAAGCTGTCAGCCATCATCGTGCGCAATACGGACAGTCTGATGATGTCCTCTTTTATTGGCCTTGCGACGGTGGGCCTTTACTCCAATTACCGGCTGGTGATCAATGCACTGAACAACCTGCTGGGGAGATTTTCCGTAGCTTTTTCCGGCAGTATCGGTAATTTTGCAGTACTGGAAAATTCAGACCGGTTGTATAAAATCTATAAGGAAATGGATTTTATGTTCTTTGTAATGGCCGCTTACCTGACCGGCGGACTGATGATGCTGTTCAACTCCTTTATCACGCTGCTGTTTGGCGGGAAATACTGTTTTCCGATGATGACCGTGGTGGTCATCGTGACAGAGTTCTACATCACACGAATGCGGCAGACGAATCTGCTGTTCCGGGAGGCTATGGGGCTGTTCTGGAACGACCGCTACAAGGCTGTGGCGGAATCCGTTATCAATCTGGTGGCCTCGCTTGCACTGGTGCAGCGGTACGGTGTGGCCGGTATCGTTGGGGGAACTATCATCAGCAGCCTGTGCACCTGTGTATGGGTGGAGCCTTATATTTTTTTGAAATACGGCGTTCAGGATGCGTGGCAGAAGAAACTTCGGGATTATTTTGCAGAGTATCTGAAGCGCACGCTCCTTACAGCAGTGGTCTCTGCGGCAGCGGTGCTGTGGGTGCAGCGGTTCCCGGTAGGCAATTTCGGCGTTTTTGTTCTGGATGTGCTGCTCTATACGGCTGTGTTTGCGGCGGTGATCGTACTGTTCTACCGTGGCACCGAGGAGTATGATGCGCTGAAGCAGCGCGGATTGAGGATCTTGAAAAGGAGAGAAGAATGAACGCAAAGGAACAGCCATTAATCTCGGTGATCGTGCCGGTCTACAAGGCGGAAAAATATCTGCCTGCGTGTCTGGACAGCCTGTTGGCGCAGACGTATCAGAATTTTGAACTGCTCTTTGTGGATGACGGTTCGCCGGATAGATGCTGGGAAATTTTGCAGCAGTATGCGGCACAGGATGCCCGGGTGCGTATTTTCCGCAAGGAAAACGGCGGGGTGTCCTCGGCGCGCAATTTTGGCTTGCGGCAGGCAAGGGGCGAGTACATCGGCTTTGTGGATTCGGACGATTTTGTGGCAACGCAGTATCTGGAATGGATGCACCGCGCCCTGCAGCAGACAAACACGGAACTTGCGGTGTGCGGGTACCGCAAGGTGCCAAAGGAAGCGGATCCGGCGGGCATTGCTCCCGCAGCAGAGGAGCCCGAAATAAAGACTTTTTCACTGGCAGAGTATTCGTTCGATTATACGCAGTGCGAAGCTGCTAACCAATATGTCTGGTGTATGCTCTACAAAAGAAGCCTTTGCAAAGAACTGTATTTTGACGAACAGCTTTTTATCGGAGAGGATACCTTCTTTTTCGTGCAGGTACTTTTGCGGGCAAAAAAACTGGCCTTTGTAAAAGCACCACTGTATTTCTACCGCATCTGGCCGGAATCGGCCTGTCAGCGGCCCTTTACACAAAAGCACTACACGGCGGTGGAAACATGGAGCAGGATCTACGAAATGACGCAGGATACAAACCTGCCCATGAGAAATTCTGTGGAGCAGATGCTGGTGCTTGCCTGCGCCCATGCCTATTACCGGATGCTGAAAGCACATTACCCGGACAAAAAAATGCGGGCAAACGCGGTGCAGACCGTCCGGACACACAGAGCCGCCGTCCGGCGCATGGAAACAAAACCGCGCTGGAAACTTTGGGATAAGGCGAGGCTTCTGTCCATGCTGTATCTGCCCGCGTGGTTCAACGGGGCGTTCTGGAACAGAGCAGAGCAGCTGCGTGCAAAACACAGAGATGGAACGGGCTCTTTGTAAAAACGGATTGACAAATCCCATAAAAAACGCTATATTCTTTTTATAAATGCGTTGAAAAAGAGTGTGCATCGTCTGGAGCCGCACAGAGAGCCGGGGGCAGCTGAAAACCCGGCGGGATACCGGCGGGGCACTGTCACTTTGGAGCAGGAGCGGTGAGCCTTGCAGGTAAGCCGCTTTCGGGTCTGCCCTACGTTACAGGGGCATCAAGGGGCGCGGAATTTTCCGCGCAATTTGGGTGGTACCGCGGTTATGTATTTACAGCCGTCCCATGGAACGCTCCGTGGGGCGGCTTTTTGCGTCCCACTTCATCAATTTTTTGGGAGGACACTATGAAAGAACTTGCAAAGCAGTACGATCCCAGTCAGGTGGAAGATCGTATCTACCAGTTCTGGCTGGATGGCGGCTACTTCCACACGAAGGCCGATCCGGACAAGAAACCTTATACCATCGTGATGCCGCCGCCGAACGTTACCGGTCAGCTGCACATGGGTCATGCGGTGGATAACACCATGCAGGATATCCTCATCCGCACCAAGCGGATGCAGGGCTATGCCGCCCTGTGGGTGCCCGGCACCGACCATGCATCCATTGCTACCGAGGCCAAGGTGGTGGAGGCTATGCGCGCCGAGGGCCTGACCAAGGAGATGGTCGGCCGCGACGGTTTTCTGGAGCGCGCTTGGGCATGGAAGACCAAGTACGGCAACCGCATTGTCAGCCAGCTGAAGAAGCTGGGCAGCAGCTGCGACTGGGAGCGCGAGCGCTTTACCATGGACGAGGGCTGCTCTGAGGCTGTCAAGGAAGTGTTCGTGCGCCTGTACGACAAGGGCCTGATCTACCGCGGCAACCGCATGGTCAACTGGTGCCCCCACTGCAACACCTCCATCTCGGACGCTGAGGTCGAGTACGAGGAGAAGGACGGCAGCTTCTGGCACCTGCTCTACCCGGTCAAGGAGACCGGCGAGATGCTGGAGCTGGCTACCACCCGCCCCGAGACCATGCTGGGCGATACCGCTGTTGCCATCAACGGCGATGACCCCCGCTATGCTCATCTGCACGGCTGCCATGTCATCCTGCCCCTGCTGAACAAGGAGATCCCCATCGTCTGCGACGAGCACGCCGACATGACCAAGGGCACCGGTGTCGTGAAGATCACCCCTGCCCACGACCCCAACGACTTTGAGGTGGGTCTGCGTCACAATCTGCCCATCGTGCGCGTGTTCACCTACGACGGCCACATGACCGGCGCTGCCGACAAGGCTGCCGCCGATGCTCTGTTTGCCGCCGGCAAGAACACCGTCAACGAGCCCTATGTGCTGGACTGCGGCAAGTATGCCGGCATGACCACGCTGGAGGCACGCAAGGCCATTCTGGCTGACCTGAAGGAGGGCGGCTTCCTGAAGGAAATCGAGCCCCTGAAGCACGAGGTCGGCACCTGCTACCGCTGCCACTCCACCATCGAGCCCATGGTCTCCAAGCAGTGGTTCGTCAAGATGGAGCCGCTGGCAAAGCCCGCCATCGAGAGCGTGGAAAAGGGCGAGATCAAGTTTGTGCCCGAGCGCTTTACCAAGAACTATATGAACTGGATGAAGAACACCCGCGACTGGTGCATCAGCCGCCAGCTGTGGTGGGGGCATCAGATCCCGGCTTGGTACTGCGACAACTGCGGCGAGACCGTGGTGGCAAAGTCCGCTCCCTGCACCTGCCCCAAGTGCGGCGGCGCAAAGCTGACGCAGGACCCTGACACGCTGGATACCTGGTTCTCCTCTGCACTGTGGCCCTTCAGCACACTGGGCTGGCCCAACGAGGACAGCGCCGACCTGAAGTATTTCTACCCCACCAATACGCTGGTCACCGGCTACGACATCATCGGCTTCTGGGTCAGCCGCATGATCTTCTCCGGTCTGGCTTACACCGGTAAGGCTCCCTTTAACACCGTCTGCATCCACGGCATCGTCCGCGACAGTCAGGGCCGCAAGATGTCCAAGAGCCTTGGCAACGGTATCGACCCGTTGGAGGTCATTGCCCAGTACGGCGCAGACGCTCTGCGCTTTATGCTGGTGGACGGCTCCACCCCGGGCAACGATATGCGCTATATCGAAAAGAAGGTGGAGGCTGCCCGCAACTTTGCCAATAAGCTGTGGAACGCCACCCGCTTTGTGCTGATGAACCTGCCCGAGGACTTTGAGCCGGGTCTGCCCAGCGAGGAACTGCTGGACATGAGCGACAAGTGGGTGCTGACCAAGCTGAATCAGGTGGCCGGTGCCATGACCGATAATCTGGAGCACTACGAGATGGGTCTGGCTGCTGCCAAGATCAACAGCTTTATCTGGGACGTCTACTGCGACTGGTTCATCGAGATCGCAAAGCCCCGCCTGAATTCCGGCGACGCACAGCAGGCAGACACTGCCCGCCGCGTGCTGGTGTATGTGCTGGATAAGGCCCTCAAGCTGCTGCATCCCTTCATGCCCTTCATCACCGAGGAGCTGTATCAGGCTCTGCCCGGCTCTGCCGAGACCATCATGACGCAGGCATGGCCTACCTTTGATGAGGCGCACAACTGGGCCGCTGAGGAGGAAGCCTTTGAAAAGGTGATGGACTATATCAAGGCTGTGCGTACCATGCGCACCGAGATGAACGTGCACCCCGCTAAAAAGACCAGCATGATCATCGAGACTGCCGATGCCGCCCCCTTCCAGAACGCACAGGTCTATCTGGCCAAGTTTGCCTTTGCCACCGATGTGACCTTTACCGAAAAGTACGAGGGCAGCACCGACGGCATGGTGCAGGTGTCCACCCACGCCGCCCGCGGCTTCATCCCCATGATGGAGCTCATCGACCGCGACAAGGAGCTGGCACGTCTGAACAAGGAAAAGGCCAAGGCCGAGAAGGAACTGGCCATGTTCGAGAACCAGCTCAACAACCCCAAGTTCGTCGAGCGCGCTCCCGCCGCTCTGGTGGAGGACATCCGCAATAAGCACGCCAAGAGCCAGGATAAGCTTGCCAACATTGAGCAGAGCATCAAGGCCCTGGGCTGATGCGGAAAACGGGTCCTGATATGCAAAAAACTTCTCCCTGGCTCATTGCGGCACGAGTCATCTTTACCTTCGCGCTCATTGCCTGCATCGTCTTCATCTTTTCCAACTCCATGCAGATCGGTGACGTCTCGGAATCGGCAAGCGGACGAGTATTGCTCCTGATGAAAAAGGTGTTCACCCGTCTGGGAATGCCCGGTGTGGCGAACCATCTGACAGACCACATCGTGCGCAAGCTGGCACATTTCTGCGAGTATGCGCTGGAAGGCTTCCTGCTCACTCTCTGTCTGCGGGTCTATACCCGGCACTTTTTCGTTCACATCTCGTGGCCGATCTTGGGCGGTCTGCTCACGGCTCTGACGGACGAGACCATCCAGATGTTCAGCGATGGACGGAGCAGCCAGCTCACCGACGTCTGGCTGGATTTTTCGGGCGCGCTGGCCGGTATTCTGGTGGGGTTGTTCTGTCTGGCCCTGTGCAGGATGTGCTGGCTGCTCTACAAACATCGAAACGAGGATTGACGCAATGACCATCGAACAGGCAAACGAATATTTTTCTTCTCTGCCCGAGGGCTTTGCCCCGGCGGAGGAGCTGCGCGCTGCCCTGACGGCGGATGTCCAGAAGGTGCAGTTCGTCGGTGTGGCCGGCACGGCGGGCAAGACCGCTGCTGCCGGTCTGCTGGCGGCTATCCTGCGGGAGGCGGCGTTCCACGTCGGCTTCTATCGCGCCGGCTGTGAGCCGCTGTCGGCCCGCATCGCCATCGGCGGCGTGTCGGTGGACCCGGTGCTGCTTTGTCAGGCTGCCGAGGCTCTCAATGCCGCAAAGGCTCTGCCTCGTGAGGCGGCAGAGCTGGCGGCTGCAGCCCGCTGCTTTGGTGCGGCAGGCTGCAAGCTGGCAGTGGTGGAGCTGCCGGATGCCGGTCTGGCATCGGCCCTGCCCAATATGCCGGTCTGCGCCGTCACGGCCATCGGCCCGGACGGCGTGAGCCGC
>OIXY01000397.1_pt1 | contig 10723 bp, 8 predicted proteins | sample 1588051 | NCBI WGS metagenome assembly OIXY01 (sample SAMN03283247) | human gut metagenome | biome: human-associated habitat; material: feces | host: Homo sapiens | place: Peru | collected 2012 | reverse complement strand
TACACTGTATCACCACGAGTGTAGTGCTCCACATACACCGAGTCGTGTATATGGAAGGTGTTGGCACTCGTCCTCGCCTTATAGAGTGTATCAGTCTTAACGACCACTCGCTCTACAACCACAGGCTGCGGTGTAGAGCATCCACACAATAGTGTCAGCATTACGCAGGCTAACAAACCTAACAGCGCACCGCACAATATTTCTAACAATTTGTCGATTTTATCCATAATCCTTTTCTAATTAAAAAAGGAAAAGCGGTACTCCGACTTGCCGGAATACCGCTTTGTGTAGTAAGTAAGAAAGAAAATGTCTTACTTATAGTCCTATATATGCATATATCTACTCAATTACCATGTCGCTTTGTATTAACTCAGAAACATTAATCGGTGGAATTATCACATTATTAAACTGTGTGCTTTCTGTTTTGCAGAACAATATACCTCTTGCAGTTCCAATTGTATGTACGGCAAAGAACTCCAATAGAGCTTTAGGGATTATAGTCTTACCATCTTTTCGTAACTCTTTAAAATCCTCATTGTGAATTTCAAATTCACAATTTATGGCAAGCACCATTAGTCTTTGTTGCTCTTCCGAAAAATCAAACTTTGCATAGCAGGCTATCTTTTCACCTTCCTCTGCGTATTTAAAATTAACTTCGGTATTCATACTCAAAACCTCATTCTGACTTTTGTCGGTCAGTATTGCAAATTGTTCTAAATGAATACCAAACATTCTAAATCTTGTCATACTTTATGCTACATCCTTAGGTGTCCCAGTAACGGTAGGACACATTGTTAGTTTACATTCCAACGAGAATTTTTTAGGAGCGTTACATTCCTTCCATTCTGTAGACAATGCTTTTGAAACGGGAACCCTTCTCTTAAACTTGCTCAAACAATTGTCATCCGCAATACAGTTTTCTACAGGTACAAATTCAATTTGTGGAACCACACCAAAAGCAAGTGCCAATTCGAAAAATTTAGACATTCGATGATCGTAATCGCCATTAAGCAATTGGGTAACATAACCTTTTGAAACACCAAGATAATCAGCAAGCTGACTCCTGCTGCGCCCCGTATCTTTCATGAACTTTTCCGCTTGGTTGTAAAGTTCAATCTGGGTTTTAGCTGTCCAATAATCCGGACTTTTTAAAACTTCTTCTCTATTCATAGGATACTATATTTTAGAAGCCGTCAAACAACTTGTCTATACGATTTATATTTTTGTCCTGAGTGCCTTTATATGCACCTAATATGATAAAAATAGAAGGGTATCTCTTTATTACGTATATACGTATGTCATCTTTTTTGAATTCGTAGACATCATCTCGCTTCACTCCCTTAATCCGCCGAAATTTTGTTTTAGGCAAGAGTGTGGAAGGCGAAAACTCATTCATATATGCATATATCTGCATTATTTTCCTCATGTCTTTTGGGGTGTCTTTTAAGTTATCAATGAATTCTTGAAACAGAAACCTTCCATTTACAGATACTTCGCGAAATTCGTATGTTTTATTGTTTATTGGCTCAAAGATTTTTTCTTCGTATTTATTCGCCATTATTTTTTAGCTTTTACTAAACTGCCACAAAGTTAAATATAATACGTTTACAAAACAACGAATTATCATTTTTTAGCTAACAACTTAACATTTTTAACACCATACGGTATCCCAGCAAGTCAAAGAGCGCCTTTCTTACATTATTATATAATATTTAAACTATATCTTAACACCAAGTTTCAATCAGTCTCCGCCTTGCCGTAGTCTCTTGGCGGCCTGCGCATCGTACACCCATTCACCGTGCACTCATTCCACTGTAGCTCATGCGTGCGTATCAGCAGATCGTTCTTCTCGTCGCGTAGCGACCTAATAAGAGAGCGTTGAGCACTGATGTCCTCATAGAGAGAGTCTATTTTGTTGTTGAGTCTTGTGCGCTCCTCCATGTGCTCCTCGTGTTCGTGGGTGTAGAGGTTGCGCCACTCCTGGGCGTAAGCGAGGGCGTTAGCGTCCTCCTCCTTTTGTGCTTCCGCTGCCTCTTTGCGCTTCCGCGAGTTGTAGTAGAGCAGCTGCCCCACGATGCCACCGCTAACAAGCAGCGAAAGAATCTGTAAAACCATATCCATCTGCACCTCCTTTACTCTATTGTTATCCAAATCTGCTCGCACCGCTCGTCGGCAGCCTTCAACTTCGCGTACACCTTGCGGAACGTTGCCGTTGAGTTCAGTACCTTACCGACCGCCTTGTTTTCTCCGACAAGGATGCAGCCATCCGTGTCCTGCGCTTTGTTGCCGATGTGTATCAGCACACCTTGATAGCCAGGTGTATTGCACAACCTTGGTAGTCGGCCCTTGCAGAACAGATACTGCGCCCGACCTCCGAAGCGCGGCGATACCGTCTTCATATCGACGAGGTATCTGCCCGTCGGAATGGCGGTTTCGCCTTTAATCTTCACTCCGCATATTTGCGCAACGCTCATCATCGAGGTCAGCCCTCTGTCCTTGTCTTCGAGCGTGTCGCAGACGTATGCGCCGTCGACGTACATCTTGCCTATAGTGTAAGTGTCACGTCGTGCTATTCTCTTTACTTTTACTTCCATATTTACAGATTTAAATGAATAATGTTGTCACGATGTTGAGTATTGCGCAGCCTCCGTCGCGTCGATAGCGTAGCTCATGCTTTAATGTTTTACACTTTTCTCCATGTTCTGCTGTACACCCATGAGAACAGCACCTTACCGTTAGTGAAAGTAGCGTAGCCCAAACGTCTGTCCGGGTATTTTCCACCCGTGCTCGGAGCTTCCGTCTTCTCTGTCTTAGCCCCGACAAAGAAATAAACGCCGCTTGCGAGATTTATCAGACTACCGTTCTTTGCCAAAAGCGTTTCGCTCGTGAAGTATTTGCCGTCAGCCTGCTGCGCAAGAGCCTCCGTTGTCAGACCTCTGTCTTCATCAGGCATACACTTGCCGTTGTTGCGTGCCGCTGTATACTGATAGAAATTCCTAAAAGATGTAGGCACCGATGTCTCACCAAGCACGCCTTCTTGCTCTATCCCGTCCAAGGCGCCGAATATAATTCTTCCTGCCCTTGCCGTAGCTACAGGTAGCTTGACGCTATAGCTTCCTACCTCATACGTCTTGAATTCCGTAAAACTTGTAGTGCCGATCCATTCCGTAGCCGGCATGACGCCGATTCTCGCAACCACAGCTTCAGAGAACCGCGAAGCATCCCAGCCGCCAGGACCGAGGTCGTAAAGTATATTACCTGCATTGTCGAGATACTGCATTACCGCCATGCCGTTTTCGTTCACACCGAAACGTATGTTAGTCTTGCCTATAGTGCCGGCTACCTCCAGCAGTCCGTTGTGAATCTTGATAGTCGCTCCGCCCGCAGCCGTTGTCTCCATTTGCGTAACCTTCACCAAGTCGGCGTTTATAGCGCCGTTCTTAAACGCAGCAACTTCCTGTCCTGAATTATCGCGGAACACAGCGTTGTCAGACGTGAAGACAATCTTATCCTGCTCGATGTCAATGCCAGTGCGCAGCAGCTTAGCTACAATGCCACTGTCCTCGACATATCCGTTTGCCGACTCTATCCAGTCGGTAGGCGTTGCACCCACCTCTAACTTCGGCATTGTCACCCACGCCTTTCCGCCTTGTATACAACGGATGAGGACATAGTTAGGTATGCCAGTGCCATCCGAACGCCAGTGTACCCAATAGCGTTTCCACTCGCCCGTAAGATATATACTGCGACCTCCGTCGGCGTTGCTCGTTGTTGTATCGCGCTCGCTGTCCTCGGCGAATATGCTTAGATTAGAACCACTATACATATATGCGTCGATGCTGCCACTACCTTTTGCCATAAAGGAGAGTATGTAGTCCTCGCCTTTTTTGATGATGGTATTCACGCTCCATTGTGCCATCTCGACGTACCCGGACGCTCCGTACGCATATATAACGGAGCAGCCATTATTGTACGACTCATTAGTGACTATCGAGGCATCCAAGCGCATCAGATTGCCGGTTTTGGCGAACGTGCGCGTGTTGTCGAGCAGGTTGCCCCCGATATAGTCGTAGTCGTCAGGCGATGCGCTCCAACACATAAAATCCTCCGCTGTGCCCTCTATGAGGATAGGGTTGGCGATGTACACCTGCTGACTCGCAGTAGATGCCTCCACTTTCACGCACGCCACGGAAATCCACTCATACGGAGCGTTCGCTGCCACAGTAAAGGTTTTCTGGTAGAGATACCATCCGTTGCTTGGCGTTATCGTTGCTCCTCCTAAATTCGCATTACCCTTCGGACCGGCATATCCACTTGGTCGTGACGTGTCGGTTGCCGAGCTGTGCCACACCACCTCTCCCGTAATTTCCACTTTGGCAGACTTCGTGCGTGCCCAGAAAGCCAGCGTGTACGTCTTGCCCTTAGTGACGTGTATGTTGCGAGAGTTCGATGCTTCACCCCATCGCGCACCGCCTGTCTTGGCATCGGGCGCGAATATCACATTAGCACCCTCATGCGCCAACGAGCAATATATCTTAGACCTTAAAAGATAGCAGCCTTCACCTTGCTTGCGGAACAACGAGCCGACGAGCAGGTTGCGTCGCTCGGCAAGAGTGCGGCCCACCTTCAGAGATATCTCGCGTGCCGACTGCAGGATCTCGGAAGAGTATTGTTGTAGTGCAGAGCTTGTTTGCAGTGGCATATCGTCTACCTTATTCGTCAGTTCTGTGTAGTTTGACTCCATCTTCTTCGCATCTGCCTTTAGTCCACCGAAATACTTGGTGTAGTCTAAGTGCCACGTCAGGCGCACGACGAACGTCTTGCCACCCACCACCACCGACACATCGACATAGCCATCGGTGTAGTACATAGTATTGCTACCGGTGCTGTATGTGCGTATGGAGTTGATACGCACCGATGTGCCAGACACACTTGCCGTGCAGTTAACAGGCGTTTTGACAGTAATAGAACTTGCGCTCACGACGGCACCACCCTTACGACACACTACTGCAGCATAGCCATATGTGTTGATGCCGCCCGATGTTGTGCCGGATGGTACTCCGTCATCAGAAGTAGAGATGGTGATAGGTGCACCTTGAAGCTCAACAGTGTAAGCATCAGTGCCAGCAGTTCCCTTATCACCTTTGTCACCCTTATCACCTTTATCGCCCTTGTCGCCATCTTTTACAGCCACAATGGTTATCCAGCCACGTGCAAGTATTGTTGCCATATCTTTTCGTTTTTAGAAATAGGGTGAGGTGCCCTATTTAGACACCTCACAAGTAAATGTACCTCTCACTGCCACATCAGCGTTCGCCACCGTTACATACGGCTTTGTTGACGCATTCACTGGACTTGATGTGCCGCTCCAGTTTGTTGCTACGCCGTTCGAGTTGTACTTAGTCCACTTATACTGATATTTGCAGGCGTGAGCGCTGTCAGCCTTAACAGCTGTGCCGTCTTCGACCACCTGACCATCTTTCCATAGGCGTGCGAACAGTTCTGTAGACTGAGCACCATTGACAATTTTGTCGCCAGTGAGTGAGTAAACCTCTACGACATAAGGGTCGCTGGCATCGAAGAATGTGATGATGGCGTTAGCTGTATCAGCACCATCCTTCACCGTGCAGCGGAATGTCTGGAAGTTCAGCACATCGTCGGCATTCACATTCAGCGTGCTCACACCACCCGATGTGGTGACGTTGCCAGCAGCTACTGCACTCCAGGTGCCAGCACTAATATTGAGCACCTCCCACGTCATGCTTGTCATTGTAGTGTCCTGCACGTTGCCACGGAAGAATTTAGCCACAGCACGCAATGGCTTGGAGCTGTTGGTAGAGTCGAAGGTGTTGCCGTCAGGAGTCTCTATCTGCACCGTCTGTAAAGCACCACCCGACTTCGCAAGGCTGATAGTCAGATAACCTCTGCACTCCGTGGTAGCTTTGGTCTCGGGGTCGGTATATGTACATGCCCACTCGATATTCTTCACGCTGCCATTCTTCGCAATGTTGCTGACGATGTTGAGCTGATACGACTTGCCGCTCACTGGTGTTGCTGCCGCGCCATCTACAGTCCACTTCCATTTGGTACAAGCTGCTGTTGGAGCTTGGTCGGTAGAGCTACCCGTCACATACACACGAGCTGTGATGACGTTAGGTGCACTCGTTGTGTAACTCGGAGCGTACACACCGGTATCAGGCGTGAAAATCTGAGTCTGACCCTGCGAAGCTTGCGTGAAACACTGAACGGCTTTGCCGTCGTTAAGGTCAACAATCGTGATTTGACCATTCGCTAATACTTTTGCCATAATTTCTTGTTTGTTTAAATTAATAATATCTATATAAATCGTTAAAAATGAAATCTAAATTAAAACCTCACACTCAAACTGCGCCTGCCTTACGACATCATCACTACTCACAACGCAGACTCTACCGATACCCTCATGCAGAGTATTCCACGTTGTATCATCTGCCGTATCTGCCGATTGTCTTCGCCACGACCACGCGCTGTCGCTTATGGTGTCGCTTATGTCCTCGCCGTTGCGTAACAGTTTAGCTTCGAGAGTCAACTGCCCGATGCCGTTTATCATCACCGTGCCCGAACTGCTCGTTATCACTATTTGGTACGCCAAGCCATCCTCGCCAGGATCTCCCTTCTCGCCCTTCTCACCTTCGATTTGCTTCAGCCAGTCCGCCGAGCCGTTTACCGGCTCAGCTGCAGTACCGCTCTCGTTAGTGCAGAGCCACACAGCGTTGTTGTGGTTCACCTGGTCGTAATAGTCGTAAGTAATGCCACGCTGCCATTCGCCGCGGTAGTTCACCATGTGTATAGTCTGGCCTGATGACGATATCCACTCGAACGACGTAGATGTTATGCGCGTGCCATTCGGCGACAGACAGAACACCTCTCTGCCGTCAAGCGTATAGTCGTTCACACCCTTGTACAGCTTGATTGACGGAGAGTCTTCGCCATAAGCCGAGAGGTAGAGCACCGACTGACGTGCTACATCGGTTGTATTACCCATCTGCACAAGTTCGTCACCTGCTGCGGGCTGGTCGGTTCCTTCGCCCGAATTATTGACGACGTCGATGTAGTCTGATCCAACAGCGTGAACCCTGCGCCAGTAGTATCTGTTTCTTGCGCTCTCGCTTGTGCCGGTCTTGATATTGAATGTCTGACAGCGCACGAGGTCGTTTTTCACGAATTGATTCGCAATCTCCCGGTCTCCAACCTTCTGCAGAAAGTAGCATCGCGTCATTTCGTAGGGAGCTCCGCTCTCATAGCCGGAGCTCGTCGAACCTTTCGGAATACTCTCGACATTGCTAATCTTCATGGACGCAGGCGACAGGACTATCTCGCCGCCGACACTTTGCAGCTCGCGTATCACGAGTTTTGCGAACTCTGCCGTCTTACGCACAAGTAGGCGGTCTACTTCCAAGTAGCTGTCTTCGCTGTCAGAATAATTGCCGAGCTTGAAGCCAGAGCCGAGCGCACCCGAACGGAACGCCGCCGACACAACCTCTTTAAGGGTGGCTACGCCTTCGTCCGTGATGCCATGGATTCCGTCCGAAAGAGTGAGACCTCCGAGGAGCGTCAGGAGCTTCTTAAAAGTGCTTGCGGCTTCAGAAGACAGTCCTTCTGCGAAGGTGATGCGTTTTTCGGCTGTGTCCTCTTCATCAGAGCGCAGAAAGTGCTGGAGCACTTCTGCCTCTATATTCACGTTCTCCGCAAGACCTGCCTTATCGGCATACTTAGCTTCATCAGCGATAGCGGCATGTCCTGCCTTATCAGCGTAGCCAGCTCTTCCCGAAGCCTGTGTGTTGGCATATACAACACCGCCTCCGGGACTTGTTGTAGCTCCGGTCGCTGTCTTTGGCTTGGTGTACATCTTTACTTTTATCATAGCTTACCTTTTTTAGATTTCGCGCAGTTTCAATACTGCCGTGCCTTCCGCGAGGTTCCGGCTTATGCCAGTCACCCAGAAGTCCTTGCCCATAGCCTCGTGTCGGTATCTGTTGAACAGTCCGACGTTGCCGTTCTCGTCTTCGAGGTTCTGCGTCATCGCTACACGAGGCACATGGCAGTCGTCGTAATGATTCGACACGTAGTGCTGCTCGGGCTTTGTCGTGTTGCCGGTGTTGCGGTCGTATATGTCGAGAAGCTGGCTTCCTGTTTTTAAGTTGAACGGTGTCGAGATATTCAGTCCGGTTTTCACTCCGAGAGCATATCCTTCGTCGCCTGTCAGCCCGGACGTTATCTTAAATTCGAGATCGTCCTTCACGTTGCAGAAGTCTTCGTCGGTGTCGCTTGCGTATATGATGTCGTTGTCTTCGAGCGACTCGTAACTATCGTTGTCGCAATACAGCTTCATCTCGAAGTTCTTGATGCAGATATTCTCCACGTAGCTCAGAACAATCTCTTTGTCAAGTGGCTTGTATGTGCCGTCATCTTCCCATGGCGGCATTGATACGACGATTCCCGACGTTCCGCTTTCAGAACCTCCGATGCCGCTCGATCTTAAAGACCATGCCGGACAAAGGATAGTGAATTTAACCTTGCCCTGCAGGCCGTCTGCCTTGCATATCGGAATAGCCATGCCTTCAGCATCGAGGTTCATGCCTACGCTTATGTTGTTCTGTACGCTGAACTCCGTGCCTACTATGTAGTCATCGATCTTCGGGTCGAAGCCGATGGTGAACGACTGCGAGTAGTATTCCTTGTCGCTGTTGCATTCTTCTCTGGCCTTGTACGGCTGCCAGGCATAGTCGTTCGGCGTACCGTTACCCGTGCCAGGCGTGTCGCCGGCGAAGAATGTTTGCCCGAGACTCTTTTCGACGAGACATTTGTCTCCTACCACAAGCATGCAGCACAACACTTGAAACTTCGACACATCGTCGACCTTGCCTAAGTACATGTTTCTCTTCATCTGGCACTCTTTGAGCGTCTTCCCAGAGAACGGAATGAAGCCGTTGCCGACGGTCTTGTTGAGCAGGAGGCGCGAGTACGGAGTCTCTGCCATGTAGAACTGGTGAGAGTAATATTCCTTGCCGTCCGGGCCGGCTACAGTGTGCAGGTCGCTATCGCTGTATAACACGGACTTCTTATAGGGCGGGCACGAAAGATTGCGTGTCGGTGTCAATGCGATACGCCCGGATATTACGAGATAGTTCGTTGTGCTGTCGTCGGCTGGCGAGTAAACGCCCGGAGCGGCGTTGCTCTCGTATACGGCGCAGGGTATCATCTCCATGAGTCCTTTACTCACGATGCCCTGACTCGACTGCGCCTGTCTTACGCCGAGCACAAGCCACGTTTCCATATCCAACTTGCCGGATATGGAATTGTCCTTTGCGTCCATCTTTTTCTCTACGGATCCGACCTTCAGAAGGGCCGTTCCTCTGCCCTTGCCGATGGTGTCTGGTAGTACGTTCTGCCATTCGTTGTTGCCGGAGTAGGGGAAATACGATGTGCTGCCAGTAGTGCCGAGCACCGACTGCGGATAGAACTTCCACTTTCTGTTAGTCATTACCCTTATATACCAGTCTGTGACGTAAGCCTTGCCCCATTCCGAAGGCTTTTCTTCCCATGCCTTACAGAAGGCTTCTCGTGCCGTCTTTCCTTCTGCTGGAGAAGTGACCATTCTCATGTACTTCTGTTTCCCGGAGAAAGGCGAAGTCAGATCGTCTTCTTCAAGCGGGCTGCTGATAAGGTTTTTCATGCTCGTTACATTGTCCTTCAGCACGAGTTTGTTGTAAGCCTCATCAATGTTTATCTGCGTTTCCGTGTCGGCCACGATGTCCGAACGCAGGGTTATCGCCTTGCGTTCGGACGCCTTAGTGTTCTCACTCAGCAGGTCTTTCCATTGTACGCTTGCATTCTTGCTGCTCAATGTTTCCCATGCGTATATGTAGAAGGCCTCACCGTCCTGGACAATATGGAGGTCGAGATAGCGCATTATCTCTTCGAGCACTGCGTCCTGCATCCATACGTCGTCTTCCTCGTCGCCGAGGAAGAGAAGTTCCGAGATTGAAATTTGCGAGAATACTGATGTCGGGTCGGTCTCGTCGCTGCTGAGAGTCTTGCTGCCGTCGTAGTAGAGGCGTATGGGGTGCTGCGCAGCGTTGCTGATAATAAGAGACTCCGTTGCGGTTGTAAGGATAGCAGAACAAATCTGCAGGAATGTTTTCTGCTCAGCGTTGTCCTTGATGGTTGCATATTCAACGCCCGGAGTGCCAACGTTGAGGTAGCGTGAGTATTGCAGACTTGAGAGCACGTCGATGCAGTTCAGTTCTACCTCGTCGTACTCTTCATTGTAACCTTGCGAAAAAACAAGCGGCTCAATGAAGCCGGCAAAGACGATCTGCCCGTCACGCAGCACGTTCACTATTGTATTGCGGCATGACTTGTTGTAGAAGTCACTGATAAAGCTGCGGCAGAGAAGACGTATCGTGCAGCTGTGGCGCAGGAGATGATCGAACGTGTCGTTCATCTCGTCAGTTATCTCCACGGCGTCCTCCTGGAAGTATATGCCTCCGGCTTCCGTACCGATGATCTTCTCCTCGGTACGGTCGCCGTGCGACAATATCTCCACGGTGATAATGTTGCCCTTCTGATTAACGAATTGTCCGTGTATATACATAGTCGTGATTATGAAAGATTTGAGCGTCGGCCCGACATTATTAGCGGCTACCCTGACGCGAACAACCACCTGATTGACGCGACGAGA
>OIXY01000395.1_pt1 | contig 10823 bp, 9 predicted proteins | sample 1588051 | NCBI WGS metagenome assembly OIXY01 (sample SAMN03283247) | human gut metagenome | biome: human-associated habitat; material: feces | host: Homo sapiens | place: Peru | collected 2012 | reverse complement strand
TGAAGCCGATGTTCTGGTAGATGGCGTTTGCAGTGCCCTTGTACCAGTCGGTGCCGTTTGCCTGCTCGTAAGGGGGCAGGGTGTGCACACCGCCGTGCAGACGGTCCAGATCCCAAGGCTGACCGTTACCGATGTACTCGTTCAGCTTCTGGGGCTGGTACTGCGTTGCGATACCGACCGTGTCGATATCAGAGTTGACACAGTTGGACAGCGGGAAGTCCACGATGCGGTACTTACCGCCGAAGGACACCGCAGGTTTTGCCGTCTTTTGTGTCAGCGCGTATAAGCGCGAGCCACGTCCACCGGCAAGGATCATTGCCACGATTTCTTTTGCCATAGCTTTATTCTCCCCTTTAGCATTTCCGTTTTGGAAATGATAGTCAACAGTTCAGAATGTTCGTGCGTGCATCCGTGTGGGCATCCTTATTCCTTGGGTGCTTTTGCTTTGCGGGTGCGCTTTGCGGGTTTGGTTTCTGCTTCGGTTTTGGGCTTTGCCTCAGCCTTTGCCTTGGCGGCGGTCTTTTTTACCGGCTTTTCCGCTGCGGCTTCGGGCTTTGCCTTGGACTTGGCAGCGGTCTTTTTTGCTTTATCCGGTTTTTCATCCGCCGTGTCGGCGGCCTTGGCCTTGGTGGTGCGGGTCTTTTTTACCGGCTTGTCGGCGTCCGGCTCGGCTTTGGCCTTGCGGGTCGTCTTTTTTACCGCCTTTTCCACGGCGTCCTTGACGGTGGATTTTTTGGCGGTCTTTTTTGCCGGTTTGTCCGCGCTGTCCTCTGCTGCCTTGCGGGTGCGCTTTGTGGGCACCTCAAAGTACAAAGTGCTCATGGGCGGCAGGGTAACGGTGATGCTCTGCTCAAAGCCGTGCTGCGGCTTTTTGTGGGTGCGCACCGGCTTGTTGTGCACGGTGCCGGAGCCGCCGAAAGCGGCATCGTCGCTGTTCAAGATCTCTTTATAGGTGCCGGACACCGGTGCGCCGAGGGTGTAGCCCTCGCGCAGGACGGGGTTGAAGTTGCAGATGACAAGGATCTGCTTGCCCGCGGCGTCCTTGCGCAGGAAGGCAATGACGCTTTGCTGCGAGTCGTCCGGTACGATCCACTGGAAGCCCTCCCAGCTATAATCGATCTGCCAGAGGGCAGGGTGCTCTTTATAGAAGGCGTTCAGGGTGCGGACGTAGTTCTGCAGCTCGGCGTGCTTGTCGTAGTCCAGCAGCATCCAGTCCAGCTGCTTTGTCTCGTTCCACTCGGCAAACTGGCCGAACTCCTGTCCCATGAACAGCAACTTCTTGCCCGGATGTGCCATCATGTAGCCGAAGAAGGTGCGCAGATTGGCAAACTTGTCGTCATACTCGCCGGGCATCTTGTTCAGCAGGCTGCCCTTGCCGTGCACGACCTCATCGTGGCTGATGGGCAGGACGAAGTTCTCGCTGAAGGCATAGAAGAAACTGAAGGTCACCTTGTTGTGGTTGCCGGCGCGGAACAGCGGGTCGGTCTTCATGTAGCTGAGCATGTCGTTCATCCAGCCCATGTTCCACTTGAAGTTGAAGCCCAGGCCGCCGTCCGAAGCGGGCTTTGTGACCATGGGCCATGCGGTGGACTCCTCAGCGATCATGTACTTGTGGGGGTGACGGCCCAGCACGGTGTTGTTCAGCTTGCGCAGGAAGGCGATGGCTTCAAGGTTCTCCTTGCCGCCGTCCTTATTGGGCTCCCATTCGCCCTGCTTGCGGTTGTAATCCAGATATAGCATGGAGGCCACGGCGTCCACGCGCAGACCATCGATGTGGTACTGCTCCAGCCAGTACAGTGCGCTGGAAATGAGGAAACTCTGCACCTCGTTGCGGCCGAAGTCGAACACCATGGTGCCCCACTCCTTGTGCTCGCCGCGCTTGGGGTTGGGGTCCTCGTAGCAGGCCTCGCCGTCAAAATTGTACAGGCCAAACTGATCCTTGGGGAAGTGGGCGGGCACCCAGTCCATGATGACGCCGATGCCGGCGGCGTGCATCTTATCCACAAAGGCCATAAAGTCCTTGGGGGTGCCGTAGCGGCTGGTGGGGGCAAAATAGCCGGTGACCTGATAGCCCCAGCTGCCGTCAAACGGATATTCCATCACTGGCAGCAGTTCTACATGGGTGTAGCCCATATCCCTGATGTACGGGATCAACTCGTCTGCCAGTTCGGAGTAGTTGTAGGGCTTGCCGCCCTCCTTCAGCTTCCAGCTGCCGGCGTGCATCTCGTAGATATTCATCGGGCCATTGATCACGTCTGCCTTTTTCTGTGCGGCCTGCCATGCGGCATCGTGCCATGCAAAGCCGGACAGATCGTAGACCTTGCTGCCGTTGGACGGCCGGGTCTCTGCGTGGAAGGCGTAGGGATCGGCCTTGTAGACAAGGTCGCCTGCACGGGTGGTCACGCAATATTTATAAACATCGTATTCCTTCATGCCGGGAATGAACAATTCCCACACGGAATCGCCATCCACCTTGCGCATGGGATGGCTGCCGGGCTTCCAGCTGTTGAAGTCGCCCACAACACTGATGGCTGCGGCGTGCGGTGCCCATACGCGGAACACGACGCCGGACTCCCCGACCCGTGTTTCCAGATGCGCGCCGAAGTAGCGGTAAGCCTCGCAGTTGTTGCCCTGCTTGAACAGGTACACCGGCAGATCCGATGTATTGCTCTGAATCTTTTCTTCGGTCGGTTTCATAAACTGCTCCTCCCCGTGCGGAAGCCGAAAGGGGCTTCCGCAGCTTTGTACTCTTTTATATTAAAAGTTTTTTGCTATTTTTGCAAGACTTTTTGTCCAAAATTCAAATACAATTACCACAAATTTTCTGGACTTCTCTGTATGTTGTGGGCATACCATCCAAAAATTTGCGGCTCAACATCGTGTAAACTGCTCATTTGACAAACGGTTTCAGCGAAAGCGTTGCGAAAACGGGAAAGGGGTCGGGGAAAGTCCGCAGACTTTCCCCGACCCCGAAATAAAAATAGCTTTCCACATAACATCAAAAGAGACCGCTGCACAGTTTGTACAGCGGTCTCTTTGCGTGGTTATTGTGTTTTGGTTACGGCTCAGTCCACAACGTAGACGTTGACCTGAATTGCACCGTTGATGACGCTCTCGGCGTAGGTCTCGTAGAACAGGTCTACAAGGATCTGCCCCTTCTGGACGGCAATGCCGGTGTCGGTGGCTACGGCGTAGCCGTAGACGAACTTGCCATCGGTGGAGGTGATGTAGAGCTTGGTGCCGTAGGGGATCACGTCCGGATCCACAGCTACGGTGCCGTAGCCCAGCCCCAGACCGGAAGAGCCCTTGCCGGTACGGGAATAGTAGCCGGTGGCCTTGCCGGTGAGCACCTTGCTATAAGAGGCAGGGGCGTTGGTGGTGCCGTCCGCGCCGGTCAGGGGGGACACCGGTGCGCCTGCGCCGTAGGTCTTGATGACGTGGTTGGTGGGCTCCACCGTGGTGGTGGTATCCACAACGGTGCTGTTTTCCAGTTCACCGTCCACATAGCGGTCGCGGGTGGTCACGGTCTGCTGACCGGCTGCGCCGTGCTGCATAGTAGTGGTGCGGCCGGTGTTGCGGAAATACAGGCTGGTGTAGACATACTGGGTGTCGTAGGGGATAGCCTGCGTTTCCACCCGCTCTTCGTAGTCCACGCGGTGGACCACGATCTTGCTGCCGGCGGTCACAACGTGATCCAGCGCCGGCTCGGTGTAGTCGTCCCCTTCAAGGGTGATACCGGCGCGCTCCAGTGCATCGGCTACGGTGCCGAACACCAGCTTGACCGGGTACTTCTGCCCGTCGGCGGTGATGCTGACGGAGAATGCACGCTCGATGCTCAGGGAGGCAAGATTGCCGCTGAACGCAGTGTAGTAGACCTCATCGCCCTCTTCAGAGCGGATGCCGGAAAGGTGCATGACCTGTGCGGGGGAAGCATCGGCGTCGGTCAGAAGGACCTGCCGTGCACCATTGGAGTCGGTGACGTAGGTCAGCCGCAGATTTGCAGCGGTGACGCCAAGGGTAGCCACAAGGCATACCACCATGACACAAAATGCCAGCACACGGGGAGATACTGCCTGCTTTGCGGCAGTAACTGCTTTCTTCAATTTAACGGAAGCGATACGAGACAACTCCTCTCTTTGTCGTATTTTGCGCGGCTGCGGGTGCTGCATCGGCACCCCGGCCGCCCGGACTGCGGCGGCGCTGGATATAGGCGCCGCACAGTCAAATACGATGCTCTCTTTGGGTAAAAGAAGGAGCATCGTATTACAGGTTGGAATCCGCTTTGGGCAGACCACAAAACTGCCCAGGCACAGGCCGCATCTGCCCGTGCCGTGCCGTACGCAGGACGGCTTTTTACTTCATCCGGATAGAATTTAAACGCTGCAACGTTCGTTGCACAAACGGTATTTTACCAGACCGTAAAGCATCTGTCAAATTTGTACTTTGCACTTTGTTAGATTTATAACATTATTTTTTGTGCAATTTTAACAGTGTTTTTTTTGATATTTTGGTTTTTAGGTGGTTTCCTTCTGATTTTTTCCTTTTTTCTGGGTGTGATTCGTTCATGAATTTTTAACATTTGTGCCGGCTTTTATCCCCGCAAATAAGGCCGCAGCAGCGGCCGCCGCGCGCAAAACAAGCTGCCCCACATCGCGGGTTTTGCATGGAAAACCCGCAGGGGAATTACCCTGTTCCTGCAGGGCGGAACGGGCTGCATTTGCGGTGCAAAAACCCTGTTTAGCAAAATGCCGAAGAACAGAAAATTTCACATTTTTAGTACACACTGGATAGTTTTGCACCCCCGGCGGTACAATCGGGACAGCAAACAGAAAAGGAGGTTTTGCATGGAGATCGAGATCCTCAAGCAGCAGTGCGGCGGCACCGAATTTGTACCCCGGCCGCACCGGCTGCACCTTGGCGCACAGAACGCCGAGGGGGTGGACCGGCTGCAGTTCATCCTGCCCGCAGCGTGGGCGGAGTGCACCATGGCACTGTATCTGCGCCGCAGCGACGGCGTGCAGCTGGCCGCCATTCCGTTGGACGCCGACGGCAGTGTAACGGTGGACCGTCGCCTGACCGGCAGTGTGCGGGGACAGTGGATGCTGGCCGCTATGGGCAGCGGCGGCTACACCGCCTACACCCGCCCCGGCAGCTACGACGTGTACGCCACCCTGCCCACGGACGGCGGCAGTGAGGAGCTGCCGCCCTCGGTGTACGAGCAGTTCGTGGCGCGCGTGCTGGAAAGCGCCCGCGCCGCAGCGGAGAGCGCCCGCCGCGCCGAGAACGGCGCAGCAGACACCGCCGTACAGGCGGCGCTGGCGCAAAAGGCTGCGGACAAAATTCTGGCCGACCGCACCGATGCCGATGCCTGCGCAAAGCGGGCAGAGGCCGCCGCACTGCGTGCGGAAAGCTATGCGCCCGCCGCTGGGCAGGTGCTGAGCGTGAACGGCAAGGGCGGCGCGGTGCGGCTGGATGCACAGGATGTGGGCGCGGTGCCAAGCCCGGCGCAGCCCCTGCCCGGCGAGGTGGTGCGCATCCTCAGTGTGGACGCCGCCACCGGCGCGGTACAGACCGACACCGCCCCGCTGCCGGATCTGCGCCCCTATGTGCGCAGCGAGACCGTGCCCACAGCGGCAACGCCCGGCGCGGTGCGGGCAGACGGGCAGTACGGCGTTGCGGTACGGGCAGATGCCACCCTGACCACCGTACCTGCCACGGCGGCACAGCTGGACCGCATGACCGAGGCCTATGCGCCCCTGACCCCGGCGCTGCTGCCCTACGGCGTAAAAAAGGCGCTGACCAGTGCCGCCGGGGCGGCAAGCTGGTCGGCGCAGGAAAAGGCGGCAGCACTGCTGCAGCTGGGCGCGGACGACAGGTTTTACTCTAAGGCCGAGGCAGACCGGAAATTCAGTACGGCCTACACCCTGCCGTGTGCCACCGCAACTGTGCTGGGCGGCGTGAAGGCCGGGCGGGGCCTGACTGTGGGCGCGGACGGCACGCTGGAGGTGACGAAGGAAAACCTTGACACGGTGCTGGGCTTTAGCCTGAACGAAAAACTGAAACGATTGGAAAGGATGATGAAAATGGACGGAAAACTGGTCTACACAGGTACCGGCACGGCGGGCGAGACCACCAAGGCGCTGACTGTGCCGAGCGCGGTGGACTACATTGTGGTGAAGATGCCGTGCCCTGTGGACAGCAACAACAGCAGCAGTAATTCTGTGGCAATGGTGGCAGCTGCGGAATATGGCAGCACCCGCATCGTGCGGGGCGGTGCAGCGGTGGCCATGGTGGGCGGCGGAAGAAGCTATGATGTGAACGACGGCGTTGCGTGCAAGGGCGCAGCACTGGTGCAGGTGAGTTTTACCGCAGACGGTACGGTGAGCATCGGCGTGGTCGGTAAAAGCCTGCCTGCGGGCTATAACAACGCTTATCCCTTCAACGTGGAGGGCTACCAGTATGTGTAAGGGTGGTGCGGCATGAATGAGATGACCATCCGGCTGGACAAAAACGGCGCGGCAACAGTGCCCGGCGGGCAGCTGCTGCTGGGGTACGAGGGCAACCGGGGCAACTACCGGCTGCGCATCAAGCAGCGTGGCGAGTGGAAGGGGCTGACCGTGTGCGCCCACTGGCACACCCCCGGCGCAAGTGCGGCCACATTGGTGGAAAACGGCGTGCTGACCGTACCGGCGGCGGTGACGGCTGTGCCCGGCACGGGCTGCATCACCTTTGAGGGTACGGACGGCAGCCGCACCGTGACCAGTGCCGATGTGCGGTGCAAGGTATGCGCCAACAGCGGCACGGCTGAGGGTGCACTGCCCGCCACAGACACCCCTGCGTGGGAGATGCTGGTAGGGCTGCTGGGCAGCGGCGGCTTTTCCACACCGGAGGAATTTGGTGCGGCGGGCGATGGCGTGACGGACGATGCCCCGGCGCTGCAGAAAGCGCTGGAAAGCGGCCGGCCGGTGAAGCTGACCAAGGACCTGTACCTGAAAAGCCGGGTGCTGGTGATCGACCACGATGTAGTATTTGACGGGGACGGTCATACCCTGCACTGCGATGGTGCAGCACTGGATTTTAAGGAAAACAGCGACTTCCTGGCCATTTATTCCAGAACCATTAAAGCAGACGGAGCGGACTGCAAAATCTACCGTGAAAGCACCATGCACTACGGCACCTACCACCGGGGCTATATCGAGTACAGAGGACACAAACCGATCCCGCAGGAGGAAACCTACGAGAACTATACTGTGATCGGCTTTATGGAGCACCGGGCCATCGTGAGGAACGTGCATTTTTCCTGCAGGAACTTCATGGGACTGGTGGCGCTGAACCTGCGCAAGATGTGCCATAGTCTGGTGGACAATGTGCGGGCTGTGTGCGAGGACTACGAAGGCAGCGGTTCCGTAGGCATTCTGCTGGATTCGTGCTGCTTTTGCACCATCCGGAACTGTTATGCCAGCGGCTGGGACGATGACCTTTCCTGCAAGGTGACGAACCGCGGGTATGGCATCTGTGCCAACGGCAACGGCATTCTGGTGGATGGGTGCGAATCCTGGGACTGCAAGCACTCCATTTCCGTGGCAGGCAACCGTGATTACTGGTCCACCGACATCCGGGTAGCAAACTGCACCTTTGGCTGCAACTACATCTACACCACCCGCGTGGATGATTCTGCCCGCTTCCAGCAGGTAATGGACAGCCATGCGGGCGGGCTGGGCATCCGGTTCGACAACTGCAGCATCGTCATCCGCAACGCGAACGAGAGCGCCAGCGCCATTGCCTTTTACCTGACCGCACCGTATGTGCATATTTCCAATCTTGAAGTACTCTGCGATGGCGGTGGCTGCTGGGCCACCGTGGGCGGTCTGACCGAATCAGTGTATCTGGACAATGTGCATGGGGATAACCTGATCCTGCAGCCGAACAGTATGTATGAGCGGGCGTTGGAGTTCCACCTGCACAACTGCCTGTTCAAGCGGCTGCAGAACAGCTACAACACCCCGCTGCGCGTGTACATGACCGACTGCACCATAACGCAGCTGGTGGATCAGGTGCAGTGGCTGAAAGCGGATGGCTGCTATTTTGGGCACGACCTGAGCTGGCCGTCCCACGCCTGCATCAGCATTCTGGGAGAGGCAATCTTTACCGGGTGCACCATCTACGGCCACAATGAGGACACCATTCCGCCGACCCGGTCCATCCTTGAGGCTCCGGAAAACAGCATCCAGATGCAGGGATGCCGGGTGTACATCCGGCGCGGAAAGTACCCGGTGTTCAACACAGATCAGCCGGAAGCCAGCTACTGGATCGAAAACATCTTCGGGTTCCGGCCCGGCACCGAGAATGATGTGCTGGACCGCAATGAACTTTACTGACAAAAAGGAGGAAAAGCATGGCTTATAAGCTGCATAATTTTCTGACAGGGGACAAGCTGAAAGCAGTCAGCCTGAACGAGATGGATGCACAGATACGGGCAAACACAGAGGGGGTTGCCCTGTTTACGATGGACACCATCGTGGCGGCCATCAAGCAGATGCGGCTGACCACGGACGGCGAATATCTTTATCTTTATTATGGCGATACCCTGCTGGATGAGGCTGCGGTTTCGGATGCATCGGACATCATCCAGTGCGAGGGCATGACTGTGACCAGCCCCACAGGCGCCAGCATCGTTCTGCAGGCAGGCAGCGGAAGCGTGAAGATCCAGACGGCCGTTACTCCATCCGACTGCAGCCAGTCGGTGCGGTTCCGCTCCTCGGACATCAGTGTTGCAGCGGTCAACTCTTCCGGCGTGCTGGCCGGTAAGAGCAAGGGAACCGCCACCATGACCGTGACCTGCGGCAAATACAGAAAGACCTTTGCGGTTTCCGTGTGGGAACAGATGAACCCGGACTGGGTGACCGGCGACTGGATGACTTCTCCCTACACGAATGTGGGCAAGACCGGCGTGTCTATCGATGTGGCATCCTCGGCCAAGCGTGCAATGTGCTACCCTTACACCGATCAGAAGGGAATCTATCTCAAGCAGGGCGAGAAGCTGACCGTGACCTGCAGCGGGGCATATCGTGTGCAGTATTACGTCATCATCCAGCCGGGGGATGGCGAACTGACTTACACCACCGTGCCCCACAACGGCAACCATTTTGTGGTGATCGACCCGGACGCAGGTGGTGCTGCTTCCAAGACCAATGTGGAAGCGGCCAGTTTTACCTACACGGCGGAGAAGAATTGCTACATCGGTATGTCCATCCTGCGGGAAGCGGACTCCAGTGCCTTTACCGCAGACGAGATCAGCAAAATGAACCAGAATATTACCTGCCGGGTCGATCCGGCACAGGCGTGAGGGAAAGCTTTGTTCGGCAGAGCACGCAGGGAAGGGAGAACCGTATGACATATCAAGTACAGAATTTTCGGGATGGTGAGGTGCTGCCCAAAGGCGAAAAGGGCGATAAGGGCGACACCGGCATCAGCGCACTGGGCGGCAAGTACACCAGCGACGGTACCCACCCCAACAAGGCGGGCTACGAGCGGTTTTACATGGAACCCATCGCTGCGCCGCTGAAGCGGCTGTAAGGGGGCGTGCAATGGCATTGCAGGCATATTCTCTTGCCCGGGACGGCAACATTGCCCTCTCACCGCATTTCCATGTGCGGGAGTTCCGCTGCAAGGACGGCAGCGACCCGGTTTTCGTGGACACGGCGCTGGTGGAACTGCTGGAGCGCATCCGGGAGCACTTTGGCAGGGCAGTGGCCGTCACCAGCGCCTACCGCACCCCGGCACACAACGCCAAGGCGGGCGGGGCAAAATTCAGCCAGCACCTGTATGGCCGGGCAGCGGACATCCAGGTGCAGGGCGTAAGCGTGGGGGACGTAGCGGCCTACGCGGAAAGTCTGCTGCCGGACTGCGGCGGCATCGGGCGCTACCCCGTCAAGGCAGGCCGCGCCACCGGCTGGGTGCACCTTGACACCCGGGCAGAAAAAGCCCGGTGGAGGGGGTGAGCAGGATGGAGAGCATCATCTCGGCTATCCTTGCCGGTGCAGTGACCCTGATCGGCGTGCTGATCGCCAACAGCCGCAGTCAGGCCGTGACCGACACCAAGCTGGAAGAACTGACCCGCGAGGTGCGCGAGCATAACAATTTTGCCCGCCGCGTACCCATTTTAGAAGAACAGATGAAGGTGGCCAACCACCGCATCGCAGATTTAGAGAAAGAGAGGAACTGAACCTATGAACGATACCCACTGTAAAATTTCTGCCGCCACGCTGGCGCGCACGGCTGCGCTGGCGCTGGCACTGACCAATCAGGTGCTGAGCGCCTGCGGCAAGCCCATGCTGCCCATCGAGAGCGCCACCGTGGAACAGCTGGTGACCACCGGCCTGACCGTGACCGCCGCCCTTGTGGGCTGGTGGAAGAATAACTCCTTCACCCCGGAGGCCATCGAGGCGGACGGCTATCTGGAGAAGCTGAGGGAAGAGAAGTAAAAAGTAACAGAGGCCCTGCACAGCAAGCTGTGCAGGGCCTCTGTTACTTTGCCGGGCAAGATAACAAAAAACGGCTCTGCCGAAGCAGAGCCGTAGAGATACATACTGAAAAAATCAGCGCTTGGAGAACTGGGGTGCATCGCTGGCAGGGCTGCGCCCTGCACGCGATGCTTGAGCAAAGATCAATAAGCGCCTCCGGCTCGCCCCTTGCGGGGCAACCGCCGGAGATGCGCAGTCGTGCTCCCCAGTTCTCCGGGAAAGGGGCAACAAAAAACGGCTCTGCCGAAGCAGAGCCGTAAAGTTGCATCTGAAATATAATCAGCGCTTGGAGAACTGGGG
>OIXY01000388.1_pt1 | contig 10933 bp, 10 predicted proteins | sample 1588051 | NCBI WGS metagenome assembly OIXY01 (sample SAMN03283247) | human gut metagenome | biome: human-associated habitat; material: feces | host: Homo sapiens | place: Peru | collected 2012 | reverse complement strand
GCCTAATGATGTTTTTGCGAAGGGCAGGACGTTCTTCTATACGGCAGATATCTTTTAGTTGTAATAATCTGCCTGCATGTTTAATATAGATATTCTTTACATCGTCGACGTTAAGTATTTGGTTATCAAAATGAATGTTGTAACGATAAATACCATCAGCCACAGTTAATGCCGCCAATTGTATGTCATTGTCGGTAAGTGCATTTTGCAGCTGTTCCATGGTCATTCCCAATGCTGTCATCTGATTCTCATCAGGTGTACATAATATTTCAGAGGATGTAAGTCCACTTATATCCACCATGGCAGTAGGAGGTAACTGCTCAAGACGGCGGCATACCACATTTCGTGCAAAGTCGCTTAACTGAGCAAAATGCGAAGTGGCATCCTGCCCAGCCACCTCGTCTTTAGAATAGATGTCTAGATAAAATGCTGGAATATCAGTAGCGCTAGCCTTGATTACTTTAGGACGATTGATGTTTTTTGGCAAGGTACCCATTGCCATATCTATCTTTTCGTTTACCTCAATGAAAAGCATATCGACATCGGCCCCTGCCTCAAACTTTAGTTGAATATTGCCAACATCCATTCGTGAATCAGAGCTGACGCTCTTGACACCTGGCACGCGAGCCAGCTGGCTACGTAAAGGTGCTATTATCTGCTTTTCCATCTCTTGAACAGAATAGCCAGGAATGTCTGCCTGTACAGTCATCTGAGGAATGTCTATGTCAGGCATCAGTGATATTGGGATATTGCGTATGCCGATGATTCCCACAACCACAATGGCTATGAGTATCATCGTTACTGCAATAGGGCGCTGAATCAGATACTTTATCATATTTTTTATTTATTGCGTTTCTTGACATTTACCTTAGTTCCATCTGCAAGATTCAAGTTTCCTGAAGTAATAATGACATCACCATCATGTAGTTCGGTATCTTTTCGTTTACATCCAGTGATGGCATACGAATCTATATTGCTATAAGCTACGTCTACGTAAGTCCAGATAGCTTCGCCATCCTTATATTCGAACACGACCTGATAGCCATCTCGGTCTAACACCGCATCCTTAGGCACAACAAAAGAACGAGGTACGTCATTTTCAACAATGACCTTTACGTTCATGCCATCCAAAAGTTTGCCCGTGGTATTTGTGATGCGAGCTGTCATCTTGATGAGTCCTTTCTCGTTTACCGTTGGATTGATATTGATGATTTTTCCTTTATATTGTGACCCCTCATCCACAAAAGGACTCACCAGGACAGTCTGACCTATCTTTAGGTTTTTGATTTCGGCCTCCAGTACGCTAAATTCAACATCAAGTTGTGAATCGTTGATAAGCGTGCAGAGTTTTTCTATCCTCTGATTACGCTTATTGTCCAAGTCTGCGATGCGCCCTCCAAAAGGAGCTACCAAAATGCACTTTGCAGAAGCATGGCGTGCAGACTGCAACTGATACTGAGCCAAGTAAAATCCACAAGCTATTTTTGCACGATGCATTACGTCTGCTGGCACATTACTGGTGATTCCATCATATCCTAGACCGATTAGTTTGTCGGCAAGGTCAACCTTGGCTTTTTCCAATTCCTTTTGGGCTTTCTCAATGTTTATCTGGGCTTCACTTCCGTCTGTACGAGCTATCAACTGTCCCTTTTGTACTCTGCTGCCATTATGCACGTATATACTGCTAACGATTCCACCATCAGGAAATGATATCTCGCTCTTGGCTATGGCCTTGAGTTTGCCATTACAAATGAGTTGGCGATGGAATGTCCTTGGATGGAGACATAGAGTATCGACATATATCTCGGTGGACATCTTTTCTGCATTCTCTATATTTTGGTCTTCTGCTTGCTCTTTTTTCTGTTGACACGAAGGCAAAGCCCCACCTGCAAGAATCAGCATAGCCAAGATAATGTTATAGTTTTTATTCATATCTGTACATTTTATTTGTTATGTATGAGAGCATCAAAATCAGCATTCAGTGCTCGTTTTTGCACCCAGTCGTATAAGGTATATCTACGCAAGGAATAATAGTAAGTCCAATAAGTTTTCAACTGTGTGATATATTGAGACTTCGCTGTTTCTAACTCTTGCAAGGCTGTGTTAAGTTCTGTCACGGAAATATTGCCCATCTCAAACCTTTTTTTGGTTATGTCATAGCGTTCGTGTGATATTTCCTGTGCTCTTTGCGAGGTGCGACATTGCTCAGACTGAAAACTAAACTGTAATACCTCACGTTTTATCTTTTGTATATAGTCATTGTCAGCTTGTTCTTTTTTGGTTTTTGCCAATTCCAAATTAGACTTGGCTACCATAACCTTACCTTTTTGTACTCCCCAGTCGAAGATCGGTAACGTGATACTTACACCGATAATCTCGTTGTCTTGTAAATTCCGGTATGCGGCAGTAAAACCATCTGCTGTTCGATTAAATCCCACTTCTGCATTCAACTGCATCTGTATACCTTTAGCCGATTTCGCCTTGGCTAGGTTTTGCTGGGCATTCAGTACAGCCAAGTCTTGCTCCAAAACATGTGAAGAGTTTGTCAAAGCTTTTAGTGTAACCTCATCTGCATTCAGCACCATATCCATCACGTTGGATGGAGGCGTTAACTCTACATCTTGGTAGTTTGTTACCCTAATATACGAAAAGAGATTGAACAATCCGTCATCTAGTTTTATTTTGGAATTGTTTACTTCCACTTTCGTGTTGAGCATAGACAACTCCAGTTGCAATAAGTCGCTCTTGGTGATTGTACCTAATGAAAGGCGTTTCTTGGAAATCTCGTATAAAGCCTCTAGGTCTTTGTATTTGCTTACATTCTGCTGATAATCAGACTGGGCAGAAATGGCATCAAAGTAGAGGGAAGCAACCTGTATAGCAACATCCTCTATATTCTCAAGATATACTTTCTTTGCTCTCTCGTACTCCTTGGGTTCAGACTTTTTTCTCCATTTCAGTTCATTATAAGACCGTAGAGGTTGTGCATAAGACAACTTCAGTGGAAGAGTATTATAAGTTGTCATCTTATAATCAAACTGGTCTAGTCGATACAGGTATGACTGTAAGGAGAGCGTGCCGCCAAGCGAACTAATCTGTTGGTCTACAGAAAAAGTAAACGAATTGGTCAGCGAGTTGTTGTCTACATAATTAATCTTACCATCCTCAGAGTTTCGTGCCTCCACCCGGGAATGGTTAAAGTTCATGATGCCACCTGTAATACTCATCGATGGCAATAATTCCGCACGAAACGATTTATACGCCCAATAACTAGACATAAAGCTAAATCTTGCTAATTGGGCGTCAAAAGAGTTCTGCTGAGCAATGAGGATAGCATCGTTCAGTGACATGGTCTGTCGTTGTGCACTGGCCGTTATACTCAAGGCTGTGCCAACTAATATATATAGTAATTTTCTATTCAACATCATTTTGGTTTTTGACACTGCAAATATAATATATTTTTTGCTATATTTAGCATACCAACTGTTAAAATGCAGCTTCTTGTGCATTTTTTTTCATTTCTTCTATGGCAGGTGAAGATATTTTGGGGTGAAACTCCAATATTTGTTGAGCAACACTCCTCATTCTGTTTGTATCGCCCATCTCCTTCAATGTTATCATTTTCTGATAAAGAGGGTATAACCGATTGGGAAGTCTTTGGAAAGCGATGTCATAACATTTTATTGCATCATCGTATAAGACCATTTGTCGATAGTTGTTTCCCATCAATACCCAGAACATAGGGTCATTGCTTACTTTTATACCTTGGCGTAATATGGCATTACTATCCAAGTATCTTTTATTTGCTTGGAGTAATTTTGCAAAGCTGAAGAGAAATTGTTTATCATCATTGCAGTATGGCAACAAGCGATAATCATCTGGTATAAATGACGAATGGAAAACTCCTGCCCACATCTTACTTTCTTTGTGGGCTTTTATATATGGAGTACCAAGCTTCCTACATCCAAAAATCAATACCATAGAAATCCCCCCTATAACACCGACCAACCAAGGATTTGCAGAAAACAGTTTCTTGCCAGAAGCACCTTTAGCAACGAAAAGAATACCTAATATCCTATATGGGAGCATTTGGAAAGGATAGGAGAAAAGGCTGAATATGAGTAAGGCAACCAATCCATATAATAACGTAGAGGATTTCTCATATAATTCTTTTGTCACGAATACTATAATGGCATAACATAAAGTAGCCCCAAGAATACCTTGCTCAGCACCAATTTGTAAGCCATCACAGAAAGCAAATTCTGTGACATCAGCATAATTGGAGAAAAGTGCTATATGACTGGCATCGTTAAAAAAACGATACAACTGATTACCATATTCTCCAGCAAAGCCCCCAATACCCACTCCAAGTAAAGGGTGCTCTAACCACATAGCCGTTGTTTGCCACCAGATAATGATTCTGCCTATGGCAGATCCCCACTTGAGGAATAAAAGTATGACAGCTAAAGTTACTGCAGAGAATGCCAATACCCATCGATACTTCCATAAGTATTTCCGATAGGTATATAAAAACATCATGGCTACAACTACGAATGCACTACGACTAAATGTAATGGCAAGCATCAAACAGCCGAAAATAATCATTCCCCAGCATATAGCCTTTTCTATTTTTTCTGTAAGAGCAGTACTCTTATCTTGTATCTGTTTAAGATTGGCTAGAGCCATTACAACTCCCATGGCTATGCCAGCAGAATAGGGACCAGGATTGTTGAAAGTTCCTATTACAGGGTAAAGATAATGATGGCTAGTACCGCTATATAATTGGTAATAGCCCAAAATAAGTTGGTAACCAGCATAGCTCAATATTCCCCATACATATATTTTACTAGGTATAGAGAAACAACCATCAACCAACCTTATGACAATATATAATGTAAAGATAGTAGAATACGTTAGCATTTCTCCATAACAAGGCACACCTGGCAGGAAATACGTTCTCAGCAAAACATATCCCCACCAGATAAACATCAAGATGTCAACAATACTTATTTTACCACCAAACTTGTTTGCCATTTTTATATTCAAATACACGTTCTTGATTACCTCTTGTTAAGTCTTTCAAATAGAGCAAGCTGCCTTTTGGAAATTTAAAGATGATGCTGTCTGAAGTTGCTTCTTTCGCTCCTAAAGAATGCCATCTATTATTGTCCCAGCAATGCAACTCATATACATCTCCCTTTCTGATGAAATTGTCTCGATTGCGGGGAGTTAGGATAACCTTTTTTATTTTCTCGGGCTTGGCGAATTTCAATCCCACCCAACTATCAGAAGGTGCCTTGCTGCTATATGATGTGTAAAAGTTACCATCCAATGCCTTGAGTTGCTCAGTTCTCTCTCCGTTCTTACTTCCTATTGCCTCACCATTGAGCTTTATCGTGTCAGAAGATGAAGAATAAAAGGCTATTTCTGCAATATCACAATTAGTGTTGTCTGCCCCCTTGTACCGTACGTAACGATATGTCTTGGTTGTGTGCGGAAGAACTACATTGCATAGGCGTGATGGAGCTTGTCTTATCATCACCAATGTGTCTGCATCAGAGAAGTCGTCTTGGTTAGCTCCTTCTACGACACCTCCTATCATATTCTTCAAGAATGGTTCGTCAATAGGGGGAAACTTGGTGTAGAACACAACACTCACTTTTTGCTTTTGGGGTTCGAATGACACCAGTTTAGCTTTTCCTCTCTCCAAGCAAGTGCGCATAGGCAAAGTGGAAGGTATCATCTCTCCATGATGATATTGAGCGACGCAAATCACTGTGCCAGCCTTGAAATTTCTAAACACAAGATGACCATTCTTCAAAATGCAATAGTCTACAGGTATCCACTTTTGTTTCTGCGGAATACATAGATAATATGGTTTCGACTTGTCGGTCTTCTCCGTCAAGGTATTTTCCTCTATGACAATCTCAGGCATTAATTGTTCGTCGGCGTATACTTCTGTTACATCCTTAAACTTTGGATACCTGAACAATGGTGGAATTTCAGTTTTATCTTCATCAAGCTCATCCTCCTTATCGGCTTGTAAAGCAAAAGACTCCCGAAAAGCCTTGGCTTTCACGTCTTTGTATGCTGAAGCTGGAAGGAAAGTGCCAGAAGCAAGGTCTATCCATGTCTCTTTACCTGCCAGGTTGTTCCAACTATGAGGTGTGTTGTAGTCGCCGCTTAGCAGAAAATCCTTACAGCATGGTATGCCTAGAGCTCGGAAAGTGTAGAGTATGATGTCGCACATATCCCTACAGCTTCCCACATTATAGTTTATGATGCGAGGACCTATGCTTGGCAGGGAAGGCATCTGGCTAGAAAACACAGGATGTCGTTGGTATAATTTTTCAAATACGACTTTTGCGACATCTATGGGATTTGACACATGCTTTTCGATTAAACTGTCCGTTACAGGCTTCCAGCTCTCCATAATATCTTTTCTCCATTCCGTTGGGATTTCTGTTCCAACTCGATAGGGCAATACATACTCACAGAAATCATCAAAAGAAACATTCTTGCCCCATGGAAAATGTCGCCATGTTCCAAATGCCGAATCTATGTGATGTATCAATAATGCCGAATTAATATTCGTTATGTCATTCTGTACTTTTAAATTGCTTACATTTATCGCTCCATTTTGTCTAATAAAAGAATCTGCTACCAAAGGAATTTCTTCTTTTAGGTGATGACTACACATTTGGTAAAGCTCTTGCATCTTTTTGATTTCAGTTCCCTCATAATAAGTATGATACGGCATATTTGAAATCAAAAAAACAGCAGCCTTATACTTCAAAGAATCATCAGCGTAATGCCGTAATACTTTTTCTAGTTCTTGTCTGTTGTTTCCAGCCAAGTTCAATGCAGCCTCTAGCCTCTCACTCTCATGATTTTGAGAGCAAGAGCCTAGTAATAGCAAAAGTAGATATAAAAAGTATAGTCGTTTCTTCATCTTATAACTATGGTTTTTCTTGTGTATCAACAAATAATGTTTGGTCACAAACATTTCCTTCCTCAACAACAAGTGTACATCCGTTCAGGTCATTTCTGGTAATGAAATCATTTTGCACAAAAAGCATATTATATGGTAAACCATGAAATATGTCATCAATGTATTGTTCTACCAAAGAGTGAAATTGATATTCCACCACGATATTCATTTTGCCATTACACTTGTATTTATTCTTTAGGTCTATCACCTTTAGCAGTTTGGAAATGCAGTCGGAGCAACTTCCATCAACAAAGTAATAGATACCCTCAGCCTTTAATAAACTTTTGCTTTGTATGCTGTCTATTTGGTTTGCTTGTACATCCATGCAAATACTGTTGTTTTGCAAAACTTGGATAAACTGCTCCACTTTTATAGATGCTGAGCTAGGCTTGGCAGACTTGTCCATACAAGAGCAAAATGTTATGCCTATAAATACTAAAATTAAGAGTTTCTTATTCATGAGCTTTACATAAATATAATTCTTTGTCTTTTCCCCGAATGCAACAATAGTAGGTGTTGGGATATTTAACGCTTTTGGATACAGCTAACGCATGTGCACCAATGGCGTAGTTCTTCTTGAGATTTCCCTCCCAATCAAACACCAATAGATAACCATTGTGATTTTCAAACTCGTCATTCGAAGCATTTACTAAAGTTCCATAATAGAGAAGCCCGACCTCTTTTGATGTACAATAATAATTTATGTATGTATAAGGTATCGACCTATCAAAGATAACTTCGTTGTTCTCATCTATATAATAATCGGTATCTAATTCTTTTGGACCAATAATTGCTTTTTCCATCTCAAGCATATTGTTGTATAGCTCGATGGTAGATTGATGCATTGAAGCATACATAATTTTCTTGTTGTTTTGACAAGCTATGACAAGTCCACCACTAGTGATGTTTTGAGTATTAAACTTATAGCTTTTCTCTAGTCCGACTTTATAATCCTTACAGTAGAATAGTCTATTTCCTTCTTGGTGGATTTTTACTTTTTCGCTGTCAAATATATACAGATTATCCATGACTGGTTGGTCATTTAAATATGCAAAGCTAGATATGCCTCCATTAGGGATTAAATCGTATTTAGGCATATACTTTTTATTTGTCAATACAGAATCTATATCTATGTTAAATAACTTCTGTAATTGGAAGTCATATACTATGAGTTTGTCTCCAGAGACAAACGATGTGCACTGTAGGACTTCATTGTGACCACGACCTATTCTAAGCAATTTGTTTTTTAAATCTTTTGTCTTTAAGTCGTATAATTCAATGAGCCATTGTCCGTCTCTGGAGAAGTTTTGAACAATTAACACACTATCTTTGTAGACATAGTATTGGTAGGCGAGAGATCTTTCTATACCTTTCAAATCTATTGTGTCTAACGATAGAACTTTCGCCTCTGACAGAACTTTCTTGTTTAAAATTCTTTCGTCTGTAGGTCTACTGTTGCAACCATACAGACAAAAGAAAATTAAAAAGAGAGGAATGAATAAATTGCCTCTAATCATAGCTTACTTTTTTACTTTAGTACCATTACAAGTTAAAGTGTATCCATATGCAGAAGCAGTACATGTTCCTGTATTGCCTGAACATGCAAATTTTATTACTTTGTTTCCCCTTGTTATTTCACAAGAAGACAAAGCCTCCACCTCACTCATCAATACAGCATCTCTAGAAGAGTTGCTCATAAAATACTGGCTAGAATAAGCCGCTGCACCTACGCAAGCTATCGCTAGGCAAAGTGCTCCAAATAACTTTTTGTTCATAATTGTTGTTATTATTAAATTAATACTATCGGTCTAAGACCGCTTTTAACTCTTGTGGAATCTTATATTTTAGGAATTCCTCCGTTTGATCGTCTAATGTGTATAGATAGCCATTCTTTGTATCAATGTCGAAAGAGGTAATGTGCCTTTTCAACTTTATACGAGCAAGTGGCTTTCCCTCCATTGAAAAGAGAAGAATAGAAGGAAGTTTTTCTCTTTTAGTCTGGTAACTCTTTTCTTCTTCATTTATCTGTACGACTCCAAAGCTGTTATCAAAGACACGTACGTCTGAGAAGGTGTAAAGTCTATTCCACTTGTCGGTATTCATAATTTCGTCGATGTCATCTAGCTTATCTCCAATGCAGAGAGTCTTAGCAAAAGAACCGTCTATTTTATAGATGTTAATGTAATTAAGCCCGATAGGCATTTCTATAATTCTATTGTCTTTACTAACTTTAGTAATTGTCGATATAATGTTAAAGTCTTCACCTTGAGCTACAGAAGCTGTATTTAGGCGTGCAAGAATTTTTGGAGTAGAGTTCTTGCCTGTCTTTAGATCACGAATCATTCTTGTCTGTTGTGTATCCCCATTGGTTATTTCTCTTATAAAATATAATCCATTTTTTAAGCGTAGGGTAATGAAACAATTATTTGATAGATTATGAGATATATTTTTTATGGCGAAGCAATTTTTTATTAAACTTTCTGAAACATTTGCAGTTAGCATTCTACCCTTTTGTCCATCAAGAATGTCTATATATAAACTGTCATGATAATTATAGATGTTAATACCTGTACTTAATGATGAGGGAAAAATAATTTCGTCTTGAGAGTTGCCGATATTCAAAAAACGTCCTAGTACTTTTGAACTGTTCAATGCCATGCAAGCTATTATACCATTTTCTCCTTTTGTTGTAAGCACGCAGATAGAATCAAATATTTGAAATCCGGTAATTCCCGATAAATTGACATTTATCTTGTATGGGGTGGAAAGCGTTATCTCATTGGTAAAATCTTTAACATAATCAATATGTTCTGTTACCATATATTTTTCACTATCTTGGCGGTTGTATTTCCGTGCACATCCCGTTAATAGTAAAAAAATAACAATATAAAAGAATAGTTTATTCATACTAAAATCTATTTAGAGGATAGAGATTGCCATATGGCAATCTCTATGAATTTAACAATGGCTATGGTATGAATACCATGCGTCAGTTCCCGAAACAAATGAGCAAGTAGGGCAATATCTAACCATGCAACCCGCTTTGGAAGTAATAGAATTGTAGCAAGTATTATTGCCACTACCGCCCTCAGAGTTAGATAAGGCTTCAATATTCTCCATTAACATAGCGTTATTTGAAGAACTGCTCAAAAAATACTGGCAGGAATAAGCCATTGCACCAGCGCAGATGACTGCAAGACTGAATGCACATACAATTTTCTTTTTCATAATTATTGTAATTAAATTAGTACTAGAGACCTACAGTCTCTTTATAAAGTTTCAATATCTTTTTATTTAAAATGGGACTTCCAACAAATTTGATTTTGTTTTTATGGTCAAGGAGGAAAGAATGATACTTACAGTCACTAGGAATCGAAGGGTTCTTTTCTTTAAACACGTATGCCGTATCAAGATAAATAGAACTCTGCAAATCGGTAATGCTTAACTCCAAGTTGATGTCATCCATTTCAGAAGGTTTGGGAGCTACAATAAAAACATAATCAATGTCTTTCTTTGCAGCTCTAGCCTTTTTTATCAAAGGATTCCAAAAGCGTAGCTTGCTTAGCGAACATGGAGTGCATTCTGTGGAGTCTATGTAGATTACCATTTTGTAGAGGCTTCCATTGTCTTTTAAGGGAGCTCGACGACATTGCATCTTTTCAAGTCCGAGTGAAACAGGTTGAGACATCATCTGTTCCAAATTTTTCTCAACCTGTTTCTTCTCATCTTTGCATCCTACTATTAGAATAGGAAAAAGAATGCAACTTAAAGTCAACACCTTGAATGTTATTTTTCTCATAGGGTTGTTTACTATCATCTAACATTACTTTACGCTCCATTCGAAGAGACCGCAGGAGTGGGTTTCTGGCTGCTTCAATTCGAGCTTTACAGCCTTGGTCTTCACTGGGTCGAAATTCACGATGCAGGCTACACCTCGCTTGC
>OIXY01000387.1_pt1 | contig 10944 bp, 6 predicted proteins | sample 1588051 | NCBI WGS metagenome assembly OIXY01 (sample SAMN03283247) | human gut metagenome | biome: human-associated habitat; material: feces | host: Homo sapiens | place: Peru | collected 2012 | reverse complement strand
ATGTCGCACCCATATTAGGACCTATTACAGAACAGAATCGTGATTTCGGTGTGCAAAAAATCAATAATGTCAGCTTGGATTACCGCCTCAAAAAAGGCGATGGCCAGTTGTGCGTAACGTATAGCCCATTTTCTAAGATGGATAGGTTTACAATCAGTCATCTTAGAGGCATTGCCAACAAAGTAGCATATTGTCAGGGATGCAAAGCCTGCGAAGTCCAATGCCCAACGGGTGCGTTTACCATTCAGTCCAATGGGCAAATTTTGATTCGACAGAATCTTTGCTGCCACTGTTCTAACTGCCTAACATTTTGTGAAAAAAGTTGTCTGGCCGCAAAATCGCTAAGTACAACCGGGGGAGGAAGTAATATGAATATGAAAGGCATGAATGCATACCAGCATTTTGGATTAAGGCAGCCATGGATCGAGCATTTTATGGCCGATGGTGTTAATTGCTTCGGTCAGGGCGTTTTGGGAAATCGTCAGTATGATGCTCTAAAAGTCTGGCTTAGAGATGCCGGCATCATTGAATCCAATAAAGACAAAACCATTTCGGTCACTTCTTTGGGAGAAAAACTCATTCAACGGGGTTCGTATAATCCATTTGTTTGGGCCATTATTTGGGCAAATCTTGCCTATAATTCAACGATTTGTCGGTGGTATTGCTTGAACACCGAAATTGGCGCAACATACGAAAAAGGTGACCTCGTTGTCATGATTGGAGAAGAATACTCAAAGTCAACACGAGACAATGCTGTAACATCGTTGCTTGAAACACTTCGTCAGTCTCCGATTGGTAGTGCTCTCCAGCAGGGAATTCCCATGGAGCTGTCCAAAACAACATATTCTTACTACCGTGCCGGATGGGAATACCCCCATGCGGTTGCTTTGCTGTATGCACTTTATCTCTATGCTGAGCATACTGGCCGTAAGAGCTTTACTTTCTCTGAGCTGGTCAATGCACACAGCAATCCGGATGCAAAGGGAATCTCTCCTGCGGATATCTACGGCATTGATGTGAAGAAGTTCCGCGAAGACGTGCAGGGTTTGGCGATCAGCTTCCCGAAACACATCCGGGTTTCCTTTGTGGCAAACCTGGACAACATCATTCTGGAAGATTATTCTTCCGACGATATTATTGATCTGGCCGAGGAATAAAAATCGAGAGGAGTTTGCGGTCATGGCATACAACAAGCAGTACAAGGACTTCCTTGAAATCAGCCCCAACTTCGAGTCGGTTGTGGACATTGATGCGGATAAACGAAATCAAAACCTGTGGCGTGAATACATCGTCGGCGACGACATGGAGAATCTGGTGGATGTTCTGTGTCAGTCGCTTGGCAATGAGGCCCCGGATGCCCGGAGATCGTTTTGGGTGCATGGCTCTTACGGCACTGGTAAAAGCTATGCAGCTATTTTTGTAAAGCACCTGCTGGAAGAAAAGCCGGAAGTAATCGACGAGTTCCTGTCGAAGTCCTCTCGGCTGTCCAAATATCGCAATCGCTTTATGAAGTGCCGCAACAAGGGCGATTATCTGGTGATCTGGAAGACAGGCTGCACGGGCATCCGCACCGGCGACATGATGCTGGTGGAAGCTGAGCAGGCTGTCCGTGAAGCTCTGGTTGCTAAATTTGGCGATAAAGCGGATCTGGGTGGCGCATCGTTGATCAGTGCGGTGACCGATAGGTTGGATGATGCGTCCATCAACTGGGATCATGTGATTGAAAATACGATTCTGAGTGATGATTATTCTTCGGTGGAAGAACTGCGCGCTGCGGTTTCCTCTGGCAAACTGTCTGCCATCCAGACGACTGCCATGGTTCTGCGGGACATGAAGTTTGGCCTGATTTCCAATCTGGACACGTTTGAAAATTGGCTGACAGAAGTCATTGATGCCAATGGTCTTGCCAAGAGTGGCATCTTCTTTATCTGGGATGAGTTCACCGAGTACGTTGCACATAGCGATGACCACACCATCATGCAACAGCTCTCTGAATTCTGCAAGGTCAAGCCGTTCTTTATGCTCTATGTTGTCCATCGTTCGGATGAGATGGTCGATAGCATGGGCATGGACCGCTATCAGATGATTACCAACCGCTTCCACACAGTAGAATTCCACATCAGTGCATCTGCTGCGCTGGACCTGATTGCGGGTTCTATTGTTGTGCGCAACGGTATGCAGAACGCATGGGCTGATGAACGCAATCAGGTTGTCAACGATTTCAAGAAATTCCTGCCAGATCTGGTTGGTCTGGATGACAAGACCGGCGAAATGATCGACAAGCTGTGCCCCATCCACCCTATGACGATTCGGTTGCTTTCTCGTGTGGCGGAGAGCTTTGCTGCTGCACAGCGTACCATGTTCCGCTTTATGAAGGATCAATCGAATTCTGACATTGGCTTTGTCGGATATATCAACCACTACGGCCCGGATGATGAAGCACGCTGGCTCACCCCGGAATGGCTGTGGGATTATTTCTTCACCCGCGAAAGCGACTTTAGCGATAAAGATACGAAAGTTGCACCTTACATCCAGCATTATGAGGAAAGCCTGCATCTTGTTGAAAGTGATGAGGATGCGCTGCGCCTGTTCAAAATCGTGATGCTGCTGCTTGCTGTTTCTTCCACCACTAAAGGCGCATATGGTGTGCGTCATATGCAGGGTGGCATTGCTGCAACGCTGGACTGTCTGGAAAACTGTGTGGCTGGTGTACTTAGCAAAGATAAAGTGCGTGACCTGCTTGCTACTTTGGAGGAAAGCAAGCTGGTACTTCAAGATCAGGCTGCTAATGGTACGATTCGGCTTCAACTTCCGTTTAAGGGCGGCTCCGGCGATGCATTCCGGGTCAAGTTTGAAAATAACGACCGGAAATATTCTCGGTATCAGATGTTTGCCAAGGATGGCCGCTTCTCCAACGAGCTGGAAAAGAAGGTCTGGGACGAAAACGATGCGACCTTCAAACGCATGAAGATCGCTGTCTGCTGTGCAGAGACCAATTCTATCAATAATCGTCTTTCCGAGGTAAAGGCGGAACTGGTAAAATCGCCCTACAAACTGGGTCTGCTAATCGTCACGGTAAAGGATGATCCGCAGTATAGCGCGATTCAGAATACGCTGGCTCACGCTGCCGCCGATGCAAATGAACCCCGGTTGACGATTGCTCTGCTCAAGACACCTCTTAGTGACGAGAACCGTAAAGCATGGCTAACGCAGCTCACCAAAATGGAGCTTGCTAATGAGAGTGGGCAGACTGCATCTGCAAACAACTACAAACTGGAAAGTGAAAAAGTAATCAGCATCTGGACATCACAGGCTACTGGCGGCGGCAAGCTCGTGGCATGGAATGGCACCAATGTGTTCAACAATCTCTATGGCACGGCAAATTTACGCCATACCATCATCACACAGGTTCTGAACAATGTTTTCCCCTATGCCCCGGAACAGATCGTCAAAATGGTTACCGCCTATAAACCTTGCAACGATGCTGCACCGGCAGCGGGTATTGCTCGTAAAGGCGCAACCACTCAGATGCAAAGCGTTTTGAACAGTATCTCTCCTGAAATCCTGCAATTTACCGAGATTGACGGAATAGCCAACGCTACGGGCGATAAAACCGTAACAGCTGTTGCTGCACTTGCAAAGGTCATTCGTGATAAGATGGATTCCGGTCAGCGTGTGATTCTGAGCGACTTGTGGCGTGAACTGCAGGAGCCGCCATTTGGTTATTATAATACGATTGCCTGCGGCATTCTGCTCGGCCTGATCTTCTCTTGCTACAAAAATACAGCTTTCAGCTGGACAGATAGTGTCCAGAGTACGCACATTTTGAACGAACAGACTCTCAAGAGCATGATTTTGTCCATGTGCAAAGGTGCCCTCAACTCGGACTATCTTTCCGCTGGCAGCATCACGTTCCAGCACTTCCGTGATTACGTTAAGGATATTGTAAAACTGACCGATGCACAGGTGGCAACGGAGGCTGAGTGCTGCCGTAATATGCGTGCTGCTATTACCCAGTCTGGTGCACCATTCTGGGCATTGAAGTATCTCCCGGACGGAACGTATGGGCCGAACACCGATAAAGCAAAGACGATCATTGATGAAATGCAACAGTTTATTTCGGCTGATATTGACCGCGAAGCCATTATGAACGATGTTCTTCTGAATTTCCAGAGCCGCGGAAAAATCAAAGTCGCTATGCGTAATGCATTTCAGGATAAGGCTGTCATGTCTACTGCATTCCGCAATTTCTTGTATTCTTCCTCCCCTGCACTGGCCGATGTTGCCACAACGCTTTCCATCCAACCGGTGGATTTGAGCGACCGTCTGCATCTCAGCATGCAGGGTGAAATTTATACATGGACCGAGCAACAAGTTGCGGATAAGCTGGCTGACATCGTAAATGAATATCAGTATCTGGTTGAGGTTGACCGTGCATTAGGACAAAATTACCGCAATTTGGAAGATGCCCGCAAAGATTTGGCGAACCGCTTCAAGTATCAGCGTATTCCCTTCACCGCAGTTGAGGATATTCAGAAACCTTGGCATCCTGCATTAAAGGCTCTCCGCACACTATCTCTTGGAAAAGCCACTCACCTGACCGCTGAGGAACGCGATGCGGACGCTGCCGCTCTGCGCAGCTATGGTAAGACAGCAAATGACTTCCTGACTGACAGCAAGGCCACACTTGCTGATATTCTGGATGCCCGTGATGTAAATTACACTACTGAGGAACTGGGCGCTATTTACACCGGCCTGAAGAGCACGCCGTTTGATGCGACCCTCACCCAATTCAATCATCTGCTGAATCAGCAGATTGCTCGTATCGGACAAGCTCGCAACCGCAGCAAGTTGAAGGCACTGTGGGAAAGCGTCACAGGAAAAGAATCTGTCAAGGCATGGTGCGATTCTTTCTCGACGCCTATTTTCTGGGTGATTTCCAAAGAGTTACAAAAACCGATTCACACGGCCATTGATCTTCAGAGTGGTATAAACACTCCTCGTGATACAGAGGTCGTTGCGGCAATTGATGCCTTGCAGAGCGAAAAAGCGCATGTTTTGACGGATACTCAAAAAGTATATGCTGCTCTTTATGAAACCATTGGTTCTGATTATGTCAGCTATTTTAAGGTACATAGCCCGGAGCTGCTTGCCAAATTGAAGTTGTCTCACGGAAACGACATGAGTACTTGGGGCGCACAAGAACTTGGTCGGCTTCAATCTATGATGAAGTCGGCTATCCAACAGCAGGCTCGTCAGGAAAAGCTGCAGAGTGCCAAGAATCAAATTTCTGAAATGCCTGTAAGTCGTTTGCGCGAGAATATCGCCAGTTTTCTGGATAGCCATCCTGAATATTGCGATGAGTTCCTAAAATAAGAAAAGGAGCAAAACTATGACGGTAGATCAAGTCATTGATACGTTGAAATTGGAAAAGCAGCAGCGTGTGCCCAGCCGTTTTCCTTGCCGGGCTATCATGGTTGGAAATATTGCCGAATATTGCAATCTTCTGGAGAAGCTGAAAACAATTCCCGATGTGGAAGTGGTTCCTTCAGAAGTGCTGTTTTCCTCTGCCGATGTGCTACCTGCCTATGACAGTCTTATGAATTCCCAATATAAAGACAAATGGTTGATTCTCCCCGGCGTAAGCGAATACCTTCGGCTTTTTTCCAGAGGTGAGACCCAGCGTCAACGCTTTACAAAGCTCTGGCGCTATATGGGATATGGCTCTGATCTCGGTCGAATTATCATTCCTCTCTGGGGATGTGGCGCCCAGTGGCATGATAAAGATCTTCACCTTGATGGTGATGAGCGGCAGAAAGACTTTTTCTTTGACTGTACTACTGATATATCTGACTCACAAACTCTGAAAATTCTCGTTTTGTCAAAGCAATTTGATAAATATCAAAACGCCCTTGTAAACGCAGCCAACAAAGTATTTTCTGGCATACGAAGCTGGTATGAATACTGGTCGAAACCGTCCGTACAGTATTCAGAGTATGTCCTAATCACCGGAAGATTGCGTGATATGCAGTCTACGGAGGGAGATATCTCAGTTCGGGTTTTACCAGATACATTGTCTTTTGTCCGTGCTTATCTTCAGGGAGGAGAAGTATTGACTTCAGAAAACTGCCCGGATGAATCAGTTAATCTGTTATTTCCTTATGCGCTCCAAAAGGGAAATCTTGACGAAGCTATCCTCAACTGTCTGAATCTTGTTCATTTTCAAAATACAGATGTCATGGGGAAATGGACAACGATGGATAACGGTCAAAAACAACTCGCCATGCTTTGGATGCAGTTACATCAGCAAGACGACTATCTCTCTTATTGCGTCCGCAAGGCAAAAAACGTAAATGATCTAGTAGATAACATTTATCATGACATTTTCTCTTTTCGTCTCCGGCATCCTGAATGGGAAAAAGAAAGTCAGGAGTTGATGTCTGCACTGAACCTGTCTAAAGACCCCGCATTTTTCAAGGCATTGGATGAAATCCCTGATTACAAGCTTCGGCTCTACTATCTGACAGGAAATACCCAGGCTGAACGCATTTATCTGATTCATATGATTGGAGAATGGCTGAGGATGGACGCTCAACAGGCTTTGTCCTGCTCGGAGGTTCAGTTTGCTTATCCGGAACTTTATGCCTATCTACAACACACTGAACTGTTTAGGGATAGTGACTCTGAGCGGTATTTTGATTCCTATAAGTCTTATAAACTTTCAAATCGCTTGCCACAGGACGAGGATATTTATTTTTCAAACTTTGATATAAATTCTTATCCCTATCGCTATACGTTGCTTAGCGATTCGATAACAACAGACAGCGTTATTTTATGGATTGATGCACTTGGTGCCGAATGGCTTTCCTTGCTTTGCTGGACATTGCAAAAAGACAGCAATGGTCAGATAAAATCTGTTGCTCTGGCGCAGAGCTGCTTGCCAACGGAAACGGAATACAATGACCAGTGGAATAAAATGGATACGCCGCATGACAAACTCGATAAGTTGGACAAGTTGGCGCACCATGGCGTAATTGATGATCCAAGTTATTATACCTGCATTCAGGAACAGTTTGCGTTTTTTTCTAGAGTCGTTGATAAGATTGAGGAGCTGTTCCAAAAATACCATCGGGTAATTATTACGGGAGATCACGGAAGCAGTCGCCTTGCAGCGAGGTTTTTCCATGCAAGGGAAGGCTACCCTGCGCCAGCATCTTCTCAGGTGTGCAGTCATGGTCGATTTTGTATTTTTAATGGAGCCAAAATCATTGCTAGCTCTGATCAAGTGATTGCTAAAGACTCAGATGGAAATCAATATCTGATTTTCAAAAATTACGATCATTTTAAGCAGTCTGGCTTTGCCGCCGGCGGCGATGATGAAAATGCACAATACGGCGAACTTCATGGTGGCGCTTCACCTGAAGAGCTGCTTGTTCCTGTGGTTGTATTCGACAGTATCCACGAGCTACCACTTACTGCGACATGGAAAAAAGATTCTATCAAGTTTTCTATGAAAAAAGCCAAACCAGTTATTCTGTTCAATAAACCCGTTCAAAATGTTCAAGCTAGTCTTGGAAGTGTCGATGGTATCTGCACTCCTATAGACACAGTCGGTAAGGAATGGATGATAGTTTTCTCTGAAAACAAGGTTGAAGCCGCAAAGGATTTTAAATACAATCCGATTATTATAGCCGATGGAAAAGTTGTCCATGTTCTATCACTGGAAATAAAGCCCGCTCTTGGGGGAGGAGATTTCGACCTTTAATGCGCGTAAAGAAAAAAGTATGTTGTGATTGTGGTAAGGTTCTAACAAAAGATGAGATTGCACTTTCTCAAAAATTGATTGACCTTGATACCGAAGATTTTTATTGTTTGCCATGCATGGCAGAATATATCGGATGCTCCGAGGATGATCTACACATTAAAATTCGAGAATTCAAAGAACAGGGATGCACCTTGTTTCTGTGAGAGGACGGCGATTGTATGCTGGAGGATAAAGTCAGAGAAATTTTCGCTGACATGGTTGTATTAAAAGATCCCCAAAGAAGCGAATATTTTTCCAACCTGAGCATTCCTTCTTATATGCGTGATTGGCTGGTTATGAAGTTCTCAGATGACAATGGAACCATCGATTACGAAAGTGTTGGACGATATATCAAGCGTTATATTCCGAGTCGGGAAGATTTCGAGCAATACAAATTTCAAATGGTCAATGGTGACACCGTTCAATTTTTGGCTCGGGTTCGAGTCTCTGTTGATGTAAAAACAGGAAAAACCGTCTTTGAACTGCCTGATTTTGGTGGCTCTCGCGGTGGGGCAGGTGGTGTTGTAGCTTATGATGTCGCTGAGAAATGGCAAAACACCTTGCTGCGGGAAAGTGAAAATTGGGGCATCGTAACACTCTGCTGGATGATGGATGGAACTCCATCAAAACCGAAAGGTCTCATCACAATGATTGGCTACAAGCCATTCTGCCCTTACGATATAGATCTTGAGTTTTATCGTGATGCACGAAGCCAATTTTCTATTCATGAATGGATTGATGTCATTATCGAAGCGATTGACTACAATCCCGACGGGTACTTAGATGAGAATGGTGAGGTGAGCGAACGGAAAAAACTTTATTTTCTTCGTCGCCTTCTGCCATTCGTTGAAAAACGCGTTAATCTGATTGAACTTGCTCCAAAAGGCACCGGAAAAAGTTACGTGTTTGAAAAAATAAGCAAGCGTGGTTGGCTTATTAGTGGCGGTACTGTATCTCGCGCATCCTTGATTTACGACAATGCGAAAAAGACCGGTGGTCTTCTTACACGATTTGATTTTGTGGGGTTTGATGAAGTTCAGTCTATTACATTTGAACAACCCGGTCAAATTCAGCAGGCGCTCAAGCACTACATGGAATATGGCGAGATTAAAGGCTTTGATGCTTCGTTGTCTTCAGGTGCAGGTGTAATTGTTCTTGGAAATATTGATGCAGACCGATTTGACACAAATAAAAATATGGTTGCTAATATTAGTGAAGTGTTCGGGGAATCTGCAACATTGGATCGTTTCCATGGTTTTATTCCTGGATGGGAAATCCCTCGAATGACAACCGGTATGATTGCCAAAGGTTGGGCCATCAATACGGAATATTTTGCCGAAGTGATGCATGCCTTGCGAGATGATCTCACATATTCAGCTGTCGTTGATGCTATGATTGATTTTCCTTCAAACGCAGATAAACGCCATATGACCGCAATCAAGCGGTTATGTACCGCGTTTTTGAAACTTCTGTTTCCTCATGTACAAACTCCAAATGATATTGACCGTCAGGAATTTATTGACTATTGTCTAAATCCCGCTATTGAAATGCGCTCTGCGATCTATAAACAGCTCTGCATCATCGATGCCAAGGAATATGATGTTCCAAGCAAGCGCATCCCTGAGATTGTTTGCAAATAACAAAGGTGCTTACTCATGATTTATGCTGATAATGCAGCGACCACCCCGTTGGATCAGGATTCTTTTGAGGCAATGAAGCCATTTCTTCTTGAGCAGTATGGAAACGCCTCACAGCCATATTCTTTTGCCAGAGAACCACGAACTGCCTTGAAGTGGGCAAGAGAAACTATTGCTGACTGCATTGGGGCAAAACCCGAAGAAATCTATTTTACATCCGGCGGCACTGAAAGTGATAACTGGGCTATAAAAAGTAGCTCTTTAAAACGCCCTATCTTGACTAGCCAAATTGAACACCATGCCATCCTAAATGCTTGTGCGGCAATGGAGCATCTTGGTGTAAATGTTCGATATCTTCCTGTGAATTGTCATGGAACGGTTCAAACTGAAACCTTAGAGGCTGCCATGGATTGTAAGCCCCGGTTGGTTTCAATTATGCTTGTCAATAATGAAATCGGGAGCATTGAGCCCATAGCTTCTCTTGCAAACATTGCGCATAAATACGGTGCGCTGTTTCATACGGATGCAGTTCAGGCTGTTGGACACATTCCGATTGATGTAAATAGCCTAGGCATTGATATGCTGTCCGCATCTGCTCATAAATTTAATGGTCCTAAGGGAATAGGCTTTATTTTCATAAAATCCGGAACATCTCACCATCCATTTATGGATGGCGGTGCTCAAGAATCTGGGATGAGAGCCGGAACGGAAAATGTTGCCAGCATTGTTGGAATGGCTACTGCTCTAAAGAAAAACTGCCATGAAATGAAACAGAATCAAGAGAATTTGCTTCAAATTGAGCAAAAATTCTTGAATGTCCTTTCCAATTCCAAACTTGACTTTGTTCGTAACGGTGATGTTGATCATATTCCAGGAAATGTAAGTATATCATTTCGTAATGCCTCCGGCGAAATGCTGCTCCATCGACTGGATTTGATGGGAATCTGTATTTCAACTGGGTCAGCCTGCGACAGCAAGAGCATCCAGACCTCGCACGTCCTAAAGGCAATTCATCTTTCCGATGAATATGCACGTGGTACGATTCGAGTTTCCTTTGGCAAGCAAAATACACTTGATGAAGCAACAACTATTGCTAATGCCATCATCAAGATTTTGAATTCAAGAACAGTGTAATATTTTCTTTCAGCTTTTTCATTCAGTTTCTGCAAGCAGTGCCTTTGTGCGCACAAAGGCCAGAACACGCACGGCATTGCAAATTTGCCGTGCGTATTCTGCTTGTTGGGATGCAGTCCCAATCCCTGTGAACATCACGGAACCGTGATGGCTGTGCACTCTTACAGAGTGCTGAAAGAGCGTTTTGCAAAAACGCGTAGCCTGCATCGGTACGGTGCAGATCTGAAAGGGTTTGGGATTTCCCAACAAGCATTTTGCAACGCAAAAATGGTCTTTGTATATACGAAGACACTGCTTGCCACGGCTATGAAAGTCTTTTGAATTGCAAAATGATTTTTCAGTTGCTATACTGGGCTTATCAAAATTTTT